>Ga0335073_10000759_pt1 | contig 42196 bp, 39 predicted proteins | sample Lox_Sample_22_FD_207093 | JGI IMG/M metagenome (GOLD analysis project Ga0335073, IMG submission 207093) | Soil microbial communities from Loxahatchee National Wildlife Refuge, Florida, United States - Lox_Sample_2.2 | ecosystem: Environmental > Terrestrial > Soil > Wetlands | place: USA...
TGACCATGGCCGCAGGCCCTGTGACGGTCCGCGTCATCGGGATCGACACCGGCCCGGCCGACGGCGGAAACATCGTCTACTTCCCGCTGCCGACTCCGGAACGACTCGACGGCACGCCCCGAGCCGCCAATTCCCTGTGGGTGAGTACCGCCAGCTCTGCGCACGCCGCCATCGATCGGGGCGGCCACCGCCGTCACGAGCCGGCTGGCCGCCGCCGGGTACCCGGTCGCCACCACCAAGATCTACGCCATCGAGGCGGAGGACACAGCTTCGGGAAACTCCATCCTCGCCATCGTCGAGATCCTCGGTCTGGTGGTCGTGGCGATTATGCTCCTGGGCTGGTCAGCGCGCTGACCATGGGGGTCGTCAAGCGGACCAGGGAGATCGGGATCCTCCGCTGCCTCGGCGCTCGTGCTCACCCTGCCCGTCATCCGCGGGCCACTCCACCGCGCCAGCCGCATCCAGCCCGGCACGGCCCTGCCCTACCAGTGACCCTAGCGGCGAATTAGTCACCGACAGCCCGCGGGCAGCCGAGGCTTGAATCTATGATGCTCTATAGCTACATCTTTGATGCTAACGTTGATTCATGCGCACCACGATCCGACTTGACGACGACGTCGCGGCCGCTGCGCAGCGCCTCAGCCGCGAAGAGCACATTGGCCTCGGCGAAGCTGTCAACAGGCTCGCTCGCGCCGGGCTCCAACCTGGACGGTCAAGGCCGCGACCCTTCCGGCAGCGCACCGCCAAGCTGGGACTGCGGGTCGACGTGTCAAATGTGGCAGACGCACTCGAGCTGCTTGACGGCGCCGAGCATCCGTAGATGATCGTCGACGCGAACGTGCTGCTGTACGCGGTGGACACCAGCAGCCCTTTTCACCAGTCTGCCAAGGACTGGCTAGAGAGTTCTCTCAACGAGCCAGCCCGTGTCGGGCTGCCGTGGACGACGCTGCTGGCGTTCCAGCGCATCTCGACCCATCCGCGGGCCTCCGTGAGCCCGCTCAGCCCGAGCCAGGCTTGGTCGTTTGTCGCCGACTGGCTAGATGCAGACGCTACATGGGTGCCGATCCCCGGCGAGCGGCACGCGGAGATCCTTCGGGATCTCATTGTCGCGGGCGACCTGCGCGGCAATCTGGTCACTGATGCTCACCTGGCAGCGCTTGCGATTGAGCACGGAGTAGGGGTCTGCTCGGCGGACTCGGACTTTGCGAGGTTTCCGCAGATCAGCTGGGTGAATCCGGTGCACTAGCCGACGGAGAAGCGCGGACAACCAAGGTGGAACGGCGGTGCTCTTCGGGATTCCCGTCGCCGGCGTCCCGGTCGACCTCAACTCGATTCTTGTTGTCGAGATCTGCTTGGCAGGTTCGTCTTCTGGGTCGTCCAGTCCGGCTCCGGCGATCCAGTTCTCGCTCAGCGCAGCGATGCGACCCTTCGGGCAGCAGTCCTGCCCGAGTCGCTGGCCGGTGTCGCCGCTCAGGTGCCTGGGACCGCTACCATCTCGGCGCCGCACGCGCAGTGGTACTTTGACTGATCTGTCGCGCCCGGGCAGTGGCACTCTGCCTGGATCAGCAGCCTGCAATTGCAGTCCTCATGAGTACAGGTCAGGACTGTTCCCTTGGGGTAGGAAGCCATTGCGGTGAACTCCCGTCTCTGGCGGGCCGCCGAAGCTACGCGACAGCAGCCCAGAGGCCGTCCTTTAGATCATGATCAGCAGCATGAATGCCATGGTGACGCCCATCGCGACCCGACAGCTGGTCGCTACCGACGGTGCCAGGACGCCGCGGTTGGCGCGGACGTAGGCAGACGCCGGCGCAGCGTCCACGGGCTGGGCCCCGGCCACCGCAGCGGAGCCGGCCGACCCGCTGGCCAGCGCGGACACCGGAGCGGCGCCCGGCCCGGCGGTGGCTCCGACCAGCACCGGAACCATCGGCGCCGTGCGGGTCGCCGCGAGGCTGTAGTGTCCGCTTGCGCCGGGACCGGAGATCTGGTCGAGGTCCCAGATGCTGTAGCCGATCAGGATCAGGGCGAAGGCGAACGCCAGGAAGGGCAGCCGCAGTGTTCCCATGCCGCTCATGCCGCCGCTCATTCCCATACCGCCAGGTGCGTGCATCGCGGGCGCGGCGAAGGCAGCGAACATGTACAGCATGGCCGCGGCGTGGATCAGGTGCGGCGCGCAGTGCCCGCCGGCCAGCGCTCGGACGCCGCTGACCTGGGTGTCGCGGATCACCCGGTAGGCGAACCAGGCTGTCATCACGGCGAAGATGACCTCCCACGCGCCGTTCGGCAAGGTCTGCAGGCTGGCGGCCAGCATGCCCGCCATGGCGATAGCCATCAGCAGATGCGAAACGTCGATGTCCGCCAGGGCCGCCGACGTCCCGTGCTGCCAGGGCCGCGCCAGGGCAAGCCGGGCCGCGCTCACCGCCGCGACCGCGAGCATGATCGCGGCGAAGATGTCCAGAATCCAGGAGGGAATCATGATGCGGTCGTCCCTTCATTGGCGCCGGGCGGGGTAAGGACGGTGCGAGCCGGCGCGGTAACCATGGCCCGGGCCGGCCAGTAGGTGAGGGCCAGCAGCATGAGCAGCGGCCCGGAGTTGGGGTCGGTGCCCCCGCCGGTCAAGATCGCCCCGAACGCCTCGCCGAAGACCCAGATCACCGCCGCCACCACAATGGCGAGCACCAGGGCGGTCTTGGCGGCCCCCGATGGCAGGTACACGCCGACCGCGATGATCACCAGGGCGACGGCCAGCACGACCGAGGCGGCTAGGCCCTGGTGGGCGACGACCGAAGCAGCGCCGCGCTCCAGGGCGGCCAGCCAGCCCGGCTCTCCGCTCTCCATGCTCGCGATCATGCCGTTCAGCGCCTGCGGTGCCCGGTTCCCCGGCAATAGCGCGAAGTAGGCCAGGCTGAGCCAGAGCACGAGCCACAGCGCCCGCGCGATCGGGGCACCTACGGCCCGCGCCGCGGTGAACGGCGCCGGTCTCCCGGAGCGGTCGGCCGGCCACAGCAGGGCGGCCAGCAACGCGTAGATGATCACCGCGCCTGGGGCGCCGTTGACCGGGCTCGCGCTGGGGGTCAGCACCATCCCGAGGCCCTCGCCGAACCACCAGACGCCGAGCGCCCATGCGATCGACGCGGCCAGCGCGAGCCGTACCGTGGGCCGCCACGCGATCCCGATCGCCAGCAGCAGCTGGATGGTAGCGAAGATCGCGTTCAGCGCCGGGTGATGGGCGACAAGGGTGGCGTCCCAGCTGATCGGGCTGGCGACGACACGAGGATTGCCGGCTGCCGTCGCGCCGATCATCTGGCTGAACCCGCTAGAGAACATGAAGGACTGGTACTGCAGCAGGGCAACGAGCAGCCATATGCCGGCCAGCGCTAGTTGCAGCAGCCGCCTTGCGTCCGGCGCCCCGCGGGCCGTCTCGACGCCAGCGTTCACCCTGCTCCGCCAGCCGGCACGCATGCTTCCGGCCGCGATCTCGCTCATGCAGCTCTCCTCAGCTGACCCGGCTTCAGCCACGCCCAGGGCGTATGCGAGTTACCAGGCACCGGTATCGAGTGAGCGGGGCTGCCTGAAGTTCGCCTCTCAGGGCCCCAAAGGGAATTCGGGAAAGAATGTTATCCCTCGCTTTCCCGCGGCTCAAGAGTAAGGTGCCGAGAAAGTATTAGCGCCACTTCCTGCCGTAGAGAAACCGCAGCTAGAGAGCTTGTGCTCGGCATGCAGCTCCTCTATAGGTAAAACCCTCAGGGGGTATTAGAGAAACCAGGGGAGGGTATTCGAAGAACCCTGCCAGGGTATTAGCTGCGAACCAAAATGAAAGCTGGACTCTGACGGCTAGGGCATGCCTTCAGCTGAGCCCGAAAGTGCGGGCCATCATCACCGCGGCGTGCCCTTGTCGACTGCACCGGTCACCGACATCGCATACCACAGGCCCATATCGTCGGCCTGGCCCGTGGCCTCGCCCGGCGCGCTATCGCCCATCCAGAGGTAGAGCGGCCAGCCGTTGTAGGTTTCCTGAAGCCGCCCGTCCGGGCGGCGAACGGTTCCCAGCAGCGCTGCGACGACGCCTGGACCAGCAGTAGCCTTGTCCACTCCGGATGGCAGGAGCAGCGGCGGCCATTGCTGCGCGCAGAACCTGGTGCACTTCGACGATCCCTGGTGGTCAGGGGCGTACATGTAAAGCGTGAAACCCTTGCCGTCAGTGATGATCTTGCCGAGGCCATCGATGGCACGAACCTGTATTTGGTAGGCCGGAGGACCGGCTGGTGCGTTCGACTCGCATCCGACGATGCCGATCGCGGCGGCGAGGAATGCCACGTACCAGGCTCGCCTTCGAGTTGGCACAACTCTCCTCTTGGACGCAACGCCAGACCTGCGCCTACCAGTCGTCCCGGCCCTACCAGCACGTACTCTACGCAATCGGAGCCGGGTCGCAGCACGCCGTCTCCGCCCAGGTGGTCGCACAGCGGGCAGGGCAGCACCCGGAGGCGTGAGGGCGCTCGCAGGTCATGCCGGGCACAGCAGCCGGCCGCCGTGGTGAACCCCCCGACCGTGAGACAGTGTAGATTTTCCCGCGTTAGGTAGTAATCGCCGTATGCTGGCGGCCACCTGCTGGCAGCGGCGCTTAAGGAGCGGCCTTAGAAGCCGGGCCATGTATTGAAGGCAAGCTGTTTGTCCTCCGCTGCGGTCAGTGACGAAGTGTCATCCTCGGGCTCGAGAGAGGTTCAGCTCTCGATCCGCGGCATGACCTGCGCGGCATGCGCCGCCCGCGTGCAGAAGAAACTCGGCGAGATCCCTGGCGTCGTCGCATCGGTGAATTTCGCAACGGAGAAGGCTACGGTTGCCGCGCCGATGTCGGTGCAACTACCTCGGCTCGTTCAGGCAGTGGAGCAGGCCGGTTATGGGGCTGAGCCGTATCGGTCGGCGCAAACCGAATTGGCCGACGGCGAGGCAGGACCCGATGCCGCTCGGGTCGCCTATCTCCGGCGTCGGCTGATCGTGGCCCTCGTCTTTTTCGTGCCGCTGAGCGACTTGTCCGTGCAGCTGTCCTTGTTCCCCGCCTTCCGATTCCCCGGCTGGCAGTGGGTGCTAGTGGCCCTAGCCGTGCCGGTGGCGGGGTGGGCAGCCTGGCCGTTCCACGCCGCGGCCGCCAAGGCAGCCCGGCACGGCGCCACCTCAATGGACACGCTGGTGTCCGTCGGCATCATGGCGGCTTGCGGATGGTCGGTCTACGCGATGTTCGTGCTGGATCCCAGGCAGGCACAGGTCAGTGCACTGCAGCTGCTGGTCCATGCCTCGGGCGGCGGGATCTACCTTGAGGTTGCCGCTTCAGTGACCACGTTCCTCCTGGCTGGGCGGTGGTATGAGGCGCGGGCCCGCCGCGATGCCGGTGACGCCATGCGCGAGCTTGCCGCGGCGGGAGCCAAGGACGCGTGCGTCCTTGGCTCGGACGGGAGCGAGCATCGCGTCCCAGTCGCAGAGCTGCGCCCTGGCGACCGGTTCGTTGTTCGCCCAGGAGAGGTGATCGCCGCTGACGGCGTGGTGGAGTTCGGCGAGTCGGCGATCGATACCAGCACCATGACCGGCGAGGCCGTGCCGACCGAGACTGCTGCAGGAGGAGAGGTAACCGCTGGCACCGTAGTGGTGACCGGGCGGCTCGTCGTCCGCGCTGCCCAGACGGGCAACGATACCCAGCTGGCGCACCTAGTCGCGCTAGTGGAACGGGCGCAGGCGGATAAATCAGCCGCGCAGCGGCTCGCCGACCGAATCTGCGGCGTGTTTGTCCCGACGGTCCTAGCGGCTGCTGCGCTGACGCTTGTCGGCTGGCTGGCGGCCGGGGCAGCAGCGGAGCGTGGGTTTAGCGCAGCGCTGGCTGTGCTGATCATCGCTTGCCCCTGCGCGCTAGGACTGGCGACCCCCGCTGCCCTGGTGGTGGCGTGTGGCCGGGGCGCGCAGCTCGGTATCTTCATCAAGGGGTATCAGGCGCTGGAGGCATCCCGCAGTGTGGACACGGTGCTGCTTGACAAGACTGGGGTGCTCACCACCGGCGTGATGGCGGTGACTGGGGTGGAGGTCGCATCAGGCACCGATCTCTCAACGCTGCTTCGCAACCTTGGCTCGGTGGAGGACGCCTCTGGGCATCCGGTTGCGGTAGCGATCAGCGACTTCGCACGGGCGGAACTCGGCGGGCTGCCGCCTGCGGTCGGCTTCGAGTCGATGCCGGGCCTGGGCGTGCGCGGTTTCGTGGACGGTATCGGGATCATCGCCGGGCGAGACAAGCTATTCCGCGACCGGGCCATTAGCATCCCCGAGTCGCTGGCGGACCGGTGTGCACAGTGGGCGGCGGCCGGCCGAACGGTGGTGCTGGCAGGCTGGGGCGGCCAGGCCCGCGGCGCGGTCGCTGTCGTGGACACGCTCAAGCCGTCTGCTGCGGCGGCGGTTCAGGAGCTGCACCGGCTTGGATTGCGCACGGTACTGCTGACTGGCGACAACGAGGTGGTCGGGCACGCGGTCGGGGCGGCGGTCGGGGTGGACGAAGTGATCGCCGGGGCCCTGCCGGACGGCAAGGCAGCCATGGTGGCGAGTCTGCAGGCGCGGGGTCGCCGGGTGGCCATGGCCGGAGATGGAACAAACGACGGTCCAGCGCTCGCTGCCGCGGATCTAGGCCTGGCGCTCGGCTCTGGCACTGATGTGGCAATCAGCGCAGCCGATCTGATCCTGCTGCGGGGTGATCTTCGTGTTGTGCCGGAAGCTGTCAGCCTAGCCAGGGAGGCGCACCGAGTTATCCGGCGTAATCTGGCCTGGGCGTTCGGCTACAACGTCGCTGTGATCCCGCTGGCTGCAGTCGGGCTTCTGAACCCGCTGATAGCAGGGGCGGCGATGGCAGCGTCGTCGGCGTTCGTGGTAGCTAACAGCGTGCGGCTGCGCCGGTTCGGCGAGGATGTGCCGCATGGCGGTACTCAGGAGCAGTCAGGCAGCGACCAGAATGGCCTGTTCAGGTGGCCGCTGATCGAGCCAGATGAGGAGACGATCTCGTGCCCGGAATGAACTCCGGTGTGAACGTCAGCGATCCGACCGTGGTCGCAGCGTTCCGGAGCACGCTGCTGCACCAGGGCCTGATCGCGCTGCTGATCTTCGTCGTGCTCGGGCTAGCTTGGCTGGGTCTGCGCGAGTTGCTTCCGGCGGCTGTCCGCTCTGCCGCTAGAGGGCCCGTGGCGATGTCGGCTGAGCCTTCCTGGCGCGTGGTGCTGCGAGTCGGCTTCGGCATCTTGTGGATATTCGACGGCATTCTCCAGGCGCAACCGAAGATGGCGGTTGGGCTGCCGTCGCAGGTGATTGAGCCGATTGCGGCAACCTCACCGCACTGGGTCCAGGGACTTGTGAACTGGGCCGGCACGGCGTGGTCTTATCACCCGCTGCAGGCCGGCGCCGCAGCGGTGTGGATTCAGCTGGGACTGGGCATCTGGCTGCTCACTGCGGCGCGGGGACCATTGTCGAGGCTGGCCGGTGTGGTGAGCGTCGGCTGGGGCCTGGTGGTATGGGGATTCGGCGAGTCGTTCGGCGGGATCTTCGCGCCGGGCTTTACCTGGCTGTTCGGCGCGCCCGGTGCGGTACTTCTGTACGCCATCGCCGGAGGGCTGATAGCCCTGCCAGAGTCGGCCTGGCGCTCGCGGTCGCTACGCGACCTCTTGCTGCCAGGAGTCGGTGTCTTCCTGATCGGAATGGCCGTGCTACAGGCTTGGCCGGGGCGCGGATTCTGGCAGGGCACGACCAACGGCAAGCCCGGCACGCTCGCTGGCATGACCACATCGATGGCACCCACGCCGCAGCCGCACTTGCTGTCCTCCTGGATCACCGCGTTCACCGGATTCGACGAAGCCCACGGCTTCGCAGTGAACCTGTTCGTCGTCGTTGCACTCGCGCTCATCGGCGTGGTATTCCTGAGCGGTCGGCCACGGCTGATCAGGCCTGCGCTCATCGCGTTCGTAGTGCTGTGCCTGGCCGACTGGGTGCTGATCGAGGACTTCGGCTTCTTCGGAGGGCTAGGCACCGACCCCAATAGCATGATCCCGTTTATCCTGTTCGCAACTGCGGGCTATCTTGCTCTGATCTCCCTGCCCGAGCCAGCAGAAGAGCGAGCCGAAGTCGCGGCGACGGCTCCAGCGGGCCCGGCCGGCTGGCGGAAGCGGCTGCGTGCCATGCTGGAGCCGGCCTCACTGGCCTCGGCGCGCGTCAGTTCGGTCGCCGCGCTCGGCGCGGTCGGGGTGATCGTTCTGGGCGCCGTGCCGATGGCCGCCGCCCAGGCCAGCCCGGTCGCCGATACCATCCTTGCCCAGGCCGTCGACGGGTCGGACGCCCCGCTGAATTTCGCCGCCTCTGCGTTCCGGCTCACCGATCAGAACGGCCAGCAGGTCACGCTGGCTAGCCTCCACGGCAAGGTGGTGCTCCTTACCTTCCTGGACCCGGTATGCACCAGCGACTGCCCGCTGATAGCGCAGGAGTTCAAGCAAGCTGGTCAGCTCCTGAAAGGAGACGCCCGGCGGGTAGAACTGGTGGCCATCGTCGCCAACCCGGTGGACTATCAGCTCGCCTATACCCAGGCATTCGACCGGCAGGAAGGTCTGGATGGTGTCCGGAACTGGCTGTATCTGACTGGCAGCCTGCCCAACCTGCAGCGAGTGTGGCGCGAATACGGTATCGCGGCCGACATCGAGCCGGCCGGAGCCATGATCGGGCACACCGAGGTCACCTTCGCCATCGACCAGCAGGGTCGAGTGCGCTATGAGATGAACTTCGATCCCGGCCCTGGTACCGCGGCCACGGAATCGTCGTTCGCTGCTGAGCTCAGCGACACCGTACAGCAGCTGCTGGGTCAGTCATGACCAGGCGGGTACCCGTCACTTTGAGCTGCGCGGCGGTGGCAGCCGCATTCCTGGTAGCCGGCTGCGGCAGCACGTCGGCCCATGAGGGGGTGCGTTCGGACGGTGGCGTTCCGGCGGCGCCGATGGACACGTCTTTCGGCAACGCCACGAGCACCTGGGCCACGGTCCTCATGGGTGGGTCGGCCGCCCAGCACAACAATTTCTGGCAGTTGTTCATCCGTCCGGCAGGTACCAGCACCTGGAAGCTGGTGACCCCGCCAGGCACTGCTGATAACGGCGGCCTAGTGCTCGCGGCCGGGGCAGGCCCGGCTGCGATCAGCGCGTTCAGACCGAGCCAGGACCTCACCTTCACCCCGCTGATTCAGACGAGCGACGGCGGCCAGGCATGGTCCGCATTGAGCCCGCTGGAGGCGCCGCTCGCCAGCACCCCTGCCGCCTTGGCCGTTGGGCCAGCTGGCAGCTTGCACGTGCTCGCTCTCACCACCTCCAGCACCGCTGAGCAGGCCAGCCTCACTGCGGGTAAATGGACAACGCTAGCCAGCGCGCGGACCCTGGCTGCGACGCCCGCCGGGCGCCAGTGCGGGCTCCGCGCTCTGACTGCGACGGGTTACTTGCCTTCTGGAGCCCCGCTGCTGGCCGGGGAATGCTCCCACTCCGGAGTCGCGGGCATCTTCGCCGACCAGGACGGGAGCTGGCAGGCTGCGGGGCCCGCATTGCCGCCCAGCCTGGCCAGCCAAGACCTCACAGTGCTTCGCCTTGTCACCGTTGGCAATCAGACCGTCGCGCTCTTGCAAGCGGGCAAGGGCCAGGCCGCGAGCCTTCTCGTCGCCTGGTCGGCGGCGGCTGCCGGCCACTGGACTATCTCGCCGCCGCTGGCACTCCACGGTGCCACAGTGACTTCAGCATCGTTCGGCCCTACCGGAGCCGTCGCAGCCATCACTGCCGACGGGGCCGCAGCGGAGATCGTCAGCTCCGCCGGGCCCTGGCATCGCCTGCCCGCTCTCCCGCCTGGCACCGCGACGCTTGCGCTCAACGGGTCTGCGTCCGATGCTCTCGCCGTCCATCGCAGCACGCTGACGGTCTGGCAGCTCGCGACAGGCGGCCAGGCATGGACGCGCGCACAGGAGATAAACGTGCCGATCGAGTACGGATCGTCCAGCTGACCTAGGGCGCCGCGGAGGTGCCCGTGCTGAGCCAGGCCAAGGGACCGGGAACCGACCGGGTTGGCCCGCAGGGACCTAGTCGGCCAGGTCGTATCCGGCTTCGTGGACCGCGGCGCGCAGTGCGGTGTCATCCGGCAGCGGGGCGCCGGCGACCAGGACAGCTCCAGCTGATACGTCAACCTCGACGCGGGTAACGCCGGCTAGCTTGCTGACTTCGGCCCGGACGGCGTTGGCGCAGTGGTCACAGGTCATTCCGGTCACTTCGAGAGAGCGGGTTTCCACGATCGTAAATAGTAGCTTCCAGCCGGCCGTATGCTCCGGCTGGAACGAGATCATCTTTAGTGGGTCGGGCTGGGCAGCTATCGTGGGATCACGCCCGGATGACATTTGGATCATGTTCTGACCAGTGCCCAGGGCATGGCGGGGCAGGCCGGTAACATACCGTCGTGGCTGCAGTGTGGTCTGCAGTCGGCGAGGTGATCTGGTGGTTCGTGAGGCGAGGCTTGCAGGGTTCCTGATCCTGCTGGCCGTGATCTTTGTCTGCGCGATAGCGGTCGGATCCCATCTTGGCCCAGTGAGCACCAATCATTCGCAGGTCAGTTATCCGGGCACGGGCCGTATGTCCGGTGGCATGAACATGGGCCAATCTTCCAGCCGCGGATACTCTCCTGCCGCACCTTCGGAGGGCACCACCCGGTGAGCGACATCTACGCTCCGCCCGACGGACGATTCGACGTCGAGCTGGTTATCGGCGGCATGACCTGCGGATCGTGCGCGGCGCGCATCGAGCGCAGGCTCAACGGGCTGGACGGGGTGGCGGCCACGGTCAACTACGCCACCGGGAGAGCGTACGTGGCCAGCCTTGGCGGCCGCGAAGCCAGTGACCTCATCAGCGCGGTGGAGTCAGCCGGATACACCGCGGCGCTGCCGTCGCCCGCAGCCGAGGAGCCAAGCGCAGATCAGGCGACCAGGGTGCTCGGCCGGCGACTCGTGGTCTGCGTTCCCCTGGCAGCTGCCGTCATTGCGCTGGCCATGACGCCCTCGGTGCAGTTCGCGGGCTGGCAGTGGATGAGCCTGGCACTTACCGCACCGGTAGCGACCTGGGGTGCCTGGCCAGTCCACCGCGCCGCGTGGGCAGGCCTAACCCATGGAACCGCGACCATGGACACGCTGGTCAGCATCGGGGTGGCGACCTCGTTCGGCTGGTCGGTTTACGCGCTGCTCGTCGGCGGCGCGGATATGACAGGCATGAAAATGTCGTTTGCCTTCACCTTCGCGGCGGCGAGCTCACACACGCTGTACTTCGAGGCTGCGGCAGGCGTCACGACGGCTGTGCTTGCCGGACGGTACCTTGAGGCGCGTGCCAGGTATCGGTCAGCATCCGCCCTGGCCGCCCTGGCCGCGCTTGGCGCGAAGAGCGTGGCTGTGCTGCGCAATGGTGCCGAGCAGCGAGTGCCCGTCGATGCGCTCGCCGTCGGTGACTTGTTCGTGGTCCGCCCCGGAGAGAAGGTCGCCACTGACGGGATAGTGACCCAGGGCAGCTCAGCGGTCGACGCTTCCCTTGTGACCGGAGAGTCGATCCCAGCGGAGGTGGGTCCCGGAGATGCGGTGACAGGAGCAACCGTCAACATGAGCGGGCGGCTGGTTGTTGAGGCCACCAGAGTCGGCTCTGAAACGCTGCTCGCCCAGATCAGCCAGCTGGTTAGCCAGGCTCAGGGCACCAAATCAAGCGCGCAGCGGCTAGCCGACCGGACCGCCGCGGTGTTTGTGCCGTGCGTGATTGCCCTGGCGGTAGCAACGCTCGGATTTTGGCTCGGGGCCGGCCTGCCGGGCGCGGCGGCATGGAGCGCGGCCGTGGCGGTACTGGTCGTCGCCTGTCCGTGCGCGCTCGGCTTGGCGACACCGGCCGCGATGCTGGCTGCCAGCGGTCGCGGGGCGGAGCTGGGGATCCTGGTCAAGAGCGCGCAAGCGCTGGAGGCCGCGGGGCATATCGGTGCCGTTGTCATGGACAAGACCGGCACGCTGACTACGGGCAGGATGACCGTGCACGACGTCGTCACGATGCCCGGCACTCCGGCCACCGAGGCGCTGCTGCTGGCTGGAGCTGTGGAGGATGCTTCTGAGCATCCGATCGGGCAGGCAGTCGCGAGGGAAGCTGCAGCTCGCCTCGGTCCGCTGCCCGTCGTGACGTGCTTCGCCGCCCTGCATGGAGCTGGCGTTCAGGGCGAGGTGGACGACCGATTGATCACCGTCGGGAGTATTCGTCTGCTTAACGAACTGTCAGTCGGGATACCGGACGAGTTGCGTGTGGCCATCGGCGCCGCAGAAGACGCCGGGCGGACTGCGGTCCTCGTCGCCTGGGGAGAACAAGCCCGGGCCGTCGTGGTGCTGGCTGACGGGCTCAAGCCGCTCGCTGCCCCGGCTGTCGCTGCGCTGCGCGATCTGGGTCTGCGGCCGGCGCTGCTGACCGGGGATAACGAGCGTGCAGCGATGCAGGTTGCTGGCGAACTGGGGATACCGGCTGAGGATGTGTTCGCAGGCGTGCAGCCGGAGGGAAAGGTCGCCGTGCTCCAGCGGCTTCGGGCGAACGGTATGCGGGTGGCCTTCGCGGGTGACGGCTTGAACGACGCAGCCGCGCTAGCGCATGCCGACCTAGGAGTTGCAATCGGGGCGGCCACCGACGCCGCTATTGGCGCGGCCGACCTTACGCTGGTGGGGGACGACCCGTCAGACTTGGCTAAGGCCATTCAGCTTGCGCGGGCCACCGTCAGGACGATCAGAGCCAACCTGGTCTGGGCGTCCGGGTACAACGTGATTGCCATCCCCCTTGCTGCGCTTGGCTACCTGAACCCCCTGTTCGCGGGGGTGGCAATGTCCGCCAGTTCGCTGATCGTCGTCGGCAACAGCTTGCGGCTGCTCCGGTTCGAACCCGCCGCGGCCCGGCGGAGCCCAGCCATGGCGGGCCGCATGCAGGCAATCCGGTACGCCAACAAGGAGGCTGCGCTAGCCGAGGGCGACCAGTGACCGCAGCATCTGCCGGGGCGAGCCCGGCGCATGTCGCGACCGGGCGACGTGGGCCGAGCGACGCGGTCCGCGCTGCGGCAGGCCCGTTGATCTGCGCACTAGTCCTGATCGCCCTGCTGTCTGCCTGGGTCAGCACTGGTGGTGCCGGTGCTATTACCCATGTGCGGCTGCAGATAAGTCTTGCGGCAGTTCCGATGCGCGCCTTCACGAGGCAGGCGGCGTCGAAAATTGACTACGCGACCACATTCCTCACTATCCGGAACTTCAGCGGAACGGCAGACGAGCTTGTCTCCGCCCGGAGCCCCATCGCCCGCCGTACTGTCCTGACCGAGCGAACCGGACCGGCTGGGCACAGGATCACCGTGAGCAGTATTGAGATTCCGCCGCATGGCAGCCTGAACCTGACCCCGTTCGGAGACGACATCGTCCTCCGTAACCCGTCACCGTTCGAGTACCTGCAGACTGTGCCGTTGATCCTGACGTTCCGCCACAGTGGCACTATCACCATAGAGGCCCCTGTTACTGCGCCCGGCGCGCCGTGAGTCGTTCGCGAGCGAGCCGTGGTTCCGATCATCTCGGCTCGCGCCTGCACGCGGTCTGCGGCATCGGCGACGTACAGAGCGGCCTCGTCGCCGGCTCCCATGAGCACGTGCGCGAGCGGCGTCACTGGCTGGGGGCGGATGCGCCCGAGTTCGATCCCCTGTGCCAGGAGCACTCGCACGAGTCCGAGAACGTGCAGATGGCGGATCTCCCGCCAGTGCGTCCAGCCCAGGACGGAGGGCCCGTCGATGAGGGCGATGCGAAGAATCTCCGTGCCGCAGGACCTCGACCGGATCTGTTATCCCGGCAGCCACTGCCGCATCGGCGAGGCGCCTGGCGATATCGGCTTCGACAGCCGCCAGGACTGCCTCGAGCAGCGCCGTCTTATGCGCGAACTGGTGATACAGCGCCCCCTGGTAACCCCGGCGGCGGCGGCAATGGCATCGGTCGACACCTCCGCGAACCCGTGGGCGGCGAACAGCGGGCGCCGTGCCGCCACCAGTGCGTCGCGAGTCGCGGCTGAGCGGTCGCCTGAGTTCGCCGTGGCTGACCGCGGCACAGCGTGAGAGGGTTACCTTCCGCAGCGGTACTGATGACTGTGCTGCCTGGCACTGCCAGGGCAGAAACAGCGGGTGCGTAGTGATGGCAGGCGGGGCAGGAGTGACCAAGGAGCCAGCCACCGACCGGTTCGCCGCCCGCTTTCATGCTGCCGGGTAGCGCGTGCTCGCCTTCGACCACCGGCACATGGGGGAGTCTGGTGGAACGCCCATGCAAGTGGTGCGGATCCAGGAGCAGTTCGCCGCGGGGCACTTGCTCCGCCTCGCTGCGCGCCCCCGGACCAGCATCGTCTTGCCGCCGTAATCACGCAGGCGCCACTGGCCGACGGGGCGGTGAGCTCGCCGCGCGCGCTAGGTCACGCGACGCTCGGGTTCTTGCTCGGTTCCCGCTGATCGCCCTGCGCGACGTCGCCAGGGGACTGGCTGGGCGCGAGCCCCTGGTTGTGCCGCCGGCCGGACCGCGCGGAGCGGTCGCAATGCTGGCCACGCGGGACGCCTCCGACAGTGAGGGCGCGCTCAACCCAGGTAACGCATACTCCGACTGTCAGTAGGCCATCGCAGCCCGTCCTCGCGGCGCCGGCGCTCAAGGCCGCCCGCCGGGGCCCCTGCAAGCGAGATCCTCCAGGTCGACGGCGCCTATTACGCCGCCTTCCTCGACCAGCACGAGACCGTCGTGGCGGCCGAACTCGACTTCCTGCGCCGGCACCTACTTCACGACCGCCTGGCGAGAACCAGACGGCCCGGGCCTGACCCGCAGATCTCCAGCGCGGATCTGCGCGACGTCGCGTCAGCTGGCGACGAAGATGTGCCGCTGAACTGTCGCCAGGTCGTCGAGCACGGTAAGCATGCAGGCGGCCAGGTCAGCGCGGGAGATACTGAAAGCGTGCGGCACGCTGCGGTCGACAGCCATCCGGTAGGTCCCCCGGGGTGGCTTGCCGGTCAGAGCGGGCGGGCGGAAGATCGTCCAGTCCAGGCTGCTCTGCCGGATCTGGTCCTCTCCTTGGCGCATGTCAGCGCAGACGTGGCGCAGAAAGGTTCCTCGCGCGAACGGCTTGAGCAGGTAGCGCAGGTACGGGCTTTCGCCGTCGTCGGCGACTACAGAGCCACTGACCTCGAGGAGTCGGCGGATACCGCTCTTCTGCATGGCCTGGATGATGCTGCGCACGCTGTCCTGGATGACAGTGGTCGGGCCGGTGCCGCGCGGGCCTACCGCGGTGATGACGGCAGCAGCCCCTTCCACGGCGGGGGTGATCGAGGCGGGGTCCATGACATCGGCGGTGACAACCCGCAGCCGCGGGTGTATCGGGATGGACATGCGGGCTGGGTCACGGACGATGGCTGTCACCTCATGGTCGGCCGCAAGCGCCTGCTCAGTAAGACATGTTCCGGTAGCGCCAGACGCGCCGAGGATGGTGAGTTTCATTGAGTTCGCCTTCTTCCGTCGAGCGGAGGCCCGCACTTCAGCTATATTGACTATGTACTTCATACGATACGGAAAACATATCATATGGATTCGATATCACCTCGTGAGTCCGGCGCTGCACGAAGGCGCCTCTACCGCACGATCAAGGAGGCACTGCGCGACCTGGGCGGCCAGCTGTCGCTGCTCAACCACAGCGTCGGCGCACGCCTCGACCTCAAGGCAACTGACCTGGAGTGTCTCGACCTCATTACTCGTTACGGCCCGGTCAGCCCGAGCGTGCTTGCCCGGCGCGCCAGGCTGCACCCGGCCACCATGACCGGGATCCTCGACCGGCTCGAACGCGGCGGCTGGATCGAGCGCAGCCGCGACGCCTCCGACCGCCGCGGTGTCTTCGTCCAGGCTGCTCGCGGCCGAGGCGCGGAGATCCTCCGCCTCTACCTCGTTGACTCCGGGATGAACACCGCCATGGACGAGATCTGCGCAGACTACGAGGACGGGGAGCTGGAACTCCTCGCCGGATTCCTTCGCCGCACTGCCGACGCTGGCCGGACCGCCGCCGAAAAGCTCAACGGAACCTGAGCCTGGGACGTCCGAGTGCGGATCGCCGCGGATGAGGTAGCTGGTAAGGGCTACCGCTCCAGCGCAGCGCCACCCAGCTCGCCAGTACCTTGGGACCGTGGACCGGCCAGCTGTTGAGTTTGAAGCCGAGCGTCCGGGTGACTACCTGCTGCGCCTGGCGGCGACGCGAGATGCGATGGCCTACAAGCAACTGGCCATAGCTGCGCTCGGGATCCGGCCTGGCGACACCGTCCTGGACATCGGCTGCGGTCCGGCCGCTGACCTGCCTGACATGGCGGAGGCCGTCGGCGCTGCCGGATGGGTGATCGGCTTGGACAGCGACCCTGCTGCGCTCGCGACGGCAGCGAGTCGGGCGCAGGGCATCCCGCAGATCCGCCTCGTGTGCTGCGATGCCGCCAACGGCCTTCCGATGGCTGACGCGGCTGCCGACGGCGCTCATACCGACCGAGTGCTCCAGCATGTGGCAGATCCGCTGGCCGTGCTCCGGGAGGTGAGACGGGTGCTGCGGCCCGGCGGCGCTGCCGTGTTCGCCGAGCCAGACTGGGACACGCTCGTGATCGATTATCCCGACCTGGCTGTCGCGCGCGCCTATACCCGGTTCGTGAGCGACCGGGTGGCGCGCAACGGCTGCATCGGACGTCAGATGCCGGCCCTGGCACGCGAAGCCGGGCTCGACGTCCAGAACGTGACACCGATTACTACCGTTTCCCGCGATGCCCAAGCCGCGGACAAGCTCCTCGGGCTGCGGCGTGTCACCGAGCGTGCCCTCGCAGCCGGCTACCTGAGCCCAGAGCAGGCCGCAACCTGGCTCCAGGACCTAGCCAGCGGCCCATTCTTCGCGTCGATGACGCTGTTCCTCGTGGCCGCAGCGCGCTGACGAGGAGCCGAGTTCACGTGTTCGACGTGCGTAATCGACAAGCCGACGACATGGACGGGTGCGTGCGGGCGCTCGCGTCCGTACACGAGATCGGCGGATATCCCCTGAACTGGCCTGATGACCCGGCCCGGTGGCTCACGCCAACCGGCATGCTCGAGGCATGGGTCTGCGCGATCGAAGAATCGATCACCGGCCACGTGCTGGTGCGGCAGCCGTCCTTCGCGACCATCGGCCAGGATGCGGCCGAGCTGAGCCGGCTGTTTGTCAGTCCGGCAGCCCAGCGGCGGGGCATCGCGCAGGCTCTTGTCGCGACGACGATGCGGTGGGCGGCGGCCAACCACCTGAATCTGGTGCTCGAGGTGACAGAGCACCTGCACGCGGCCCGCGTCCTGTACGAACGCACCGGATTCCGGCTTGTGGACACCAGAAGAGCGGGCTGGACCGCGCCTGATGGGGAGCCGGTGACGCTGCACGAATACATCTGGAACCCCGCCGGCTGACCGGGCACCATCCAGGTTGCGAAGTTAGGCACTCGGGGACGACAAGATCACAGGATGTCCATGATTCTTGTCATGTGCAACCTACGTTAGCTATCGTCTGTGGGATGGTGGCTCTCACTCGTCAGCGTGGCGCGCAGATCGCCACGTTCGTATCCATTATTTGCGTCGGGCTCGCCGCTGCTGGCTGTGGCAGCTCCTCTCCCAGCTCCACCAGTTCCTCGAAGCACAGCGGCAACGTCGATGTGCTCTCCGCTGGGTCGCTGGACACCCTCATGACCAAGTCGGTCGGACCGGCGTTCCACAAAGCGACCGGGTATACGCTGGTCGACACCTCGGGCGGGTCAGGAACCCTCGCGGCCGACATCAAGAACAAGATCGATGTCGCCGACGTCTTCGTCAGCGCCTCGCCGACGGTGACTCAGGGCCTTGAAGGCGCTAGTAACGGAGACTGGGTGAAGTGGTACGCAAACTTCGCCGCGTCGCCGGAGGTCCTCGGGTACTACCCTAAGAGCAAGTTCGCCCACGATTTGCAGACCATGCCCTGGTACGACGTGATCACCAAGCCCGGATTCCGCCTGGGGCGGACCAACCCGACCCAGGACCCCGGCGGCGTTTTGGCGGCCGAGGCCCTCAATGAGACTGCGACCGCGAAGAACCTCCCTGCGCTGAAGGCGCTCGCGACGGAGACGTCCGATGAGTACGTAGAGGACACGGAAGAGGCTGACATCCAGAACGGGCAGCTCGACGCGTCCTTCATGTACGAGGCCGACGCCATCTCGCAGGGCAGCCCGTTCGTGCCGCTCACCGGCGTCAACCTCGCCGGCGACTACACGATCACGATCGTCAGCAAGGCGCCCCACCTGGCCGCGGCTGAGGCCTTCATCAAGTTCCTCCTCGGCCCCACCGGTCAGGGCGAGCTGAAGGCCGACAAGTTCGTCGTCGTGTCGCCGGCGAAGGTGTACGGGTCCGGCGTCCCGAGCGGGCTCACGAGCCTCCTCAAGTAGTGATCTCTGGCAGGGCGCCGCGCCCGCTTCGCTGGCTCGGCGCCCTGCTGCTGCTCTACCTGGCATATCCGGTCGGGGCGTTCGTCGTTCGTGTCATCGACGGGCACAACGAAGGCTGGAACGTCCCTGGGCTCTGGTCGGCCTTGGTGGTGTCGGTCGAGGGCGCAACCATCTCGCTGCTTATCGGCGTGGTGGCCGGCATCCCGCTGGCCTACGTGCTGGCCCACCGCCGGGGGTGGCTGTCCTCGGCGCTGAGCGTGGTCGTCCAGTTCCCGCTGGCGGTGCCGCCTCTTATCAGCGGCATCTTGCTGGTCTATATCGTCGGCCCTTATACATTCCTCGGCCAGCTGTCCGGTGAGCGGCTCACGCAGACTATGTACGGGGTCGTCATCGCCATGTCGTTCGTCTCCGCACCGTTCCTGGTCGTGGTGGCTCGCAGCGCCTTCCGAGCCGTCGATCCGTCGCTCAGCGATGTCGCCGCCACCCTCGGCCACGGCCCGCTGGCTCGGTTCCTTCGTGTCGACGTGCCCGCCGCAGCGGACGGCCTCCGGACCGGCATGGTGCTCATGTGGTTGCGGGCCTTCGGAGAGTACGGCACGACGGTTGTCCTCGCGTACCACCCCTATAGCCTCCCGATCTACGTTGACAATCTGTTCTCCTCCGCGCCCCTGTCACAGGCCGAGGCGCCAACGATCCTCGCCTTCGGCGTGGCCGCGGTCGCGGTTGTCATCGGCCGGACGCGGCACACCGCCCGCGTCCGGCGCGTTTCCACGCCGGCGCCGCTCGCTCCAGTTCCGGCGTCACCAAAGCCAGTCGGTTTCGACATCGATGCCACGGTCGGGACGTTCCGCCTGCAGGTGGCGCACCCCGAAAGCACCTGCCGCCTAGCTGTCGTCGGACCGTCAGGCTCGGGCAAGTCAGTGACGCTTCGGGCCCTCGCCGGGCTGCTCGGCCCAGACGCTGGAACCGTGACCTTCGGTGGTGTCGACGTGAGCCGCATCGTGCCCGAGCAGCGGCGGCTCGGCTACGTTCCCCAGGGCTTCGGCCTGCTCCCCGGACGAACGGTCTGGCAGCAGGCGGTCTTCGGCGTGCATGCCGATCCGGCCCGGGCCGCGTGGTGGCTGGAGATACTCCACCTCGACGGCCTCCTCGACCGTCTGCCTGAGCAGCTTTCCGGTGGACAGCGCCAGCGCGTCAGCCTGGCTCGGGCGCTCGCCGGGGATCCTCAGGTAGTGCTGCTCGACGAGCCGTTCTCGGCGCTCGACGCCCCGGTAAGGGCCGAGCTACGCCGGGAACTGCGCCGCCTCCAGCGCGACGTCAAGCTCTCCACGGTCATTGTCACCCACGACCCGGAGGAGGCGGCGATGCTGGCCGACGAGATAGTTGTGGTGAGCAATGGCCAAGTACTCCAGTCCGGTAACTGCCGCGAGGTGTACCAGCGTCCGGCTTCGGCCGAGATCGGTCGGCTGCTCGGCATCGAGAACCTCTTCCATGGCGTGGCGGGTGCCGACGGCGTGTTTGTGGCCACCGGAGACCGCATCATGAACATTCCAGATGGAGGCCCGCTCGGTCTTGCTACCGGCCTGTCGAGCGGCGCTCGGCTGCTGTGGCACGTGCCGGCTGAAGCCCTCCGGGTCTGCTCGGGACCGTCGCCGTCTGGCGCCAACGGGTCGGTCGTGGACTTTGGCCAGGGCCGGGTGAGCGATGTGGTCGACCTGGGCCGCACCGTCGAGGTAGTGGTGGCGCTATCGTCCGGGTTTGAACTCAGGGCGCGGAGCCTGGAGATACCCGACCTCAGCGTTGGTGCCGACTGCCGGGTAGAGACGGACAGGGAGGCTGTATCAGTGTGGTCGGAACCGGATATAGCTGGAGCCCAAGGAGTACGAGATGATCCGGCGCCGCTGCTGTAACCGGCAGGATGACGGCCAGCCGCTCGTGGCGAGCACACGCCCGGGCCGGGCTCACTGAGGGGTGCGATGCCTTGAGTAACGCGGAGAATGGCGGCGCAGAGCGGCCAAGCACCGCGGGAGCCGGCGCGCGCTTGCGGTCGGCGCGCCAGGCCAGGGGCCTATCCCAGGGTCAGCTGGCACGCATGGCGCGCGTTTCGCGGCAGGCGATCTCGGCGGTCGAGGGCGGGTTGTCCGATCCATCGCTGCGGGTCGCCCTGACGCTTGCCCGTGCGCTCGGCGTGACAGTGGAAGAGCTGTTCGGGCCGGCGATGCCTGAGGCGGCGGTGCCCGTGCGCCCAGTCGCACCTCTCGGCGGCAACGGCAGCCGGGTGTCGCTAGTTCCGATGGGGGATGCCTTCGTTGCGATGCCGCTGTCCGGTGCGACACTCAGCAGAGCGGGTTTCACGCCCGCGGGCGGCCGGGTCAGCGGGCCGCAGGAGGTTATCCCGTCAGAGCCACACCGGCCAACGCTGCTCGTGGCCGGATGTGACCCAGCGTTGCCGCTGCTAGAACTGCCTCTGGGCCTGCTCGATCCGCCTGTGAAGTTCCTCTGGTGGCCCTGCGCGAGCCAGAAGGCGCTCCGCCTGGCGGCGGCAGGTCTTGTGCACGTTGCCGGAGCCCACCTGCGCGACCGGGTCGGCGACTACAACACCGCCGCAGCCAGAGAACTCCTACGCGACGGGGCGGACGTCATCGGCTTCTGCTCGTGGCGCGAGGGACTGATACTCCGGCCCGAGCATGCGGCCAAGGTGCGTGATATCGCTGGAGTTGTATCCGCTGGCTTGCGCCTGGTGAATCGGGAGCCAGGCGCCGAGGCTAGGCGCGTGCTCGACCGCGAGTTGGCCAGGCTCGGTATCAGCGGACCCGGCCTCGCCGGGTATGACGCCACTGCGACCGGGCATCTGGAGGTGGCGGCGGCGATCGCGGCCCGGCTGGCAGATGCTGGGGTGGCCAGTGAGCCGGCTGCCATTGCCTACGACCTCTCCTTCGTGCCGCTCACTGCAGAACGATTCGACCTGGTTATCCCGCTCGGCATGACCGGCACGCGCGAGGTGCAGGGCCTTCTGCGGGTCCTGTCGTCATCCTGGCTGCTCGGTCAGCTGGCCGGCCTGCCGGGTTACGACGTGGCTCAGTGCGGCGAGCGGATCGCTTCTCTTACACCGGCCTGAGCGCAGGTCATGGCCACCAAGCGGGCCAGAACGGCGTCGTCACCAGGCCAGGGACGCTGCGCCCGCTTTCCTGCTGGCCAGGCCGCGGTCTGACTCGACCGGATCCAGCGCGGATTCAAGGACGGCGCTGGCAGCAATCTGGCTGTCCTCGTGGATGAGGTGCGTGACGGCGTTGATGAGGGCCAGGTGAGAGAACGCCTGGGGGAAGTTTCCCAGGTGCCGCCCGGTGTGGGCGTCGATCTCCTCGGCATACAGCAGCAGCGGGCTGGCCAGGGACAGCAGTTTCTCGCATAGGGCGCGAGCGCGGGTTACCTCGCCGATCTCGGTCAGCGCGGACACCAGCCAGAATGAGCAGATTGTGAACGTGCCCTCCTCGCCTTCGAAGCCGTCGTCGGTTTCTTCGACGCGGTAGCGCAGCACGAGTTCGTCCTCGGTGAGCTCATCGGCGATGGCCAGCACCGTGGCTCGGACCCGCTCATCGTCGGGCGGCAGGAAGCCCACCAGCGGGATCAGCAAGACGGAGGCGTCCAGGGCGGTGGTGTCGTAGTGCTGGCAGAACACACCGCGCTTGTCGATGCCGCGCGCGCAGACGTCGGCATGGATCTCGTCGGCGGCGCGCCGCCAGCTGGCGGCGAGGTCGTGGTCGCCGCGGAGCTGGGCTAGTTTCGCCCCGCGGTCGGCGGCGATCCAGCACATGATCTTGGAGGCGGTGAAGTGCTGGGCGGGCCCGCGGACCTCCCACAGGCCCTGGTCTGGTTCGCGCCAGTGCCGGAGCGCCGATTCGACCTGCTGCCTGATCATCGGCCAGCGCCGCTCGTCGAGCCGGTCACGGGAGCGGGTATGCAGGTAGAGGGAGTCGAGCAGGACGCCCCAGACGTCGTGCTGGCGCTGGTCCCATGCCCCGTTGCCGATGCGCACCGGCCGGGCCCCCTCATAGCCGGACAGGTGATCAAGCTCGGATTCGTGCAGCTGGCGCTCGCCGGCGATGCCGTACATGATCTGCAAGTCGTTGTCTTGCTCGGCGATGTCGGCGATGAAGTAGAAGAAGTCGTCGGCATCGCGGTCCAGACCGAGGGTGTACAGGCCCCAGAGCATGAATGTCGAGTCGCGCAGCCAGGTGTACCGATAGTCGTAGTTGCGCTGCCCGCCCGGCGTCTCGGGCAGCGACGAAGTGGCGGCAGCGAGCAGCGCGCCCGTTGGAGCGTAGATGAGCCCCTTGAGTGTCAGTGCCGAGCGCTGCAGGTGCTTGCGCCAGGGATGATCGGGGAACCGGCCGCGGCCGAGCCAGTCGTGCCAGAAGTCGGCCGTCACGCCCAGCCGCCGGTGCGCCTCGCCAAAGTCCGCGGGCGGGTTCGCGTCGTTCCAGGACAGGGCGCAGAATGCCTGCTCGCCAGCCCGGAGCTGGCGGCGCGCGATCGCCCGGCCGCCCTCGAAGCCCAGCTTCAGGTCAGTGGTCAGCCGCAATTGCGCCCGGTCACCTGCCCAGGCTTCGGCCTGGCCGTAACCCGTCCTGGTGTACTGCCACGTGCCGCGCTCGCGGCCGTAGTCGAACCCAGGCTCGCACTCCAGCAGCATGTCGACCGAGCCGTTCAGGCAGCGGATCGTGCGCAGCAGGACGCGCTCGGCACGGCAGTCAGTGGGCACCCGCTGATGGGTCGCCGACCTTGGCGAATCGCCTGGCCAGGGACCCATCAGCAGCGCGTCGCGGACGACCGCCCAGCCACCCGGCAGGCCCCAGGTTGTCTCCAGCACCATCGTCCCTGGCAAGTACCGTCGGCCAGAGGGGACCGTGACGTCCGCCGGGCCGAGGCGGAACGATCCCGCGTCGCGATCGAGCATTGCCCCGAACACGCTTGGCCCGTCCATCCGGGGCAGGCACATCCACTCCACGTTCCCGCTCGGCGCAATGAGAGCGCATACCTCACAGTCAGAAACGAAGCCATAGTCGGAGATCGCCGGGAACGGGCTGCCGCCTGGCGTGGGATGCGAATCCTGACCGGGAAGGTGCGCCACCGTTTCCCCTTCCTCCTCTTCTTGCCCGCCCATGCACCGTGGCCCTACCCGCGCACGGGATGCAAATATCCCGGTGCGGCGCCCGGCCTGCCGGTGATTCAGCGCTCCGGGCAGGGAACATGTCCAGATGGCGGCGCGGCCACGCGACTTGGTGACGTGCCTGATCCGGCTATAGGGGGGCAAACGGGGATGAAGGCATTCGTGATGAAGGAGATCGGCCAGGTTGGCTTCATGGACAAGCCGATGCCCAAGCCGGGCCCGAACGACGCGATCGTGCAGACGACGAAGGCCCTAATCTGCACGTCTGACTCGCACACGGTCGGCGGCGGGATTGGCGAGCGGCACAACCTCACCCTCGGTCACGAGGCGGTCGGCGTGGTGCACGAGGTCGGCAGCGAGGTCGAGTACTTCCATCCCGGTGACCGGGTCCTGGTGGGAGCGATCACCCCGGACTGGGGCGACCCGGCCGCGCAGGCAGGGTACGCGTCGCAGTCCGGCGCGCCGCTCGGCGGCTGGAAGTTCGCCAACACCAAGGATGGTGTCTTCGCCGAGTACTTCCACGTCAATGACGCCGACGCGAACATGGCGAAGATCCCCGACAGCGTCCCGGACGAGATGGCCGTTTACTGCTGCGACATGCTCTCCACCGGTTTCATGGGCGCCGAGCATGGCAACATCCCGATCGGCGGCACGGTCGCCATCCTCGCCGAGGGCCCGGTCGGCATGATGGCGACCGCCGGGGCCAGGCTCCGCGGCGCCGGCCTGGTCATCGGGGTCGAGGCTGTCTCGCGCCGGCAGGAACTGGCCCGCCACTTCGGCGCCGATGAGATCGTGGACTTCACGACCGAGGACGTGGTCGACCGGATAGCGGACTTTACCGGCGGTGAGGGCGTCGACACGGCGATCGAGGCGCTCGGCGCGGACGTGACCTTCCAGACCGCCGTCAAGGTAACGAAGCCTGGCGGCACGATCTCGAACACCGGCTACTTCGGCGAGGGCGAGTTCGTGCACATCCCGCGGGTCGAGTGGGGCGTCGGCATGGCGGACAAGACCATCGCTACCGGGTTGTGCCCTGGCGGCAGGCTGCGGATGGAGCGGCTGCTGCAGATCCTGGAGTCTGGGCGCGTCGATCCGACGCTGATGACTACCCACCGCTTCCCGTTTGACCAGATGGAACGGGCATTCGAGGTCTCTGACAAGAAACTCGACGACGTCATCAAGCCGCTCATCACGTTCTCATAGCCAGCCCGACGCGAAGGCAGCCACCACGGTGATCAATCGCCTCGCCATTTTCGGCGCCACCGGCGACCTGACCGCACGGTACCTGCTGCCCGCGATCGCGGCGCTGCACGCCAGGGGCGAGGCCGGTGATGCATTCCAGCTCATCGCGTCCGGGCGCGACGACTGGTCCACCTCTCAGTTTCGCGACTGGGCGGCCGGGCAACTCGCCCGGCATGCCGGGGACTTGCCCGCCAGCATCCGGGCCGCGGTCGCATCGGCGGCTAGCTACCGGCAGGCGGACGTCACCGACCCGGCCGCAGTCGCTAGCATCATCGCTGGCGGGTCGGTTGCCTGCTACCTCGCGCTTCCGCCCGCGGTGTTCCCCGGCGCGGTGTCGGCGCTGCACGACGCGGGCCTGCCTGAGGGCAGCCGGATCGTGCTGGAGAAGCCGTTCGGCGAGGACCTTGGTAGCGCGATCGAGCTGAACCGGCTGCTCGCCGATACCCTCCCCGAGGAAGCCGTGTTCCGGGTCGACCACTTCCTGGCCATGACGACCGTGCAGAACCTGCTCGGAACCCGGCTGGCCAACCGCGTGTTCGAGCCCGTCTGGAACAGCACCCACATCGCCGAGATCGACATCGTCTGGGATGAGTCGCTCGCGCTTGAGGGCCGGGCCGGCTACTACGACGGCGTTGGCGCCCTGAAGGACATGCTGCAAAACCACCTGCTGCAGCTGCTCTGCCTGGTGGCGATGGAGCCCCCGATCAGCCTCAGCGAGCGGGACCTGCGCGACCGCAAGGTCGATGTCCTGCGCTCAGTAGGGCCACTCGCGGGCGATGACATTGCGAGAGGAACGCGCCGTGGCCAGTACACCGCTGGGCGGATAGGTGACCGCGAAGTTCGTGCCTACGCGAACGAGGACGGAGTCGACCCCGCGCACCGCACCGAGACTTTCGCCGAGATCGAGCTGAGGCTGGACAACTGGCGCTGGCCCGACACCGTCTTCCGGCTCCGCACGGGCAAAGCCCTCCGGCGAGACCGCAAGGAAGTCGCTGTCCGCTTCCGCCACGTACCCCACCTGCCGTTCGCGCACCGCGGCGACGAAGCGCCCAACCTGCTGAGGTTCGGACTCGACCCGGAGAACGTCAGCCTCGAGCTCACCGGCATCGGCCCGCGCCCTCAGGCACTCTCGCCCATGTCCCTGTCTGCTCAGCTCGAATCGCCCGAGCTACCCGCCTACGGCCAGTTGCTGCACTCGGTGCTCAGCGGCGACAGCGCGCTAGCAATCCGCGGCGACGAGGCCGAAGAGTCCTGGCGCGTCGTCACTCCGGTGCTCGAAGCGTGGGCGAAAGACGCCGTGCCGCTCCAGGATTACCCGGCCGGCTCGGACGGGCCAGCGCAATGACACTGTCCCCCGCCCAGCTGCGCAGCCAGCGGCTGCGCCTGATCAATCACCAGGGCGACGCGCTGCGGCTGGGCATGAACTGGACCGAGGAGGATCTCGGCAAGCCGCAGGTGCTCGTCGATAGCGCGTACGGCCAGGGCCACCCCGGCACGTTTCATTTCAGGGAACTGATCGAAGAGGTCAGCAATGGCGTCTTCGAGGCTGGTGGCAAGCCCGGCGTCTTTGCCGTCAGTGACATCTGCGACGGAGTAGTGCAGGCGACCAGCGGGATGAGCTACTCGCTGATCTCACGCGACATCATGGCCGCTATGGTCGAGATCCATGCCCTTGGCCATCCGCATGACGGCATGGTGCTGATCTCCGGCAACGACAAGTCGGTTCCCGCTCACCTGCTGGCGATCGCCCGCTGCGATATACCCGCTATCCATCTGCCCGGCGGAACCCAGCTGAACGCGCCTGACTACGTCACCTCGAACAAGATGTGGTCGATGGGCGCCGAGGTGGAGCGCGGCGAGATTCCACGACAGGACCTGGAGGTCGCGCAACGGGGAGCCTGCCCGACCTGCGGGGCCTGCCAGTTCATGGGCAGCGCCAGCACTGGCCAGGTGCTCGCGGAGGCGCTCGGTCTGGCGCTGCCAGGCTCCGCGCTTACCCCCGCGCCGCTGACCAAGCTGTTGCGGTACGCACGGGCCACCGGCAAACAGCTGCTGCCATTGATCGACGCGGGCCTGAACGCGCGCAAGATCCTTACCCGCGACGCGTTCGAGAACGCAATCATCCTGCACGCCGCTACCGGCGGCTCCACCAACGCGCTGCTGCACCTGCCCGTCATTGCCCGCGAGGCCGGAGTGAACATCGGCGTCGACGACTTCGACCGCATCCACAGGCGAGTGCCGGTGCTGGCCAACGTGAAGACGACGGGCCGGTACCCGGTCGAGTACTTCTGGTATGCCGGCGGCGTGCCCGCGATCATGCTGGAACTGCGGGAGATGCTGCACCTGGACGTGCTCACGGTCACCGGCAAGACGCTTGGGGCGAACCTGGAGGAGATCGAGGCCAGCCCGTTCTACCTGGCCGAGCGCCTCGGCTACCTCAAGAACGTCAAGGTCACGAGGGAGGAGATCATCCGCCCGCGCAGCGACCCGTTCGGCACCGACGGCGGGCTGGCGGTGCTGTACGGCAACCTGGCCCCAGGCGGAGCGATGATCAAGACGTTCTCTGTGCCGAAGGAAATGCACGTGCACACCGGCCCGGCCAGGGTTTTCGACTTCGAGGAAGAGGCCGTACACGCCCTGGTCCAGCGCCAGGTCACGGCTGGCGACGTGCTCGTCATCCGGTACGAGGGACCACGCGCCAACGGCATGCCCGAGATGTACTACGCGGCGGCCATCCTGTCCGCCGACCCGGTACTGAACACGACCACGGCCATCGTGACCGACGGCCGCTACTCCGGAGCCATGCGCGGGCCGTGCATCGGGCACGTGGCACCGGAAGCGCTCGAAGGCGGCGCTATCGCACTGGTGGAGGACGGCGACCTGATCTCGATCGACGTGCCCCGGCGACGGCTGGACGTCGTCGGCGTTGCGGGCGAGTCGCGCAAACCTGATGAGATCGAGGAAGTGCTCGTCGAGCGCCGCCGGATCTGGCGGCCACCACGACCACGGCACGAGACAGGCATCCTCTCGCTGTATTCACGGGTGGCACGCGATGCATCAGAAGGCGCGTCTATCACCTAACCGGAGGCGGCACGACATGGCAGGCCCCACATCCACTGAGACGGTCGTCATTGCGGACTACGACTACGGCGACGTGGACATCGAGCGCGCGATCGTCGAAGACGCGGGACTCCGCCTGGAGGCCGCGCACTGCAAGACCGAGGATGACGTCGTCGATGCCGCGCGTGATGCGGACGCGATCATCGCCCAGTATGCGACCGTGGGGGCCAGGGCAATCGGCGAGCTGACCCGATGCCAGGTCATCGCGCGCTACGGCACCGGCGTCGACATTGTCGACGTGGACGCCGCTACCCGGCACGGCATCCTCGTCACGAACGTGCCCAACGACTGGTGCATGAACGAGGTCGCCGACCATGCGATGGCACTCCTGCTTGCCGCCGCGCGCAAGATCTGCGTCTACGATCACGCGACCCGCGCAGGAGCCTGGCACTGGCAGTCCGGGCAGCCCATCCACCGCCTCGCCGGCCAGCACCTCGGCTTGCTGTCCTTCGGCTCGATAGCGCAGGCCATCGCGGCCCGGGCGAGTGCATTCGGCCTCCGGGTCATCGTTCACGACCCCTACATACCGGTATCCGACATCGAGTCCCGCGGCGCGACGGCCGTGTCATTCGGCCAGTTGCTCGAGGACTCCGACTACCTGGTAGTCCAGGCGCCGCTCACCGAGCAGACCCACCACCTCATCGGAGAGGCAGAACTGCGCCGGATGAAGCCGACCGCCATCCTGGTCAACACCGCCCGCGGGCCCATCGTCAACGACGACGCCCTATATCAGGGGCTAAGCAAGGGCTGGATCGCCGGAGCGGGTCTCGACGACATCGAAGAAGAGCCCGCCAAGCAACGCGACTGGAAACCGGTCAACCCGCTGTTCGGGCTGCCCAACGTCGTCATCACGCCGCACGCTGCTTACTACTCTGAAGAGTCGATCACGACGGTCCGCGACTTCGCCGCTCACGAAGTGGTCCGCGTGCTGACTGGGAAGCCACCGCTGTCGCCCGTGAACGCCGACCAGCTTGCCGCGCGCTCCTGACACAGGCACGTCGTCGGGCGAGCGCCGCGACCCATGCAGCCGGAGCCTGGTCAGGAGAATCTCGTGGCGGCTGCCAGCCTGCTGACGGCGGTGACCAGCTCGGCCTCGCTGGCCGCGCCGCAGAACGCCAGCCGCAGGTACGGGCCTGGCGGCTCGGCCGGGAAGAACGGCCTGCCTGGCATCACGACGACACCGGCAACGCGAGCTGCCTCGGCGGTTGCGACGTCATCAGTGCCGGCCGGGAGCCTGGCCCACAGGTGCATTCCGCCGCGGGGCAGCTGAACATCGACGTCAGGCAGCAGTCGGGTGATCGCACTGGCGAGCGTCGCGGCCCGTGAGCCCAGAGCTTGGCTCAGGGTCCTGAGGTGACGGGGCCAGGCCGGCCGGCTCACCAGTTCCAGTGCCGCTTCCTGTAGTGGCCTGGCGACGAACAGATCGTCGACGGCGCGCAGCGCCCGCAGCCGGTCGGCGACAGGCCCGCGCGCGATGACAGCGCCGATCCGCAGGCTCGGTGACGCCGCCTTCGTCAGCGAGGTGAGGTAGACCACCCGGCCGTCGTTATCGCTTCCCAGCAGGGGCGGTGGGGGCTGCGCGGCGTGCGGTAGCCAGCGAGCGAAGTCGTCCTCGATCACGAACGCGCGTGCGCTTGCTGCCGCGCTCAGCACCTCCGGCCGCCGGGTCGCGGCAAGGACTGCGCCGGTCGGGTTGTGATACGTCGGCTGACAGTACAGGGCCTGAGCGCCAGTCCGTCCGAAAGCCTCCGCCAGGTGGGCTGGGATGACGCCGTCGCGGTCAGCCGGTACCGGGACCGGCCTTAGGCCTGCCGCCCGCGCGACCGCGAGGGCGCCTGGATAGGTGGGCGACTCGACGAGCAACGGCGCGCCGGCCGGCACGAGCGCGCGGAAGACGGCTGACAGCGCGCTCTGGCCGCCGCTGGTGATGAGCACGTCACGGGCATCAACCCCTGGGGCCGCCGCTTGCCCGAACCACGACCGGAGACCGGGCAGGCCAGCTGTCGGCGGCCGGTCCCAGGCGTCGGGCAACCGGGCGGCCCGAGCCAGCGCGGCGCGCAGTGCGGCTTGCGGCATCAGCGACGGGTGCAAGTAGCCGGCCGCCAGCGAGATGACGTCATCGGCCTGCGGGGGATCAGCCATCGGCGACAGGCCGGCAGCGTCCACGGCGCGGTCTGCGAGCGCCACGGTCTGCCACCAGTAGTCGGCCGGGTGGCCAGCCTGGCGGTGCTGCGGCTCGGCTGTGTAGGTTCCCGCGCCGGGCCGGGTGACCAGCACGCCCTCTCGGCTCAGGTCCGCGAGTGCGCGGGACACCGTAAGCGGGCTGACATGCCGGGCCTGCACGATCGCGCGGGTTGCGAGCAGGCGCTGGCCCGGCCCGAGGCGGCCTGCCTCGGTTCGCAGCCAGCGCTTGAGCGCTTCAGTAGTGCTATCGTCGTTTATGAGAGCCCACGATACCGCTATCGAGTTCTCGGCTGTACCGGTACCCCGCCAGCCGAGAATCCTGCCGTGATCGATGCGGCGAACGCAGTGCTGGTCGCCGCGGCTGGCGTGCTGGCGGGCATCGTCGGCACGGCCGGCGGCATCACCTCGCTGATCTCTTATCCGGCGCTGCTCGCGGTCGGCGTGCCAGCCTTGACCGCGAACGTCGCCAACATCGTCGCCCTGGTGACATGCGGGCCGGGCGCGGCACTGGCATCCGGGCCGGAACTGGCGGGCCGGGCCCGCTGGGTGCGGCGCTGGTCCCTTGCGGCGGCGGTCGGCGGCACGGCCGGGGCCGTCCTCCTGCTGCTGACCCCAGCCGGGTCGTTCAGCCGGATAGTCCCGTACCTGGTGGCGCTCGGATCGGTGGCGCTGCTCGTTCAGCCCCGGGCTTCTGCCTTGCGCGACGGGCACGGGCGGGGTAACACCGCTGTGCTGCTGGCCGGCCTGCTGGTGGTATCGGCCTACAGCGGTTACTTCGGGGCCGGCTCCGGCGTGCTCACCCTGGCCTTGCTCCTGTTCACGGTCGACAGGCAGCTGACTAGGGCCAACGCGCTTAAGAACGTCATCGTCGGCGTTGCCACGGCAGTTTCCGCGCTGGTCCTGGTGCTGGCCGGGCCGGTGGACTGGACCGTCGTCCTGCCGCTGGCCGTCGGCCTGTTTACCGGGAGCTTGATCGGCCCCAAGATCGCCAGGCGGCTGCCTGCCCGGATCCTGCGCTGGCTGGTCGCGCTCTTTGGCTTGAGCCTTGCCGCCTGGCTGCTGGCAAAGCAGGCGTGACTGCGTCTACGGTGATTCCCGTGGTCCGCCGGCGGTGATCAGCGCCAGCCCGACGGGAGTACGAGGCATGCGCAGATCGCGCCGCCGCGGTCATCCGGCGGCCGGGCGGGCCAGACCCACGGCGTGGCCGAGCGGTGGGCCAGGGCACCTTCGGTGATCAGCAGGAAGGCCATCGGTCCTACCCACCCGAATGCGCCGCCGGGGATGGCCGCGGACAGCAGGCCGATGCCGACCATGCCGCCGAGATTGCGCAGCAGGGCGAGGTCCCCGCCCGGCGCCCGGCCCGATGTGGCGCCGGCGGCCCGTTCTGGTTCCCCGAACGGTCCGTAGGTGGTGACGGCGATCACCGCCGCGGCCCCGGTCTGGATCGTCAGCGGGATGAACTGCTGTGCGGCTGGGCCGCCGGCGATGTTCCAGTGCCAGTGCAGCGCCGCCCACAGCGGCGCGCCGAGACCGGCCAGCAGCGCCAGCGCCGTCGGCACCCGGCGGCTGGCCAGGTAGAGCCGCGCCAGCCGCAGTCCTGCCGCTGCATGGTTCCGTCGTGCCCCCGACGCCGCGGGCGAGACGTCCCCTGGGGTCGGCCGGTCCAGGCCAGCGGTGGTCATGGCAGGTCTGACACGCGAATGTCGAAGCCGCGGACCAGGCCATCCAGGTTGGGAGGGGATCTGCCCGGTCCAGCTTGCGTCCGGCTTATCGATGTAGGCGAGTTCGTGGAACAGGTCGACCGGGATGCCGCCCTCGGCGACGCCCACTATGTGGAGGTGGGGGGCATAGGTCGGGGCTAGCTCCGAGGCGAAGTGTGCGCGAGCGGAAAGTGGGCTGCGCGCTCCGGCAAGGCGTGATGCGTGGCGCTTCCTACCGTCGGGATAGCCGTCCAGACGGCTCGGAAGCGAAGGGAGCCTCCCATGCGGAACATCTCACCGGAGGGCGCTGTCAAGGTTGCGGTGACGGTCGACGACTTCGTCCTGTGGGATGGCGTCCCGATGCCGGACGGAGTCACGCCGCTGGGTATCACCAAGTCGATCGCCGCTACGCTCACCGACCACGGCCTTACCGGTGTCTACGGGTTCTCCCACACCCACCGGCTCGATCTTGATCCTGGGCTGATGGCCGCGTGGGAGGCCTGGGCCGAGGCCGGGCATCACCTCGGCAACCACACGCATCTGCACGCGCCGCTGCGGTGGATGTCGGGCGAGCAGTACTGCGCCGACATCGACAAGGCCGAGGGACTCATCGGCCACCTCATCGCGCTGGCCCCAGAGCGCTACTTCCGGTACGCGATGGACATGGCCGGTGAGACTGAGACCAAGCGCGGCCAGGTGGAGGACCATCTTCGGGCCGCCGGTTATCGGAACGCGCCGATCTCCGCCTGGTTCGGAGACTTCGCATGGATAGTCCCCTACTACCGCGCAGTGCTGTCCGGGAACGAGGATGCCAAGAGAATGCTGCAGGAGACCTACGTGTCGTCTGCGGTTGACCAGCTGGCCGCGCACGCGCAGCTGGCGCGGACGCTGTTCGGCCAGGACATCCCATTGATCTGGCTGGTCCACGGCACCACCATTGCGACTGACACGCTAGGCAGGATCCTCGAGCAGTTCGTAGAGCGGGGAGTCGAGTTCGTTCCGCTACGGCAGGCAATGGCTCATCCGGCGCACTTCGGCATGCCGCCAAGCAATGCCGAGTTCCTCCGCAACCATCTTCAGCGGTACGCGATCGCCGCGGGAATCCCGGAGCCGCACCTGGATCCCGAGCTCTTCGGCCAGGTCTTGAGCGCCGCTCCGGTCGAGGGCCTTGACACCGTTCCGGTGTTCGAAGAGGGGATGCTCAAGCCGCTCGCCCGGCGGGCCGGGGCAGACTACGACTGGACCTGGTGAGGACGGGCCGCTTTGGGGGTTCCGCCGCCGCTGGCGTTATCCTGCGGTTGACGCTCGGAATCAGCGAGGTCCGCCATGTACGCACTGGAGTCGCACCGCTGTAGCGAAATATCGACGGCGGATCGTGCGGAGTGGTGGACCGAGCTCGTCTCCTCGATCCACTCTCGGATGGCGTTCCGCATGCGCGATGACTACCGCGGGCGCATCGAGCACCAGCACACCCCGGCCTACCAGCTAGTGCGGTGGTGGAGCGACGAGGAGTCCATCAAGCGCTCTGGCGCTGACGTTCGCAGGCACCCGCACGGTGCCTACGAGCTGCTGGTGCCGTTAATGGGCTCGATGCTGATCCGGCAGTCAGATGCTGTCCTCAGCCTTGAGCCGGGCGGTGTCGCGCTCGCCACGCTTGATGCGCCGATGGACATGTGGCACAGCGACAAGTTCTCGTGCCTTGCGCTGGTGATTCCGAGGGCCCGGCTGGAAGCCCGCGTCGGCGGGGTGGTGGCGCGCACGGTCGGGCTGAATGCCGAGCGCGGCATGGGCCGTATTGTCGTGGACTTGCTCAGTAGCCTGCGCAGTCAGGCCCACACGATCGACGGGCTTGCCTTCGATGCTGCCGCCGACCGAGCTGTCGACCTGCTGTGCCTCGCCTACGACGGGGCACTGCTGCCGCCGGTGTATGAACCTCAGAATGACCTAGTCGCCACGATCCGCAGTTTCGTGCGCGCGAACGCCGATGACATCTCGCTCAGCGGCGCGGCGGTAGCTGCGGAGCTGGGCTGGTCGCTGCGTCAGGTCCAGGTCTGCCTCCAGCGGATCGGCACGACACCCTCGGCGCTAATCAGGGAGGAACGGCTCGAGCTTGCGCGCCTCCGACTCCAGCACCCCGGCTGGGATCACCGCACCGTAGAGAGCGTTGCCCGCACTTCTGGCTTTAGGAATGCCAGCACGTTCAGCAATGCCTACCGTGAGCGTTTCGGCGAGCGGCCGACTGACACCCGCGCGCGTTGCCGGGCGCACCGCGTCGTTTCTGACGCCGCCGAATCGCCGGCTTCTGAGACTTCCGTCCGAGGTGGCTGACCGTAAGCAGTTGGCGGTGCGCGCAGGGAACGTGCTGTGCGCACCAGGTCAAGCCCGTGCAGGCCGGACGGCCTACCCTGCGAAGTCATGCACGGATGTGTGACCATCGTCGCCTCGATGCAGGCTACGTCAGATCGGCTCCGTCGTGACGGGCCGCCGTTCGACGGGGAGCGCCGATGGTGACAGCCCGCGAGCTGGTGCTGTGCCGTCGGCCGCGGGGACGGATCGAGCTCGAGTGCTTCGGGCTGGTTAAGCGGGAGCTGCCAGCGCTCTCGCCGGGCCAGCTGCTTGTCCGGGTCAACTGCTTCAGCGTGGACCCGTCGATGATCCCGCGGCTTTCCGTGGACACCTACGCGCCGGCGTTCGAACTCGGCGTCGCGGTCGAGGCGAGGGCCGTGGGCCAGGTCGTTCAGTCCTCCGCGGACGGGTGGTCGGAAGGCGACTGGGCGGTCTGCTGGGGAGGGTGGCGTGATTATGCAATAGTCGAGGCAAGTGCTGGGATTCGGATCGAGCCGGGCGACGGCGTGCCGCCGGACACATGGCTGCACGTACTTGGCATTCCCGGCCTAACGGCCTATGTCGGGATGATCGACGTCGCGCGGATACAACCGGGTGATCGCGTGTGGGTGTCGGCGGCGGCGGGCGCCGTCGGCTCGGTAGCGGCCCAGCTAGCCAAGGCCCGCGGTGCAGCACTCGTGATCGGGTCAGTCCGCGGTGCGGAGAAGGCGCGGTACCTCACTGGAAGGCTCGGCCTGGATGCGGCCGTGGACTACCGAGCCGGTGACCTTGCCGGGCAGCTGCGCATGATCGCGCCCGACGGTATCGATCTCTACTTCGACAACGTCGGCGGCGACCACCTCGAAGCCGCCATCGAGCTCCTGCGCGTTGGTGGCCGTGCCGCGATCTGCGGGATGATCTCGGGTTACGGAAGGCCGCCTCAGCCTGGGCCTGACAACCTCACGGAGCTGATCGTCAAGCGCCTCCGGCTTGAAGGCTTCCTGGTGCTGGATCACCTGCACCGGAGGGCCGCATTCGAAGAGGAGGTTCGTCCGCTGGTTGAGTCCGGCACGCTGCGATCCGAGGCGACCATGTTCGACGGCCTGAACAGCGCGCCGCGGGCGCTCCAGTCGCTGCTCGACGGCGCGAAGCTAGGTAAGGCATTGGTCCGCCCATGACACGCGTCCGGGCCGCTTCTAGCACGGGCAGCGCTTAGGTGGAGTCGGCGGTGTCGCGTGTACCGCGTGGCTCGCTGAGCATGGACCGCTGCATCGTCCGCGATCGGTGCAGCCACAGCCAGCCGCCGACGGCGATCACTACGCCTGCTCTTAGCCAGATGTCGGCCAGGTTGAAGGTCGGGCCGTAGAACCAGACGTGCAGCCAGTCCACGACGCCCCCGTGCAGAATGCCAGGCGGCCGGGCCAGTCGGTCGATCAGGTTGCCCACCGCCCCGGCGCTGGCCAGCGCGGCACCGAAGCGTTCGGCGCGGCCGCCAGCCCGCAGAGCCCAGGTCCCGAGCAGAATCACGGCCGCGAATGCGACAGCGGCGAGGAGCGGTTCGTACTGTGCGCCGAGTCCGAAGGCCGCGCCGTGATTGATGACAAGCTGGAGCCGGATCAACCCACCGGCGAGAGCGACATCGCGCCCGCCGGAGAGCCTTGATAGCGCCCACGCTTTAGTCGCGACGTCGGCCGCAACTGCGAGCACCGCGACGACGGCGCACCACCAGGCTGGTTTCGCCGTTATATGCATGTCTTATGTTCGGGTGAAAACGGCGTGGACGCCGATCGTGTTGTGCATCGAGGCGATGCCCAACCAGTTCCACGTCAGCCCGAAGTCTGCCCGGTTGACCTGCAGCCGGCCGTCTAGCCACGCCTCGCCGTCGGCGATAGATACTCTCGCGTCGAACGACGCTGGGAGAGTGCGGCCGCGAACGGTAAGTCGACCGCTGATCCGGACGCCACTACCCGCGAGGCTTACGCTGTCGGCGGCATAGGTGAAGTCCGGGTAGTTAGCGACATCGAAGAAGTCGGCCGAGCGCAGATGCTTGTCCCGCTTGGGGTTGCCGGTGTCGATCGACCCGGCCGCCACGGTGATGACGCCACTGGCAGCACCGGCCGGAGTCACTGCGCCGTTCCCGGTGACCTGGCGGAAGAAGCCGTGAAGCGGGAGTAGCTTCCAGGTGTGCCTGGTCTCGAGCCGAACCTGCGACCTTGCCGCGTCCAGTGTCCAGACTCCGGCGAGCCTGCCGTCATGCAGCTGGTCCTGCAGCGTCGGCGCGGTCAGCTGTTCCGGCGGTGCCATGTCGTCCTCCTGACAATTTGGTTCCGATATCAGAACTATTTTGATGCGGGAACCATATAGACTATGGCCGGACGTGTCAACCTGGGATGGCGCCGAGGGGAGGGACATGGCCGAGGGGACGGACATGACGCAGGAACCGCTCGCTCCTCAGCACTCCGTGATCTGCCTGCGCTTGATGCGCGCGTTCCGCAGCGTAAGCAGGGGGATGCGGCGCTGGCAGGACGGTGCCGCGCCGCCGGCTACGGCGCCGCTCAGCCCGCGGCACGTCGCGGCGCTCGAGCAGCTACTCGGCGGCCCGGTCACTGTCGGCGAGCTGGCCTCCCGGCTCGACCTGACGCTGCCCACCGTCAGTGGCGTGCTCGCCGACCTCGACCGCGCGGGCTTTATCGAACGGCACCCCGACCCGGCCGACCGGCGGCGCACGATTGTCCAGGTCATCCCCTCCCGCGCTGACCTGATAGGGGAGTGGCTGGACGATGCCGCCAAGCCGCTTGCTCGCGTGCTCGACAAGCTCACCCCGAGCGAGCAGGAAGCCTTTCTGAAGGCCATGGACCTGCTCGAGACCGAGCTGCACAACCAGGACGCCTAGTCAGGCCGGCTGCCCGGCTCCGGCAGCTGCGAGCCAGGGACTGACCACCTCGAGCAGCCCGTCGGGGCTGTCCAGCGTGATGCTGTGGCCGCAGTCAGGAATGCTGGCGAAGCTGATGTTGGGGTTCTCCGCCAGCATGCGCTTCGCGGTGTCGGCGGCCAGAACGTCGCTGTCGGCTCCGCGCACCAGCAGCACCGGGCAGCTCAAAGCGCGCCAGGCTTCCCACAACTCGTCCGGCGTGTGATCGAACAGCGCCCTCGGGCTGCGCCGGAGTTCCTTGTCGTACTTGAACGTGAGCGTGCCATCCGGCAGCTCGCGCAAGTTATGGGTCACCCTGTGCCGGAGCGTCGCGTCTGCTGGCCGGGGATTGGCCGCGCGGGCATGAGCGAACGCCTCATCCTCGGAGCTGAAGATGTCCTTAGCGGCCAGGCTGTTAGCGACGTTCGCTGACCCCGCGGGAGCGATCTCGGGGCCGATATCCATGATCACCATTCGGGCGACGCGCTCCGGGTGAGCCGCAGCGAAAACGAAGGAGACGAGCCCGCCCATCGACAGGCCCATCAGCGTGACTTCGCGCAAGTCGAGAGCATCCAGAAAGCCCAGGAGATCCTGAGCCATCGGGCGGAGGCCGTACTCGGGCGCCCAGTCGCTATTGCCGTGGCCGCGCTGGTCGAGGGCGAGCACATGGTAGCGGTCGCTCAATGCAGCAGCCGTGTGGTCCCAGGTACGGGCGTGACCGGATAGCCCGTGCAACATCACGAGGGGCGAACCGGCGCCTGCCCAGTCGACATAGTGGAACGTCAGCCCGTCGATGTCGAGGTTCCTGGAAGTAAACGCGCCGTCTGTCATTCAGGCCTCCCGGTGAGCCGCCGTTTGATCGAGGCTAACGCGGCGCTGGCTTTCCCCGCCACGCTGGCGTCCCAGCGCGCAGTACCCGGAGCCGGCAACCGGCTCCCGGCTCAGCCGGTGGCACAGTGGAAGGCATGGCCGACGGGCTGCTGACGCTGTTCCTGTGCGGCGATGTAATGCTCGGCCGCGGTGTCGACCAGATACTGCCGCACCCCGGTGACCCTGAGCTGTGCGAGCGCGAGGTGGACGACGCGCGATACTACGTTCGCCTCGCGGAACTGGTGAGCGGGCCGATCCCGCAGCCAGGGAGTTTCTGCTGGCCCTGGGGCGACGCTCTGGAGCTACTTGACCATGTGTCGCCGGATGCCAGGGTGATCAACCTGGAGACCAGCGTTACCCGCAGCGCCGACTTCAGCCCGAGCAAGGCCGTTCATTACCGAATGAACCCCGACAACCTGCCCTGCCTGGTCGTGGCGCGGCCGGACGCGTGCGTCTTGGCCAACAATCACGCGCTCGATCTCGGTCACAACGGGCTGCGAGAGACCATTGACGCGCTGGCCGACTCCGGCATTCGAGCGGTCGGGGCCGGCCGTGACGCGGCGGAGGCCAGGCAGCCCGCCGTCGTTCCGGTGCCCAGAGGGCGCATTCTGGTCTTCTCGTGCGGGGCAGCGTCAAGCGGGATTCCCTCTAGCTGGGCCGCGACGGCCACCCGCCCGGGCGTCGAGTTCCTGCCCAGCCTCTCCGACGCGGTCGCCGACGACCTCATCAGCCGGGTTCAGGAGATAAAAGGGTCAGGTGATGTCGTCGTGGTGTCCATCCACTGGGGCTCCAACTGGGGCTACGACGTTGACCACGATCAGGTGCGTTTCGCTCGGCGGCTGATCGATGGCGGCGCTGACCTGATCCACGGCCACTCCTCGCACCACCCGCGACCGGTCGAGGTCTACCGCGGCAAGCTCGTTCTGTACAGCTGCGGTGACTTCATCGATGACTACGAGGGCATCGGCGGTTACGAAGAATTCCGTGATGATCTGCGCGTGCTTTGCCTCGCCTCGGTCGCGCGGGACACCGGCACGCTGGACACCCTGCGGATGGTGCCGATGCAGGCGAGCAAGATGCGACTGCGCCACGCGAGCACCGAGGATGGCGAGTGGCTCCGCAGGGTGCTTGAGACAATCAGTAGCTGCTTCGGAACTCGGGTCAGCCGCCTGTCCGACGAGGCGCTCGTCGTCCGCCCGAGTTCAGCCTGAAAGGGGCGCCGGTTAGCGCCTGCGCTCTCGGAGCTTTTTGATCAGCTTGGCGATCAGGTAGAACATCGGCTGCCACCTCCTTCGTCAGCCGTTCGCCGCCATCTCATCTTGTCGTGACCGGGCAATCAGCGGAAGGAGGATTCGCCCGGCGGGTGGAGCAGGCCGATCACGTCTGGCCGACGGCCGGCCCGGGTCCGAACGGCATCGGCGGCGCCTCGGCCTCGAGGTAGTCGTCGGGGCTTGTCTCGTCCCGTCCGCGCGGCAGCCGGGCTAGTACCGGCGTCAGCCCGGTTGCGACGACCAGATTGGCAACGACCCCGACGATTCCGGTCCAGATCGTCAGCTTGGTGTCGATTCCCCAGCTGCTGAACGCGAACGACGCGCTGCCGAAGTGCGCTGCGGTCGTGCTGGGCGTTATGTACAGCATGTAGACAGACAGCCCCATGCCCACTACCCAGCCGGCCACCAGTGCCCAGCGGTGATACCACCTGGTGTACAGGCCGAGCACCACCGACGGCAGGATCTGAATCACCACGACGCCGCCGATGAGCTGGAACTCCAGCGCGAATGTCAGCTTCAGGCCGACGATCACACCGACTGCCCCCAGCTTGAGTACAACGGAGGCGATCTGGCTGACCAGCCCCTCCTCCCGCTCGCTGGCGCTCGGCCGGATATATGGCTTGTAGATGTCACGGGCGAACGTGTTGGCTGCGGCTATCGCCATGATGGCCGCCGGCACGAGCGCGCCGATGACGATCGCGCCGAAGGCGAGTCCGGCGAACCAGTGCGGGAACTCGCTGTTGAACAGCACCGGCACGATCGTGGTGGTGTCGGGCTTCGCCGCGGTGCCGCCTACCGGCTTCACATGAGCAGCGAGCGCCATGTAGCCGAGCAGCGCGATGAACCCAAGCATCAGCGAGTATGCCGGCAGCAACGTCATGTTCTTCTTGACGACATCCCGGCTACGAGAGGCGAGCACGCCGGTCACCGCGTGCGGGTACAGGAACAGGGCCAGCGCCGAGCCGAGTGCAAGCGTCGTGTAGCCGAGGTATTGCGATCCGGTCAGCAGCGTGCTGTAACCCTTCGCGGCGAGCGCGGACTGCGCGCCGCGGAAGATAACGTCGTAGCCGCCGAGCTTGTACGGGATGTAGATGACCGCCACCAGGACCATGACGTAGATGAGGATGTCCTTGACGAAGGCAACGAGTGCCGGGGCGCGCAGGCCCGAGGTGAAGGTGTAGGCCGCGAGCACGACGAACGCGATCCACAGCGGCCAGTCCCCGCCGATGCCCATCGTTTCGATGACGGCCCTGATCCCGGTCAGTTGCAGTGCGATGTACGGCATTGTCGCGACGATCCCGGTGATCGCCACGAGCAGCGCGAGAATCGCGGACCCGTGCCGGCCGCGCACGAACTCGGCGGACGTGGCGTAGCCGTGCTCGTGACAGACCGACCACATCCGCGCAGCGGCGAACATGACCAGTGGGAACACAGCGATCGTGTACGGCACTGCGAAGAAGCCGGCAGCGCCCGTCCCGAACAGCAGCGCAGGCACCGCCACGAACGTGTAGGCGGTGTACAAGTCGCCACCGATAAGGAACCAGCTGACTACGGTCCCGAACCTGCGGCCGCCGAGCCCCCACTCCTCGACGCTGGCCAGCGGCCCGGCACGGCGCCAGCGGGTCGCCAGGAAACCGAGCACGGCCACGACCGCGAACATGGCGACGACGATGCCGAACTCAAGACCGTTGAACTTGGGAATCATCGCGCCCTCCTCGTGACGAGGTAGACGATCCCGACGCAGATCGCGACTCCGGCTATCCAGAGCAGCTGCCACCAGTAGAAGAAGGGCATGCCGCCGATGGACGGATTGGTGAAGTTGTAGAACGCGGGGACGAGGACCGCGACCAACGGCACCAGTAACAGCAGCAGAATCAGCTTGCGACTGCCTGGCTTGGTCTGATTCTCCATGGAGGGCCTCCTCGCTGGTCCAGCTTCCGCTGGGCCGCTTTGGCTATGACACCCCCCTATGTCCATATTCCGTCCGGTCATGCCCGATTGACAACCATTGGGTGTGAGAGATTAGGAATCATGCGGCCGACTCCCAGAGCCGCAGGAATAGTTCGCAAACAGAAGGTTATGCCGAGCCGGGCAGGCACGCTGGCATGGCACGATAGGGCCGTGCTCACCGCTGATGACCCGCGTCGGCCGGTTCTTGTCCGCCGCGGCTTTGTCCTGGAGTATCTGACGCTTGGCTGGAACGTAGTTGGCATCGTCATCCTGGCGACCGCCGCGATCAGCGCCCGGTCGGTTGCGCTGGCGGGGTTCGGCCTCGACTCGCTGATCGAGATCGGCGCCTCGACCGTTGTGGTCTGGGAACTGTCGGGCACCGGCGAGGACCGGCAGCGTCGGGGCCTGCGCCTGATCGGCTACGCGTTCACTGGGCTGGCGCTCTACCTGCTCGTCCAGTCCACCCTGGATCTGGCCACCGGTTATCACCCGCGGCACTCACCGCTGGGCATCGGGTGGACCGCCGTCACTGCTGTCGCGATGTTCGCCCTTGCGGCCGGAAAGGCCCGCACCGGCCGGGAGTTGGATAATCCGGTGCTGCGCACAGAGGGCCGGGTCACCACCATCGACGGCATCCTCGCGACCGCCGTGCTGCTAGGCCTGATCCTCAACGCCGCTGCTGGCTGGTGGTGGGCCGACCCAGCCGCCGGGTACGTGCTGGTCTATTACGCCAGCCGCGAGGTCCGGGAGATCTTCTTTCGCAACGAACACAGCTGAGTCGGGCGGCCGCAGCGGAGCTTGCCGGGGCCGTAGCGCAGGCCGACCGGCCTGTTTCGAGCGGACCATCGGCTCTGGGGCGGAACGGGCGGCCAGCCGACACTGAGCTTGTGACACAGCGAATCATCGT
>Ga0335073_10000760_pt1 | contig 42180 bp, 41 predicted proteins | sample Lox_Sample_22_FD_207093 | JGI IMG/M metagenome (GOLD analysis project Ga0335073, IMG submission 207093) | Soil microbial communities from Loxahatchee National Wildlife Refuge, Florida, United States - Lox_Sample_2.2 | ecosystem: Environmental > Terrestrial > Soil > Wetlands | place: USA...
CGATAGCAGAACCGCTTGCGTTTGGAACGCTACTCGATTTTGTTCCTTTCCCTGGCGTGCCTAATTTCTATGTTCTCTACAAATCCTTTGCCATTCAAAATCTGCTCATATTTCTCCGGCGACATTCTGATACGTTCCACGGCAAGTCTTTCTAGCGCGGCGCATAGCGGCTCCAAGCCGTTCCCTTTGATGATGACAATCCAATCTTGAAACTGGATTTGGACAACATCTTTGTTCCCGTCCCGGAAGAATCTGGCATATTGAAAATAGCCATAGGTAAACAAATGAACCTCACTGGTTGTTTCCACGCGCAGGCATTGCGGACCGGAGGCCGTGCGCCAGCAGGTTAAACCCTCATCCCACGATTCTGATGCTGCGTCACTTGATGAACGAATTTTGGCTTCCATAGATCAATTTTCTCAATTGGTATGCGAACCATTTGCGAACGGCGGTTTTGGATAAACTTGGTGATATAATTGCGGACTGGCGGCGAGACACGCCGCACTTGCATCAAGTCCTGTTTCACAAATTCTATAGCCAGTTCCCGGTCACCCAAGCGACTGACGTTCTCTCGAAGTTGCTCTTTGCTTTGCGTAAAAATTTTGACCGCCCGCGTGCCGCGCGAAATGGTTACCAGCCATTGTTGATTATTTGTGGCTGCTTTTACCGCCGAATCGGAAAACAAGACATGCTGGACAGTCTTGCCTTGCGATCCGTAAGAAGTCACCGCGTAGCCGCGTGTAAATTCACGATAGCTTGTGGGCAAAACTCGCCCGTCTGATAATTCAATCTGTCCGTCGGTTTTGGCTGCTTTGACTGTCACCAATTCACCGTTGACCAGTTCCCTGCCATCTGACAGGGACGCATTGGCTTTCAGTTGCAGACGGTCGCCTTCGGCCAGCTTCATTTCCATCGGCTGACAAACCGTAATCCGATTAAGCAATTTGAAAGAAACTTTCTGCTCTCGACGTTCGCTTTTAATTAACAAGTGGGTTGGCGTTGTCGTCAACAATCTACCGACTTCGCCTTTGGTAAAATCCCCCGTTGCGCGATTGAATATAATTACCGCGTTCGCGGGATAAAACCGCTTGTCGCTTTTTTGCGCTTCCGTCAAATCCAACCGCTCATAGGCCATCACTGTCGAATTGGTTTTGCCAATCAGCCCGGCCATTTGTAGCCCAATGCGAATCCGCTCATTGATCTCGCGGATTTCCGCCCATGTCTGCGAAACAATCACCGTGGATTTTTTCTTTTCCGCCAATGCCAGATAGTCGGCCACCAGCCGCTCGCGTTGCTCATCAATGGTCCGGCACTCGACGATTGCGCCAAGTTTCTCCAAACGGTCAAAAGATTCGGCGTATTGGCCGCGCTGCGCTTTTTGGACGGCGGCGCGATACTGCTTAATGCGCTTCCGTTCTGATTTGGTTTCACCCGCTTTTGGATTTTGGCGGCGGATTTTCGTCAGCCGTGCCGGTTCCAGACCCGCATACCGTTCAATGGCGCGCAAGGCGTCTGACGCTTCGACAGCCCCATGCTGGCGGGTGTCGCCGGAAAGAATCATACGGCCTTGATTTTCCTTGGCGAATTTTAACAACTCGCGCATTTGGCCGCCGCCAATCTGTCCCGCTTCATCCACAATTATCACAGAGCCAGGCATCATTTTTCGGCGCGCCAGAAACTCGGAAACCGTTTGGGTTTCACCAAAGCTCTTTTTCAAATCCAGTGCTTGTTGGCGTTGCGGTGTGATAACGCAAAAATTGTGGCCGGCAGTTTTCAAACCATTGCCAACTTCACGTAACGTATGGCTTTTGCCCGTGCCCGCACCGCCGCAGAACAACGTCACGAAATCGCGCGAGCCGAGAATATGTTCAACCGCCTTACATTGATCCGGCATGAGTTCCTGGGATAGGTTATAGCGCGGGTTAAACGCGGCGAACTCCCCGCGTCCATTGCGGGCGAGACAGACGATTTCCCACTCACAGCTTAAAATTTCTCGCGTCGTGATTTTAGATGGCGCGTTTTCGTTGCGGATGTATTCCCGCGCCGCTCCCGTTGCTTTAATATCCTTAACCGTCCAGTCCGCGCCGCGTCCATATTCCAATGCCGCGCTCCAAATCTCGTTTTCGCGGACGACTGAGCGGCGATCAAACAAATGGGCTTCTGCCCACTGGATTGCGGCTTGCGTCGTGAGAGTCGGCGATTGAACGTGCGCCTTTGGCTGGTGAACCAATCCCCGCAAGGACTGTTTTTCAACTTCTGTAAGCTGGCTATTCCATAGCTGTTCAAGCTCTGGCAAGGTGATGTTTGGCATTTTGCGGCTGCGTTCCGCCTGGGCGATTTGCGACCGTAATTCTTTCAAGTTCCCTTTGGCTAGTTCCGGCTTTTCTTTCAGAAGTTTTTCAAGGCTGGCGTCAATTTGATTATGGCGTTTGGAAAAGCGCGTTCGTAAGTCATCGGCAACGCCTTTGATTTGAAAATCACCGCGCGGATTGTTTTCAATTTCATAACCGAATTGCCGCAAATCGCGGGCAAGTTCGTGATAATAGACATTCTCCGCATATTTTTTAGCCTGCATCATTTCGTAATTTGAAAGGGCTTTCCAGCGGTTCTCGGTTGAATCAAACGTGGCGTTGAACATAACGCAGTGCGTGTGCAAATGAGGATCGAGCGCACGGGAGGTTTCGTGGCGAAACATGGCGCAAACAATGTTTCCCGTCAGCCGCTCCGATGTGTTCAATCCCTGATGAATCCGCGTTCCCGCGAATTGTTCCAATTCCCGCACCGCAATTTTTACGGCACGATTATGCGAATCCAAAATCCGCCTATCCCTGGCAACGAAAGCCTGAATTGAAACGGATTTTGGAGGTGAAAAAGCGAAGTCGAAAAAAATCCGGCGATTGGCAACTTCAGCCATTTTCTCGAAATCCCAACGGGTGGTTTTCATTCGCTGCGTGAGCAGTTCCCCTGTATTTGGATTTTGATTGTGGCAGAGTTTGAGAAACTGTTCTTCTTTGACCCGTCCCGAAAGATCGAGCCGCCCAGCCCCCAAACCAATCCATTCGCCCAACGCATGATTTTCCTGACTGTAATAATCGCCTAGTTGCAGATGTTCTTTGAAGTATTTTTCCGCGTTGCTTAAATTGGATTGTGTCTTGGTGGACAACATGCCCCTTTTTACCTCATCACTCCCTTTCAAGTTGTGGCGAAATCTCCACAACCTGACCCCATAAAATAGGTATAGATGAGAGGCATGATCACGGTATCAATTTTAAACGCCGGCAATAGTGAACCGTTGAGAGTCATTGGCAATGTTTCGCAGCAGGAAAAACGCATGAATTTTACGCATTGGCTTGATTTTCCAAGGCACGCCAGACCTCTAACGTTGTTAGAAGGTTTTGCTTATCAGCTTTTTGCCATAGTTTTTCGATTCGTTTGCCAGGTTTTTGCCAACAATTTATCAATTTTTTATCAATTTTTTTCGACATTTTTTCGGAGGTTTTATGAGCGAACAAAAGCCATTTGAAGAAATCAAACTTCGCTTGAAGGGACGTGTCAACGGCTATCAAGCCAAGCTGTCACCTAAAAATGCTCTTTTGCTTCCATTCAAAACGGAGATCAAGGAACTGCGCTCGCGCAATGCCGCCTACGATGACATCCGGCTCATTCTGGCGGAGGAAAACGTTATCGTTTCAATCAACACGCTGTATCGCTTTTGCCGCGATGTGCTGGGCGAAAAATCTGACGGTCCCCATAAATCGCGCGCGCCAAAAAACTCACCGACGCCGTCGCCACCTGCCAACACCGAAACAAGCATCCAGGCTGCTTTGCAGGAACGGCGCGAGCGTTTGCCTGGCCTGTGGGGACGACGCAAACGCGGCCCCCACATTGCCGATTCCAAAAACCTTTAATCCGAACTCGTCATGCAAAAGAAATTCAACACCATCATTAACGGCAAAGGCGGCGTCGGTAAAAGTTTCTTCGCCGTCAATTTTGTCCAGTATCTCAAAGACAATGGCGTCGCTCACACCGCCGTTGATACCGACAATGAAAATTCCACGTTAACAAGATTCCATCCCGAAGCCCTGTTTCTCGACATCGAAGACCCGATCGAAATTGATTCGATTTTTGCCACCCTCGACAAAACGGATTTAGTCGTCATGGACTGCCGCGCCGCCTCAACCGACATCTTTCTGGACTATTTCGAGGAAGTGCGAATCTTCGATCTGCTCAAATCAGTCGGCGCAACTTTGAATCTGATTATGCCGGTGAACCATGAAACCGACAGCGTGGAACAAATCCGCAACATCAGCCAGCGGCTCAACCGAAACGCTCAATACCTGGTCGTAAAAAATCATGCGTTATCCGAACGCTTCGCCAATTACGAAAGCAGCGCCACGCGAACTCGATTGCTGGATGAACTGGCAGCCAAAGAAATCGTCATGCCGAAATTGTATGACTGGCTCGTGGCCGATTTGAACCGGCACAACCTGACCATTTCCGCCGCCATCAAAAATCCCGCGTTTGATTTTTTCAATCGTCAGCGATTGCAAAATTGGCAACACGGTTTTTATGACGAACTGGAATCCGTGCGTGAAATGTTGCTGCCGCGACCACCGAAAGAGGCAAAGGCCGAAAATTTAAAGCAACCCAACGACTCGCTTTTGTGAAAGAGGAAAAAAACAGTTTTGACACGGCGGTTGCCGAATGGCGGCGAAAGCACGGAATTCGTGATGACGACGCTGTTTTACAGATGTTGGAATTGTTGAAGCTGTTTTTCCAAAACGTCAAAATAGAAATTCCGCCCGATACCGACGCCATAAAATTGATAACTGTTCGTGTTTCCCTGCAATCATTGACGCAATTGGCAAAAGAATTTTCCAAAGAAGCGCGGGAATTGACGCAGGAAATTCGGAAAGTCCCAAAAATCACCGAACAACTTTCCGCAGGCCGGGCCGTAGCGTTTGTATGCGTGGCTCTATCCACGCTCGTGGCCGGAATCATCATCGGCAGATTTTTGCTTTAGCTATGCGTTTGCTCAATGCCATTACGGCTATTCTGTCCCTTTCGCTTGCGGCGAGCGCGCTCTTTTTTCTGCCCGAAACATATTCGTGGCTTGTGGCGATTCCTTTCGCCGGCATCGCGGCGTTCACCATTACAACAGCCAATGAGCCAGCGAAAGGCAAATACATTGTCCGGCTGAAAGGTTTCAATTGGACTCGTGAAGACTTTTGTCGTGGCTGGCTCATTACTGGCGATACCGGGTCGGGGAAAACCCGTTCCGGCATCAATCAGTTATTGTTTCAGGTTTTTAAAAATGATGAAAATTGGGGCGGTTTGTGCATTGATGATAAAGGCGTGTATTGGGAAACGCTTGTCGAAATGGCCAATACATTTAATCGTCGTGATGATTTGATTTTGTTGCAGGTCAAGCCTGATAACGCGCCGGAAAAATGGAAACCAGCGCATACTTTTAATCTGCTGTCGGATTCAAGCATTCCGCCATCCACCTATGCAAAATTCGTCGTGGATACGGCGACAAGTTTGGGCCAGCGCACCGAACAATCTTTTTTCAAGAATCAGGCACAAACGCACATCGGTTTAGGCTTGGAAGTGTTAGACCGGATCGGCATGGAGATTTCTTTGGAAAATGTCCGGACCTTTCTTTTGAATGATGCGACGATGGACATGACCTTGCAGGAATTAGCAACCGATTACCCGACGGGCCGTGGCAAGTTTTTGGTGCAGCATTTTATGGAACGTTACCGCAAACAACCACCCGAACAAATGGGCGGCGTTAAGGAAACTATCTCCAATTATCTGCAATTCTTTTTAACCCCCGACATTGCTCAAGTGTTTTGCGCCAGTAAGAACACTTTTGACTTTCACGATATTGACCGGGGCAAAATCATTTGTATAGCAATGCCGCAAAAGTATCAGACAGAGCGGCGTTACATTAACACTTTTCTCAAAATGCTCTTTTACACTCACGTCTTGCGGCGTTTCGACCGGACAAAGGAAGAACGCGCAAAAGATAATTTGGTCATTTTATGGGCAGACGAGGCCCAACGCTTCGTTACCGCAAGTGATGAGGGCATGAGCGACTACAATTGTATTGATGTCATGCGCGAAGCGCGGGCAACGCTCGTTGCCGCCGCCCAATCGTCCACATCATTCATTCCCCCTTTGGGAGAGGAAAAAACCCAAGTGCTTACCCTGAACCTTCGCAATCGCATCATTTTCAAGGCGGCGGACGAAGCAGGTGCATTGGAAAGCGCAAATTTTCTCGGCCAACAAAGGGTTCGGCAACAAACCTATGGAACTTCGGGCGGCATGGCTTCCCGTAGTTACACACACGTAGAAGAACATAAAATCAAGCCCTATGAATTGCGCCATTTGCGAAAACACCAATGTGTGCTCATTCATTGTGAAAAGGGTTTTCACAAAACGGTTTTACCCCCCATTGAGCCGAATGGACAAATTTCAAAATGGTTTCCGTGGTGGAGAAGCTTGATTTGAGAGGAAATTCTGTTTCAAACCCACTCGACGGGACGAGTGACAGTTTCATTTTCGTTCACCCGAACCGTGGCCGGGAAAACATGACGCGGAATGTCCGCCAGCGGCAGCGGTTTGCAAGTCACACCCATTCGATGATAATTGTCGTTGCGGCGCTGATTGCGCTCGTCTTCCAGCACGGGAACGTAAACGGTGACTTTTATTTGCGGATGATTCCGGCGCACCCATTCAACGGCGGGTTCAAGATCGGAGTCGCCGGACACAATCACCATCGAATCAGTCAAATCGCGGAAAGCGTCTTCCAACAGGTTGACGGCGATGTTCACGTCGGTCTTTTTTTCTTCCGGCACTTGGTATTCGAGGCGGCGCATACAGTCGCGTGCCTGACAGGTGACGGTGCGTTCCTGATATTTGCCGAGAATGATTTTGATCTTGGGCAATGTGCCAAGCGCCTTGAGGTATCGCTTCTGACGGTCGCGTCTGGTGCTGACGTGTTTTACCGGCTCGACCAATGCCGTAAAAAATTTGATGGCGACAACGTCCTCGTCTAGTCGCAATGCCTCAAAAAATGATTGGACGTTCAGCCATTTCCACGCCGGGCGATGCTGGAAAATGCCGAAATACCAGTTGAACGCATCCATGTAGATGGTGCAGCGTTTTTTGGTTGGTGGTGATGGTTGGCTGGATTCGGACATGGGTGTTAAAAAATGTTAAAAAGGGGCTTGATTTTCGAGTCCAAAAGGCCGATATATATTACAACTTCTCGCAATTGCGATTGGGTGATCTGAAAAGGTTGCCCTCTTTTTTTGCCCCGATTCGATTGCCGAGGCGGTGAACAAGCCGCTGAAAACGGATCGGTTTTTCTTCCTTAACCAGCCTCAATTCAATTTCCGGTTCGCACGTCACGACGATGTTCTACCGGAAACCGTTGCCAATGGCGAGTCCGTGGTTGCAGGTTGTGCCGATGAAGCCGATGCGATCCAGACGGCGGACATCAATTCTTGGACAGACAGATTGACGATTGAACTCATGTTGCTCAATTAGGAGGTTTTGCGTTAAAAAGTCAATAATCGGTTTATTTTAGTGACTGTTCTCAAGGGCGTCTTTTCTGCAAGATTCTTGGACACGATAGTTAAATCAAAATTTCCCGAAGGGATTAACGAGTTGAAATCAGTTTGAGCAACTCGTTTGCGGCTCTGCCCGGTGGACGTTGCTTCGGCCAGACGGCCACGATTTTGCGCTCGGGTCGGGGAGATTTTAAAGAGCGATACTCCAGCGTTTTGCCGACGTTCACTTGGACTGCCATGGCAGGAATCAGTGAAATGCCAAGACCGGCACGCACTAGGGCTTGAACGGTTTCCAGTTGGGCGCTACGGAAGCTAATTTGCGGTCGTATGTCGCGCCGTTCACAAAAACGTAGCACCTGGTCACCCAAGCAGTGTCCCTCTTTCATGACAATAACCCGTTCGTCAGCGAGGTCCGATACGTTTACTTGACGTTTGCGTGTGAGTGGATGTCCCGGTGGCAGTGCCAACAATAATTCCTCCTTAAATAGTTCCCGTACGACTAAACGTTCATCATTTATCGGCTGACTGACGAGTGCAAAATCAATTTCATAAGCCAACGTGTGTTTAAGCAACCGAGCTGTGGTGTCTTCTTGCACGACGATTTCCACGCCGGGATATTTTTCCATGAATTCTGCAATAGCTTTCGGCAGCAGGTACGGCGCAATGGTTGGCAATACGCCAACTATGATGGTGCCGCGCAACAAGTCTTTTGCTTCAGCCGCTTCGCGCTTCGCCGCATCAACTTCATGGAGGATGTGCATCGCGCGCCGCAGAAAAACTTCGCCGTGTGGTGTCAGTTTCGCCATGCGCTTCATACGGTCGAAGAGCCGTTCGCCAAGATCATCTTCAAGTTTCATGATTTGCTGGCTGAGCGACGGCTGGGAGACGTGGCACTGCTCGGCGGCGCGGGAAAAATTTCCTGTCCGCGCCACCGCCACGACATAACGAAGTTGCTGCATTTCCATAGGCAAAAACTATGATAGCAAAAGGAAATAAGTATTTCAACAATAGCTCGAAAAATGGTTTAATATTTTTCGCAAATAATTTTATGGCGAACCATTCTGAGATCGTGACCACCAACTTGGTTAAACCTGACCACTATAACCATCCACAGAATTCAATCTAACCAAACGGATAAAACATATGTCAAACGAATCCAAATGCCCCTTTCACAACTCTCCCACCGGCGGCACCGCAAACCGCGACTGGTGGCCGAACCAGTTGAAGATCGAACTCCTACACCAGCATTCCTCGAAGTCCAATCCGATGGACAAAGACTTCGACTACGCCGACGAATTCAAGAGCCTCGACTACGCGGCTTTGAAGAAGGATCTCGCCGCGCTGATGACCGACTCCCAGGATTGGTGGCCGGCGGACTTTGGCCACTACGGTCCGTTGTTTATTCGCATGGCGTGGCACGCCGCCGGTACTTACCGCACCGGCGATGGCCGCGGTGGCGGCGGCAGAGGCCAGCAACGCTTCGCACCGCTTAACAGTTGGCCGGACAACGTCAGCTTGGACAAGGCCCGGCGGCTGCTCTGGCCCATCAAACAAAAGTATGGCCGGAAAATCTCATGGGCCGACCTGTTGATTCTCACCGGCAATGTCGCCTTGGAAACGATGGGTTTCAAGACGTTCGGTTTCGCCGGTGGTCGCCCGGACACCTGGGAACCGGACCATGACGTTTATTGGGGCAGGGAAACGACCTGGCTGGCGGACAAACGTTACTCCGGCGACCGGGAACTCGAAAATCCCCTGGCCGCAGTGCAGATGGGGTTGATTTACGTCAACCCCGAAGGCCCAAACGGCAATCCCGATCCAATCGCCGCAGCGCGCGATATTCGCGAAACTTTCGCCCGTATGGCGATGAACGATGAGGAAACCGTCGCGCTCATTGCTGGCGGCCACACCTTCGGCAAGACCCACGGTGCCGGACCTGCGTCCAATGTCGGGCTTGAGCCGGAAGCGGCCGGTCTCGAAGCCCAGGGCCTTGGCTGGAAGAACAGCTTCGGTACCGGCAAAGGCGATGACGCCATAACGAGCGGCCTGGAAGTCACTTGGACACAGACTCCCGCCAGATGGAGCAACTACTTTCTGGAAAACCTGTTCAAATACGAGTGGGAACTGAGCAAAAGCCCCGCTGGCGCGCATCAGTGGGTCGCCAAAGGCGCCCAAGCCATCATTCCCGATGCGCACGATCCCTCCAAGAAACGTTTACCGACCATGTTGACCACCGACTTGTCGCTGCGCTTGGACCCTGCTTACGAAAAAATTGCGCGCCGCTTCCTCACCAATCCCGATCAGCTTGCCGACGCGTTCGCGCGGGCCTGGTTCAAATTGACGCACCGCGACATGGGCCCGCGCGCCCGCTATCTCGGCCCTGAGGTGCCTGCTGAAGAACTCATTTGGCAGGACCCCATTCCAGCGGTAAATCACGTGTTGGTCAATGCCCAGGACATCGCCTTGCTCAAGGCCAAAGTGCTTGCTTCCGGTCTGTCTATCTCGGAACTGGTTTCGACCGCCTGGGCCTCGGCGTCCACGTTTCGTGGCTCGGACAAACGCGGCGGTGCGAATGGCGCCCGCATTCGTTTGGCCCCTCAGAAGTTCTGGGAAGCCAACCAGCCTGCTCAATTGGCCAAAGTGACTAAAACCCTTGAGGCCATCCAGAATGCGTTCAATAGCGCGCAGTCCGGCGGCAAGAAAATCTCGTTGGCGGACCTGATTGTCCTGGGCGGTTGCGCCGGCGTCGAGCAGGCGGCAAAGAACGCCGATCACCCTGTCACCGTTCCCTTTACACCGGGGCGTATGGACGCTTCGCAGGAGCAAACCGATGTGGCGTCCTTCGCTTTTCTCGAACCCGTCGCGGACGGCTTCCGCAATTACCTCAAGGGTAAATACAGCTTATCGGCCGAGGTGCTGCTCATAGACAAAGCGCAGTTGCTGACCCTCACCGCGCCTGAAATGGCGGTGCTCATTGGCGGTATGCGCGTTCTCAAAACAAACGCCGGAGGCGCGCAGCATGGCGTCTTCACCAAACGGCCGGAGGCGCTCACCAACGACTTCTTCGTGAACCTCCTCGACATGAGCACTGAATGGAAGCCGGTTTCGCCGGATGCGGAACTCTTCGAAGGCCGCGACCGCAAAACAGGTGCGGTCAAGTGGACTGGCACGCGAGTGGACCTCGTCTTCGGTTCAAACTCCCTGCTCCGCGCTCTCGCGGAAGTTTACGGAAGCTCTGACGCGCAGGGGAAATTTGTTCACGATTTTGTCGCGGCTTGGAATAAGGTAATGAACCTTGATCGCTTCGATCTTGATAAACATTAACGCGTCCTGTAAGCAGGCTCAAAATATGAACAACACATTCCCCTCTTTGATCACTTCCGATGCCAAAACCGGTCTGGCTCTGGCTGGAAATTTGGCTGACCAACTTCAATCTCAAATTGAGCAAGCTAGATCCAAAGTGGAACGCCCTGGCGGCATGAATTACCTTTTGCCTGCCCAGGTTCCGAAAGAAATAATCGCCAGCATTCTTTTTTACGCTATTGCTGCTGCCAACCAAGGCTGGCCAGTCAAGGGTTGACCAATACCTGCCTTGACAGTTTTGAACTGAACCCCCAGCGTTTATTTACGATATGGATTGAATTGAGATTTTATCTTCGTAAACTGGGAAAATTTTCGCGTCTTCCAGCACAAACCGCCCAACATGTTGAGCAATAAAGGCTCATGGTGATTTTGTAAAACGTAATCTTAACATCAACAATGCACCGGCGACGGACAGCACCGCGCTATAACCAAAAGCCACCGTTGTTCCAAACGCTGTCCATAATCCGCCGACAATGATACTCGAAAGAAAATCACCGATGCCGTTTACCGTCGCTAAAACGCCGAAAGCCATGCCGTGCTGCGATTCTTCCGTCAATTCGGCACAGAGAGAATCTTCCAAGGTTTCTTCGAGCGCGACATTTGTTCCACCTAGAATGAAAATCAGCGCGAGCGTCCAGATGTGACCCGGAAACGCCATGATGCCAATACACATCAGCGCGGCCAGAGAGTAACCCAACGCGAGCAATTTATCTTTTGGAAAACGGTCGCCGAGCCAGCCGCCGATATATGCGAATGACGCATAAAAGATGTTGTGCAAAACGTAGAGCGCAACGGCCACGCTCGCGGCCTTGGCCGCGCCCAAACTCGGCGTTAATTTTTCTGTCGCCAGCAGAATAAGCATTGAATGCGCAAATGCGCCGACACCAAATAAGCCGACGGCTATGGCAAATTTTCGATAAGCCAGTGGCAACATCCGCAATTGTTGGCCGAAGGAAATGTGCGGCACGGGCTTTCGCTCCTTTTCTTTGACGACGAAAGCGATGAGGGCAACAGCAATGAGACTTGGCACGAGCGTTGCCGCAAATAGCAACGGATACCGATGATGAAAGGCGATGAGCAGCAGAAGTGCCGTCGCCGGTCCGACGATTGCGCCAAGCGTGTCCATCATGCGTTCGAAGCCGAATGCGCGGCCATAAGTTTCGCGCGTGACCGAACCGGCAAGCAATGCTTTACGAACTGGCGTGCGCACGCCGCGACCAAGCCATGCCAGCGTGCGCGCGATCAGGATATGCCACGCCGCCGTTGCCAGTCCAAATGCCGCCGTGCCGAATGAAGTAAAAAGATAACCAATGATGGCTATGGGTTTGCGCCGCTGTAATTTGTCCGTATAAAAGCCAGATGCCATTTTCGCAAAGCTGGAAAGCCCATCGGAAACACCCTCGATGAAACCAAGCCAGGCGGCAGCCACGCCCATCGTTGCCAGATACGCAGGCAAAACGGCTGTTGCGGTTTCATGCGACCAGTCGCTAAATAACGATGCCAGCCCGATGCCCAACACCGTGCGGTTGAGCCAGCGGACATTATTGGGTGGTTTAGCCGTGGAATTCACAACTTCAATGATACCATTGCCGGTTTGATTACATTCATCAAACCGGCGCAGGTTCCCACATCCTTGTTTGTCGCGGACATTCTATCCGCCCCGACTTTTAGTTCGGTGTTCTTCTTCACGAATTGCAACACACCGAATCCTACACGTCATAGTAGAGGAAGAATTCGTAAGGATGCGGACGCAGCCGGATGGCGTCGTGCTCCTTGCGCTTGGCGCTGATCCACATTTCGAGGAAATCTTTAGTAAAGACATCGCCTTTGAGCAGGAATTCGTGATCCTTCTCCAAGCAATCGAGCGCCTCGCTCAAGCTGCCAGCGACGTTCGGAACTTTTTTCAGTTCTTCCGGCGGCAGTTCGTAAATATTTTTGTCGAGCGGAGCGCCGGGTTCAATCTTGTTCTGGATGCCATCCAAACCGGCCATGAGCAACGCGGCAAACGCGAGATACGGATTGGCTGCTGGGTCCGGGGGGCGGTATTCCAGCCGTTTCGCTTTGGGGCTATCACTATACATCGGAATGCGGACAGCGGCGCTGCGGTTCCGCGCACTGTAAGCCAAATTGACTGGCGCTTCGTAACCAGGCACGAGACGCTTATAGCTGTTTGTCGTAGGATTACAGATGGCACACAGTGCTTTGGCGTGCTTGAGCAACCCACCTATATAGTAGAGGGCCATTTTGCTCAAGCCACCGTATTCATTACCGGCGAAGAGCGGTTTGCCCTTTTTCCAAATGCTCTGATGGGTATGCATCCCGGAACCATTGTCGCCAAAGAGCGGTTTGGGCATGAAGCAGGCTGTCTTGCCATGTTTCTTCGCTACATTCTTGACGACATATTTGTAAATCATCATCCAATCCGCCGCGGTTACCAATGTGCTAAAGCGGTAGCCTATTTCCGCCTGGCCCGCAGTCGCAACTTCGTGGTGGTGCTTTTCCACGTCCATTCCGAGTTCCTTCATTGTCAGCACCATCTCGGTGCGAATGTCTTGCTGGGCGTCCAGTGGCGGCGCTGGGAAATACCCCTCCTTGTGGCGGATTTTGTATCCGAGATTTGTTTGGTCGGCACAACCGCAGGCACCCTTGCCGGTATTCCAAATAGCTTCCTCGGAATCCACGGAATAAAACGTGCCGTTGCTTTTGGAATCAAAAGCCACGCTGTCGAAAATGAAAAATTCGGCTTCCGGCCCCATAAAAGCTTGGTCGCCAATGCCGGTGGAAATAAGATATTTCTCAGCCTTCTGCGCGATTCCGCGCGGGTCGCGACCATAAGGTTGAAGCGCACCGGTCTCAGCAATGGTACAGGTCAGGCTCAATGTCGGCACCGCGCAGAACGGGTCAACGAAAGCGGTGGCCGGGTCGGGCATGGCCAGCATGTCGGAAGCTTCGATGCTTTTCCATCCGCGTATGGAGGAACCATCAAAACCCAGCCCTTCCACGAAGGATTCCTCGGTAAGCTCGCTGATGGGGATAGTAAAGTGCTGCCAGGTGCCGAAGGTGTTCACGAATTTGATGTCCACCATTTTGGCCAATTGTTTTTTTGCATTTTCGATTATAGATTTTGGAGTGCTCATTTATTTAGTTGGTTACTTAATGTAGGAGGAAACAGATTTGGAGCAATGGCCGCACGAAACGCGAAGGCAAAATTTGAACGCAAGACCAGCATCGGATTGCAGGTTCCGATTGGCAAGGCACAGTCGTTCTGCCGAAGTTCGACATAATAATTCCGCGACACTATCGCACCGCAGGAGTTATCAGCCGCGAAAACAGTTCCGGCACTTTTCCCGTTGGGGAAGGCGAACCCCATCGCCGGTGAAATAATCAAGGAAAATATAGTTCCTGTCAAACCTAAAGCGTGACTTTGCTTGTTATTTCTTATTGGAGAAATAATTCGGAATTCGCTGAATTCAACATCCTTTTTTTATGAACTCTGACATGGTGAAAAAAGCGCTGAACGCGCGCCGCATCGCAGCTTGTTGCGCGCCACCATCGCCATCGAGTCCGACGACGATTTCAACAAACCGTTCATCTTCCAACAAGACTAATCAGGTTTCTTGCCCTCAATGATTTCCTGGACGACTTCGCCGCCGTCGTGGTAGCGATGCCTTCGCTCACGTTTGACGATCAAGCGATGGGCCAGAACGACATCTGCCAAGGACTTTATTAAATCAATCGAAACGGAATCCTCTCCTTGAATCAAAGCCATCGCCTGTGCCAGACGAAATAATGCAAGCGAACCGCGCGGACTCGCACCCAGCAATAAAGCAGGATGTTCCCGCGTGCTGCGAACTAATCCAAGCAAATAGCTGCGGGTGTTGCGGTCAACGTGTGCCTTGCGCACGGCCTCCTGGCAGGACTGAATGCGATCTGGGGTTGCGACAACGTTCAAAGTTTCGATGGGATGCCGCAGTTGAAATTGATCGAGCATCCGCTCCTCATCCTGCAAGGCGGGATACCCAAGTTGCAACTGAAGCAGGAAACGGTCTTTTTGCGCCTCGGGCAAAAGAAACGTGCCTTCCTGCTCAATCGGATTCTGCGTGGCAACGACCATAAAAGGTTTTTGTAAGTGGTATGTCACATTGCCCGCCGTGATAGACGATTCACCCATCGCTTCGAGCAATGCCGATTGCGTACGCGGAGCAGCGCGGTTGATTTCGTCCACCAATACAAATTGCGAGAACAGCGGGCCAAAATGAAATTCTGATCGGCCACTTTGTGGGTCAAGACGGGCTTGGCCCAAGACGTCTTCTGGCTGCAAGTCGGGGGTGCATTGAATTCTTCTAAACGTGCAGCCCGCACTTTGTGCCAGCGCCCGCGCCAGCATCGTTTTTGCGACGCCGGGGACATCTTGAATTAGTAAATGCCCTTCCGCCATCAATGCAGCCACGGCCAATACGACTTGATCGTGCTTCCCCATAATGACTTTTTCTACATTGCCAATGAGTTGAGCAGCAATTTCGGCTACTTGCGCCGGGGAGCGGCTATTCGATTCCTCTCCTTCGTCAATGGTGACCTTCAATTGGGAAAATGAGGCAGACATTGGGTAAACATTAAATTCGGTTTTCCTTGGTTAACTTGGTTCATAGCCAATTTTCAATTCTTCGTCGTTTATGCTGGATATGTTTTGAGCCTTTTGCTGTTTTAGCGCGCGTTCCATAAACGACCCTATTTCCACTTTTTGTTCGCGAGGAAAATCTATTTTCAATTTTTCACTTCCCCGGAGCGAGCGAACCACAATGTCAATCGTGTCCAGCGAATCATGTTCACCAAATTGAAAGGAAGCGACTCGTGAAAGGGGACAATGTGTAGCAATGTAGCCATATTTCTGAACCCCTTTTGCACCAACCCACGAGGACGCTTTTTCTTCCGATATAAAGAGCAATTCGCGGTCCGTGAGGACCAATACTGCTTCAGGTGAAAGCTCCTGTCGGAACACTCGCAGTTTACGCGCCATGACTGCCCGCCAATGAACGAATCCGAGCACGTGCTGCCCCATCGGGATAAATTCGACAATCGCGTTGTAAAATTTCATTGGAAGAGATTTCAAAACAGAAGAGATCTCATTGCTATTGCAAGGCGTGATTTCCAAAATGTTATCCATTCCGTTCAACAAAAACTGAACCGCCTCCTGATAAAGTCCTTCCATTACCGTGTTGAAGGTAATCGCAACGGTTTCCGCCCGACCCTCAATTACAAAATCTATTCGCAGTATTCCATGGAGCAAAATATTCGTTATTTCGACCAACAACGTGTCCGCAAAATTGCAGCGATAGACTTGCGCTGGATGTTCCTCTAAAGCATTGACGAGAATCCACTCATGCGCCAGGACAGCCAACAAGGTGGAAGGCATCGTCTTTCTCAACGCCTTGTAGGCTGGCCCAAAAATGAGCAGTCGAACCTCGTCGTCAGGCTTGAGGGCAGCGAGCATGGCACTGCCTAACGGTTCAGGTGCGTCCCGCGCCGTTTCTAATTTGCTGGCAAATCTGTCCCAAATGTCACATTTCATATTTCTGCATCCTTGCTCATAGGCATACAATTGCCTCTTGTTCCCACCAGATGTGCGACGGTTCGCAAATAGGCGTCTTCTTCATTACTATTGTTCAAGCCACGACGAATCGCGGCTGTTTTGAGGCTGAAGCTCTGCATATCTTCAGCCATTTCCTGAAAACAAACGGATGCATGCCTTAATACAAACTGAATAGATTCGTTGCTTAAGAATGGCAGCCACAAATCCAGATGTCGCAGGCAAACACCCTGTGAAGAACTGTAAACCGAGCGGCCATTTTGATGTTCAAAAAATTCAGCGAGCTTTTGCAAATAACTTCGCTCCGCCTCATTCAGAAGCCGGCAGACACGACAATATTTTGGTTTGAGAGCCAACTCCCGCTTACTTTGTCCATCGGCGAAAACAAGCACTTTTTCCGCAAGAATCTTGGAAAGATGCTCAGCCAATTCCACGAGTCCGATGGACGCTCCTAGAGGCGATGAAATGGCCTCTAATTGCCAAGTGTGCAACGGACAAAAACCAAGCTCCGCAGCAAACGATTGTTGTGTCGCTCGATTATGGCTGATGTCCCATTGAAAATTGGCCAGAAAATTAAAAGACACATGACTCAAATAATTGCAGACCGGACAATTTCGTGCTTTCAAATCAACTGCGAAATTCATTTTTATGGATTGCGAAATCTTTGCACTTTCGGAAGCTGAATGTTGCAGAGATTGCAGCGCGAAGATATTTGCATCAATGAACCCGTCCACAGGGGCTGGTTGGCTTGGAAAAATTTCTGCCCACGAGGCAAGCAGTTGGCGGCGGATGGCATCAATAGCTCGGAAATTGGCCGCCGAATCTTCGCCGAGTTTACCGTCTCTAAGTGACGCCGTGACACGCAAAGTGATTTCGCTGGCGTGAGTTTCTACATCATGCGCCAGGCTGTCCACGGCTTTTAGAGTGTTGTCGGCGGCATACACGATAATCGCTTCGCACCATTTGTTTTCCATCTGACTGCGCTCTTTCCGCAAATGTTTCGTTAGCCATTTTCGTGCGAGAAATACCGGGAGAATGGCGGACCACCCTGGAAGATGAACGTGACGACGCGAATTTAAGATAAACGGCGCTTGAAATTTGATCTTTAAATGCCAAGGTGGAAGCATTTCTTCTTCATTTAGAGCGGTATGGCGCAAGCCGAACAAATCTGCAGCGACGGCTGGCAAATTGGCCAGGTTCGTTTGAATCCGTTGCCATTCAGCGTTGGCAATTTCGTCAGGAGCGCAGCCAAATCTTTCCAACTGTCCTGTAAGCCAGTTTAAGATGTTTTTACTGGCATGTTCCGAGGCAACTTGAATTGCCCTCTCCCATGCCCTTTGCAGTGGACACCACGGTAATTGGGCGAGGCGGCTTTCGACACTTGAAATAAAGTGATCAATTTCTGAACGAATGAATGTCAACAATTCCGGCATCAATCTTACTTGCACTTGTGCGAGAATCCGCTGCCGCAGACGATCAAACATCTGGCGTCGCTCAGTCTTTTGGTTTTCCCAATGCGCCGCTACCTTTCCTAATCGTTCGTCCCGAACTTTTTCAGGGAGTTCATTTGCCTGGGCAATCATACCAGCCTCGAACGATTCCTGTTCCAGCAGCCAAAGAGAGCGGCGAATGACCGCGCCGAGAAATAAGGGGGCTTTCTCAGTGGACAAAAATCGGGCAAGTTCGTTTTCCAAGTCAGTTAATCCACTTTCGACGCCGGCAATCCAGTTGCCTTCTACTTTTGAATCCAAGCCCAGCCGCGCGGAAACTGGAAAAATCTTGATGTTGTCGGTGCCCATTTGTTTGCAAATCGTCCCCCGGACAAAATCCAAAACCTGTTGACGTTCATCTGCGGGAACCAAATCGGTCTTGTTAACTACAAAAAAAATTTTATTAACGTGCTGCCGAATTCTTTCCAATAAATCCAATTCAACTCTACTGAATGGAGATTCCACGCTGGTGACAAAAAGCACTGCGTCACATTCCGGCAGGAAATTCAAGGTTGTCTTTGTATTGGCTTCAATGGCCGAACCGATCCCGGGCGTATCAACGAATTCCAAGCCACGCCGCAAAAATTGCTGAGGGGTTTCGATAGTGGCCGTTTTGATACGTTTGTGATTGCCGGGGTTTCCGTCTTCGGTCACGAACTCGGCCAACTTTGAAACGGGAAATTCTTCTGGAAATGACAAATGTTCATTATCTCGGCGGATCAGCAGTCGCTCCCTTGGTCCAAAACGCAGCACCGTAATAGCTGATGTCAGTGGGAGAACTCCAACTGGCAATACCTCATGGCCGATAATGGCATTCATCAGCGAGCTTTTTCCTCGTTTGAACTGTCCCAGCACAGCGAGAGTAAACCGGTCTTCTGCCAATTTAGCCATCAACTCCTGACATTGCTCCGCCCGCGTCTTATTTTCACGCTTTTCAAGAATTTCGCATAACGAACGCAACTGCGCTGCCAGGGCAAATTTGTTTTTGGTATAGGACCGCAACGGCCCTGAATCAGTGACGGAATGTCCGTTCCCTGAAATCAAATTAGACGGTGATTGTTCAGAGTCTTTATTCATGATCGCGTTCTTTCACTTCAAAACCGTCGGCGAGCGAATACAAAAAGCAACTGCAAAAGGGGCAAGTCGCAAGTTGATGAGTGCTATTGCGAATGCGCAACGCATCCCCCGGTGGCAATTTCATGTGGCAACTGCCGCAAGCGCCAGATTCAGAAAGTTGCGTCACTGCCAGGCGTCGAAATTTTGTAAAATGGTCGAAACGCCTTAAAATGCCTTCGGACAAACCAGCGCGCACGCGCTCGATTTCCAAGCGAAGACGCGAATCGTGATTTTCATGTTCAAATCGCTGCGTCAGCTCTTGCAACGCAATCAGATTTTTCATTGTAATGTTCATAATCATTGTCAGAGCGCGCGAAAATTAGCCAGACCTCGCATTGTGAAGATTTCGCAGTTCCCTTTCCAACCGTTCAGGTGATTTCGTGATTTCCTCTTCCAAGATTTCGAAGAACAAAACTGTTTGCTCTTTCGGAATCATTTCCAGGGCATGTTCCAACCAAGATCGAGTAAGTGGCCCAATGTCCGTTTGCAGACGCGCGCGCACCAATTCCGCCAGATGTTCCCGCTTTGGTATGTCATAATTGCTCATAATTTCTTGTTTTTCGGTTGATCGGTTCAAAGTGCTCTGCCGGGCAAATCGCACGCGCAACGGATGCCGGTAAAATCCAGGTTGGTGAAAGCCGGCGTGCTCGCCTGGCGCATAGCGCAACGAAATTTCAACTTATGCCATTGAACGCACGTTCCCCCACGCAATACCCGCTTATCGCCGGAAGAGGGCGGGCGGCGGTTGCCTAGCGCGTGCTCAATATAGGCGTTCGGCATATACCAATCGGCACACCATTCACCGACGTTGCCTGCCATCTGAAAAATGCCGTAAGGTGAACGGCCTTCGGGATATGCGTCCACAAGGGCGGTTGGCTCGCTTTCAGGGCGACTATCTCGATGCCACTGTAAAATATCGTCGTGCCACTCATTACCCCACGGATACAGCCGACCGTCAGTCCCGCGCGCCGCCTTTTCCCATTCGACTTCAGTGGGTAATCGTAGTTTCGCCCAACGACAATACGCCTCTGCGCCAAACCAAGTCACATGAACTGCCGGATGACGTTCAAAGCCCCGATCCACGCGATAAATTCCGCTACTGCCGTCGAGCTTGATGATGTGAGCCACCGAATAGACCCAAAGGTCCAACAGCGCGGGACTCGGTTGCATCTTCGAAAGAAACCTAGCAAACTGTTCATTTGTCACCGTAAATACGCTGATGTAAAACGATGGCACAAATAATTTGAATTGTGGCGTCTCGTGCAGAGTAAAATTCGGCCCATCCTGGTCCATTTTTCGAGCGTTTTCGAGGTCTTGTTCCGTTGAACCCATTATGAATTGGCCCGCTGGAATGAGGCGCATGGCAGAACCATCGTTAGGATTGATGAATGTCTCTGGCCACGAATCAGCTAGGTGCGAACCGGGCACCTCAGATTTCACCGATTGTGATACGTCAGAATGGTTTGCTTTACGTTTCAGAATGCGGTTTAGGATCGCCATATTTTACCCCGCTAATGCTGGTTGAACGTCTGGAGAGTTTGCCAAACACCTTCCAGTGCGCAGACCCTCGACCAGTTGTTGTTTGATGTGTTCTACCAAATCCAACAATCCAAATGCCCGCACAGTCTCTTCAACGTCATACGCCGCCCGACACAGAGTCACTTCGCCGTCCTGCCAGATGGCATACGCCGCGCGCGGATCGCCACCCAGTGGCTGACCGACGCTGCCGGGATTTATTACGAGGGTTCCATAAAATTTTTTTACCATCGGCAAATGCGAATTGCCGATGAACAGAAAATCAGGATGGCCGAGCATGACGAATAGCAAATCAGGATGACCAAGCAAAATCATGTCCGTTTCCATCCGTGAAAGCTCCGTCCGATTCCAACCGGGGGCATCACGCTCGGCAAAGTTATAACTCAGTGGATGCGCGTAAATAGTGTGGCAGGCAACACAAGAAGTTTCGTTCCATTGAAAATCCTGTAATGGCTTGAGCGCAGCGAGAAATGTTTTTGCTTTTGGAGTGAGCAAATAATTTGTGGCTGATTGCATGGCTTCAGCTAACGGTTGGTAAAGGGGTGTGCCACGTTGTTGAACTCCCAAGGCGAAAGCCCGGTCGTGATTGCCTTGAATGACGAGATTCGGCGGATTTAATTTCATCGCCCAGGCGACACATTCGGCGGGTTGCGGACCATAGTTGACCAAATCACCGAGACAAAGAATCTGGTCGGCGTCCCGCTCAGCAGCTAAAACTGCTTGAAGCGCGGGCCAATTACCGTGAACGTCGGAGAGAACTAGGCACTTCATGAGATCCTCCTGTCCGGAATGGCTGAACCAACACGCGTGATAGTTGGAAATACGGAGGGGAACTCTTCGTCCGGAAGAATTGCACCACAACTAGCCGACACAATGTGTATCTTCATAACTCGCTACCATAACAGATGATGTCTTTCGGTAGGAATTATTAGCCGCGAGGCACTTCCCTCCGCCGAGGAGGAGGCAAATTCCATTGCCACATAAAACCTAACACTCTCCACTCATAAATCAAGTCGCACCGTCGGAGCGATTTTCTACTTCAGCTTCCATCATCGCCTTTCGAATCAGCTTCATCAAATCGGCATAACCCTCAACGGTTTGGAATTGAGAAAATTGTTTTTTTACCGTGTCTGGCGCGCGGAAAAAAACGCCGACGTCGGCGGCCAGCAGCATCGCTATATCGTTGAAGGAATCGCCCGCCGCGATGACGGAATAATTCATTTGCCGGAGCGCGGTCACAGCTTCCCGCTTTTGCTCTGCAATCCGCAGGCGATAATTCACAATGTGGCCATCTTCCACCACCAGTTTATGACACAGCAACGTCGGCCAGGCGAGTTGACGCAACAATGGCCAGGCGAATTGTTCGAATGTGTCGGAAAGAATGACGACTTGCACGATTGAACGCAGTTCATCGAGAAATTCCTTAGCGCCGTCCAGCGGGCGCAACCCGGCGATAATTTTTTGAATGTCCGACAGCTTTAAACTACGCTGATTCAGAATGGCCAGACGACCGAGCATCAACTTGTTGAAGTCTGGCTCGTCTCGCGTCGTCCGAGACAGTTCCAGGATGCCGGTTGTCTCGGCAACCGCAATCCACATCTCAGGAACCAAGACGCCTTCAAAATCCAAAGTAACGATAGACTGTTTCATCGGGGAATCATTTTCGGAACTGCGACAACCGCGGCCACAAGCAGGCGCTCATTAGCATACCTTTAGAGAACACTTCCAAGTTGAACTTTTCATTTGGCGAATGGGCGTTGTCATCCGGCAACGCGAGGCCAAGCAGCAACGAATCGGCCTTGAGAATCTGTTTGAACTCGTCCACGATAGGAATCGAACCGCCTTCCCGCGCCAATAGCGGCTCGCAGCCGAATGCGTCGCGCAAGGCGTCCAATGCGGCTTGAACATTTGTGCTTTCCGGGGAAACCCAATACGGATCACTCCCGGCGGCGGTTGCAATTTTCATACGCACGGTTGGCAGACAGATTTTTTTCAGATGCGCGACAGTCAACGCCAGAATTTTCTCCGGTGTTTGATGCGGCACGAGGCGCATCGTCACCTTGGCCCGCGCCCATGAAGGAATAATCGTCTTGCCGCCTTCGCCCTGATGCCCGCTGGTCAGGCCGTTGATTTCCAATGTGGGCCGCGCGCTACGTTGTTCCACCGGTGTAAAACCGACTTCGCCGAACAACTCCGACACCCCGATGGATTTTTTGTAATCGTCGGTGTCGAACGGATGTAATGCCAACGCCGAACGCTCGAAAGGCGACAACGCCCGAACGTCGTCGTAAAAACCCGGTATCGTAATGCGGCCGTGTTCGTCGCGCATTTGCGCCAGCATTTGGCACAAGGCCATCGCCGGATTTTTAACTGCGCCGCCAAAGGTGCCGGAATGCAAATCGCGGTTCGGTCCGTGCAAGGTGATTTCAAAATCGCAAATACCACGCAGTCCATAGGATAATGTGGGATATTGGAGACCATAGAGCGTGGTGTCCGAAATCACGACGCCATCGCAACGCAGCCGGGCGCGATGCCGGTACAAAAACGCGGCTAGACTCGGACTACCAACTTCTTCCTCACCTTCGATGACGAACGTCAAATCGCAAGGCAATTCCGTTCTAGTTCGCAAATAGGCTTCCACTGCTTTGAGATGCGCGAAGTGCTGCCCCTTGTTATCTGACGCACCGCGCGCGAACAGCGAATGGCCGACAATGCGCGGTTGAAACGGCGGCGTTTTCCAAAGTTCCAGAGGTTCAGGCGGTTGCACGTCGTAATGGCCATATACGAGATAATGCGGTTTCTGGTTTCGCGCCCGTCGAGGTGTGCATGCCAGCACAACGGGATTTCCATTGGTACGATACAGTTCCGTGTTCAGTCCGATTTTTCTGCTATGCGTCGTCAGCCATTTTGCGCAAGCGCCCAACCCTCGCCGGTAGCGCGCGTCAGCCGACACGCTGGGGAATCGGAGGTATTCGCATAGTTCGCGAACAAAGCGCCCGCGATGCTGGTGCAGGTAGTTTTTGATTTTTTCCATGTCAGGTGAACACATTGTTGGAATTCTCCGAATTGAAAAATTGTTTCGCTGTAGCATCGGTGCTTCGTGGGACGTCGCGGGCACAACGAAAGCCGGTGAAATCCACGGTCAAAGCAACGGCGGGGCTGGCTTGGCGCATCGCGCAACGGAATTCCAACTTGTGTCGTTGCAGACAAGTTCCACCACGCAACACTCGTTCATCGCCCAAAGGCGGCGGCTGCCGGTTGCCGATCGCATGGTCATCGTAAGCGCGCGGCTGATACCAGTCTTCACACCACTCCGCGACATTGCCCGCCATCTGAAAAATACCGTAAGGAGAGCGGCCTTCCGGATGCGAGTCCACTGGAATGGCCGGTTCACTCACATCGCAGTTGCCCCGCCGCCAGCAAAGAAAGTCGTCGTGCCACTCGTTGCCCCAAGGGAACAGGCGGGCATCTGTTCCACGCGCCGCCTTCTCCCATTCGATTTCCGTCGGCAAACGCAAACCAGCCCATCGGCAATACGCCACCGCGCCCAACCAAGATACATGGACGACCGGATGGCGCTCAAAACCATGCTCCACGCGCCAGGGTTCACCCTCGTATCGCGGCTTGCAAAGGCGGGTGAGTGCGCCAGCCCAAAGTCCAAACACCGTCATGTTTGGCGACGATTCTGAAAGAAAGCGCGCGAATTGCTCGTTCGTTACCGCGAAAACGCCTATGTAAAACGCTGGCACAAACAAATTAAACTGAGGCGTCTCGTGCGAAAGCGCGTAACGCTCATGCGATAACGCAAAATATGAACCGTCCCGATCTATCACACGGGCGTCTTCTAGGTCTTTCTGTGTTGAACCCATCGTGAACTCGCCAGCCGGAATCAAACGCATAATGGAGCCGTCGCGCGAGGTCGTGAACGTCTCCGGCAAGGAACCGGATTGCTGTGAACCAGGCGTGATGGACTTTTCGATGAGTATGCCAATAGGTTTCACTTGTTTTTTTGCTTAAATTCCTCAATTCGTTCCCCGTAAATTTGGTGTTCGGCCAGCAGCCAGTCCTCCATTTCTCGTCCAAGTGCGCCGCCGCGTGCCAAGAAAATATGGTGCGCACGCTGGCGGATTTCATCCTCGCTAGGCGGGGGTTTGAGTATCTTGTCGGTTGCTGTACTTACTTGATGAATTGTTTTCTTTCCTTTGGTCGTTTTCATTGTATTCGTTTCCTAAATTCCGCTGGCCCCGGCAAACAGACTGGCCGGGAAGCATACCTCCGTGCGTTGGCTGGGGGTGCGGCACGTTGCGGCATATTCCGCCGCCTGTGCAATACCGGATGTCGCTTGCTGGGAAAATGTGCGCTTCCTCAATCGTTTTGAATCATCCTTTATTTTTGGGCGATTGGACAGATGAAGAATCAGCGGACGGAAGCGAACAGTTTGCAGCCACTGAATCTGCAGGCGGACGGATGTCATTCTAAATGGCCTCTCCATTGGAACGTTAGTTCCGAATTCCAAGCTTTTCATAGTTGTTCCTTTATAATGAATGACAGCACTGGTTGGTTCTTCGCGGTACTCAAACGTGGCGGAAATGCGGAGATTGTGGAATGCAGATCAAAAAAAACTGCCGGTTTCGGAATTGTCCCGGCAACGCCTTTAGTGAAGATTCTTGCGGCCCAAATGCAGGTGTCCTTGCATAGGCCGTGAACGCACGTTGTGAACTTCACATTCATAACTCGCCACCGGGACAAATTGTCTTTGTTCAAGTAGGAGTCATTAGCCGAAAGGCGCTTTACCCGTTACCGGGAAGGCAGGAATCCATCGCCGTAAAAAATATAACCCGTTTTGTTTTGATAGCAACCAATATTTGCGCAATGCGCGGGTGAGGATGGAGTCTTTCACGTACCAGCCTTTTCATTTTTCGACGAGCATCAAGAATCGGGATAGCACGTAGTCCGCCAAAACAATCATGACAATCGATAGAACAACGGCCCGCGTGGCAGCGCGACCAATACCCCGTGGCCCGCCAGTGGTCACCAATCCTTGATGGCAGCAAATAGTCCCGATGCAAACTGCAAAGACAAACGTCTTGAAAAGCCCACGCAAAAGATCGCCAAGCTTAACGACCTCCCGCAAATCTTCAAAGAACGCTTGTGGGCCAACATGGATTCTTTGGTTCAGGGACGAGACCATTGCCCCACCCAGCCAACCTGCCAACACTGCAAACAACACGAGCATTGGTAGCCCAAGTGTGATAGCCACCAATCGCGGCAACACCAAATATTCGATTGGATTGATATTCAATGTTCGCAACGCGGCGATTTCATCGAAGACCTGCATCGAACCAATTTCGCCAGCCATCGCCGAACCGATGCGGCCGGCAATGAGAATGGACATCATTACCGGAGCAAACTCCCGAACGATGCTATAACCAACGATTCCGCCGAGATAATTGAGCAAGCTGCGGTCGGCGAGCACAGGTCCCATCTGTAAAACAAGCACCCCGCCGATGAAAAATGAGAGAATGCAAACCATCAAGAGACTGGCATTGCCGATTTCGTAAAGCTGTTCATACAGCTTCTTCTTTTGGCGAAACACATGCGGCAATAAATGTCCAGTTTGCCAGAGCAAAGCCACAGCTTCGCCAAGACCTCGAAAGATATTTATCACGCAGACCTCCTTCTATAGCTACGGCACATCGCATGCGCAGCGGATTCCGGTGTAATGAATGTTTACGATGGCTGCGTCGTTGCCGCGCCGATGCGCGCAGCGGAACCGGATTTTCTGCCAGCAAATACACGTTCCACCGCGGATGACGCGCGTGGCACCATTCGCCGGCGGGCGCAAATCCCCAGTCGTGTAACGGTGATAGACGTCCCATTGATATGGGTCGGCGCACCATTCGTCCACGTTGCCGGCCATTTGAAAAATGCCGAACGGCGAGCGGCCTTGTGGATAATCATCCACGGGCGCAGTCGTTACGCCGCCGCGAGCAGAGCCGTGCCAGCGCAAAAAATCGTCATGCCACTCGTTACCCCACGGAAAAGTCCTGCCGTCCGTTCCTCGCGCCGCTTTTTCCCATTCCAGTTCCGTTGGCAAGCGCAATCCGGCCCAACGGCAGTAGGCGTCCGCGCCAAACCACGAGACGTGAACGACCGGATGTGTTTCAAAGCCGGACGCGATACGGTAATGTTCGTTTTTCTTCGCAGGCGAAAGAATCTTTTCTGCTGTGGGAATCCAAAGTTTAAATTGTTCAGTAGATGGGCATGTAGCATTCAGAAATGTTGCGAATTGATGGTTGGTTACGGCGCACTCGCTTAAATAAAAATCTGGCAGGAATGCGTGGAATTGTGGCAGTTCGTCGCCCAGAATGAATTCATGTCCGTAAATGTCCATGAGCCGGGCCGCTTCGATTTGTTCCGATGTCGAACCCATGATGAATGTGCCGACGGGAATGAGCCGCATCACTGAGCCATCCACGGGATTTGTGATTTGCGATTTACAATTTACGATTGTGTTGGCTTGCTCCGCTTGGCGCGTCAAATCATCAATCATAAATCGTAAATCACCCTTGCAATCGGTTCTGGAATTGCTCCAATTCATCAATCGCCTGTTTTAGTTCGGGTGCTTTGGAGGCGCTTTGTTTCAATGTGTATTCTAGTGCGGCCAGTTCCTCCAACGCCTGCTGCTCGGCCTGCCCGGTTAATTCGTTGATGCCCTTGGACACACGGTCGCGCCATTTGGACGCCAGGCGGGAAAGGTTTTTCTCGGTTTCCCAATACGACTTCCTCAGCAGCGACCGTTTAACAACCGAGCGGAACAAGCTCATCGGAATTAGCGGGCTGATGGCGCTGAATGTGGCGTCCAAGTAACCGATGTCTATCGGCGGCGCGGCAGGCTCAGGCACTTCGAGAACGATGTCGTGTGGCGCGAGCGTGACGCCGAGTGCGGCCTGAACGTGACCGGCGAGGCGGTGTTGGAGTGCTTGAAGCGTTCTCATCAGATGTTGCTCCACGCGCTTGAGCGGTTCGAGGAAGGTCGCCTTTTCCGCGCTCGAAATCCCGGTAAATTCGCGGTTCAGAACGTCCTGAAGCCATTCGCGCCAGGTGCGCAGCAGCGGCGGCAAACGCGACGGCCATTGCGGGTAAAGCGCGCGCATTTCCGCCAGCACCTGCCGCTGCAATGCCCGCTGGCGTGGCTCCAATTTTTCCAGCGACTGATCCAGCGCCTCTGCCGACCACTTGCGTGAGAGCACTTGAAGTTCTTCGCGGAACAAGTCGAACTGGCGGCGCTCGTCCGCCAATTTTTCACGCAACGCCGCGCGCGAGGATTCCGCCTGGGTCGCGGCGGCGAGCGCGACGCGCAGGTAACTGAGCGTTTGCGCCAGCAACGAGAGAATTTTGTGTCGAGCAATCTGCTCAACGGCTTCATCCCGGTGTTGGATGAGCGGCGAGAACAACTTCTGTTCCAACTCTTTTTTTAGCCCGCGTTCTTCGGGCCGGATAGAATAAAAATACACCGGCAGTTCGCCTTTCCATTTTTGGAGAAGCTGCTGCCGCACGAAATCCATGACCTCGCCACGTTGTGCCTCGTTGAGCAAATCCGCCTTCGTCAGCAACAGAACAATTTTAGGCGTATGCTGACGCAATTCATCCAACAGTTCCAAATCACGTTCCGACAGTGGCGCATCGGAACTGATGGCCACCAGGGCTGCACCGACATTCGGTAGCCAATCGCGCGTGGCCGCAGTATTGTGGCCGAAGGCGCTGCCCAAGCCGGGCGTGTCCACAAATTGCAGTGGGGCGAGTTGCTGTAATGCAGGCAGTTCCACGTCCACCGACGCAACGTGTTTCTCATTGTTCGGATTTTTATCTTCGCCAACGTAAAGGCGGATTTCGTTGAGCGGGATGTCTTCTTTGCGGCCGTTGAGAAAGCGCACTTCTGCTCGTTCGTTCGGCCCGTAGCGCAGTCGTGTGATGACCGCCGTAAGCGGCACAACGCCGATGGGCAGCACGGCTCGCCCAGTGAGATGATTGAGAAAAGAGCTTTTGCCGGCTTTGAACCAGCCGAACACTGCCACGTCAATGCTGTGGCTACCGCCATTGAATTGTCGGCGGCACGCGGCGATCTGCGGCTGGAGATTCGCCAGTTTCAGCTCCCCGGCTAGGCCAGACACACGGTTCAGAATGCCATCCACCTGATTCATGTTTTAGATGTGCCTGTTGTCACTTTCATCTTTCACCGTGTAGCCGGAATCCTGGCGTTGCAGATTCACGCGATGCTTTTTGGTATAGGAATCAAAAAGCTCATCGGCGCTCATGTCCAAAACTTGCGCGGCGGAAATCACGAAATGAAACAGGTCAACGACTTCAACGCGCGCATTTTGCCTGTCAAAGGCCTGGTATTTCGCCCACCACTTCCACGGCACGCAATCTGTTAATTCGGCGACTTCCTGGCTTATCGCGCGGCAATAGTTCAACAGCCATTGCTGGCGTTCGGTCTCTGTCATGCGGTCAGTGTGAACGCCAATGCGTTTGTTTAACTCTTTTTGCAGGCGAAATAATTCGTCCAATTTGTCTGGTTTAGTCATGTGTCGTCTTTGTTGGTGGTTTGTGATAATGTTCTGCACGCAAATTCCCGCCGGTTCGTAACACTTCGCACAAGCTGCTTTCGATATGCGGTTCCAAACCAAGCCCTTCATAGGCGCGGATTGTCTCTTCGACGTTATAGGAGACACGGCGTAGTTTTACATCGCCATTTTCCCAAATTGCATAAGCCGCGCGTGGATCACCATCCTTGGGCTGTCCGACGCTGCCGGGATTCACAATCAGCGTGCGGCGAAAACGATTTTTAAAAGTCAAATGCGTGTGGCCGAAAAATAAAAAATCAGGATGTTGCGCGACGATGACTTCCGATTCCCAAAGTGACACCGCCGCGTTTGGCGGCATGTAATGGTAGAGAGGATCTTTGGGCGTCGCATGGCAGCCAAAACAAATTGAGTTTCCTATTTCAAAATGTGCGCTGGGTTTGAGGCAGGCAAGGAATTCTTTTAAGTCCGGTGTGAGCAATTGTTCAGTGAATCGTTGAGTTGCCGCAGCCAGTGCCACATAAGCAGTTGAGCAATGAGGGTCGGTGTCCTGTCCCACGGCCCGGTCGTGATTTCCCTGCAGAAAAATCCCTGTTGACGAGGTTTCTTTTGCCCAACTGACGCATTCGATGGGCAACGGGCCATAATTGACTAGATCGCCAAGACAGATGAACTGTCGAATGTCAGATTCCGCTTCTAATACAGCGCGAAGCGCCGGCCAGTTGCCGTGGATGTCAGATAAGATGAGTGCTTTCATAACTCGCTACCAATTCTGTTTTGTTTTGGTAGGAATTATTAGCCGGAAGGCGCTTTCCCGTGTGTCGGGAGGCAAATCCCATTGCCTTTCCTATTATAGCACCCGCCGTTTTCATTGGCAAGCGCGGCAAAAAGTAAATTTGGCGATAAATCACTGTCCCATGGGAAAACGGCGATGTGGATGATGTTCGGAAATTGGCCATGCCGCTGGTACTGCATTCTAGCCGTCATGTTCCGGCAAGGGCCGCATCATTCGTGGCAACAGTGGAACGGAGCATTAGAGGGTGGGCCAAAGTTGAAGACCCACCGCTCCGTCGTCCTTATCGCTTTACGCGCTACGATATAATTTTGTCATGACGAATTCACGGTGACCGAGTGCTTCAGTCGCCGTGAACCGACCGTTCGCCGTGCGCAAGATTACTTCGATTAACTTGTCACCGGCTTCTCCAATCGTCATTTCGCCGTGCAAAATGGCCGATACGTCCAGATCAATGTGTTCGCTCATGGTGGAGCATGTGAGGGGATTGCCGGAGAGTTTAATGACAGGCTCAATGGCATTGCCGCAGATGTTGCCCTGGCCGGTTGGAAACAAATGCACCACCGCGCCTGACGCCGCCCACAATGTCAACGCTTCGGCAGCAGCAGACGACGTATCCATAAACCAAAGCCCTTTGCCTTTGGGCGCTTCAGCGGGTTTCAGGCAGCCAACAAATTTTGTCTTTCGACCGAGTTTTTCGATGTTGCCAAACGCTTTTTCTTCAATGGTCGTCAAGCCGCCACGAATGTTACCTTTGGTGGGCTGTGATTCCGAGAGGTCGTCGGTTTTTTCCTTCATGATGAAGTCCTGGTAGTCCTGAAACATGGCCTTGAATTGCGTCGCCACTTTGGCATTGGCGGCCTTGGCCTCGACGACGTGTTCGCCGCCGGTCAATTCGGAGGTTTCGCCGAAGGAGGCCGTGCCGCCCATGGCGATGCTTTTATCAATGACGTTGCCGACCGTAGGGCAGGAGGCAAGGCCGGTGGTGGTATCGGATTCGCCGCATTTCACGGAGATATAAAGCTCGTTGAACTTGCAGGTCTCGCGTTCCAGTTCGCTGGCCCATTGGACAAATTCCTTGGCCTTGCGCGAGGCGTTGGCGATGGTTTGAATGTCGCCAAACCGTTCAATGGAGAATCCGGCCACCGACTTGCCGGTTTTGGCGATGCCGTCCACGATGCGTTGTGTCCAGCCAGGTTCAATGCCGATAACGATACACGCGGCGACGTTGGGATTCGAGCCGGTGCCAATCATGGTGCGAAAAAACAATTCAAGGTCCTCGCCAAATTGCAGGCGGCCATAAGCGTGCGGCAGCGCCATCGTGCCTTTAATGTTGTTCGCCACGGCTTCGCAGGCCGCGTTGGAAATGTCGTCCACGGGCAGAATGACGACGTGATTACGGATGCCGACGCGCCCGTTTTCGCGGCGATAGCCTTTAAATGTAGGGATTTTCATAAAATGATGCTTATTACCAACGTTTGGTTTTAATGTTATGAACATGTGCGTGATTACCCTTTTTGATCGCGGCGACCACTTTGCCGATGTCCTGGCCATACTTGATGATCGTATCGCCTGGTTTGAAGTCTTGGAGAGCGATTTTATGGCCGAGTGGAATGTCTTGGAGAGCTTTGACTTTTGGCTTGGCCTTTCCATGCAACGACTTGCCGCTGATTTGCTTGCCGGATTTGATGTCAACGACAGCGACTCCGACATTGTCTCTATCGTCATGTATGAGGAACTCAATCATAGTATTCTCTTTCGTTAACTTGGTTGGAGTTTGGTGTGTTTTGGGGAAAGCTGTTTGACCAAATTAGATTGAGACCATGTTTTCAAAAAATCGAGGTCTTTCTGAATGCCCACTGCGCCCATTGGCGCACTTGATAATTGTTCAAATTGCGCGCGGTAAATTTCGGCGCTGGCATTGAATGCTTCTGCCAACTCGGCCAGTTTGTTATGCTGCCATTGATGCAAACCCTTTTTGGCCAGACTCAGAAAATCAGGCAGAGCCTCAGCAGTTTGTGCTTCTAATTGTCTGCGGATGTGTTTCCGCAAAAAGGTCTTGCCCAAGGCCGTCAGAAGGAAGGGCCTTTTCAAATTGACCACACGGGCAACGGGTGCGGCATCCACCAGCGGCAAAGCACCAGTTTTTGGCAACGCTTCCGGCGGTTCGCGTGTGAGCGGAATGGTTTGGTGTGCCAACTGCAACATCCCGCCGAGTTGTTCGCGCAGTTCGACCAGCAAGTTGAGACATCTCATGCCATGTCCGGCGACCATGCGGGTTGTCGTTACGCAAAAAATATCCGCCGCGTTCGCAGGTTGCCCATTGGTCAACGCGGCGGCAATGTTATCGGCCGCGGCCTCAATGATTTGTCGAACGAGCAAAGGAATCTCACCCGCGATTTCACTGCCTTTTTGCTGTGCGACGGAAATTGTCACATTCGCGTTGCGAAGAGCGGCTTCAGCTTTCTTCATGTGGTGGTCGGATTGCGATGCCGCCGGTTGTCGCGAGCATTCGAGCCGCATTTCAAGGAGGCGTTCCACCGCCTCGCGCAAGCCGCCGATTTTCCGTTTCAACGACATGGCGGCCTTTTCCCGATGCGATTCGAGCAGGGGTTTTAAATCTTGTTCAAACCATTCGTCACAAAGCCGCGCATCCACACCAACCACACTGACCGGATGCGCAGACAGGTCCAGATTCAATTCCGAAAGCAAGTGTTGGTGAACGTAAGCAACCATCCGTTCACGGTCCGATGGCGCAAGCAAATCGGCTTTGCTGATGAGCACCATTGCCATCGCGCCGGCACGATAAAGCGATTGAACCAAGACGAGGTCTTCCTGGGTCAAGGCCCCTCCTGCATCTAGCAGCATAATTCCCAAATCGCAACGTGGCAAATAAGCGACGGTTTCTTCGGCACCCGAAGTTGCCAGCGAGCCAAGCCCTGGTGTGTCCACAAGAGTGACGCCTTCGCGCAGGCGTTTCGCCGGAACCTGAACATGAATTCGCATGACATGCTTGGCGTTGCCGGGATTTTGCTGCTCGGTGGAAAATTCGGCGAGGCGTGACATATCAATGGTTTGCGGCTTGCTTTCCGCAAACTCTATCCTCGTTTGCGGCTGCGGGCCAAAACTGATGAACGTTGGCACAGCCGTCACGGGCGTCACACCCACCGGCAAAAATTCGCCGTCGAGCAGATGATTGAGCAAAGACGATTTGCCGCAACTGACCCGTCCGAAGACGCCAATCTCAAATACGTTCTTTTCCAGCCGGTCGAGGAGCAGCGTGAGCATCGCGCGAAATTCAATCAAACCATGCGCGGTGATGATTCGTTCCAACTCGCGCAGCAATTTCACTTCATCCTTGGTTTGTTCGAGCCGTTGCAGGCGCGTCTGCATATCGACGTCCGTTCCTTGGGCAAGATAAGCATTGAGACGATTGAGAACCGAGTTTAGTTCCGCGACGATCCGGTCGAGCATTCGCTGGTCTTCATTCGAGAGTTTTCCGTAACCGAGCATGTGTTCCGGTTCGATTTCCGTGACTGCGATGTCGGCGAAAGCCGTGTGATTCCGCGCTGCCCACAGCGCGCCGGAAACTGGCGGCTTCGGCGGGATTTTCAGTTCGTCAAGGATGCGCCGCATCGTTTCGCGCACGCGCAGAATGTAATCGTGCGTCACCTTGCGCTGGACCGGCGTGGAATCCTGCGAGTATTCCTGAAACGTTGAGGACGAACCGGCGGACACCAGAATGCGGTCTGCCTCGGAAAGCAAATTGTCCACATATTGAAAAGTTGCCAGCAAATGTCGTTGATGATTTTCGTTCATCGTTTGCTAAATGCGAGAAACAGTGAACCCCCTACGAGACCAAAACCAATGACAGCAGACTGCATGGATGTCCGTTGCCACAAAAACAGTGCGGTGAAAAGGGCAGCAAAACCGACATTAACCCGGTCCATCACCGCTACGCGTAAAACAGTTTGCTTGTGGCTCGCGCGAAGATAGAACAGCCATGCAAGAACTACCGCAACTGCGGAAAATATAAGCATGTATCGCATCGGCCATGCCAATTCAGCCCATGCTCTGAATCCATAACGACAGCAGGCAAAACTCCACCCCAAAATGATTAGAATCGTTGTCCGCACGGCCGCCATTAAATCCGGAGAGACATTTTGTGCATTCAAAGTTGCCATGAATAGAGCGACGCCGGTTGCCCAAAGGATGATCATCGTTTCATTCATTCAAAATTGTGCTTGTTTGTTTGCGGACGTTGGAAAGATTTCGTGAATGCGCCGGTCTAAATCAAGCAGCCGCAGGCTGTGAGGATTGTTAAAGTCGTAACGGCCATGCGCAATTTCAGTCAGCAATTCGCACATGGTTTTTGGATTGCCTTCCGCGTGCCGGTGCAGCCAGTCAATGATGCCCAAAGTTTTTTCGGGAATGGTTCCTTCGTTGACAGCAGCGGCAACCAATCTTTGGCTTTCCTTTGGAAGAAACGGTTGTAATTCGATATGATGGAAACGCACCAATAAAGGCCAAATGCGCCCGATGTCCCACGGGTGTTCTGACCGAGCACACACCCACACCGGCACACGCAAACAGACGTTTTCAATGAATGTGCTGAGTTTTGGCGTTGTCCAGGTTGCCCCGTCAAAAACCACTGTCACGTCTTTTCTCTCCTTAAGCAATTTCAGTATCCGATTTTTGCGTTTAACGACAAGCAAATCTTCTGAATCCAAACCAAGTTCGTGTTCCAACGATGTGCAAATCTCGCTCAAATGTTCGGAGTGCGGACAAACCCACAGGCCGAGCGGCTTACGAACCTGATCAATGAGCGCGGACTTGCCTATGCCTTCAGGGCCAAGAACCAACACGTGACAGCGTTCTCGATGAAACTGACGCAGCCATGCTATTTGCTTTTCACGACCGATAAATGGAAATTGGATATTCATGAAGTCAAAACTTTATGCTTGCTGCCGGTCTCAAAAATCTCTTTATACAAGTCTGGACCGAAGCTGGTTTCCAATGGTTCGCCGGTTAGCAATTTGAATGTTCGTTGCCCGTCATCCTGCCTTTCGGCGCGCAAGAAAATTGCATTGCTCATGTTGTTTTCCCACAGGCCATGAGCAAATTCATAAAGATGGGTCACGAAGAAGATTTTCACGCGTGTTTCCAGCAAAGCACGAATGATTTGCGCGGCAATTTCGGAACCTTCTCTTTCATTCGTCGCTGCAAATGACTCGTTAAACAACAGCAGCGAATTGGGTGTCAGCGCATCAACAATGCTGTTCATCCGGTCGAGTTCTTCGTCAAACTTCCCGCTTTTCATGCTGGCATCCTCTTCCCGCTTGTAGTGCGTGAAAATACTGCGGCAAATGTCGGTGCTGAAAGACTTGGCTGCTACGAACATGCCGCATTGCATCATCAATTGCGCCAAGCCGATGCCGCGCAAAAAAGTTGATTTGCCTCCCTGATTCGCTCCGGTGATAATGACGAGATTCTTTCCATCAGCATTCAGGTCATTGCCGACGACGCTGCTTTCCATGCTGAGAACAAGACTAGCATCGCGCAAGCCAACGCAGGAAAGTTTGCGAGCGCCGGGCGATGCCGGAACCGGGAAGCAAACCGGCACTCCCTTCCGGCCAAGCTGCCGGTGCAAATTCAGGCAACCGACATAGAAGGCCAGTTCTGTTCGCAGCCTGGCAAAGAAGCTCGAAACGTGATCGGCGGACTGGGCGGCGGCATTCGCAACTTGATTGATTCCCCGCTCTTCCAGTTCCGACAACGCCTGAAAGCCGCCCTCGTCACGCGGATCAAGGTGAAATGTGTAATCGGACGAGTTCCATGAAAAAAACCGCTGAATCCAATTTGGTTTAGGTCGCAACGATTTGCGCAGGACATAATTGATGCCTTGATTGCCTTCGCCCAATTCCGCGCTCATCAGCACGCCGCCTCTGAACTCCAGTTGCTGGAGTTGAGCTTTGACGGCGGCAAAATAATCGTCCGCCAATTCCGTTTTGAGCATTCTGAAAAAGACCGTAAAACCCTCCGACTCGAATTTGTCCGCCTGTTGATCGGCCACATGTTTCAGCGTGGCGAGCTCGCCCATCAACACTTGAAGCAATCGAAGCGAGTCCCATAATATGCCGCGCGGAAAACGGCTGGCGATGCCCAACCAACGCCGCCGCTCCCCCACTGTCGCTTCCACGGCAATGTCATAAAGGTTTCTCACGACTGACTCATTCCGCAGGCAGTCCTTCAGCACGGCTTGGCGGTAGAGAATGGTTTCGAGATCGTCCTGCAAAGCCGATAAGATCGCCTGCCTCGCCACTGCGAACAGACATTCGTCACCGCCAGCCATCGCTCCAAACAAGGTTTTCAATTCCAAATCCTGCGTCAGCGCCTTCTCATTCGACAACAATTCCGATCTGACTTCAGTCACCCAGGGACGCATCACCAGCGATTCCAACTCCTGACCAAAATCCCGGTCACGATACATCAGATGCGCTTTCATGCCTTTAACCTTTCTTTCAACTGGTTGTAGGTGAGCTGGTATTTCTCAGCAATCGCCAGCGCGTAGGCCAGGCCATCCGCTGGCCTTCGTTCAATCTTGTAGGTGCGCAACGTCCGATTTTCCGGCGCGACCGCAGCAACGACGCTCACGCTCTTCTCATTGAAGGCAGCCAGTTCATCCAGAAAAGTCACGCAGACGCACAATGCATCGAGTTGCGACAGGCGTTCCAAAACTTTTTTGCCCAAGTGAATCCCGTCTTTGACGCTCGTGGATGAAAAAATCTCGTTGATGATGATGATGCTATTTGATGTGGCCTGTTCAAGGATGTGATAAATCCGAACCAAATCATCCTGTAACTTACCGCGTAGCGTCGTTATGTCCTCCTCGTGCTCAAAGTGCGTGAAAAGTTGATCGAAGAGAAAAAGCCTCGACTCCGAGCCTGGGACGGGACAGCCCAGGCTCGCCAAATAGTGCAACTGCCCAAAGGCGCGAGCGAAGGTGGTTTTGCCGCCCTGGTTCGGGCCGGTGACGACAAAAATCCGTTCCGGCCCGCTCAACGTGAAATCATTGCAGACGACGCGCGCGTGTTCCTTTATGAGTTTGCCGGCCAGTGCCAGATCAAAGCCGTCGCGGCTGCAAACGTCCTTGCGCGTCTCGGATAACTGCGGATAGCAAAATTTCAGCCCGGCGCACCTGAATGTTTCTGCATATTCCAAATATGCGACGTAGAACTGAATTTCACGGTCGAAATCAGCAATCGGCTTTTCGAGAAAATTTTCGTACTTTGCACAAAAGTCGTCCAACGCGCGAAATGCCTGGGGATTCAAATGTGCCACGCGATCCAGAATGGCTGCTTCGATGTGATTCATGCCCGACACTTCCCTGCACTTGCACAAATAATTCGTTACCGCGCCTTGCTTGAATTTTGCAAACGTTTCCACGACGGCGACGGTGTAATCAATTTCCGAATCGAAGGGACTCACCGTGACGCTGCCGCCTTTGATGCGCACGCAATAGCGAATGGCCGCCAACCCGGACTTTACCACATCGGCTTCCCGGCAGAGCGATTGGAAACGATCGGATTCGACATAGTGCGCCAGATATTCCCTAAAAGCGCGCAGCCCACGCGAATTTGGGCCAGCCATTTCAAGAATACGGAGGAGCTCCGTGGCGGCCGCACAGTAAATTTCCACCGCATCCAGAAACCATCGCTCCTTTGAAAATTTGTAGTGCCAATTCTTTGCTGCGGCGAGATGCCTGCGCATTGTACGCATCCGCTCCGAGAAAGATTTGATGCCCGCAAACAGCCGCTGGTTTTCGAGTTCGTGCATGATTTGTTGGCGGTAATCAACCGCCGCAAGATTAGTCAGGCGGGTGTAAAAGAATGGCTTGAGATTGTATTCCTCACGGTCGGCCGTAATGGCATCCATAACCTGGTCGAGGTTCAAATCGTGGAAAAAGTCGGGTGGTTCGATTTTATCTCCCACAATACCGGAATCAAGTGATTCAAAAAGAACGCTCTTGAAACTTGCGGAAGATGCGCCAACGTCGCCAGCCGCCACTCTGTCCTTCTGACTGACAAAGCGCGGCTTGCGTTCGATACTTTTGTCTAAACTTGTCGTTTCCATGACTTCCTACCGATCTGTTTCGGTAGAAGTCATTAGTCCCGGAAAAACAGGACGGTTCGCCGCAAGACGGCTAGGCAAACTTCATTACCTACACAAACACTACCACTTCGGACGGCAATTACAACTTTCGCTTACATTTATCGTTGCCCGTCCCCGGCGCTTCCGGTGCCAAAAAACATCAGGCTGATTTCAAAAGGGAGCGCCCGCCCCACGTTTGAATTTCCGACATTGCGCCGGAGCGTGTTTGGTTTTTTTCCGCTCGCTTTTAACAATGGAGTTTGCCGAGCGGGGATGACCAGGCAAAGGCGCTCCCAAATTGAAATATAATCGCTTCATTGACGAAATGCCTCGCACAATAAAATGCGGTCAGAAGCATAAAGGAGCGCACGGCCCGAATGCGGTGACCGGATTTCTCCCGGCCACTCACCGCCTCAATGGAGTATGCCTATTGGGAATAGGCAGAGAAGCGGTATCGTAGCCGCACGCCCCAAATCTAAATATCATGTCCAAAGAGCATTAAACACTGCCCCACCGTAAAGCGATTTTTTGCCCAACTCGCGCTCAATGGCTAGCAGGCGATTGTATTTCGCGATCCGTTCCGACCTGCAGAGCGAGCCCGTCTTGATCTGGCCCGCGCCCGTGCCGACGGCAAAGTCGGCGATAAAGGCATCCTCGGTCTCGCCGGAGCGGTGTGAAATGACCGTGCCGTAGTCGGCCTTCTGCGCCATTGCCACCGTTTCCAATGTCTCGCTGACCGTGCCGATTTGGTTTAGCTTGATGAGAATCGCGTTGGCAATGCCGTCGCGAATGCCTTCCGCGAAAATTTTCGGATTGGTGACGAAATTGTCGTCGCCGACGAGTTGCCGTTTTTTGCCGAGTGCAGCGGTCAATGCTTTCCAACCACTGTTATCTTCCTCGCCCATGCCGTCTTCGAGCGAGAGAATTGGATATTTGTCCAGCCAACAGCGATACAGTTCAACCATCTCGGATGGTGACTTGCGTGAGCCATCCGATTTTTTGAAAACGTAAGCGCCACTATCGTAAAATTCGCTGGCGGCGGGATCAATGGCGATGGCGATTTCTTTTCCCGGTTTATAGCCGGCTTCGCCGATGGCTGACAAAATCAACTCCACTGCCTCCGCATTTGTGCCGAGACTTGGAGCAAAACCACCTTCATCGCCAACCGCAGAAACCAGTCCGCGCTTTTGTAAAATCTTTTTGAGCGTGTGAAAGGTTTCCGCCGCGTATCGCAAGGCTTCCGCAAAACTTGGCGCGCCGACAGGGAATAGCATGAATTCCTGAAAGTCCACATTGTTCGTCGCGTGCGCGCCGCCGTTCAGGACATTCATCTGCGGCGCAGGCAAGATGTATGAAGCGCCGGCCTTACCTTGATGCAATTTGGAAATGTAAGCGTAAAGCGGAATTCCTAAATCCAATGCCGCCGCGCGGCACACGGCCATCGAAACGCCGAGAATGGCATTCGCACCGAGTTTTGATTTTGTTTCCGTGCCATCGAGTTTGATCATCAATTCGTCAATTTCCTTTTGCGCCTGCGGCGATCTACCTTTGAGTTTGGGCACAATGATTTTGTTGACGTTCTCGACCGCCTTGAGCACGCCCTTGCCGCCGTAGCGCTTGGCATCGCCATCGCGCAGTTCAACCGCTTCACGCATTCCAGTGGATGCGCCGGAAGGCACGCAAGCTGACGCGCTTATGCCATTATTTAATGTCAAATTGACCATGACGGTTGGATTGCCTCGTGAATCGAGAATTTCTTGTGCAGTGATGTTTTGTATTTTGCTCATATTAACTTTGTTATGTGGTTGGTTCGGAAATTTTTGCAATTGGTTTCACAATCAGGACGCTACACTCAGCCCGGTCCACAATGCGGTTGGCAGTATCGCCAAGGAATCGGCCCCACAATTCCGATTGGCCACTGTGTCCCAAGACAATTAAATCAAAGCCTCCTTCAGAGGCGTATTGCACGATCGTTTTAACCGGATGGCCGGCACGAGCTACGCAATGGATATCGAGACACTGTTCTTTGGCGATTTCCTCAATTTCGCTGCAAAGTTGTTTGAAATGTTGGTTTGCAATTTCTTTTTCCGACACAACTTCGCTGAGCAAATCGGAATAGCGCGGAAGCGGTTCGCGCACCCAAAGCGCGGTGAGTTTGGCATTGGAATCCATCGCCAATTCCACAGCGAATCGCAATGCGGCTTTCGCGTTTGTTGAACTTTTATAGCCGATGAGCGCTTTCTGAAACATATTCATTGTTGCAACAAAAGGTTCAACAGCAACGCTACCAGCAGCGCCAATAGCACATATGCCGAATAAGCGTTGATGCGCCCGTGGTGCATTGCCGCCAGGCGATTGGCCAATTTCATCACGGCTCCTTTCGCCGGTTGCGTCAAATACCTGTCAACGATATGCACTTCCTGCCGTTCTCGCCGGATCGCCGTTCGAAAATGTTGCTCCACGGTTTCGCGAGTGTCGGAAACGGTCATGGGCTGAAATACCGCGTCAAAAATCACCCGCACCGGATTGGAAAAGCCCGTCGCTGTGTAAGTCATTTCCGGCAGCAATTTTCGCACGCCGCCATCCCAACGAATTCGCCGCTCCAACTTCTGGCTTCGTGTAAGCCACAACCGAATGATGATGTAAACCAGCAACAACAAAATCACCAGCGCGACAAGCATGTAGGAGGTGGACATGGCAAATACGACTGGATTTTCTGGACCGCCGCGATGAAGCACGACCAGTCCGCGACCAGGCAAAACGCTTTGTCCCACTTGTGCGCCCAGGTTGTGAAAATCTTCGACAAATGCAGGCGGCAATGTGTTGTGAGCGGGATTTGAAGCGAAGAAAGGGGGCACCAGCGAGTCGGCGCTGGCATCCGTCCACGGTTGAAGTTGGCGGCTCAAAGCGGGAATGACATAAGTTGGCAATACGCCAAGCAGCAAACAGAGCACAGCTAAAAAAACCATTGGCACAATTGTCGAAATTCTCGCTTCGACAGCTTTTGCGGCCCTTTCAGAACGCGACATGCCGAGAAACCCCATTGCGAACGCCTTTACAAAGCAGGTTACGGCCAGCGCCGCCGTGAGCGCGAGCCCCGCTCCGCACAGCGCGAAAACCAATTTCACGAGCGTCGAAGACACTTCCGATGAGCGCAGCATGGTTTGTAGCGTGAGCCATTCGCTGACGAAACCGCTGAACGGGGGCATTGCTGAAATCGCCAGAGCTCCGATCAAAAAAGTTCCCGCCGTCCACGGCATTTTATGAATCAATCCGCCAAGTTTATCCAAGTCGCGTGTGCCGACGCGGTCATCCACCGTTCCCGCGCCCAGGAACAGCAATGCCTTATACACCGAATGATTGATCATGTGATAAAAAGCGGTGATGAACGCGATGCCCGCCAGCGCAAATTTTCCGTAAGTCGTAAAAATGATTCCCGCGCCGAGGCCGACAGTGACGATGCCGATATTTTCGATGGAACTGTGGGCAAGCATCGCCTTGAGGTCGTTCTCGGTAGTCGCGTAAAGAATCCCAACCAGCGCCGAAACCGTTCCAATGACCAGAACGATGATGCCCGCGCCGGTCATATTCAACGGCAGGAGATCAAGATTGACGCGGATGATTCCGTACAGCCCCAAATTTAAGATGACACCGGACAGAATCGCCGAGACGTTTGCGGGCGCGGCGGGATGCGCACGCGGCAGCCAAGTATTGATTGGCACAAGCCCCGCTTTGATGCCAAAACCGAAGAACGTCAGCAAAAAGACTGCCCAGCGCGAGAGGCCGCCGAAAGTTGCGCCGGCAATTTTAAACGCGGAAAAATCCAATGAACCGGCTTTCACTCCAAAAAACAGAAAAACTAAGACGACTGCAATAAATCCGGCTTCGCTCATCGCCAGCATGAGATAACCGGCACGACTGGCCTCGCTGCGTCCGTACTCGAAATTGACGAGCAAATAGCTCAAAATGGACATTGCCT
>Ga0335073_10000761_pt1 | contig 42177 bp, 43 predicted proteins | sample Lox_Sample_22_FD_207093 | JGI IMG/M metagenome (GOLD analysis project Ga0335073, IMG submission 207093) | Soil microbial communities from Loxahatchee National Wildlife Refuge, Florida, United States - Lox_Sample_2.2 | ecosystem: Environmental > Terrestrial > Soil > Wetlands | place: USA...
ACTCTCGCCGGGGTCGGTCGTCCTCACGGAATACCAACCTTTGGCTTTCTCCTTCAGCACGTACACGTCCTCGTAGAGGGACTCGGGCGGGGGAAATGGGGAGGCGTCCGCGAACTGCACCGCCGCGTCAACGCGGGCGATCGCCTCCGCGTCGATCCGCTCGCGCTCGGCCTCGTCGATCATGTCCTCGCGCACGAGCAGATCGCCGAACGCCGGGATCGGGTCGCGCTCTCGCCAGTGGGCTACCTCCTCCTTCGAGCGGTACTGCTCCGGGTCCGCCATCGAGTGCCCACGGAAGCGGTACGTCACCGCCTCGATCAGCAGTGGGCGGCGCTCCTCGCGCACGCGCGCGATCGCCTCGCACACCACGCGGTAGGTGTCGAGCATGTCCATCCCGTCGCAGCGCATCCCGGGCACGCCGAGAGACTCGCCCTTGCGCTGGAGGTCCGTCACCGCCGAGTGGCGCTGCAGCGCCGTACCCATCCCGAACTGGTTGTTCGTCACCATGAACACCACCGGCAGCTTCCACAGCGCCGCGAGGTTCAGCGTCTCGCCGAACGTCCCCTGGTTCGAGGCGCCGTCGCCGAACGTGCACAGCGTCACCTCGTCCTTGCCCTCGTAGTCCGAGGCCAGCGCGAGCCCCGCCGCGATCGGCAGGTTGCCCCCCACGATCCCGTAGCCCCCCATGAAGCGCCGCGCCCCGTCGAACATGTGCATCGAGCCCCCGCGCCCGCCCGAGCAGCCATCCACGCGTCCAAACAGCTCGGCCATCACGTTCTCCGGCGGCGTGCCCCTTACGAGCGCGTGTCCGTGCGAGCGGTACGTCGAGATCAAATAATCGTGCTCGCGCAGCGCCCGCGCCGAGCCCACGATCGTCGCCTCCTCGCCGATCGACAGGTGCAGGAAGCCACCCACCTTCGCCCGCGCGTACATCTCTCCCGCGCGCTCCTCGAAGCGGCGGATCAGCGTCATCGTCTGTAGCCACTCGCGAGCGATGTCCGGCGCCGGCAGATCAGCCATCAATCCACGGTACTCCAGCGCGCGAAGAACTCCCCCGCCTCGAGCTGCGCGAGGTCCTCGCGCAGCTGCCTCGCCATCTTCGACGCCGCGTGCGGCGGCAAGTCCCAAAACAGCTCGACTTCCCCGTCGTCGATGCTCACCAGCTCGATGTGATCCACGCGCTCCGCATCCGCCAGCAGCGCCGGCGCCAGGCCGCCGCGCGTCACGATCAAGCGGTACGCGGCCTTCGCCTTCATCGTGTTGCCCCGAGCGCCATGTGCTCCGCGGCTTCCTCGATCGCGCGTGCGCCCGCGAACACCTCGCCGTCCACCACGATCGCCGGCAGCTCCGAGACGCCCAGCTCGCGCGCCTCGCGCGTGCGCTCGCGAAGCGTCGTCGTCACCGAGCCCAGCTCTGTGCCCTTGCTCACCGCCGCCGGGTGCATCTCGCACGCCGCCGCCGCGATCAGCACGTTGTCCAGCTGACCCAGATCGCGCCCGCCCGCGAACGCCTGGCGGAACGCCGCCTGGGCGAACGGCACCGTGCGGCCGATCGACTTCGCGTACGTCGCCGCCCGCATCGCGAGCGCGCTGTCGAACGGGAACGGCTCCGGCCAGCGCACCGGTTGCAGGCCCAGCTCGCGCGCGCGACGAGCCACGTCCTCGCGGAACGCGTCCAGCTCTTGCTCGCAGCGGAATGCCTCGTAGGGTTGTCCCGCGCCGAGCTGCCCGTCGCCCGCTTGCTCAGTCGCCAGCTCCGCCGCGAGTACCGGCTGCCACTCAGCGGGGCCCGGCAGTGCGTGCAGCACCTGCTCCGCCGCCAGGTACGCGAGCGGGCTCTGCAGATCGAAGTAGAAGGAAGCCGTCGGCGTGCCCACGGCTCAGCCGTGAATCAGCCAGCCGTCCGCCGCGCGACCGGCTTCCATCACGGCCTCCGAGAGCGTGGGGTGCCCGTGGATGATGCGGCCCACCTCCGTGAAGCCGCCCTCTAGCAGACGCACGTTCACCAGCTCCTGGATCAGCTCGGTCGCGCGCGTGCCGACGATGTGCCCGCCCAGCAGCTCGCCGTACTGCGACTCGCCCACGAGCTTGATCAAGCCGCCCGTGTCACCGTAGACCACGCCGCCGCCGACCGCGCCGTACTGGACTTTGCCGACGATCACGTCGTAGCCCTGCTCGCGCGCCTGCTCCTCCGTCAGCCCGAACGAGCCCACGTTCGGCGTGCAGAACGTCGCGCGCGGAATGTCGATGTAGGAGATCGGGTGGGTCTGCTGCCCCGCGGAGTCCTCCGCCGCGATGATCCCCTCGTCCGAAGCCTTGTGCGCGAGCGCCGGGCCCGGCGTCAGGTCGCCGATCGCGTAGATCCCCGCGCGGCTCGTGCGCATCGCGCCGTCCACTTTCACCAGCCCGCGATCGTCCAGCTCGACGCCCGCCTCCGCCAGGCCAAGGCCCTCGACGTCCGCGCCGCGGCCCGCCGCGATCACCAGGTAGTCGACCTCCAGGCCCGAGTCCTCGCCGTGGGTGAACGTCACGCTGCTCTCGCCGCTCTTCACGTCCGAGATCGGGTCGCCCGTGTGCACTTCCACGCCTTGGCGCTTGAACCCCCGCTCGACGCGGCGGGAGATGTCGGCGTCCTCCGTCGGCAGTACGCGGTCCAGTGCCTCCATCAAGCGCACCTGCGAGCCCAGGCGCGCGTAGCCTGAAGCGATCTCCGCGCCCGAGGCGCCCGCGCCCACGACCGCGAGCCGCGCCGGCAGCTCGGGAAGCGCCCACGCCTGCTCGGTGCCGATGATTCGCTTGCCGAACTCGACGCCCGGGATCGAGCGAGGGGTCGAGCCCGTCGCGAGGATCACCGTCGGGGCCTCGTAGACCTGATCGCCGACGACGACGTGGCCCTCGGCGTCCAGCTTCGCGTCGCCCTCGATCACGTCGATCTTGTTTTTCTTGAACAGTCCGCCCACGCCCGAGGTGAGCGTCGTCACCACTTTCTCACGACGCGCCTGCACGCCCGCGAAGTCGACCTTCACGCCCGCGACCTCCAGGCCATACTCGCCCGCCTCGTTGATCTCCGCGAGCAGGTCCGCCGAGCGGAGCACCGCCTTCGCCGGGATGCACGCGTAGTTCAGGCAGCGTCCGCCGAGCTTGTCGCGCTCGACCACCGCTGTCCTTTTTCCGAGCTGCGCTGCGCGGATCGCCGCCACGTAGCCGCCCGGGCCCGAGCCGATAACGATGCAGTCGAAGGTGTTTCCAGCCATCTAGCTGAGCCTATCGAAGGAGACATGCCTCCCAGGGCGCCGAGAGTCAAGCGTGACTAGGACGCAGGGAGCGCCGCGTGCAGACCTGCACGCAAGCGACCGAGGACGACGTCACGCGCCGGCTATCGGTGATCCTGGGCCTGGATCCGGCCCATGATCCGGATGAGCTTCCAGAACAGCCAGCCGCCCAGCAGCACGCTCACTAGGCAGATCGCCGCGGCCAGCAGCGTCGAGGCGACGACGAGCGCCAGCGACGTCACGATGATCTGGAACGCGAGCAGCGCCTCGAAGCCGAGCGTCGCCCAGTAGCGATGCCTGTACATGCCCTGTGCGAGCAGCAGCAGCACGACTGCAAGCAGTGCTGCCCCCGGCAGCGAGCCTCCGTGCTTGCTCAGGTCGTGGATGCTCGCCGCGCCCGCGATCACCCCGATCGCCAGCAGCACGCAAAGTGCGATCGCGATTCGCAGCGGGGTCGGCCACTCGTGCTCATCGAGCGGGCTCAGCGCCGCCCGAGCCGCCGCGTCGCGCTCAGCGCCGCGGGGGCGCGCGCCGCCGGAGCGCTCGACACCCGGCGGCTCAGCCATCGAGCAGGCCTCTCAGCTCGCGCGCTGCGTTCTCCGGATCCTCGGCGTTCGCAATCGCGCGCAGCACCACGGCACGCGTCGCGCCCGCGGCGAGCACCTCGTGCAGGTTCGCGCCGTCGAGGCCGCCAATCGCGAAGAACGGCACCTTCGCGTTATCGGCCGCGTACGCGACAAGCTCCGTGCCCACCGCGGGCCGGCCCGGCTTCGTCGGGGTTTCGTGCACGGGCCCGACGCCTATGTAATCCACGAGCGGCGTGCCGTCGGGGGCGGTCGACTCCGCCGCGTCGATCTCCCTAGGCGCGTGCGTCGAGAGTCCGATCAGCATCTCCGGGCCGACCAGCTCGCGCGCTTGGGCGACCGGCATGTCGTCCTGGCCGACGTGCAGCCCGTCCGCGCCCGCCTCGCGTGCCACCAGCGGTCGGTCGTTGACGATCAGCAAGGCGCCCAGCCGTTCGCAGAGCGCCTGCGCCGCGTTCGCGACCGCCACAAGCTCTTCGTCGCCGAGCTCCTTCTCGCGCAGCTGCACGACCTCGACGCCGCCCGCGATCGCCGGGCGGATCACGTCGGGCAGCTCGCGCCCACCGGGTTTCGCGTCGCATACGAGGTAGAGCTTCGCGGCCGCCAGGCGCGCGCGGCGCTCGGCGCCGAGGTCTGCAGTGATCATTCCCTCAGTCTCGCAGGCGCTTGGGCCGGGATTGTCGCCCGCCGATCGGGGCTAGCATCAACGGCATGGGCAAGCGCAGCGGATCGAGCGACGTGCTCGTGATCGGCGGCGGCGCGATCGGCCTCTCGATCGCGTGGCGTGCTCGCGCGCGTGGCATGAGCGTCACGGTCCTGGAGCGGGGAGTGCTTGGCGGCGGCACCTCGCGCGTTGCGGCCGGGATGCTCGCGCCCGTCGCCGAGGCCGAGTTCGGCGACGCGGGCAGGCGCGCGCTCGATCTGGGCCTGCGCTCCGCCGCGCTGTGGCCCGAGTTCGCCGCCGAGCTGGAACAGGTCTCAGGCGTCGAGCTGGACCTGCTCCGAACCGGGACGCTCGTGCTCGCGCGCGATCAGGACGAGGCCCGCGAGCTCGAGCGCCAGATCGCTTTTCGCGACGCGCTCGGCCTGCCGACGAGGCGCCTGCGCGCGAGCGAGACGCGCGATCGCGAGCCCGCGCTTGCCCCCGCGATGCGGCTCGCCTACGAAGCGCCCGACGACCACTCCGTAGACCCCCGCCGCATGCTTGAAGCGCTATGCGCGGCCTGCGAGGCCGTGGACGTCGAGCTGCGCGAGCACTCGCCCGCCGCGCGAATCGAGTTCGACGCCGAGGGGCGTGCGACCGGCGCCGCCCTCGCCGAGGGCGGAGAGTCTCTGCTGGCCGATCGGGTCGTGATCGCCACCGGCGCCTGGAGTCCACAGCTGCAAGGCGGCGTGCCCGTGCGACCCGTCCGTGGACAGCTCCTTCGCCTGCGCGACCCCGCGGGTCCCGGGATGCTCGGTCGAGTGGTTCGATTCGAGGGTGGCTATCTCGTGCCGCGGGCCGACGGGCGCTACGTGCTCGGCGCCACGGTCGAAGAACGCGGCTTTGACCTCGAGCCCGACGCCGGTGGCGTCTACGAGCTGCTGCGCGAGGCGCACGAGATCGTGCCCGGGGTACGCGAGCTGAAGATCGAGGAGCTGTGCGTGGGCTTGCGACCCGGGATGCCCGACAATGCCCCCGCGATCGGCTTCGGCGAGCGGCCTGGGTTGATCTGGGCCGCCGGGCATCACCGTAACGGCATCCTGCTCGCCCCGATCACCGCCCGGCTCGTCGCCTCGCTGCTCGTCGAGAGCCCCGCCGACGCGGACGCCGAGCTGCTGCGTGCCTGTGACCCACGGCGCTTCGCCCCCGGCGCGCCCTCGTCCGCCGAGGGCGCCGCGGCGGGCACGGCGACGGTGCTCGCGTGATCAGGCTGAACGGAGAGGACTGCGACTTGCGGGCCGGCGCCACGGTCGCGGCCGCGCTCGCCCAGCTCGACCTCTCACCCGAGGCGAAGGGCGTCGCGGTCGCCGTCGACGGCGAGGTCGTGCCGCGCGCGCAGTGGGGCTTGTTCGCGCTCGCGGATCACGCGCGGGTCGAGGTGCTAACCGCGATGCAGGGAGGCTGATCGGATGAGCGAGGCAATCGACACGCAGGGGGGCGCGCGGCGTAACGGCGCCGAGCCCGTGCCGAGCGCCGAGCCACTGACGATCGCGGGACGCACGCTGCGCTCGCGTCTGTTGCTCGGTACCGGCGGCTTCCCCTCGCTCGCGATCATGGCCGAGGCGATCGCCGCGAGCGGCTCAGAGCTTGTGACCGTCGCGCTGCGCCGCGTGGACCCCGAGCAGCGGGGCTCGCTGATCGACGTGCTCGCCGAGGGCGGCGTCGAGCTGCTGCCCAACACCGCGGGTTGTTACACCGCGCGCGACGCCGTGCTCACCGCGCGCCTCGCGCGTGAGGCGTTCGCGACCGACTGGATCAAGCTCGAGGTGATCGGCGACGAGGACACGCTCATGCCCGATGCCCCCGAGCTGCTGCGCGCGGCCGAGGAGCTAGTGGACGAGGGCTTCGTCGTGCTTCCCTACACCACCGACGATCCCGTGCTCGCGCGTCGTCTCGCCGACGTCGGCTGCGCCGCCGTGATGCCACTCGGCTCGCCGATCGGCAGCGGCATGGGCATCCGCAACCCCTACAACCTCGCGCTGATCCGTGAAGCCGTCGAGGTCCCGCTTGTGCTCGACGCGGGCGTCGGCACCGCCTCGGACGCCGCGCTCGCGATGGAGCTCGGCTGCGACGCAGTCATGGCTGCCTCCGCCATCTCCCGCGCCCAAGACCCCGTCCGCATGGCCCGAGCGATGCGCGCCGCCGTCGAGGCCGGCCACCTCGCCCGCCACGCCGGTCGAATCCCCCGCCGCACGTACGCCACCGCGTCCTCCCCCGACGCGGGGCTGGCGGACTTCAGCTGACAAAGAGGGCCGGAGAGCCCTCGCCCGCGGTCGACTCGTTGATGTGCATGATGTGCGCGCCGAAAGGGCCGGTCGGGGGAGTCCGTATGACTCCAATTCCCACAGAAGCGGACACGGATGTCAGCCGACCAAGAGGGCCGAAGGCCCGGTCACGGAGTCGTGGACGACTCCTACCCCCAAAAGGGGTTGACCGGATGTCAACCGATCACTTCAATCGATCCGTTCATCGTCGCGGGGTGGTTCGTGCACTCGTAGTGGATCACCCCGGGCTTGTTCGCCACGATCGAGAACGTCTTCCCTTCGCCGAAGTTCCCGGAGTCGAAGTGCTGAGGACCGCCCTCGCTCGTGACGTTGTGCTCGACTTCGTCGTAGTTCGTCCAGACGAGCTTGCTGCCCACCTTCACGCGCACAGTATCGGGCGCGATCGCGATGTTGCGATAGGCGATTTGCACCGTGCCGCTGCGCACCGCCCCCGTCGCGGGTGCGAATTTCGGGGTAGTGGTCACTTTCAAGCTCGGACCGCTCTTGTTGCTTTTGGTCGGGCTGGTCGTCTTAGTCGAGCTGGTCGCGCCACTGGTACTCGTGCTCGATCCCGTCGAGCTTGACGTGCTGCCCGACGAACCGCACCCCGCAAGAACGAGCGCTGCGCAGCTGGCTGGGATCGCAAGGCGCCTAAGCATCTGCGCGCGCACCCTAGCCTAGACTGGCTCGTCCATGCCGCAGCACTTCCTCACGGGCGCCGAGCTTTCGGCGAGCGAGCTCGACTCGCTGCTCGACCGCGCTCGCGCCCTGAAGGCCGAGCCGCTTTCCTCGCGAGTGCTGGAGGGTCGCAGCGTCGCGCTCGTATTCCAGAAGCCCTCGACGCGGACGCGGGTCTCCTTCGACGTGGGTGTGTACGAGCTGGGCGGTCACCCCGTCGTACTGCGCGCCGATGAACTGCAGCTCTCGCGCGGCGAGCCCGTGCGCGACACCGCACTCGTGCTCTCTCGCCACGTCGCGGCGGTTGGCGTGCGCACCGGCCCGCACGAGATGCTCGAACAGCTCGCCGAGCACAGCTCCGTCCCGGTAATCAACATGCTCACCGCGGACCACCACCCCTGTCAGGTGCTTGCCGACTTGCTCACCCTCCGCGAGAACTACGGCTCGCTCCAAGGCCGTCGCCTGGCCTACGTGGGTGACGGCAACAACGTCGCTCGCTCGCTCGCGATCCTCGGCACGCTCGCGGGCCTCGATGTCGCGATCGCCTCTCCGGCTGGCTACACGCTCGAGCAGGACCTCGCGCTCCCCGACGGCGCGAGCGGCAAGCTCAGCCTGCACACCGACCCGCGCGAGGCGGTCGCCGGGGCCTGCGCGGTCTACACCGACGTGTGGGTCAGCATGGGCGATGAGCAAACCGCGCAGGAGCGCCGCGCCGCGCTCGCCGACTATCGCGTTGACGACGCGCTGCTCGACGCCGCCGCGCCCGACGCCTTCGCACTGCACGACCTCCCCGCGCATGCGGGTGAGGAGATCACCGCCGAGGTCATCTACGGCCCGCGGCAACGGATCTGGGACCAGGCCGAGAACCGCCGGCACGCGCAGAAGGCGCTGCTCGAGCTGCTGGTTGCGGGCGGGCCCACGAACGCACCCGCGGCGTGAGCGCGCCCGGGGAGCTGCCTGCGACGCTCGCGCCCGGCGAAGTGCAGGCGGAGTCTGTCGAGGGCTTCCAGCGCCCGCAGCGGGGCGATGAGCTGGAGCTGAGCATCGAGTCGCTCGCCTTCGGCGGGGAGGGTGTCGCGCGGATCGGTGACGGGGGGTACGTCGTGTTCGTCGCCGACGCGATCCCCGGTGATCGCGTGCGGGCCGTTGTGCACAAGCGCAAGCGCAGCTACGCCCACGCGCGCACGGTCGAGGTAATCGATCCAAGCCCCGAGCGGATCCCGCCGACCGCCGCTCACCCCGGCGTGCCCTGGCAGGTGCTGCCCTACGAGCGCCAGCTGCAGATCAAGCACGAACAGGTCGGCGAGGCGCTGCGGCGGATCGGGCGGCTAGATGGTTTCGAGCTCCAGGACATAGTCCCCGCGGTCCAGCAGTGGCGCTACCGCAACAAGCTCGAGTACTCCTTCGGCGATGAGGGGGACGGGCTCGTCTGTGGCTTTCACGCTCCCGCGGGCGGCAATCGCGTGCTTGCGATGGAGGACTGCCTGCTCGCCTCAGAGCGCGGCAACCGCGCGCGGGAGCTGGCGTTGCGATGGTGCCGCGAACAGGGCCTGGGCGCCTGGGATCGCGGCCGCGCCTCGGGCGCCGGGCCCGCGGGCCGTCGCGGTGGGCACCGGCGCGAAGAGCGCATCGGCCCCGCCTCCGATGGGCGCGTGCGGCTGCGCAACCTCGTCGTGCGCGAAGGCCGCAACACAGGTCAGCTGCAGGTCCGCATCGTCACTAGCGACGGCGAGCTGGGTGCCGACTCGTTTGCCGCCGCGCTGAGTGAGGGGCTGGGCGAGAGTCTCAGCGGGGTGCTCTGGTCGCGCTCGGGCAGCCTCGCCGAGACGACGCTCGGCGGCGAGACCGAGCTCGTTTGGGGCGAGGAAAAGCTGCCTGAGCGACTTGGCGAGTTGGATCTGTCGATTTCCCCCGAAGCCTTCTTCCAGACGAACACCGAGATGGCCGAGCGGCTGTACGGGCTCGTCGTCGAGTTCGCCGCGCTTGACGGTTGGGAGCGGGTCTTCGACCTCTACTGCGGAATCGGCTCGATCGCGCTCACGCTCGCCCCGCGCGCCGGCGAGCTGTGGGGGATCGAGCTGATCGAACAAGCTGTCGCCGATGCGATCGCGGGCGCGCGCGCCAACGAGGTCGAGAAGGCCCACTTCTTCGCGGGCGACGCGCGCCTTGCGCTGCCTGAGCTGTTGGAGCGTGCTGGGAGGCCCGACGTGCTCGTCGTGGACCCGCCTCGCGCCGGGCTCTCGAAGAAGGTCGTGCACCGGATCGTGGACACGGCCCCCAAGCGGATCGTCTATGTGTCCTGTAACCCCACGACGCTCGCGCCGAACGCCGCCGAACTCGTCGAGGCCGGGTGGGAGCTGAAGAAGGTCAGGCCCGTCGACATGTTCCCCCAGACGCACCACATCGAGTGCGTAGCGCTATTCGAGCGAGGGTAGGCTTCCCGCGATGCGCGCCGTGACTATTCGCGAGCAGGAGATCGTGATCGAGGAGCACCCCGATCCCGAGCCCGGGAAAGGGGAGGTGCTCGTACGCGTGCACGCCGCCGGGCTGAACGGCGGAGACATGATGCAGCGGCGCGGGCTATATCCCGCGCCGCCCGACTCGCCCCAGGACATTCCCGGGATGGAGCTGGCCGGCGAGGTCGCCGCGCTCGGGCCCGGCTGCGAACGCTTCGCGCTCGGCGATCGGGTGATGGCGATCGTTGGCGGCGGCGCACAGGCCGAGTTGTGCCTCGTGCGTGAGCGCGAGCTGATGCCCGTGCCCGGGGTGCTCGACTGGCCCGAAGCCGGCGGCCTACCAGAGGTCTTCGCTACCGCCCACGACGCGGTCTTCACGCAGGGCGAATTGCGCACGGGAGAGCGCCTACTCGTGCACGGCGGCGCCGGCGGGGTCGGCACCGCCGCCGTCCAGCTCGGCCGCGCCGCCGGGGCACAGGTCGTCGCGACCGTGCGCGATGAGGCGTTGCGCGAGCAGGTCGCCGCGCTGGGCGCCGAGTCAATCGCCCCCGAGGGCTTCGCCGAGCGTGGGCCGTTCGATGTGATCCTAGAGTTGGTCGGCGCGCCCAACTTGCCCGAGAACCTTCAAGCGCTCGCAACTGGCGGGCGCATCGCCGTGATCGGCGTGAGCGCAGGCGCAAAGAGCGAGATTAACCTGCTCGCACTGATGGGCAAGCGCGCCCGGATCCACGGGTCCACGCTGCGCGCCCGCCCGCCCGAGCAGAAAGCGCTCGTCGCGCGCGCCCTCGAACACGAGGTGCTGCCGCTGTTTGAGAGCGGCGCGTTGCGCGTGCCGCTCGCCGACGCGTTCCCACTGCAGCGGGCCGCCGAGGCATATGAGCGCTTCGCCGCCGGGGGAAAGCTCGGCAAGGTCGTAATCACGGTCTGATCGAGGGCGATCTGCCGCCCGTCTAGTACGGCGGGAGCGCTTCGTACCACGCCCCCAGCGTCCTGAACGCGGCCCAGAACTCGCGCTTTGAGTCGGTCTCGTCGAGTGAGTCGTCGATGTTCGGCACGTACAGCGCGTCGATCATCGGCGTCAGCTGCTGGACCTCGCCGAGCCTTTCGTCGAGCTCCTGTGCGAGCGGGATCTCCATCTCGTTCAGTGCCGCGAGCGCCTCGGGGCCCATCACGACGACGATCTTTGGTTGCACGATCGCGATCTCCCCTACGACGCGGGCCATGCACGCTGGGTCCGCGAGCGCGGCATCGCTGAGCGGGCACTTCACGCAGAGCGTGCCGTACACCGCGAGCGGGTCGATCTGCAGACGCTTGAGCGACTTCATCAACGCGCCGCCCGCGCGGCCGTAGAACGCCACGCCCTCCTCGATCTCCGAAGGCAGCGGGGCGAACTTGAGCAGCATGATGTCCGCTTGCGGGTGCCCCGAGCCGAGCACCGGCATCAGGTTGCCACGCGGGCAGTGTGGGCACGCTTGCAGCTCGCGCGTGAGCGTGTTCAGCTCACGGATTGCGCGCTCCAGGTACTTCTCGCGGATCTCATCGTCGGTCACGGGCATCGACTCCGAGGGATTTGACGAGCCCGATGGTTGTCCTTGGGCGTGCATCAGTACTTGCGAGTCAGCGTACCCGCAGCTTGGGTGCCGACAGGCGGCAACGGACCTGGGCCGGGCCGTTTTGCGCCTGGGGCGCGCGTGCCGCCGGGGCCGCTGCGCTGTCCGGAAACTAACCGCGTCGGTGAGCCGCGCGGCGCACGCGCCTGACCCGCCGCTCACGGGCCGCCCGCTGCGCCGCCGGAGGCGTCGCGCGGGTTTGCAGGAACTTCAGCGCCTGTACGTAGAGCAGCGAGGAACGTCCCATCACGATCTCGGCGTCGCGTAGCGACTGCATGAACTCCTGCGGCCCATCGAAGTCGTGCATCCGGATACGCGCTGAGCCAAGCCCCTGCGCAACGTGGGAATCCGAGCCTGCCCCCGCGGGGAGCCTGTACTTCGTTGCGAAGCGCACGGCCTCGTCATTGAACGCACCGATCGCCACGCGCGGGTTGAATACCTCGATCGCATCGACGTCGTCGAGGATCGCGAGCAGGTGCTCATAGTCGGGGACTGCGTGCATCCGGTCGAACGGGTGCGGCACGTAGACCAGGCCTCCCTGGCGCTTGATCTCCGCCACTGTCTCCTGCAGCGTCAGCCCACGAGGGATCTTTTCCTCGATGAACAGGCCGATCACCTCGCCCTGCTCGGCCGTCTTGACCTCCTCGCCCACGATCACCTTCACGCCGGCCTGCTCAGCCTGCGCGCGTGCCTCCAGTGCGCCTGAGATCTCGTTGTGGTCGGTCACCGCGATCGCGCCCAGCCCTTGCGCGTGGGCGGTCGCGAGCAGCACCTCGACCGGGGTCGCGCAGTCGTGCGAGTGGTCGGTGTGCATGTGTAGGTCCACGTCGATCAGCGGCCGCCCGGAGAGCTTTGCTGCTAGCTCGGGGTCGCCCTCCAGGGAGTGCCTGCGCGCTGCCAGGCGCTCATAGATCTGCTCGTAGCGGCTGGCGGCACCGCCATCGTCGGCGACCATCTCGTAGTCGGCCGGGAAATGCTTGGCCATCAGCGCCGCGGTCTCAGGGAGGCTCGCGGTGCGCGCGTCTAGGCGCCCGTAGAAGCTCTCCACGAAGCGCCGCGCCAGCAGTGTCGAGAGCAGGCGCTCGGTCGAGGAATGAAACGAGCCGATGTTCAGCGCGCGCGAATGGCGCAGCGCCGCGTTTGAAGTGCTCGGCGCGAACGGCTCGTGCACGTGCACAAAGTCCAGCTCGATCGTGCCGAGCAGTTCCTCGATCGTGCGCGCGACGTCGATCGACAGAGCTGACGGCCGTCGCCGCGCGCCGCCCGTCACTTCAAGCACCTCGCCCACCGCGATCACGCGCGGCTCATCGCGCGCCGCGCCATGCAGCAGCTGGGCCGTCTCACCGCGCGCCGCGCGGATCGCACGACGCGACTCGCGCACCCGCTCCTGCGAGTGCGACGGTGCGAGCACTAGCACCTCGTGCCCGTCGGCTGCAAGCCGCGCCGTGACCTCGCGCACGTGCCGGTTGACCGCGTTCTCCTGCGCCTCCCAGGGATAGGGAGTGACGTGGGCGATCGAGAAGTGCTCGCTCATCCCTAGCTCGATTATGCCCGCTCGGTCAGCCGTCGTCGCTCAGAGACTCATTTTCCCTAGCGGGCCGCGCTCGCCCGAGCTTTTGCTTTCGTTTTTGCTGCCGCTTTCGCTTTCGCTTTGCGTGGTGGGCGCCCACCCGTCGGCTGCGGCCGGCCCGCGTATTTCGCGATGAACTTCTCCGTGTCCGCCCGCGCCTGATCGTCGGGGCGCTGGTTCTGCGGCGACTTCATCAGGTACGAGGACGGCCCGTCGAGCTGCCCGCCGATTCCATGGTTCAGCGCGAGCTTGCAGCAGCGCACCGCGTCGATCACGATCCCCGCCGAGTTCGGCGAGTCCCACACCTCGAGCTTCAGCTCCAGGTTCAACGGCACGTCGCCGAACGCCTGGCCCTCGACGCGGATGTGCGCCCACTTGCGGTCGGTCAGCCACGGCACGTAGTCCGAGGGGCCGATGTAGACGTCCTGTGCTGGCAGCGTGTGATCCATGATCGAGGTCACCGCGTTGGTCTTAGAGATCTTCTTTGACTCCAGCCGCTCGCGCTCGAGCATGTTGTAGAAGTCCATGTTCCCGCCGACGTTCAGCTGCGAGGTGCGCAGCATCTTCACGCCGCGGTCCCCGAACAGGCGCGCCAGCGTACGGTGCACGATCGTCGCGCCGACCTGGGACTTGATGTCGTCGCCCACGATCGGGAGCTTCGCCGCTTTGAAGCGCTTGTCCCAGTAGTTCTCGCGCGCGATGAACACCGGGATGCAGTTGACGAAGCCGCAGCCCGCCTCCAGCACCTGCTCCACGTACCACTTCGTCGCCTGCTCCGAGCCGACCGGCAGGTAGGAGACGACGACGTCGGTGTGCGTGTCCTTGAGGATCTGCACGATGTCCGCCGTCTCGCCAGGGGCCTTGACGATCTTCTCTTTCAGGTACTTGCCCAGGCCGTCGTGGGTCATCCCGCGGTAGACCGGGACGCCCAGCTTCTTCGGCACCTTCGCGAACTTCATCGTGTTGTTCTGGCCGGCCCAGATCGCTTCGCCCAGGTCCTTGCCGACCTTCTGGGAGTCGATGTCGAACGCGGCCGTGAATTCGATGTCGCGCACGTGGTAGCCGCCGAGGTCTACGTGCATCAGGCCCGGTACCTGCTCGCTCGGGTTGGCGTCGCGGTAGTAGTGGACGCCCTGCACAAACGCCGATGCGCAGTTGCCCACGCCGACGATCGCGACGCGGACCTTCTCGGACTGGTAGCGCGCTGCGCCGTTGCTCGCTGCGCCGTTGCTGGCGGCGGCGCCGTTGCTCGACGGGCGCCCGTTGCCGTTTGAGTGCTGCTTGATCACTAGAGAAATCCTTTGTCGAGGGCTCGGCGCTATGGGCCGAGGCGCGTTAGGGGAAAGCCGGTGGGCTTTGCGGAGACTACCCCGCCACTGGGGCTAGGTCACACCCGTCAGCTCGCGACGAACGTGCCAGATGCGTTGGAAGACCGTGACTACGCTCAGCGCCGCGAGCACGTACACCGCCGGTGCCAGCAGCTGGAAATCTCCGAGCGAGGCGCCGCGTGCGAAGACCAGTCCGATCGAGAGGATCACCACGCGCACGGGGCGGGTCGCGATGCCCACCTTGCACTCCACCCCCAGGGCCTCGGCCCGCGCTCGCGTGTAGCTGACCATCAGCGAGGCGAGCACCGCGACCACGACCGCCGCCGCCGCGAAGCGTTCCCCGCGCGAGGCGAAGTAACCCGCCACGGCCGTCAGCACGATGCCCTCCTCGATCCGGTCAAGCGTCGAGTCCAGGAACGCGCCGAACGGCGTGCCCTTCCCCGACATACGTGAGTAGCGCCCGTCCAGCGTGTCCATGATCGAGCCCACGATGAATGCGATTCCGCCGAGGAAGAACAGCCTTTCCCACACGAGGACCGCTGCCACGAGGTTCAACGCGAGCCCCGTCAGCGAGATCGCGTTCGGCGTCAGACGCGACTCGATCAGCGCGTTGCGCATCAGCTCGCGGCGTGCGCCCGAGCCGATCGGAGCGCGCGCGCCGCGCGCCGCGCGCCCGGCGCGGGGGCCCGCGCGTCGCCCGCGCCGAGGCGAGCTGTGCTGTCTCGGAGCCATCCCTTCTCGTGTCAGCCGCTCGCCCGCACCTGCGGTGAGGCTACCGCCGAGAAGCGCCAAACCCCAGGTCGCGCGCGGGCCAGCCAGCGCGCGCCGTAGGCCGAGGCCCCCGCGGTCAACGCCCCGAGCAGCGCGTCGACGATGAAGTGGTTCGCCGTAACCACGATCACGAACGTCATCAGGAACGGGTACAGCAGCCAGGCTGCCCGGACCGCGCGATGCTTGCACAGCTTCGCCAGCGGCCAGCCGATCATCAGCGCGAACGCCACGTGCATCGAGGGGACCGCCGCGTAGGGATTGAACAGCGCGGTCATCGTCCCGCTCGCATGGTTCACGTGCACGCCCGTGAAGTCCGACACGCTGTCGATGAAGCCCCACTCCGGCATGAAGCGCGGCGGCGCCGTCGGGAACACGATGTAGCCGATCAGCGCGATTGCCATCGCGATCATGAACATGTTGCGCACGAAGTAGAACGAGCTGTTGTGCCGCAGGTACACGTAGAGCAGCGCGCTCAGCGTGATCGAGGTCTGCGCGTTCACGTACAGCCAGCTCGCGCAAACCATCACCACGTGCGAGCCCGAGGCCCACGCCTGGATCGAGGGCTCGACGAACACGTGCAGCCGACTCTCCAGCGAGATCAGGTCTCGCGCGTGTGCGAACGCCGCGTTCGCGTCGCCCTCGACCAGCCCGCGCACGAGCCGGTAGGCGAAGTACGCAGCAGCGAAAAGCGAGATCTGTCGGAGCGCATCGAGCCAGCCTTGAGGCAGGACGCGCGCCTGCAGCAGGCGGGCGCGAGCGACCATCGAGTGAAGCCTAAACGACGGGCGTGGGCGGGCGCGCCCGAAGCGCGCTCGACGGCTCCGCTCAGCGACAGCGTGGGCCGCGTTCGATTACGCGCAGCGGTGAGAAGTCGATGCCCACGCGCAGCACTCCTGGCGCCCTTGCCTGCACCTTGGTCCAGCCTTCATGCCCACGTTGCACGCACCCCCGCCCGGAGCTCAGCGACCAGTAGGGGGTGAAGCGCACGCGCACCAGGTAACTGCCCGCACGCGGCGCCCGCAGCGCGAAGGAGTCCGCGCTTAGTGCGCTCAGCGAGCCCGGAGGCTCGGCGAGCGGCGTCGGCGTGAGGACTTCGAACAGGCGCCAATGCTGCGAGCGCCAGACTTCGTGCAGCCAGCCAGGTTCGCTGTCGAGCAAGCGCGCCTCGGCGCTCGCGGAGTAGTCGAGCGGCGCGTCGGGCAGCGCCACATAGGAGACCGCATTGCGCGAGAGCCAGCCGCGGTAGCGCTCCGCCTGAAGCGTGGAGACGCCCTTGCCGCTCGCATCGCCGTCGGCATAGAAGACGCCGTCGTAGTCCACGTCGAGCTGCCGCTCGAAGCCGCGCGCGAGCGGCACGTGCGCCGCGACCCAGCGGGCCTCGCCGTGGTCGCGCGGCGGCACGACCTCTAGGCGCGTTGGGCGTGCGCCGTAGCCGATTCCCAGGCGCGCCAGCTCCGCGAGCAGCGGTCGGTAGTAGGAGGCGTTTGTCGCTGGTTCGCCCAGGCTCGACGCGTAGTCCGCGATCGGCGCTCGCAGTTGCCAGTAGAGCAGCAGCGGCGCGAGCGCGAGCAGCGTCGGAGCACGCCAGCCGCGCGGCAGCCACGAGCGCGGTCCCGCGGTGCGGTGCCGTCGCTCGACGTACGTGCCCGCGGGCTGCGCGATCAGCGCGCACGCGAGCAGCGGACCCGCAAGCAGGGCGCCGAGCCGGGATACGTTGCCGCCCACCGGGCTCGGCACCAACCAGCAGGCGATCAGCGCCAGCGCGTAGAGCAGGACCCCCGCGCGCAGCGCCCTGCTTCGTCTGGGAATCGCCAGGGCCAGCGCGAGTGTCGCGGCCAGCGCGGGGCCAAAGGCCGTCGCGACGAACGGCTCCGTGCCGCCTTCCGGGAACGCCGCTGCCAGCAACGCGATCGGCACGAGCGCCGCGCAGGCGATCGCCCAGGGCAGGAGCTTGCGCGGGCGGCTCGCCAGCCGCTCCGCCGTCTCCGCGACAGGCTGGTCTTGCTCGCTCGCAAACCGCTTCGGCCCGCGCTCGCCTCCAAACGCCCATGCGAGCGCGCCAAGCGCCAGGAAGGCCCCAGCCACCGGGCTCGCCAGCGGGCAGAGCAGCGCGAGCGCGAGCGCGAGGACCGCGGCCGAGACGCGTCTGCGCCGCCGCCCACCACGCGTCTTACGCGCTGCAAGCAGCGCCGCGATCCCGAGCGCGAGACCCAGCTCGAAGGGGACCCGGTTCGTGAACAGCTCGACGCCCGCGCCGAACGCGAACCACAGCGCAGCCGCACGCTCAGCGCGCGGGTTGAAACCGCCGCGCACGAGCGCCGCGAACAGTGCCGACGCGGACGTCATGGCCAGCGCGGCGAGCAGCCGCGGTCCCAGCAGCGCCCCCAGTGGCGGAGCCAGTAGTGAGTAGGCCGGGAGGTGATGACCGCCGTACCAGCTGTTGTCCCACAGGGTGAAGCCCACGCGCGAGAACAGGTCGCTGCGATAGGCCGCCGCCGCGAGATCGCTGGTCGTCGGCGCCAGCAGCAGATAGAGCAGGGCCAGCCCTGCGGTCAGCAACCATGCAGGGGTGCGTGCGACTGACGCCAGGCCACGGGCTCGCGCTCGGGATGCACGCTCTTGGCGCTCCGCGGGCGCCCGCTCCGCCTCAGCCGTGCCCGCTTGTGCGACCGAGGGCGAGGCCACCACGCTCAGCTCGGCGCTTCGCCGAGGAACTCGACCACGTTGTCGATCATGTCCGGGCGGTCCAGCCAGGCCCAATGGCCCGCGTCGGGCAGCTCGAGCAGCCGCGCGCCGAGCACGTCCGCGTAGCTCTTCGCGAAGCGCGCGGGGATGTACGGATCGCGCGTGCCCCACACGACCAGCGAGGGCACGCGTAGCTCGCCCAGCTGCTCGCCCGCCGCCGCGAGCCGCTCGGGCGGCGAGCTGCGGTAGAGGCGGAGGATCGCGCGCTGGGTGCCCTGGTCGAAGTGGGCCAGCACGCTCTCACGCCAGCTCTCCGGCATCGGCCCCGGAGCTGCGTTCGACTCGCGCGAGATTAGCTTCAGCGTGAAGCGATTCGTGGTTCCCATCGAGAGCTCGCCCAGCACTGGAGTGCGCCAGATTTTCGCCGTGCGGTGCCAGCGATACCCGGGAAGGAACGGCACGGAGTTCATCACTACGAGGCGCGCAATCCGCTCGGGGTGCCGTTGCGCGTAGGCGAGTCCGACCGCGCCCCAGTCGTGCACGACCATGCTTACGCGCTCGACGCCCACCATCGCAAGGAAGCTCTCGATGAAGTCCGCGTACTCCTCGATCGTGTAGCTCAGCGAGCCCGGCTTGCCCGAGCGGCCGAAGCCCGGCAGGTCGGGCGCGATGCCGCCGCTTCGCGCGAGGAACTCGACCCATGTATCCGAGCTGTCCGGCACGCCGTGCAGGTACAGCGGGACCGCCGCGCCCGGGCTCGCCACGCCGCCGCCCGGCGGCGGTGCGCTGCGCCAGAAGACCGGCCGCCCGTCGAGCTCGCCGTGGTGTTCGCTGACCTCGGCCACCCGCGCGAGGATATAGCGCCGGATACCGTTCACGCGTGCCATCGACCGCCTGGAAGCCGCCGGCCCGAGCGCGCGTCCTGCGCGTGCGTGATCGGCTGCGCGACGTCTACGGCATCCCGCTGATGGCCCCGCACCGGCACCCGATCGCCGAGCTCGTGCTCACCGTGCTCTCGCAGTCCACGAACGACCGCAACCGAGACGTCGCTTTCCTGCGCCTGCGCACGCGCTTTCCCAGCTGGGAGGCGGTCCGTGACGCGCCTGTCGCCGAGATCGAGGAGGCGATCCGCCCGAGCGGCATCTCCAAGGTCAAGTCCGCGCGCATCCAGGCGATTCTGCGGGCGATTGCCGACGATCCCCGAGACCCGCCCCATGAGTTGTCGCTCGATTGGCTCCCGCGGGTGCCGCTCGCCGAGGCGCGCGACTACCTCGTCGCACTGCCCGGCGTCGGGCGCAAGACCGCGGCTTGCGTACTGCTGTTCGCCTACGGCCTGCGCGATGTGCCCGTGGACACGCACGTCTCGCGCGTCGGAGGGCGCCTGCACCTGCTGCAAGAGGGTGCCCCCTTCGAGCGCATGCACGACCAGATGCTCGCGCTCACCCCGCCTGGGCAGGAGCTCGAGCTGCACGTCAACCTGCTGCGTCACGGCCGGCGCACTTGTCACGCGCGCTCGCCCGAATGCGAGGACTGCGCGCTCGCTCGAATGTGCCCGAGCCGCAAGCTGTTCGTCTGAGCCCTAAGCCAGCAGCCGCTTGACCGCCAGGTCCATCACCTCAGCGCGGCTGCGCGGCCCATGGTCAGCCGCGATGAAGTGGCTGCCGATCCACAGCGAGGACACGAGCATGCAGCGGGCCTCGACCTCGTCCCCGTCTTTGCAGAACTCCCCGAACTGCGAGCGCAGATATTCCATGCGGCGGTTGTCCACGCGCCGCAGGCGCTCCGCCACCGCCGGGTCCCGGCGCGACCAATCGCGCACCGCGAGGTCGATCCGCAGCAACTCGTCGCTTTCGCCCGCCAGCGCGAACAGGCGCGCCAGCTTCTTGCGCGCGTCTCCGCCGCCCTGCTCGATCCGCTCGACCACCTCCGCGAACGCCGCTTGCTCCCAGCGGTCGAGCATCTCTCCCAGCAGGGCCCCCCGGTCCTCGAAGTACCAGTAAAAGCCGCCGCGCGTGACGCCCAGTGTCTGGGCGAGCAGCTCGATTCGCACCGCGTCTGGGCCACCTGCGGCGAGCGCCCTCAATCCCTCGGAGATCCACTTGCCGCGAGGCGTACGTGCAGGCGCCATCAGTTACCCGATCCCCACGAAAGCCACGTTGACACCGTTCCCGATCATCTCTAATCTCCATCCATACACAACTGTATAGATGGAGGCCGAGCATGAGACTGCCGAATGCCGCGCACACTTCCAGGCCCTGGCGCATCCACGAGCTGACTCGCGACTTCGAACTCGAGGACGTCTGGGAGTTGCCGACACCCGGCGGAAAGGACGAGTTCCACCTGCTCGTCGCGGGGATAGCTGACGGCGATACGTCCACCGGCTCGCCGCCGCTCGTCCGGCTCTTGTGGGCGATCCGCTGGAAGCTCGGCGAGCTGCTCGGTTGGGATGACGAGGACGCCGGCCTCGATTCGCGCGTGCACTCGCTGCGAGAGCGCATGCCCGAGGACCTGCAGCGCGCCCCGCGCGGCCCTGAGTTCAGGACGCTGCCGTTCGAGCCGCTGTACCTGCTCGATGACGAGTGGGCCGCCGAGATCGCGAACCGCACCGTGCATGGCGTCATGCACCTCGGCTGGGTCGAAGGCGAGGATGGCGTCTACCGCGCGCAAATGGCCGTGTACGTCAAGCCGAACGGGCTGTTCGGGCACGCCTACATGCTCGCGATCAAGCCGTTTCGCCACCTGATCGTCTACCCGCCGATGTTGCGTCAGGTCGGCCGCGCCTGGCGCTCGCGCGAGCAGCCGACAGCTGCCGCTTAGCGCGCGTGCAGCGCTGGATCGTCCTCTACGACGCGAGCTGCGGTCTGTGCAAGTGGCTGCTCGCGCTGCTGCTGCGATCGGACCGTGCCCAACGCCTGCGCCCCCTCGCCTTGCAGCAGCGCGAGAGCGACGCCCTGCTCGTGGACCTCACGCCTGAGCAGCGCGCCGAATCGTGGCATCTGATCTCGCCCGCCGGGACGCGGCACTCGGCGGGTGCCGCCGCCGCGCCCCTGCTCACGCTGCTTCCGGGCGGTCGTCTCCTGGCCGCTGTCTTCACCGCGCTGCCGGGACCCACCCAGCGCGGCTATGCGTGGGTTGCCGCACATCGGTCCGGGCTCTCAAAGCTCATACCCGCGCGCGCTAAGCGTCGTGCGGGCGGGCTCATCCGCGAACGCGAGTCGGAGGGGCGCTAGCCCGTCGGCACGACCGCGAAGGCGATCACCGCGTAGTGCAGCGCCGCCGCCGCGAGCACGAGCGTGTGGAAGACCTCGTGGTAGCCGAACACCTTCGGCCACGGGTTCGGGCGTTCGCTCGCGTAGATCACCGCGCCGACCACGTACAACACGCCGCCCGCGCCGAGTCCCGCCGCTCCGAGCCAGCCGATCCGTGCAGGCAGCTCGCCGAACACCGTCGCCGTTACCAGCCCGAGGATCACGTAGACCAGCGCGAACAGCCACTTCGGAGCGTCGATCCACGCCAGCTTGAAGACCACCCCACCGATCGCTCCTACCCACAGAACGATCAGGATCGTGTTTGCCAGCGAGCCCTTCAGCGCGAGCAGCGCTACCGGCGTATAGGTCCCCGCGATCAGCACGAAAATCATCGAGTGATCCAGGCGGCGCATCCAGCGCCGCGCCTTCGGGCGCCACGTCACGCGGTGATACAGCGCGCTCGTGCCGAGCAGCGCCGAGACCGCCGCTGCGTAGACGCTCGCCGCCAGCCGCGCCCGCCCGCCCGAGGCCGCGAGGATCAAGCCCACGCCGCAGGCCAGAGAGACGAAGAACGCGTACTGGTGCAGGACCCCGCGAAGGCGAGGCTTCACCGGCAGGGAGTCCGCCAGGGAATCCGCGAGAGCTGCCGCACGTGCGCCAACCGATTCCACGCTCGGAAGGTACCGCTTGCGAGGGCGTTTGTCATCAGCCTGGACCCAACCCGGAACGCGGTCATATTGGGTTGAATCTATATAAAAAATCTGTCACAATCTGACTCAGATTTATTACCGCACACTCGAAGGAGCAATCCCCAATGGCCAAGACCATAGGCATCGACCTCGGCACGACGAACTCGTGCATGGCCGTGCTCGAGGGCGGCGAGCCCACAGTGATCGAGAACTCCGAGGGCGGTCGTACGACCCCGTCGGTTGTCGCGTTCACTAGCTCGGGCGAGCGCCTGGTCGGCACGGTGGCAAAGCGCCAGGCCGTCACCAACCCACAGAACACGATCTTCTCCATCAAGCGTTTCATGGGCCGTAAGGAGGCCGAAGTCAAGGAGGAGGAGTCGATCGTCCCCTACAAGGTCGTCTCCGGCCCCAACGGCGACGCCCGCGTTGACGTCGTCCAGGGCGATAAGAGCGAGCAGTTCTCGCCCCCTGAGATCTCCGCGATGATCCTGCAGAAGCTGAAGACCGACGCCGAAGCCTATTTGGGCGAGGCCGTCGACTCGGCCGTCATCACGGTTCCCGCCTACTTCAACGACGACCAGCGTCAGGCGACCAAGGACGCCGGCAAGATCGCCGGCCTTGACGTCAAGCGCATTATCAACGAGCCCACCGCCGCCTCGCTCGCGTACGGGCTCGACAAGGAGTCAGACCAGACGATCCTCGTCTTCGACCTCGGCGGCGGCACGTTCGATGTGTCCGTCCTGGAGATCGGCGACGGCGTCTTCGAGGTCAAGTCCACCGCCGGTGACAACCACCTCGGCGGCGACAACTTCGACAAGGCCATCGTCGACTGGCTCGTCTCCGAGTTCAAGAAGTCCCAGGGCATCGACCTTGCCTCCGACCCCATGGCGCTCCAGCGCCTCTACGAGGCCGCCGAGAAGGCAAAGATCGAGCTGTCCACCACGCAGGAGACGCAGATCAACCTGCCGTTCATCACCGCGGACTCCTCCGGCCCCAAGCACCTCGACACGCGTCTCACCCGCGCCAAGCTCGCCGAGCTCACCAGTGACCTGCTCGACCGCGTCGTCGCCCCGGTTCGCCAGGCGATCGACGACGCCAAAGACAAGGGCGTCACCGAGATCGAGCACGTCGTCCTCGTCGGCGGCATGACCCGCATGCCCGCCGTCCAGGAGAAGGTCAAGGAGCTCACCAAGAAGGAGCCGCACCGTGGCGTGAACCCGGATGAGGTCGTCGCCGTCGGCGCCGCCATTCAGGCCGGCGTGCTCGCCGGCGACGTCAAGGACGTGCTGCTACTCGACGTCACCCCGCTCACCCTCGGCATCGAGACCAAGGGCGGCGTGATGACCAAGCTGATCGAGCGCAACACCACGATCCCCACCCGCAAGGGCGAGGTCTTCTCGACAGCCGAGGACAACCAGCCCTCGGTCGAGATCCACGTCCTGCAGGGCGAGCGCGAGATGGCTCAGTACAACAAGTCGCTCGGCAAGTTCCAGCTCACGGGCATCCCGCCCGCGCCGCGCGGCATCCCGCAGATCGAGGTCGCCTTCGACATCGACGCGAACGGGATCCTGAACGTCTCCGCCAAGGACCTCGGCACCGGCAAGGAGCAGAAGATCGAGATCAAGGCCGGCTCTGGGCTCTCCGAGGACGAGATCAAGAACATGGTCTCCGACGCCGAGTCCCACGCCGAGGAGGACCGTCGGGCGCGTGAGCTCGCCGAGGCTCGCAACAACGGCGAGAACGCCGCCTACCAGGCCGAGAAACAGCTCGGTGAGCTGGGCGACCAGGTGGACGCCGACTCCAAGCAGCGGATCCAGGACGCGATCAAGGAGGTCCGCGACTCGCTCGAGGCTGAGGACCCCGCCCAGATCAACGCCAAGACCGAGGCTCTGCAGAGCGCCTTCCACGCCATCTCCGAGGCCATGTACCAGCGGGCTCAGGAGCAGGCCGCGTCGAGCGGCGGCAACGGCAACGGCGCCGGGCCCGCCGAGGGCTCATCCGACGACGAGGACGTCGTCGACGCCGAGGTCGTGGACGAGCCCAAGGCGTAACGCGCGATGAGCGAGTCCAAGCACACGATCCCCGTTAACGGGAAGACCGCCGCCGCGGAGGAGCAGTCCTCCGCGGCGGGTAGCACCCCTGTGGGCGAGCAGGGCGAGTCGGTCGTGCGGGAGCAGGGCGCGGGCGAGCGTCAGGCCCAGCCGGCCGACGCGCCCACTGCGCCGGCTGCTGCGGTGGTCGAGCACGGCGACGGCGCCGCCGAGTTGGCCGGCGACCTCGACGAGCTCGGCAAGCTCGCTGCCAAGCGCGACGAGTACCTCGCGCTCGCGCAGCGCACGCAGGCCGACTTCGAGAACTACCGCAAGCGCGTCGCGAAGGAGTCCGCGCTCGCGCAGGAGCGCGGCGTCGCCAAGCTCGCCAAGGAGCTGCTCCCCGCGCTCGACAACCTCGACCGGGCACTGGAAGCCGCAGCGACCGACGACCCGCTGCTCGAGGGCGTGCGCCTCGTGCGTACTGAGCTGAAGGCCGCGCTCGCGCGCGTCGGCGTCGAGTCCTTCTCGCCGGGCGGCCAGGTCTTCGATCCCTCCCAGCACGAGGCCATGGCCAGCGTGCCCCAGCCCGAGAACGGCCCCGCGAGCGGCACCGTCGTAGAGGTCTACCAGCCCGGCTACCGCCTCGGCGAGAGCGTCATCCGCCCCGCGCGCGTGGTCGTCGCCGCATAGACAGCAGAGGACCGCAGATGGCAACACGACCCGACTACTACAAGACGCTTGGGGTCGACAAGAAAGCGACGCCCGAGCAGATCAAGAAGGCCTACCGCAAGCTCGCGCGCCAGTACCACCCCGATCGCAACCCCGGCGACAAAGAGGCCGAGGCCAAGTTCAAGGAGATCTCCCAGGCGCACGACGTGCTCGGCGATCCCGAGAAGCGCAAGCAGTACGACCAGGGCACGGGTCCCTTCGCGACCGGCGCCGGTCCCGGCGGCGGCTTTGGCGGCTTTGGCAACTTCGACTTCGACGCCTCCTCGATGGGCGACATCCTCTCGAACCTGTTCGGCGGCGCGGGGGCCACGCGCGGCGGTGGCCGCCAGCGCGCGCGCCCCGAACGCGGCGCCGATTTGGAGGCCCAAGTCTCGATCTCCTTTGACCAGGCCGTTCGCGGCGCGCAGGTACCGCTGCAGGTGCCGATGCAGGCGACCTGCGACACCTGCCATGGCACCGGGGCCAAGCCCGGCACCACGCCCAAGGTCTGCCCGCGCTGCGAAGGTCGCGGTATCGAGACCCAGGGCCAGGGCATGTTCTCGATATCCCAGCCCTGCTCGCAGTGCGGCGGCTCCGGCACGATCATCGAGGACCCCTGCCCGACCTGTCACGGCTCCGGCGCCGTGCGCACCGTCAAGCGCCTGCGCGTCAACATCCCCGCGGGCGTCAGGGACGGCAGCCGCATCCGGATCGCGGGCAAGGGCGAGGCGGGGCGCCGCGGCGGTCCGCCCGGCGACTTGTACCTCATCACCCACGTCACCCCCTCACCCGTCTTCAAACGCAAGGGCGAGAATTTCGAGATCGAGGTCCCGCTCACCGTGCCCGAGGCGCTTGGCGGTGCCGAGGTCAAAGTGCCCACGCTCGACGGGACCAAGACCCTGCGCGTGAAGCCCGGGACCGCCCACGGAACCGTGCAGCGCCTGCGCGGCGAGGGCCCCCCGAAGCTGAACAGCGGCTCCCCGCCTCAGAAAGGCGACCTGCACTACCGCTTCCTGATCGACGTCCCCAAGGAGATGAGCAAGGAGCAGCAGGACGCCGTCGCCGCGATGTCCAAGGCCTTTAACGGTGGCGACCCGCGTGCGGGACTATTCGCCGGTGCGTCGACCGCCTCGGCTTCATCTGCCGGGTCCTCTCCCGGCGAGGCCAAGGAGGCCGACAATGGCGCGTCGTGAGCCAGCTCGCGGAGGTGGGGCACCAGCGCCGCGCCGCGTTACGCAGGTGACGCGTGTCTCGGTCGAGACCGGTCGGGGCGTGTTCATGATCTCGGTCGCCGCGGAGCTCGCGCAGATGCACCCGCAGACGCTTCGCATGTACGAGGCGCGCGGGCTGATCGAGCCCAAGCGCTCGCCCAAGGGCACACGTCTGTACTCCCAGGACGACGTCGAGCGGCTTCGTCGCATCCAGGAGATGACCACCGAGCTGGGCCTCAACCTTGCGGGCGTCGAGCGCGTGCTCGAGCTGGAGGCGCAGGTCGAGCAGATGAACGCGCAGATCGAAGACCTCGAGCTGCAGGCGCTACACACGAAGGTCGAGCTCGCCGAAGAGCTAGAGGCCGTGCGCCGCAGCTTCCGCGCCGAGCTCGTCCCCTACCGCGGCGGCGCGCTGGTCCGTGCCGACGACGCGCGCTCGCCTTTCCCTGGGGACAGATCCCGTAACACCGAGAGGAATCCAGATGGCGGCTAACCCGCAGAACCCGCAGGCGCAGGCCCCCGAGGAGGAGCAGAGCCCGCTGGAGCGCTTCGGCCGCGATCTCACCGAGATCGCCGAGCAGGGCAAGCTGGACCCGGTGATCGGGCGCGACGAGGAGATCCGCCGCGTGATCCAGGTGCTCTCCAGGCGCACGAAGAACAACCCCGTGTTGATCGGCGAGCCCGGCGTGGGTAAGACCGCGATCGTCGAGGGTCTCGCCCAGCGGATCGTCAACAAGGATGTGCCCGAGTCGCTGCGCGACCGCCGCGTGATCGCGCTCGACGTCGGTGCGCTGATCGCCGGCGCCGCCTACCGAGGCGAGTTCGAGGAACGGCTGAAGGGCGTACTGAAAGAGGTCTCCGACGCGCAGGGCACGATCATCCTGTTCCTCGACGAGCTGCACACGATCGTCGGCGCGGGCGCGGCGCAGGGCTCGGTCGACGCCTCCAACCTGCTCAAGCCAATGCTCGCGCGCGGGGAACTGCGCGCGGTGGGCGCGACCACGCTCGACGAGTACACGAAGTACATCGAGAAGGACGCCGCGCTGGAGCGCCGCTTCCAGCCCGTGACCGTAGGTGAGCCCACGGTCGAGGACACGATCGCGATCCTGCGCGGGCTGAAGGAGCGCTACGAGGTACACCACGGTGTCTCGATCCAGGACTCCGCGCTGATTGCTGCGGCCACGCTCTCCAACCGCTACATCGCCGATCGCTTCCTGCCCGATAAGGCGATCGACCTCGTGGACGAGGCAGCTTCGAAGATCCGCATCGAGATCGACTCGCTGCCCACCGAGATCGACGAGGTCGATCGGCGCGTGATGCAGCTGAAGATCGAGCGTGAGTCGCTGCGCAAGGAGAAGTCAGACGCCGCTAACCAGCGGCGCGAGGCGATCGAGGCCGAGCTCTCGGAACTGGAAGATCGCTCCGCGGAGATGAAGCGCCAGTGGGAAGCCGAGAAGCAGGCGATCTCCGGGATCTCCGAGACCAAGGAGAAGCTCGACGCGGCGCGCACCGAGATGGAGCGCGCCGAACGCGAGGGCAACCTGCAGCGCGCGGCCGAGCTGCGCTACGGCGAGATCCCCGAGCTCGAACGCAAGGTCGCCGAATACGAATCGGCCGAGCGCGAGCGCGAGGGCGGCGAGGCGCCGGTGTTCCTCAAGGAGGAGGTCGATGCTGACGACATCGCCGAGGTCGTCGGCCGCTGGACCGGCATCCCCGTGAGCAGGTTGATGGAGGGCGAAACCGAGAAGCTCGTGCACATGGAGGAGCGCCTGCACGAGCGCGTCGTCGGCCAAGACCGCGCGATCGAGGCCGTCGCCAGCGCGCTGCGCCGCTCGCGCGCCGGGCTGCAGGACCCCGATCGCCCGATCGGCTCCTTCCTGTTCCTCGGACCCACCGGGGTCGGCAAGACCGAGCTCGCCCGCGCGCTCGCCGAGTTCATGTTCGACTCCCAGGAGGCGATGATCCGCATCGACATGTCCGAGTACATGGAGAAACACTCGGTCTCGCGGCTCGTCGGCGCGCCCCCCGGCTACGTCGGCTACGAAGAGGGCGGGCAGCTCACCGAGGCCGTACGCCGCCGCCCTTACTCCGTCGTCCTGCTCGACGAGATTGAGAAGGCCCACGGCGACGTGTTCAACACGCTCTTGCAGGTGATGGACGATGGACGCCTGACCGACGGTCAGGGCCGCACCGTGGACTTCAAGAACACCGTCTTGATCATGACCTCGAACATCCCCGTCAAAGGGGACGAGGACGACGGCAGCGGCACGCATGCCGCCGCGAGCGCCGACGCCCGCCTGCGCAGCGAACTGCTCGACTACTTCAAGCCCGAGTTCATCAACCGGCTCGACGACATCGTCCGCTTCGCCTCGCTCAGCCGCGAGCAGATCTCAGAGATCGTCGAGCTGCAGGTCGATCGTGTGATCGCACGCGTCGCCGAGCGCGGCGTCCAGGTCACGCTCACCGACGAGGCCAAGACGCTGCTCGGCAACATGGGCTACGACCCCACCTATGGGGCGCGCCCGCTGCGCCGCGTGATCCAGAAGCAGCTCACCGATCGGCTGGCGCTCGCGCTGCTCGAAGGCAAGCTGCGCGAGGGGGACTCGGTCACGGTCGAGGCGCGCGGGGGGGAGCTGGTGCTCGAGGGTACGGGCGCGCCCGCCGCGACGGCGCTATAGCCCGGCGGAGGAGCCGCGGGCTTGCACGGCTCCTCCGGGGCCTCGATTTGCGTCGCCGTCGCGCTAAGGCACGACGATCGTGAAGCCGGAGTCGGTGTTCGTTTCGACTTTCGCGCCTCCGCTGACCGTGACTTGGCGCATCACGACCTCGAGGTCGCCCCCCGAGCACGAAACCGGTTGTGTCTCGACGTAGGCGTTCATGCCTTCCACGAACCCGCTTCCGCCGTTCGCGTCGGGCGTGACCACCGGCGCGGTCGAGTTGCTGTCGGTCCCGGCGCCGGGGCTCAGCGTGATGCAGTAGATGCCCGTGCTTGCAAGTTTCACACTCGCGACGTTCTCGCTGCGCGCCGCGTCGAGCACGCCGCTCCCCGAGATCGCCGCGAACGCGCGCGCGCTGCCCGGTTCGCCAGGAGGCCCTTCCGGCCCGGTTTTGCCGTCTTTCCCATCTTTGCCGTCTTTGCCCGCGGGCCCCTCTTTCCCGGCGGCTCCAGCCGCTCCGGCCGCCCCCTGAGCCCCGGCCTTCCCGGCATTCCCCTTGAGCTTCTTGAGCACCTTGGGATTGATCTGATTGGTCGAGTTGATCAGGTAGTGCTTCGCCGCCAAGGCCCCGCCGCTCATCGCGAAGACGAGCGCGAGCGTGGCGACAACATTTGCGTAGCTGAGACGTCGGCGCATTTGCAGCCCCCCGAGTCGCGTTTGCAGAATTCCAGCAGGCTACGCGGCCGCCCGGCGAAGTGGGTTCGACCTGGACGGACGATCGCCATCGACGGAAGACCCAGGATCGGGTAGAAGGTGGTGTAGCGCACTAACGATCGCCGTCCACGCCAACAACCGGAGGAGCCGCAATGCCGACCTACATCATGCTCTCGACGCTCACCCCCGAGGGAGTGCAGACCGTGAAGAACAATCCGGAGCGGATCCGCGAGGTGAACAAGGAGGTCGAGCAGCTAGGCGCGACGGTGAAGGCCCAGTGGGCGACGCTTGGCCACGTGGACTTCATTTCGGTGGTGGAGGCGCCGGACGAGGCGACGATGGCGCGCGTCTCGCTGGAGCTGGGCTCGCGCGGCACGGGCCGCTACGAGACGCTGGCGGCGATCGGGGTCGAGGAGTTCATCCAGTCTCTATGAGCACCGGCGCGCGGCTCGGCGCAATCGCTCCGGCAGTCGCGCCGCGTATGCTGGGGGCCAGATGAACGACGAGCAATCAGAGCGTCCGACTCCCTCGGCGCGCGAGGGCGAACCGTCGGGCGAGTCGCGCCGCGACGCTCCGGGGATCTCGCTGGTGCCGGAGCCGGACGCGGACGTGGAGGCCGAAGTGCAAGCGGAGCTGGACGACATCGATGTGGACGCCCCACGCGTCGGCATCGTGATGGGCTCGAAGAGCGACATGGAGCTGATGGAGAAGGCGGGTAAGGAGCTCGAGGAGCGCGGCATCCTCTACGAGATCCGCGTGATGTCGGCGCACCGCGAACCGGACGTGGTGGCGGATTATGCGAAGAACGCCCACATGCGCGGCCTGCGGGCGATCATCGCGGGCGCGGGCATATCGGCGGCGCTGCCGGGCGCGGTTGCGGCGCACACAGATCTGCCGGTTATCGGGGTGCCACTCTCGGGTCGTCTAACCGCGGCGGGTGGCCTGGACGCGATCCTCTCGATCGTGCAGATGCCGCCGGGGGTCCCGGTCGCCTGCGTGGGCTTGGACAACGCGCGCAACGCGGCGATCCTGGCGGCGCAGATCCTGAACGCGTGACGCGGGGCGAGGGGCCCGCCCGGTGATCTCCCGCTATACGCGCGAGGAGCTCGGCCGTCTGTGGACGGACGAAGCGCGGATGGAGGGCTGGCGACGCGTGGAGGTCGCGGCCTGCGAGGAGCTGCCGGAGCTGCTCGGGGCGGCTGAGGGCCCAGCGCCGAGCGACCTGGACGCGATCCGCAAGGCGACGTTCACGGTGCAGGAGGTAAACGAGCGCGAGCGCGTGACCGACCACGACATGGCGGCGTTCGTCGATGTTCTGGGCGCTTCGGCGGGCGAGGCGGGCCGCTGGATCCACTATGGCCTGACCTCCTCGGACGTGCTCGACACGGCGCTCGGGCTGCAGCTGCAGGCGGCGGGCGAGGTGATCGTGCCGGGCGCGTACGCGCTGGTAGCGGCGCTGCACGGCCGCGCGCGCGAGCACGTCGAGACGTTGTGCGTGGGGCGCACGCACGGGATCCACGCGGAGCCAACGACGTTCGGGATCAAGCTGGCGGGCTTCGCGTTTGAGGCACAGCGCAACGCCGTGCGCCTGCAGCACGCGTTCGAGCAGGTCTCGGTAGGTGCGGTCTCGGGTGCAGTTGGCACGTACGCGGCGACGAGCCCGGAGTTCGAGCAGCGCGTGCTTGCCCGGCTGGGCCTCGCGCGTGAGGACGTGTCGACTCAGGTGGTGGCGCGTGATCGCCACGCGCAGCTACTGCAGGCGATCGCGCTGGCGGGCGCGGGCCTGGAGCGCCTGGCGACCGAGGTGCGCCACCTACAGCGAACGGAGGTCCGCGAGGTGCAGGAGCCGTTTCGCGCGGGGCAGAAGGGCTCCTCGGCGATGCCGCACAAGCGCAACCCGATCAAGGCAGAGCAGATCTCGGGCCTGGCGCGGGTGCTGCGCGGCAACGCGCAGGCGGCACTCGAGGACGTGGCGTTGTGGCACGAGCGCGACATCAGTCACTCCTCGGTGGAGCGGGTGATCCTGCCGGACTCGACGATCCTGCTCGACTACGTGCAGCACCGCATGACTGCGTTGGTCGAAGGGATGACGATCGACGCGACGCGGATGCGCGAGAACCTTGAGTTGACCCACGGGGCGCTGTTCTCCCAGCGCGTGCTGCTCGCGTTCGTGAACACGGGAATGTCCCGCGACGATGCATACCGCCTGACTCAGGAGCTGGCGCAGCGCGCGTGGGAGGAGGCGATCCCGCTGCGCGAGCTGCTCGCGGAGGACGAGCGCGCGCGCCCGCTGGGACTCGACCTGGACGAGATCTTCGACTACGCCCACTACGTCCGCTACGCGGAGGAGATCGTGGGCCGGCTCGACTCGGCGCTCGCGCGGCTGGACGCGATCGACTGAGGCGGTCTTGCGATCGACTGAGGCGGTCTTGGTGAGGGTCTTGATTTTGGGTTGCGATAGCAAATGTAGATACGCCGTAGATACGTTTGCTATCGCAGCTGAGGTTCGAAGCCCCAAACCTCCTCCCCTCTCCATTTCCCCCACCTCGCGCGCCCGTCGGCGCCCGGTAAGAAGCGGCCACCACCGCCCCCGCTGGTAGCATCGCGACAAGTGACAGCGCTCGCGGATCTGCCCCTCCTCGCCAGCGGCAAGGTGCGCGAGATGTACGACCTGAACGGGTCCTCGCAACTGCGCCCGGCGCCGCTGTTGATGGTGGCGAGCGATCGGATCTCGACATACGACGCGGTGCACCCGACGCCGATCCCAGACAAGGGCAAGGTGCTGACGGGCCTGTCGGTGTTTTGGTTCGGGAAGACGACGCAGATCGTGGCGAACCACATGATCTCGGCGACGGAGGGCGTGCCGGATGAGGCGCGCGGGCGGGCGCTGGTGGTGAAGCGCTTGCAAATGCTGCCGGTGGAGTGCATCGTTCGCGGATACATCACGGGCTCGGGCTGGAAGGACTACCAAGCGACGGGCACGGTCTCGGGAATCCCGCTCCCGGGGGGGCTGCGGGAGTCAGAGCAGCTCCCGGCGCCGATCTTCACGCCGAGCACAAAGGCGGAGGTAGGCCACGACGAAACAATCGACTTCGAGCGGGCGGCGGAACTGGTGGGAGACATCTCGCTGATGGAGCAAGTGCGGACGGTGTCGATCGCGCTGTACGTGGCGGCAGCGGAGCACGCGCGCGAGCGGGGCGTGATCCTGGCTGACACGAAGTTCGAGTTCGGCTTGGACGAGAACGGCGAGCTGGTGCTGGGGGACGAGGTGCTGACCCCGGACTCCTCGCGCTACTGGCCGGTCGAGGGATACGAGGTCGGCCGGGGCCAACCGAGCTTCGACAAGCAGTACGTGCGCGACTGGGCGTCGGGCAGCGGCTGGGACAAGCAGCCGCCGGCGCCGGCGATCCCGGATGACGTGGTGGCGGGCACGCGCGCGCGTTACGTGGAGGCGTATGAGCTGATCACGGGCGAGCCTTTTGCGGCGTTCCTGGAGCGCACGGGCGCGGTAGCCGAGGACGCGCCCGGCGATACTGCGTGAGAGCACGCGTCCTGATCCGCCCGAAGCAGGGGATCCTCGACCCGCAGGGCGAGGCGGTGAAGCGGGCGCTGCCGGCGCTGGGCTTCAGCGGGGTGGAGAGCGTGCACGTGGGGCGGCTGGTGGAGTTGGACGTGCAGGACGCGGCGCAGGTGCAGCCGATGTGCGAGAAGCTGCTGGCGAACCCGCTGGTTGAGGACTACGAGGTGCAGCTGCTCGACGGCGGCTCCTGACGCGCTTTGAAGTTCGGCGTCCTGCAATTCCCGGGCTCTTGTGACGAGGTCGACGCGCTGGAAGCGGCGCGGCGGGTGGCGGACGCGGAGCTGATCTGGCATGCAGAACGCGACCTGAAGGGCGCGGACGCGATCATCGTGCCGGGGGGCTTCTCTTACGGGGACTATCTGCGCGCGGGAGCGATCGCGCGGTTTGCGCCGGCGATGGAGTCGGTGATCGAGTTCGCGCGCGAAGGCGGCGTGGTGCTGGGGATCTGCAACGGCTTTCAGGTGCTGTGCGAGGCGCGCCTGCTTCCGGGGGCGCTGCTGCCGAACACGAACCTTCGCTTCACGTGCAGGCAGGTGGAGCTGGAGGTGATGAACAGCGGAGGGACGTTCACGCGCACGTGCGCGCTTGGCGAGCGGCTGAGCATCCCGGCGAAGCACTCGTGGGGTCGCTGGTACGCGGACGAGCGCACGCTTCAGGCGATGGACGAGTCGGGCCAGATCGTGTTGCGCTACGCGCAAGGTGAGAACTTCAACGGCTCGCTACACGACATCGCGGGCGTGTGCAACGAGGCGGGGAACGTGTTCGGCTTGATGCCGCACCCCGAGCACGCGGTGGATAAAGCAGTAGGTGGCTCTGAGGATGGGTTGAAGATTTTTAATTCGATGAAGATGGCCGCGTGATGGCCGTGGACGTCGCGCCACCCACGATCTCCGACGCGCTGTCGCTGGGGCTGACGGAGGCGGAGTACGAGCTGATCTGTGAGAAGCAGGGCGAGCCGCCGAACCAGGTGGAGCTAGCGATGTACTCGCTGTTGTGGAGCGAGCACTGCGCGTACAAGCACTCGAAGAAGCTCCTGCGCAGCCTGCCGACGGAAGGGCCGGCGGTGGTGATGGGCCCAGGCGAGAACGCGGGGGCGGTGGACGTGGGCGGCGGCTTGGTCTGCGCGTTCAAGGTCGAGTCGCACAACCACCCAAGCGCGGTCGAGCCGTTCCAGGGCGCGGCGACGGGCGTTGGCGGGATCCTGCGGGACATCTTCGCGATCGGGGCGCGACCGATCGCGGTGTTGGACTCGCTGCGCTTCGGCGAGGTACAGGGGCAGGAGGGGACGCGCTCGCGCTACCTGCTGGAGGGGGCGGTCGCGGGGATCGGTCATTACGGCAACTCGATCGGGGTGCCGACGGTTGGGGGCGAGGTCTACTTCGAGGGCCCCTACGAGCAGAACTGCCTGGTGAACGCAATGGCGCTGGGGCTGGCCGATCGCGAGGCGCTGGTGCGCAGCGCGGCGGCGGGGGTGGGCAACCTGCTGGTGCTGTTCGGCGCCTCGACGGGCCGCGACGGGATCGGCGGTGCGTCGGTGCTGGCCTCGGCGGAGCTATCGGAGGACGACGCGGATAAGCGCCCGACGGTCCAGGTGGGCGATCCGTTCGAGGAGAAGAAGCTGCTGGAGTGCTCGCTGGAGCTGCTGGCGCGGGGCTTGTTGGTCTCGTTGCAGGACCTGGGCGCGGCGGGGCTGACGAGCTCGGCGGCGGAGATGGCCTCGAAGGGCGAGGTGGGCGTGGAGATCGACGTGGCACGGGTGCCGCTGCGCGAGGCGGACATGGAGCCGTTCGAGGTGATGGTCTCGGAGTCTCAGGAGCGGATGCTCTGCGTGGTTGAGCCGGGCGACCTGGAGCAGGTGCTGGCGCTGTGCGAGAAGTGGGAGGTGAACGGCGCGGCAATCGGTACGGTCACGGACAGCGGCACGGTGCGGGTGCTGGCGGAGGGCGAGCTCGTGGGCGAGATGCCGGTGCGGGCGCTGGTGGACGACTGCCCGCTGTATGACCTGGAACCGGTGAAGCCGACGGAGCAGATCTACCCGGCGCCGCTGCTCTCGCCGGCACTGATCCCCGACGCAACGCCTGAACAGGCGCTGCTGGCGCTGCTCTCGAGCGCGAACATCACCTCGCGCCGCCCGCTGTTCGAGCAGTACGACCCGATCGTGCAGTCGCGCACGGTCCGGCGCCCCGAGCAGGCAGACGCGGCGGTGCTGGCGCTCCCGGGCGGCGCGGCACTGGGCGTGAGCATCGACTGCAACGGCCGCCGCGTCGCGGCGGATCCATACCTCGGTGCGATCGAGAGCGTGCTGGAGTGCGCGGCGAACCTCGCGTGCGTGGGCGCGGAGCCGCTGGGCACGACGAACAACCTGAACTTCGGAAACCCCGAGAAGCCACACATCGCGTGGCAGCTGACCGAAGCGGTGCGCGGTCTGGGTGAGGCCTGCCGGGCGCTCCAGGCCCCGATCGTGGGCGGGAACGTCTCCCTTTACAACGAGGGCGCGACGGGCCCGATCTACCCGACGCCGGTGATCGGGATGGTGGGCCTACTCGTGGACATGCACCGCGCGGGGCGCCTGGGCTTCGCGCGAGCGGGAGACGCGATCGCGCTGGTCGGTCCATTCGCGCCGAGCCTCGCGGCGAGCGAGCTTCAGAAGCTGCGCGGTGAGCGACTGCCAGACGGTCTGCCCAGGTTCGAGCTGGACGCAGTACGCGCGGCGCAGGGCGCGGTCCGCGAGGCGGTGCGGGCGGGAGTGCTATCGAGCGCGCACGACGTGGCCGAGGGCGGTGTGGCGATCGCGTTGGCGGAGTGCTGCCTGGCGGGCGGGATGGGCGCGGAGGTTGAACTCGACGGCAACGAGGCCGCGCTGTTCGGTGAGGGCCCGGGCGGATTCGTGCTGAGCGGCGAGCGAGCGGCGCTGGAAGCGCTTAGCGAGCATACGAGCGTGCGCGTGCTCGGCACGGTCGGGGGTGACTCGCTGTGTATCGCGGGCGTGCTCAAGCTGAGCCTCGCGCGGCTGGCCGAGGCGCATGGGGCACTGGCGGAGCTGTTCGAGTGACGGCTGCTAGCGTCTTAAACATGCGTGAGGGACCGCGCGACGAGTGCGGAGTCTTTGGGCTGTACGCGCCGGGTCACGAGGTGTCGCGGCTGTCTTACTTCGCGCTGTACGCGCTCCAGCACCGCGGTCAGGAGTCCGCGGGGATCGCGGCGGCGGACCGCGACGGGCACATCATCACCCGCCGCGAGCTAGGCCTGGTGAACCAGGTGTTCAGCGAGAACGACCTGCGTACGCTGGCGGGGGAGCTGGCGATTGGGCACGTGCGCTACTCGACGACTGGCTCGAACGCGTGGGAGAACTCTCAGCCGGTCCAGCGCTCGGAGGGCACAGATGGCTCGCGCCGCGAGCTGGCGCTCGCCCACAACGGCAATTTGGTGAACGCGGTGACGCTGCACAACGAGCTGTTGGAGCAGGGCGTGACGTTCAGCTCGACTTCGGACTCGGAGATCATTGCGGCGCTGATCGCGACGCATCCGGCCGAGCGGGTGGAGGACGCGATCGCGGAGGTGATGCCTCGCCTGCGGGGCGCGTTCTCGACGGTGGTAATGACGAAGGACCGAGTGGTCGCGTTCCGCGATCCGCACGGCCTGCGCCCGCTGTCGATCGGCACGCTGGACGCGCTGCCGGACGATCCCGAAGGGATGGTGCGCTACTGCGTGGCGAGCGAGTCGTGCGCGTTCGACATCATCGGGGCGAAGCTGCTGCGCGACGTGCAGCCGGGCGAGCTGGTGACGCTGGGCGAGCACGGCCTTGAGAGCCGGATGGTCGCGCCGGGCCAGCGCCGAGCGTTCTGCGTGTTTGAGTACATCTACTTCGCACGCCCGGACTCGCGGATGAACGACCAAGTGCTGCAGGTGGCGCGCGGGCGAATGGGGGAGATTCTGTGGAAGGAGGCGCCGGTGGAGGCAGACCTCGTGATCGCGGTCCCGGACTCGGGCAACGCGGCGGCGCGGGGGCTGGCTCGTGCGGCGGGGCTGCCCCAGGATGACGGCTTTGTGAAGAACCGCTACGTGGCGCGCACGTTCATCCAGCCGGGCCAGGAGCTGCGCAAGCACGGCTTGCGGTTGAAGTTCAACCCGCTGCCGGAGGTGATCGCGGGCAAGCGCCTGGTCGTGGTCGACGATTCGATCGTGCGTGGGAACACGACGCGCCAGATCGTGCAGATGCTGCGCGACGCGGGCGCGGCGGAGGTGCACATGCGAATCTCGGCGCCGCCGATCAAGCACCCCTGCCACTACGGGATCGACATGTCCACGCGCGAGGAGATGATCGCGCACGAACACAGCACGGAGCAGATCGCGCACGAGCTGGGCTGTGACTCGCTGCACTACCTCTCGCTGGAGGGCGTGTATGAGGCGGTGGGCGGCGAGCGCGCGACGCACTGCGACGCGTGCTTCAGCGGCGAGTACCCGCTCGAGGGCAGCGACGGCGCGGCGGGCAAGTACTCGCTTGAGGAGGCCGGCCCCGCGCTGCCGCTCGTCGGCGCATAGCGCCGCCGGCGCGGCCGTCCCTGGGCTGCCCCGCCCGCGCCGGCGCGGTCAGTCAACTACTTGGTCGTGGCGCTAAAGGCGGTACTGCCGTTGCACTTCGCGAGTTCTTTCGCGGCCTGCGGACTGGCGAGCCCGAATTCGGAGCGCGCAGTGCCTTTGACGCTTTTGCCGGAGAACTTGCCCTGGAAGTAGAGCTTGCTGGTCTTCGCGTGAGTGGGCACGAATTCGTAGAGGATCGTGCCTTTGAAGCTGCCGTCTTTGGCGATCGACGCGGGCTTGGTGATCTGGCGCTCGCCGGCGCCTCCGCCTTCGCAGTACAGCGGCGCGAACTGGACGCTTGCCGTGACGGACTTGCCGTTCTTTGCGACCTTCAGCGTGATGGGCTCTTTGGCCTGGACGGTCGTGCCGGCGTAGGTAGCGCCCTTCTTAGGCCCGGCGGCGAGCGCGAGGGTGGCGCAGCTCAGCAGAGCGATTGCCGCGAGCAGCGCGGCCCGGCGAAGACTGCTCATCATCTCTCGATCTCCTTCGCTGCGGATCGCTCCGCTCTCGCGACCTTTGGAAGTCGAAATCTAACCGAGCAGCTGCCGGGCCGCGCGCCGCTATCCGAGGTGATCCTCGCGGGCGGCGGTGGCGTCGCTATAGCGATTGCGATACGGGCGCCGCAGGATCGCGGGCTCGCTGCTGCCGGTGCCGAGCGCGTAGCCGAGTGCGGCCACAACGAGCAGGGTGATGAGGATGGCTGTGAGCATGGGAGCGTCCTTCATTTCGTGGGCGTTGCACCACTCTCCAGCCGTGAATTGAATTCAACGCCTGTACGCGCAGACCCTCTGTGAGGTTGGTCACAGTGTTCGGACTGCTGGAATCCGCAAACAGCGACAAACCGGCTCATCTCTCAGCCGCGTTGATTCCGTCCCCGGCCGTCGAGGCCGCGGATATCGTCCCGGACGTGTCGCCGCCGCTACCGATCGCCGTGCTCGTGTCGGGCACGGGCACAAACCTGCAGGCGCTGCTCGACACCGTCCACGAGGATGAGGCGCAGATCGTCGCGGTGGCCTCGAACGTGGCCGACGCGCCGGCACTGGAGCGCGCGGGCGCTCGTGGCATCCCAAGCGCCGTATTCGCTCGCGATGACTACGCGGATCGCGCGGCGCGCGACGTAGCGATGGCAGACTGGCTAGTCGAGCGGGGCGCGCGCCTGATCGTGCTGGCGGGCTACATGGAGTTGCTGCGGCCTGACTTTCTGGCGCGCTTCCCGGAGGCTGTGATCAACGTGCACCCCTCGCTGCTGCCGGCGTTCGCGGGGATCGACGCGATCGGCCAGGCGCTCGACTACGGGGTCCAGGTGTTCGGGGTGACGGTCCACTACGTGGACGAGGGTGTGGACACGGGTCGCGTGATCTTGCAACGCGCCGTGGAGTTGCCGGGGGCACGCGAGCGAGGGGAAGTACTGAGCGCGCTGCGCCCGCTGGAGCACTCGCTGCTGCCGCAGGCAGTTCGGATGTTCGCTCGCGGCGAGCTGCTGATCGACCCAAGCGGGGGATAGGCTCTCTGTAGATGGCATCAGCGCGTCAGTCGATCACCGGCCGGGGCAGCGGAATCGAGCCCTCCGCTCCCGGCGAGGTACGCGTGCGCCGGGCGCTGCTCTCGGTCTCGGATAAGGCGGGGATTGTTGAGTTCGCGCGGGGCCTTGAGGATCTGGGGGTGGAGATCGTCTCGACGGGCGGCACGGCACGCGAGCTGTCCGGCGCGGGCGGGACCACGCGCGAGATCGAGGACTTCACGGGCTTCCCGGAGATGATGGACGGGCGCGTGAAGACGCTTCATCCGCGCTTGTATGCGGGGCTGCTGGCGCTGCGCGACCGGGAGGAGCACCTGCGCGCTGCGAACGAGCAGGAGATCGAGCAGGTGGATCTGGTGTGCGTGAACCTGTACCCGTTCGAGCAGACCGTCGCGCGCGGCGACGCTACCGAGCAGGAGGTGATCGAGAACATCGACATCGGTGGGCCGACGATGATCCGCGCGGCGGCGAAGAATGGGGCGTTCGCGGCGGTGGTCGTGGACCCGGCGGACTATGAAGGCGTGCTCGCGGAGCTGCGCGAGTCCGACGGGCGCCTGTCGCTGCCGACGCGGCGCCGCCTGACCGCGAAGGCGTTCGCATGTACGGCTCGCTACGACGCGGCGATCGCATCGTGGTTCGCAGAGCGCGAGTACGAGGGCTTCCCGCCGACTTGGAACGAGGCATACGCAAAGGTGACGGACCTGCGCTATGGCGAGAACCCGCACCAGGCCGCGGCGTTCTACGCGCGCGTTGGCGCGCCAACGCATCTGCTAGACGGCGTGCGCCAGCTGCACGGCAAGGAGCTGTCGTTCAACAACCTGCTGGACCTCAGCTCGGCGCGCGAGCTAGTCGAGGACTTCGACGGCGCGGCGTGCGCGATCGTCAAGCACAACAACCCCTGCGGCTGCGCGGTGGGCGAGAGCGCGCAGGGCTCCTACGAACGCGCCTTCGCTTGCGATCCCCAGAGCGCCTACGGCGGTGTGATCGCGCTGAACCGGCGGATCGATCTGGCCTGCGCAGAGCAGCTGTCGAAGCAGTTCATCGAGGTGCTGCTGGCCCCGGGCTTCGACGAGGACGCGCTCGCGCTGCTGAGCGAGAAGAAAAACGTGCGCTTGCTGGAGCTCGCGCACTGGCCGGCGCCGACGCACGAGGTCGAAGGCAAGCCGGTGCTGGGTGGTCGGCTCGTGCAGACCCGCGACGTCGCGAGCGAGGGACGCGAGCAGATGAGCGTGATGACGAGCGCGCGGCCGAGCGAGCAGGAGTGGACCGACATGCTGTTCGCCTGGAAGGTGTGTCGTCATGTGCGTTCGAATGCGATTGTGATCGCCCGCGACGGGGCGACGATCGGGATCGGCGCGGGTCAGATGAGCCGAGTCGACGCGGTGCGGATCGCGATCGAGAAGGCGCAAGCCGCGCAACCGGATCTGCTCGCGGGCTCGGTGCTCGCCTCCGACGCGTTCTTCCCGTTTGCCGATGGCCCGCAGCTGGCGATCGACGCGGGCGTGAGGGCGATCGTCCAGCCGGGCGGCTCGGTGCGCGACGAGGAAGTTGTGCAGGCGGTGCAGCAGGCGGGCGTGGCGATGGTCGCCACCGCCGTGCGCCACTTCCGCCACTGAGTCAGGCTCATCCCGCGCCGAGGACGATTGCCTCTTGTGCCTGAGGCCGGCTGCGATGCGCTGAGTTCTCGCCTTCCCTTGCGCTGAGCCCGGCCCTCGCATCGACTCACGCTGACTTGATGAGACTCTTGCTATCGTACGTATCACGATATATCGTTATAAGTAATAGATACTCAAGTTTGGAGAATGAAGATGCACGGCAAGATCTACATGACAAGCGAGGAGCGCTGCGGGCACGGACCGCGCGGACGTCATCGCCACCGTGGCTTTGGCGGCCCAGGCGGGTTCGGCTTCGGTCCGGGCGGCGGTGGTCGCGGGCGCAAGGCGCGTCGCGGCGACATCCGCACGGCGGCGCTTCTGCTGCTCGCGGAGGAACCCCGCAACGGCTACCAGATCATGCAGGAGGTCGAGGAGCGCTCAGACGGTGTCTGGCGTCCCAGCCCCGGCTCGGTCTACCCGGCCTTGCAGCAACTGGAGGATGAGGGCCTGATCCGCTCGCAGGAGACCGAGGGGCGCAAGACCTACGCGCTGACTGACGAGGGACGCGCCGAGGTCGAGCGTCGTCCCGAGGACGCGACACCGCCATGGGCGCAGATGAGCGGCGCGGTCTCCGACGAGGCGCACGAGCTGGGGCGTCTGATGCGCGAGGTCGCCTCGGCTTTCGTCCAGGTGATGCGCACGGGCAGCCGAGCGCAAATCGGCAAGGCGCGCGAGGTGCTGACGCAGGCTAGACGCGACCTTTACCGGATACTCGCGGACGGCGAGCCGGAGGGTGAGGAGTAACGAACTCCAGGAGCCTCGGGCGGCTGGCCGCCCGAGGCGCCAGGCGCACGCTGACGCTGAGCAGACACCCGGGCGCTCAGCGGTGAGGGTTGACCGTGAGTCGGCGTTCTGGGAGCATGTCGATGCGCTGAGACGAGCGGCGCCACGCGATCGCGTTCTCAGGATGAGGACTTCGCTCAAACGGACAACCCACGGAGGGGTGGTGAAGACGTATATGGCTCGCCTGCTGACTATCGGGCTCTGCGCGCTCGTTGCGTTGGTCCTTGCGGCGACTGCGGCCGCGGCTACGGAACCCGCGTGGTATGTCTGCGGCAAAGCGGTGAAGAACGGCAAAACATTCACGGGCCACTACACCGGCAAGTCCTGCGAAGCGGCGACGGAAGTCGAATCGGGGGGCAAGTACGAACTGCGCGCGGGGGTCGGCAAAGCGAAGCAGTTCAAAGGCAAGGGTGGAAGCACGGTCCTGCATGTGCGTACCTGGCTGGGCGACGAGAAGATCGAATGCACCTCGAGCAAGGACAGCGGCACGCCCGCGCCGCCGAACCTCGAGACCGAAATTACGATCACCTACAAAGGCTGCAAGGCGCCAAGCGGGGCGAAGTGCAGCACGTTTGGCGAGCGCGCGGGGGAAGTCGAGCTGGAAGGGCTGAAGGGCGAACTCGGGATGATCGAGGAATCGCCTACGGAAGTCGTGGGCCTAAAGCTCGAAAGCGAAGCAAACCCCGGACCAGGCGGCGAGCTGGTCAGCTTCGCTTGCGAAGGGCTCGAAGTGACGCTCGCGGGTGGGTTGATCGGCGTTCAGTCAAAGGACGTCAACGTGATCAGCAAGGAATCGGAAAAAACCTTCCTCGCGGGTGAATACATCGGCGAACGCACACACGAATCGACGAAATACAAGCCGCTGGTGAACCTCGTTGG
>Ga0335073_10000762_pt1 | contig 42155 bp, 32 predicted proteins | sample Lox_Sample_22_FD_207093 | JGI IMG/M metagenome (GOLD analysis project Ga0335073, IMG submission 207093) | Soil microbial communities from Loxahatchee National Wildlife Refuge, Florida, United States - Lox_Sample_2.2 | ecosystem: Environmental > Terrestrial > Soil > Wetlands | place: USA...
AGAATCCGATGGTCACCGGGCCGAAGATTCGAGTGGAAGTTGCGAGGGAGACATCTCTGATTGCGAACCTTCGGGAACATTGCGCCCACCAGTGGGCGGTGTCGCATCCGAACGGAACCGTTTCGGCTTCCCTGCGCAAGGCGGCGAGCCTTTTCCATCTCCAGGCAAACCTGGCAGCGAAATAAACGATGGTCGCGCCGTAGGCGATAGCGATTGCCGTGAGCACCTCTGCCGGCACAGGCCATCCGCCCAATGGTGTGCCTGCGCCCATGACCACGGACACATGCGCTTCACCAGCAGGACGGCCACCGCGGACCCAAGACAAGAACGTTTGCATCCAGCCCTGCGGCAACGTAGAAGACGCGGGAAGCAAGCATTGCAGCATCAGGACGCTTACCCACACGCGATGCTCGGTTGCGGCTCCAAAAGTTCTGAGGGCTCGTGCTGCGACCCAGCCAGCGGCAAACAGCAGCGGGATCTGCCAGAGAGAGTTGAGGAGATAGGTCAAAAGCCAGGACTCGAAGCCTTTCATGATTCGCTCGCCTCCCTGTTAAAGCGTTCGGTCAACTCGGCCAACTTTTTGGCATCTATCTGCCGGCTCTTGAGGAGGCTCATGACCAGCTCTTCGCTTGAACCGCCGAACATGCGATCGATCAGGTCCCGCAGGCCCTGGCCCAACTCTTTCTTTTCGCTGACCCTGGCGCTGTAAACGTAGGCCCGGCCCTGCAGCCGGCGCTTCAGCTTTCCTTTGCGCTCGAGGATATTCAGCATGGTCTGCACGGTGGTGTATGCCAGGGGAGGATCGAGTTCAGCCTGCACGGCGCCGACGGTGCCGCCGCCGAGTTTCCAGATGGCCTGCATGATTTTCAGTTCGAGCTTGGTCAGACCGGACTTATTCGCTTCCCGGGCCACGATGAGTCTCCTAAATAATTAGGACATTAGACCCGAGACGGGCACTTGTCAACTAAGAATTTAGGAGTTCGGAGGAAATTCCGGAGAGAGGAAGGCGAACGAGAAAACTGCTACCCGCAAGCCACTCGATTGCGGCCGTCCAGCTTTGCCTGATAAAGCGCCTTGTCGGCGAATCGCATCAGCTCTATGGACTCCTCGCCGCTCAGGGGAACACGCGCCGCCACGCCCAGGCTTACGGTCTGCAATCCGCACTCGGACGCCGGGTGAGGCAGCGCCAGATCGAGCACAGATTGCCGTACGTCCTCCGCGATCTCTTGCGCCAGTTGTGGTGTCGTATCCGGCAGGACGATGGCAAATTCCTCTCCGCCGATCCGCGCGGGAATCGCCTGCGTGGCCTCGGCGATTCCATCGACGACCTTCGCGATGGACCGCAGGTACGCGTCGCCGGCGGGATGCCCGGCTACGTCGTTGTATTGCTTGAACTGGTCTACGTCGAGGATTATCAGACCCAGGCATTTCCGAGCGATGAACGCCTCTTCCCACGCGCGCTCGAACTGTAGATTGAACGCCCGCCGGTTCGGCAATCCCGTCAACTCGTCTTTCAGCGCGAGGTTGCGGAATCTCGCCTCGCTGGTGGCCAGCGACTGCTTGAGCGCGTCCTTCTCCTCAAGGATGGCCGCGACAGGGAACATGGTAAAGATCGCCACGGCAGCGAACACCTGGGCGATCACGATCCGGTGCAGCAGCATGTGGTGGCCGGTGATCAGCATCAGCGGCCCGTGGTCTTTGATGGTGAAGCCGATGGCCATCAGGGTCACGAGGAGAATGTTCACGACGGTTCCGGGGAGTCCAAGGCGGAACGCAACCAGAAGAAACGCCGGAAAGATGAAGAAGATCAGCGGATCCTGGCTGTGCGTGAACACAAACGTCGTCACCACGACGGATGCCGCTAACACCGTCAGGGTGTGCGGCAGTTCGCGCCGGTTGAACATGGCGAAGAAGCCGGGCTGCTGAACCATGATGATCAGGGGCGCCAGCACCGCCATCCCCAACATGTCGCCCAGATACCATGTTCGGAACATCTGCCACCACGGCGGCCCGGGCACGAGATGCAGCGTCCAGAACGCGCCCAGCGCACTGGTCAGTGCCGTGGCGCCCAAAACCGAGATCCCCAGAAAACCGATCAGCGAGCGTCGCTTCCTGAGATCCAGTGGATATCCGAACCACCGCGTCAGCAGCAGAGTTGAGGTCACCACCTCCACCGAATTTGCCAGCGACACCCCGAACGCGAGTTTGAACGGGTCCCCGTAGATCATGTCCGCGAGCGTGTCCGCCGTTAGTCCCACCAAAAAGTACGGCAGCCATCGCCGCTTCGGCTGCGTGATCAGCAGCGAGAAGATCAGCCCGTTCGAGAGCCAGATCGTCGCGACGCCTTCCGACTGGTGGGACAGCACGATGCCCAGCCACGAGAAAAACGTCGCCAGCGGGAGAACCCAGGCCAGCCGGATCAGAGCCGCCGGCGTCCATGAATCCTTATGCCGGAAACCGTCCCATATTTCTGCGAGCAGCCCCGCCATCCCGGTCGGCTGCGCAGCGCGGACGGATACGTTTTCGGGGAAAACATCTTCGTTGGCCGGGTTCTGCTGGCTTGCGGGGAGGGTCACCATCGATTTGTTTGCAATGTGGTTTCGCGGAGTCGTTTTCGTTGCGGGGGATCGCCCGCGGTTCTGGGGGAATGATGAGAGTCTACCGTTCACCTTGCTGCTCGCCAAGCGGAATTGGCTGCCTGAGATTTCCCTCGCCGTTCTGGCGAGTAACCCACAACGGGCCGCGGAGTTCGAGAAAGTCAGTAGCGAAGACGCGTTCGATCTAGTGATTCTGGGGATGCGGCGAAGGGCCAGCTTTCCAGCCCACAAGACCGATGACCAGCGTCACCACCAGGATCGAGGAAATCAGGGCGACGCAGGCAGGCCATTTGCCAAGCTCCCACGTGTAACTGGGAATGACACCGCCGGCGGTTCCTCCCATGTAGTAGCAACAAATGTAGAGCCCGGCGGCGGAGGCGCGGGTTCCGGGGGCGGCGGCATGGCGCAGGAAGCTGTTGGCGGTGGCCTGGGCGATGAAGACTCCCGTGCAGACGAGGCCAAGGCCGGCGAGCACCACGATCCACAAGGAGTGACTGAGGGTGATAAGCACGCCGGCCAGCGACGCGCAGATGGCGACAGCGATGCCGGCGCGCATGCCGATGCGGGTAACGAGGTATCCCCCGGCGGGGGTGACGATGAGCCCGATGAGGTAGATGGCGAAGAGATAGCTGAGGGCCGAGGTGGACAGGTTGAAGGGCGCGTCGGCCAGGTAGAAGGTGATGAATGTGAAGGCGCCGACCAGTGTGAAGAGCATGCCGAAGCCGACGGCAAAAGTTGCCACCAGCCGCGGGTTGCGGAAATGGGCCAGCATCGATCCGATCTGGGAGAGAAGCGACGGGCGCGGCCCGGAGGGCATGGGCCGGGTTTCGGCGGGAAGCCACCGCGCGATCATGGCCGCTCCGGTGAGTGTGAAGCCGGCGAGCACGACGAACGACCAGCGCCAGCTGAAATGCTCGGCAACGAGTCCGGCGGCAATGCGGCCGAGGAATCCGCCGAGAGCGGTGCCGCTGACGTAGATGCTCATGACGATGGGCACGGCGTGATGGTCCCATTCTTCGCCGATGTAGGTAATGGTGATGGCGAAGATGCCGGGCAGGATGAGTCCCTGGAGAAAGCGCCAGGCGTCGAGGATGTGCAGGGTGGGCGAGGTAGCGGCGAGCAGCGTGGGGATGGTGAGGGCGACGATGGAGCCGACGATGACGCGCTTGCGGCTGAGACGCTCGGCGAGAGCCCCCAGGATGGGAGCGGAGAGAGCGACGCCGAAAGTGGCGGTGCTCACGGTGAGACCGGCGACCGACTTTGAGGCATGGAAGACGCGGGTAAAGAGCGGGAGCAGCGGCTGCGTGACGTAAAGGTCGAGGAAGGCGAAAACTCCGCAGAGGCAGACGGCGGCGACGGCTGCTGGAGAACCGAGGCCGGGGGTGTCGGGCGGAGGCAGTTGCTCCTCGATGATCTCAAGGGGACTTTCGAGGGCGAGTTCCTCCCCCAATTCTGAATGCTTTGGGGAAAGGCTCTCGTCGGAAATGTTCTCGTCTGGGAGGTTCAAGCTCCCAGAGTACGGAAAAGCGGGAATTGGTAAAAGGTGACGGTAACCTGACCATCAGCGACGGGGAACGGGTATAAACAAGAGAGGCATGCCTGATCGTCCCCCAAGCAAGGCCGCAGCCGCATTTCTTTCCAGCGATTTCCGCCGTTACCAGTTGGCCCGCATCATGGCCATCATAGGGGCGGAAGCGCAATCGCTCGCCGTGGCGTGGCAGGTGTACCAGATGACCCATAAGCCCATTGACCTGGGCTACACGGGGCTGGCCCTGTTTCTGCCCGGACTGCTGTTCATTCTGCCTTCCGGACATGTCGCTGACCGCTTCGACAGGCGGCAAGTGATCATGGTGTGCTACTCGCTGCAATGCGTGTGCACGCTTACCCTGTTCCTCTTTGCCTGGCATGGTTTACGGACGGTGTGGCCGATTTATGCGGTGCTGTTTTTCATCGGCACGGGGCGGTCGTTCAGTGGACCGGCGAGCTCGGCGCTGATTCCGCATCTTGTTCCAACAGAGCACTTTGTGAACGCGGTCACGTGGGGGGCCACGATCTTCCAGATCGCGAACATCACCGGCCCGGCGCTGGGCGGTGTGCTGTTCACACTGCCGATACACCATCGTGTTGCCGGAGCGGCGGCGGTGTATCTTTTTACGCTGGTCTCGCTGCTGTGGTTTCTGGTGCTGGTGGCCTCGCTGTCGGTAAGGCCGGGGAGGATGGAGCACCGGGCGACTTCGATGGAAGTCATTTTGGCGGGATTTCGCTATGTAGCCCGGACGCCGATTCTCTTGGGGTCAATCTCGCTGGATCTGTTTGCCGTGCTGCTGGGCGGAGCGGTGTCGCTGATGCCGATTTTTGCGCAGGATATCCTGCAGGCCGGGCCGCGCGGGCTGGGGATGCTCAGGGCGGCGCCGGCGATTGGCGCGCTGCTGGTTTCGTTTTCGATGACCTGGTGGCCGATCCAGCGGAAGGCCGGCGCGATCATGTTTACCTGCGTGGGGATCTTTGGCGCGTTCACTATCGTGTTTGGCTTGTCGCGCAGCCTGCCGCTTTCCCTGCTGGCGCTCTTTATCATCGGCGCGGTGGATATGGTCAGTGTGGTGATCCGGTCGTCGGTGCTGCAGCTGGGCACGCCTCCGGAGATGCGCGGACGAGTGAGCGCCGTGAATTCGCTGTTTGTGGGCGCGTCGAACGAACTCGGGGAATTTGAAAGCGGGCTTACGGCGCAGTGGTGGGGGGCGGTGCGTGCGGTGGTCATCGGCGGCATCGGCTCACTCGCGGTAACGGGGCTGTGGAGCGTGCTTTTCCCGGCGCTGAGAAAAGCCGACCAGCTTACTCCGGAAGCGCTGCTCAATGTAGAGGTAGAGCAGGCTGCGCAGGAGGTGCGGCAGCTGTGAGGCGCATCGAAATGACCAGGGAGTTATGGCGATGAAGAGCTGGCAGGTAATGGGGTTGCTGACCCTGGTGGTGGCGCTGATTGCTGGTGGACGCATTTTGTACGTCATCCATGAGCGCAATGAGCCGGGCGTGGAGAAGGCGCGGACTCCGGAGCGTCCGGTGACTGAGGATGAAGTAGTGCAGCCGCGCAAGATGTATATCGCGACACTGAAGGGCACGAAAGACCTTGTCGGCGAAACGGTGTGGGTGCAGGCCGGGTATGCGCTGGACTACTATCCCTACGCCGCCGGGCGAGTGGAGTTTTCGCATCCCTCGGGAGTGTTGCCGAGCGTGCAGGAACTGACGATCGGGGAGATTATGACCGAGAAGGCGCCCGCGAACCTGGCGATGCGGGTTCCGATTGGGGACAAGCAGGTATTTGCAGTCTTCACGATGCCGGGGGATGCGAAGAAATACGCAACAGCAATCGGCACGATCAAGGGCACCGATGAGACGTACTACTGCGATGAAATGTTCTACTACGACGATCCGCACCAGCTTTATAAGCACTGGCCGGCGGATGTGTGGCAGGCAGTGGACCAGCACAAGCCGAAGCCGGGCATGAATGAACTCCAGGTGGCGATGGCCCTGGGAACCATCCAACAATCGCAGTCGTCGGATTATGGAAACCGCACGGTGACGTATGACGCGGGCGGAAAGAAGTGGGCGGTAAGCTTTGTGAAAGACAAGGCGACGACGGTGGCTCCGGAGTAGATATGGCGCTGGTATTTACGACATCGTATGTGGAAGATTCGAAGGCGATCTTTCACCAGTACAAGAGACTGGCGGAAGGTGCGATAGCGCAGGTGACGGACGAGCAGCTGACAGCGGCGCTCGACGCGGAGATGAATTGCATTGCCCAGATCGTGAAACACATGACGGGAAATATGCGCTCCCGCTGGACGGATTTTCTGACGAGCGACGGCGAAAAGCCGACACGCAACCGCGACAGTGAGTTCGAGCAGCCTCCAGCAACATGCGCAGAGTTGATGGCGCTATGGGAGGAAGGCTGGGAATGCCTGTTTTCGGCGCTCGACGGACTGACGGATGCCGACCTGGAGCGGACGATTACGATTCGCGGCGAGGCCCATTCGGTGATGCAGGCCATCAACCGGCAGGTGGCGCACTATGCGTACCACTGCGGACAGATCGTCTTTCTGGCGAAGCATCTGCAGTCAGCGGAGTGGAAGTGCCTGAGCGTGCCGCGAAAGCAATCAGCGCAGTTCAATGCTCGGGTATTGGCGGGCGAGGCGAGTCAAAGGTAACAGTCAAGCGCGAAGGGTGACCCGGGCGGGGCTGCCGAAGAAAAGCTGCCCGAGCCGCGCGAAAAATCCGTCGGGACGGATCGGCGACGGTGGGCTACCGAGATTGCGTGCGGGACTCTGCTCCGACTTTTGTTCGATAAGGGCCAGGGTGTGGTGCACCTGGGCGCGCAACTTTTCGACTTCCAGTGCGCACTGGCGCAGATAGGCTGAGACGGAGAGGCCAGCCTCGGCGGCGCGGGCCTTGATAAGGGCCTGTTCGGAGGCGGCAACGCGCAGGGACATCGATACCTGACGCTCGGTTTTAGGCGGGGCAGGCCAGACCAGAGCCAGCGCGGCCGGGTCGGGTTCGCATGGAATGGCTTCGGCGAGCACGGTTCCAAATGCGGGCTGGGCTTTCTGTGGCAGATCTATTCCGTGAGAGGCTGGACTGATGGCGGTGGCGCTGAGGCTCAACCTGTCAGGTTGAATGGCTTCGGTGTCGAACGCCGTCTGTGTGGGGAACGCTTCCGGTGCGGCCTCGTCGTGAGTGACTTCCGAAACTGATTTTCGGTCCGCACTGGTCGTGATTTCTTCTGTCGAGTCACGCATGACGGATGGCTGGGTGCGGGCTTGCCAACGGTTGCGGCTGGATTCGAGCGCCTCCTCGTAGGAGAGCTCGCGTACACCTTCTGGGAGCCCCTTTGTCTTCGGCGAAGTCGCCTTGCGAGTGGCCGACCAGACCTGGAAGCGGCCAAGTACGGCGTCAATATCCTCGGGCGATTTCGCGGCGGTCGCGGTTAACGGCTGCATCGGTATTGCCTCTCTGTGCGTGAGCATACGACAGGGCGCACCGGCAAAATCAGCGGCAATGGATGGTTCAGGTGAGGCAAGTTCCCGATTCGGGCGTGCCGCGCGTGCGGGCCCATTTCGGGACAACGCCGGGCGTATTCCCATCACCCGGTATTGCGCAATCCCGCAGAAATGCCGTTGATGGTGCCAGCGATAGCGCGGTTGACGGCGGGGGTGTCTTCACCGGCGCGTTTACGGCGGAGCAGGTCCACCTGGATGAGGCTCATGGGGTCGACGTAGGGATTGCGAAGGCGGATGGAGCGGGCGAGGACCGGATTTTTCTCCAGCAGATCGCGCTGGCCGGTGACGCCAAGAACGGCGGAGAGGGTTCGCTCGAATTCAGCCTTGAGCTTGGAGAAGATGCGGTCGCGGAGGTCGGGGTCGGGGACGAGTGAGGCGTAGAGCGAGGCGATGCCGAGGTCGGCCTTGGCCAGTGCCATTTCGACATTGCGTACGAGGTCGATGAAGAGCGGGAATTCGGCCATCATGTCGCGGAGCAAGGCCATGCCGCCGGGCTGCTTTGCGTATTCGCCGATCGCGTGTCCGACGCCGAACCAGGCGGGAATGAGGAGGCGGGACTGCGTCCATCCGAAGACCCAGGGGATAGCGCGCAGGCTGGCGAAGCTGGCTTTGCCGCCGCGGCGCGCGGGACGGGAGCCGATCTTGGCGTGTTCGAGTTCGGCGACAGGGGTGGCGAGCTCGAAGTAGGGGAGAACCTCGGCGTCGTCGATGATGTTGGCGCGGTAGAAGTCGAAGGCGGTGGCGGAGAGCGCGTCGAAGGCGGCTTCCCACTCGGGGAGAAGGACGCCCGATTGGTGGCCCTTGGGGTCGCGGGCGTTGGGGCGAGCGAGTGCGTCGAGCGAGGCGGCGATCATGAGCTCGAGATTGCGCTCGGCGAGGACGACGTCGGAGTACTTCCAGTTGAGGACCTCTCCCTGCTCGGTGATGCGGATCTGGCCGTCAAAGGCGCCGACGGGCTGCGCGTAGATGGAGCGATGGGTGGGGCCGCCGCCACGCCCCACGGTGCCTCCCCGGCCGTGGAAGAGGCGCAACTTGATGCCGCATTCGCGCGCGACTTCATGCAGGGCGCGGTGGGCGCGAAAGATTTCCCAGGTGCTGGTGAGCATGCCTCCGTCTTTGTTGGAGTCGGAGTAGCCGAGCATGACTTCCTGGGTGTTGTCCCAGCTTTCGAGAAGCTTGCGGTAGTCGGGCGCGGTCCAGAGCTTGCGGCAGACGGCGGGGGCGTTTTGCAGGTCCTCGATGGATTCGAAGAGCGGGACGGGCATGAGGCCCGGGTCGCGTCCGCTGGCTGCGACCTCGACTCCGCCGAGCCGTGCGAGCCAGACGACGGCGAGGACGTCTTCGGCGCTGGAGGCTCCGCTGATGACGTACTGGCGGATGGTCTCCGGGCTGCAGCCGGCTTTGACCTCGGCGACGGCGCGGAGGGTCTCGATGACGTCGCGGGTTTCGGTGCTGAGGGAGCCGGGGACGGTGCCGGCGTTATCGCCGCACCAGGCGGAGGCTTCCTCGAGGGCCTTCTGGTGGATGCGGGCATGCTGGCGGACGTCGAGGGTGTGCAGGTGGAGTCCGAAGGTGCGCACGAGCAGGATGAGCGGATCGACGATGGCCTGGGCGAGACGCAAGCCGTTGTTTTCAGCGAGGCTGCGGCGCAGGATTTCGAGGTCGTGCTGAAACTCCGCTGCCGAGCAGTAAGAGGGCAGCGAGGTGAGCGACGCTTCCAGGCTTTCACCGTCCAGGGAGTTCTGGCCGGCAGTGCGAAGCATGCGGGCATGGATGCAGACCAGGAAGCGGCGGTAGAGTTCAAACTGAAAATGACCGCCGAAAACCTGCGATGCGCTTATTTGTAACGTGCTCAGATACGAATCGAGCTGGGAGCGCAGCTCGTTGCTCACCGGTAACTGCTGGGCGGAGGTGGTGAGCAGGTCGATGGCGAGCTGGAGCCGATGGTCGTAGTAAGCGAGCAGGCGGGATTTGGCGTCGCGGATGGCTTCTCTTGTAACGTCGGGAGTTACAAATGGATTGCCGTCGCGATCGCCGCCGATCCAGGAGCCGAAGCCGAGCAGCAGGGGAAGCTCGGAGATATCGATGTCGAGATCGTACTCGCTCTTGAGTGCGGCGGAGACTTCCTGATAGAGGCCTGGGAGGGTTTCGAAGATGGAGACTTCATAGTAGTCGAGGCCCATCTTGATTTCGTCGGCGACTTTGGGACGGCTGCTGCGTACTTCGTCGGTCTGCCACAGCGCGGTGATTTCGGCGATGAGAGATTCTTCGAGAGCGGCTAGCTGCTCGTCGGGGATGGGGATGCGGTCGAGGCGCTCGAGAAATTCGCCGATGCGCCGCCGTTTCGTCAGAACCGAGCGGCGGGCGATCTCGGTTGGGTGGGCAGTGAAGACGGGCACGATGAAGATCTGCTGCAGCCAGTGGAGGGCCTCGTCGGCGGAAATGCCAATACAACGCATGGCGCGCAGGGTTCCGCGAAGAGAGCCGCGCTGGGCCGCCATTCCGCTGAGCTGGAGCGAGAGACGGCGGCGCTTGCGGTGGTTGGTCTCTGCGAGATTGATGAGCTCGAAGTAGAAGGCGAAGGCGCGGCTTAACTGGTAGGCCTGGTCGACAGGCATGGTGTTGACGCCGAGAACGGCGAGCTGCAACAGGTCTTCGGCCTCTTTCACAGAGCCCTCGGCGAGGGCTTCCCGGCGCCGGATGGCGGACAGGCGCAGCTCTTCGACCTTTTCAAAGAGCGGAACACCAGCCTGTTCGCGTAGGACCTCGCCCAGCAGCATGCCGAGCGAGCGGACATCGCGGCGGAGCGGGACTTCCTTCAAGTCTCCTGCGCGCGCTTCGAGCTCAGCGAGGCGCTCGGACCAGCTTTCGGGCTTCCAGAGAGGTGGCATTACTACCGATTATGCCTGATGGAGAGCAGGCCTCCGGCGGCGCCTGCGCGGCGGGCGGTCTTTGCCGGACGGGCAGAACAGCGAAACCATCGACGTTTTACGTCGACAGTTTCGCTGATGGGGGTTGGCAGCTAGACAGCCTGCTGCTCCTCCAGCTGAAGGCTCAGTTCTTCCCATTCATTCGTCAGAGCCGAGTGTTTTTCGCGCAGGTCTTCGAGCTCGCGGGAAACGCGGGCGGTTTCTTCGGCGCTGATGAAGACGCCGAGAGATTGTTCGGCGTTGCCGATAGACGCTTCGAGGCGGGGGATCTCTTCTTCGACGAACTTGAGGCGGTCCTGCATCTGCTTTAGCTTGATGGGATTCACGCGGCGGGCCGGCTCTTTCGCGACTGGCTCGGGAGTGTGGCCGTTTGGCGTTGAGAGAACGGGAGCGGCCGGAGTCTCTGCAGCGGCGGTGGCGGCGGCGAGCTCTTCGGCTCCGCCCTCTTTGCGCCAGAGGTAGTCCTCGTAGTTGCCGGGGTAGACGTTGACCTTGCCGTCGGCGACTTCGAAGACTCGCGTGGCGAGTCGATCGATGAAGTAGCGGTCGTGGGAGACGAAGATGACGGTTCCGGTGAAGGATTTGATGGCTTCCAACAAAACGTCTTTTGCCCGGAGATCGAGGTGGTTCGTCGGTTCGTCAAGTAGCAGAAAATTCGCCGGGCTCACGAGGATCTTGGCCAGGGCGTAGCGGTTGCGCTCGCCGCCCGAGAGGACGCCGAGGGTTTTGAAGACGTCGTCGCCAGAGAAGAGGAAGCAGCCGAGAAGGCTGCGCAGTTCTGCTTCGGGGACTTTGCGGGCGATGGCGCCGATATCGTCGAGCATGCGCGCGCCGGGATCGAGGACCTTGTACTGGTCCTGCGCGAAGTACTCGGCGAGGACGTTGTGGCCGAGCTTGAGGGTGCCGCTGGTGGGCGCGTCCTGACCCGAGAGCAGGCGGATGAGGGTGGACTTGCCTGCTCCGTTGACGCCGACGAGGGCGATGCGGTCTCCGCGGTCGATGGTGAAGCTAACGTCGTTGAGGACTTCCTTGGGGCCGTAGCTTTTGTATAGGCCGGAGACTTCGACGACGGTGCGGCCGGAGGGCGGCGGCTGCGGGAAAGTGAAGTGAATGATCGGCTCTTCGTTGGGGATTTCGATTCGCTCGATCTTTTCGAGTTCCTTGATGCGACTCTGCACCTGCTTAGCCTTGGTGGCCTGGTAGCGGAAGCGATTGATGAAGGCTTCGAGCTGCTCGATGCGCTCGCGCTGGTTGCGGTAGGCGGATTCGATCTGGGCGCGGCGCTCGGCCTTCTGCTGCAGGTGTTTCTCGTAATTGCCGTGGTAGACGTGCAGGCCCTTGTTCCAGATCTCGATGATCTTGTCGACGGTGACGTCGAGGAAGTAGCGGTCGTGGGAGATGAGAATGTATCCGTTGGGATAGGTGCGCAGGTAGTCTTCGAGCCAGTTGCGGGTTTCGAGGTCGAGGTGGTTGGTCGGCTCGTCGAGGAGAAGCAGGCTGGGCTTCTGGAGCAGGAGCTTGGCGAGCGAGATGCGCATCTGCCAGCCGCCGGAGAATTCTTCGGTCTTGCGGCGCCAGTCTTCTTTCGAGAAGCCGAGTCCGGTGAGGACGGTGCCTACCTGTGCGTCCAATGCGTAACCGTCGTGGGCACGAAATCTGGAGTCGATCTCGGAAAAGCGGTCAGCCGCAGCCGCATAGGCGTCGCTCTCCGGGTCGAGCTCGGCAAGTGAGGCGGCGACGGTCGCCATTTCTTTTTCGAGGGCGAGGAGCTCGTCGAAGACAGAGAGGCATTCGTCGAAGACGGTGCGGCCGGACAGGGTGAGGCCGTCCTGTGGAAGGTATCCGATGCTCATGCCGCGGGTGCGCTGCACCTGGCCGTAGTCGAGGCCGTCGAGCCCGGCGAGGACCTTCATAAGCGTGGATTTGCCGGTGCCGTTCGCGCCGACGAGGGCGGTCTTCTCGTTCGGAGTGATCAGCCAGTTGGCGTTCTGGAAAAGGAGCTTCGGGCCAAAGCGCTTGCCCGCATCGGCGAGTTGCAGCATACGTCTATTTTAGCGGGGACTACGCGTCCAGCGATCCGCGCCTTCGGCGCCATAAGAGAGATGCCCGTTGGGCACTCTCTTTTTTCCTTGCCGGTGAGTCAGAAGCGCCTCTGCGGCAACGAATGCCGGGTTCTACGATTCTCACAAACGGTTTTCTCAGGCGTGTGAGCCAGCGGTCTGCTAAGTCGCTGACTTGCTGACCTGCGGTTTCGCCTGCTTCTTCACGGACTTCTTTTGTTTTACCGGCGCGCTCTTTTTTGCCGGAATCTTGCGGGCGACCTTCAGTTCTTCCCAGTCTTTCTCGGTCTGGTCGGCGTAGGCATCAGCGAAGCGCATGATGGCTTCGCCGAATCGCTTGCCGTTGCCGATATAGCCGGCGAGCACGCAGGGATCTCCGGAGCGGGAGTGACCGCGGGCCAGCAGTTCGCCGCACATCTCGGCGTATTCGACGAGACCCGCACCGGCGAGGTCCTCGATCTCGATGCTGCCCTTGTGGTCGTTCAACTGGCGGACTTCGTATTGGCGGTTGGCGATGGTTGTCCAGCCGAGGAATGGGTCGGACTGGAACTGCATGGCGCGTTGTCCATTGACGACCCGATGTCCCTCGTGGGAAGCCAGGTCGGGAGGGACGTAGGGCGCATAGGCGGATCCAGGCTGTTCCTTGATCTGCAGAAAGAGCGGATCGCCCAGGCCGTTGCCTTCGAAATACACGACGTAGTCACGCAGACCGACCGAGCCGGTACCGACGACCTTGAAGGCCACATCGATGGGGTAATACTGCGCGAGGAAGTGGCGGCGCTCGGGCTGGAGGGTCTGGTTGTATTCGACCAGCGAGGCCAGGACGGCGCGGCGTTGTGCAGCGTTGACCCTGGAAAGCAGGGGCGGCAGATCCTTGAACCTGCGTTTCTCTGCGGGGGCGTTTGCCGGCGCGGTCAACTGCTCGAGGTTGTGTGTCGGGGTGCTGCGTTCGGCCTTCAAAAGCGCCTTGGATACGGGACTGATGCGCTGCAGGCGATGGACTTGATAACGCGCCATTTCCGTTACCGGCATGCGCGAGAAGGTGTCGATAAATCTCCGATAGCGCTCGGTGAAGGCGAGGACGGCCTCTTCACAGGCCGACTTCTTCGCGGCCAGGGCGCGGCCGGCCAGGGACAGGCTGGTGGCGAGGCGTTTCAGGTCCCACTCGAAGGGAGCGCGGACGGTCTCATCGAAGTCGTTGATGTCGAAGACCAGGCGGCCGTCGGGCGCGGCGAATGCGCCGAGGTTGCGGACGTGAGCATCCCCGCAGATCTGGTTAATGATGCCGGTGTTGGGCAAGGCGGAGAGATCGGCGGCCATGACGGGCACGGCTCCGCGAAAGTAGCCGAAGGGAGACGCGAGCATGCGTTCGTACTTGAGGGTGATGAGTTGCGGGATGCGGCCCCGCATTGATTCCTGCATGATCTCGAGGGGTCCGCGGCGGCGGCTCTCGGGTTTCCACTGCGAGTGTTCCTGGCGGGCAAGCTGTTTACGGCGGGCGCGCCCCAGCGCGCGACGTTCCTGAGGAGTGGGGAAATGAGTCATTTGTTTTGGCGACGATACATTCTTCGCGGCGTCATGACAAGGCGGCGTGGTCGCCCGCGGACTGAATCTGTGCGGTGATGTTGGCGAGAGTTGCGCCATCGAGGGGCGGCATGGCGCCACGTTGTGATGCGACCCACCCGCCCCAGCGATTGCCGGCCTCATTCATCTGTGCGAGCGAAGCACCGGCCAGGTAGGCCTGCACAAGTGCGGCTGTGAAAGCATCGCCTGCGCCGACGGTGTCGGCGACGGTGGTGGGAACCCCACGGTGGCGATGGGAGCTCTCTCGCGTGGCAAGCAGGCTGCCTTCGCCGCCCATGGTGATGGCGACAAGCTGGATGGGGTATTTCCGCAGAAGGCTGTGCGCTGCGGCGAGGAGGCCGGCTTCGTCTCGATCTTTGGGACGCGCCATGCCAAGCATGGCCAGGACTTCCGGCACCTCGACTTCGTTGAGCTTGAAGATGGTGGCGGAGGCCAGCGAAGAGTCGATTACGTCTACGCTGAAGAAGGGCGGGCGCAGGTTTACGTCGAAGACGCGGACGCAATCGCGTCTGGTCGTCGACAGGAAGTCGCGGATGGTTGCGCGCGAGACGGGGTGGCGCTGAGCAAGCGATCCGAAGCAGACGGCATCGGCGGACTGCGCGAGCGAGCGCCATTCCGGTGTCCACTCCATGAAATCCCATGCGGCCGGTTCGTGGATGATGTAGTGCGGCTCGTTGCCGCGGAGTTCAACGCCGACCGTGCCGGTGGGGTGCTCGGTATCGGTTTGCAGAAGAGAGATGTCGGAAGTGAAGGCTTTCAGGACCTGACTGGCTTCGATTGCGAGCGGGTCGGTGCCGAGGCGACTGGCGATCACACCGCGATTGCCCAGCCGGGATGACATCACAGTGAAATTCGCGGGCGCGCCGCCGAGGCGTTTGCCGGACGGCAGCAGGTCCCAGAGCAGTTCACCGAGGCCGACGATCACTTTCTGCATCTGCTTCTGCGCCTGATTCTGCACCTGGTGGCCGCCTTTCAAAATCTGCGACTTGAGCATGGTAAACCAACGCGGGACAGTACAATCGCGTCTAATTCTGGATAAACCTAGTACACAAGCTGGGGGAGGGGAAGAGTAAGTGGCTGAAACATCTGAGGCACCGGTTCGGCCACGCCGATCGCGCGGGGTCCGGATAATGGTGTGGATTGCCTTCGTGGTTTTTCTCGTAGCAGCCGGATTGTTTACTGTTGCAGCAATTTATTTCCGGCGGGCCGCGCCGATCATGCGCGCAAGGGTGATCGAGACGCTTTCGACGCGCTTTGACAGCCGTGTGGAGTTGGCCAGCTTTGACGTGTCGGTCTTTCACGGCTTCGAAGTCAGCGGCGGCGGCCTGAAGCTATATCCCAATCACCTGGACATGAAGCAGCCGCTTTTTTCGGTGGACAAATTTTCCTTCCGAACGGGTTGGCGCGATCTTCTGCGCACACCAATGCACATCGGACAGGTCCAGATATCGGGGCTAGGCATCAATATGCCGCCCAAGGATCAGCGGCACGATATTCCCAAGCTGAACCAGGGAAACTCCGGGTCGGGAAAGATTCAGATCCTGGTGGATGAGCTCCTGATCGATAATGCGACGCTGATTCTGGGGACGAATAAGCCGGGCAAGGTACCGCTGGATTTTGAGATCAGCAAGCTACAGATGACTTCGGTGGGAGCAAACCAGCCGATGCATTTCCACGCGATTCTCGTCAATCCGAAGCCGGTCGGCAATATCGACTCTACGGGCTACTTTGGGCCCTACAACACGCATAGTCCGGGCGACTCGCCGGTGCGCGGCAAATACAGCTTCAGCCATGCGGACCTTGGTCCGCTGAAGGGCATCGCGGGCATTTTATCTTCCACCGGCGTTTATCAGGGTGTGCTCAACAACATTGTGGTGGACGGGGAAACGGACACGCCGGACTTCCGGCTGGATTCGGCGAACTATCCGATGCCGCTGCACACTAAATTTCACGCGATTGTCGACGGCACAAATGGCGACACGTACCTGAAGCCGGTAGATGCCATGCTGGCCAACTCGCACATTGTGGCTTCGGGATATGTCGTCCGGGCGCAAGGCGTGCCTGGCCATGACATCACTCTGGACGTGACCGTATCTCCGGCGCGTATTGACGACATGCTCAAGCTGGGAGTTAAGACGAAACCGCCGGTGATGACGGGCGATCTGACGATGCACACGAAGTTTCACCTGCCGCCGGGGCAGGGAACGGTGCTCGACCGGCTTTACCTCAAAGGAAATTTTGAGATCACCGATGTGCATTTTACGAATGAGAAGATGCAGGCCAAGGTGGATGAATTGAGCCTGCGCGGACAGGGAAAGCCGAAAGAGGCGAATGAGATCAAGGAAGCCAAGGAAGATCATCCCGATGTCGCCTCGGCGATGCAGGGCAACTTTGAGATGGGCAACCAGAAGATTACGATTTCCAATCTGGATTACCGCGTGCCCGGAGCTGAAGTGGCGATGAACGGGGTGTACACGCTGGATGGAAATACCTTCAACTTTCATGGTGTCGCGCGGATGCAGGCCAAGGTATCGGAGATGGTGACCGGATGGAAGTCGTGGGCTCTGAAGCTTGCCGATCCACTGTTTATGAAGCACGGGGTGGGGACCGAGGTTCCAATCGAGGTTACGGGAACGCGCTCGGAGCCCCACTTCGGCGTAGAGATGGACAAGCTGTTCGGACACAAGGATAAAGACAAGAACAACGGCGCCCAGAATCAAGGGCAGACACCGTCGCAGACCGATCCGAAGTAGGTCACGCAGCGATTAGCTCGGGTTTATACTTATTCAAAGAATGTCGAAGCACAAAAGTTCCTCGGCCGCCGAGTCTGGCGGCAATTTCGTCTCCACTCAAGCTGATCAGGCCCGCTCGCCGCGCATCCGGTCCACTACTGTAGTTTGCGTGCGCCGTAACGGCAGCGTGGTAATGGCTGCCGACGGGCAGGTCACACTGGGTGAATCGGTCATCAAACACTCGGCGCGTAAGATCCGCCGGCTCTACCAGGACAAGATCCTTGCCGGCTTTGCCGGGTCCACTGCCGATGCCTTTTCGCTCTTCAGCCGTTTTGAAGGCAAGCTGGAGCAGTATGCGGGCAACCTGGGCCGTTCCGCGGTCGAGCTTGCCAAGGACTGGCGCACCGACAAGATGCTGCGCAACCTGGAAGCGCTGCTGATCGTTTCCGATCCAAATCAGACGTTCCTGATCAGCGGCTCGGGCGATGTGATTGAGCCGGATGAGGGAATTGCGGCGATCGGCAGCGGCGGTTCGTATGCGCTGGCTTCGGCGCGCGCCTTGATGGAGAACACTGAGCTGCCGGCGCGCGATATTGCCGAGAAGTCGCTGCGTATCGCCGGGCAAATCTGTATTTACACCAACGATCAGATCACGATAGAAGAACTGCACGCCTGAAGGGCGGCAATCTTAAGAGCCCGCCCGGAAGGAGCAGGCACGATGGCTATTTATTTACCCGGAACCGCTGAAGACCAGGAACTCGCGCTCGAAGAGCTGACCCCGCGCGAGATCGTCGCCGAGCTCGACAAGTATGTCGTTGGACAGAACGCCGCGAAGCGCGCCGTGGCTATCGCACTGCGCAACCGCATGCGACGGCAGAAGCTGCCGCCCGATCTCGCCGACGAGATCATGCCAAAGAACATCATCATGATCGGACCCACGGGCGTGGGCAAGACGGAGATTGCGCGGAGGCTGGCGAAGCTCACCAATTCGCCCTTCCTCAAGGTGGAAGCGTCGAAGTTTACCGAGGTTGGGTATGTGGGGCGGGATGTCGAGTCGATGGTCCGCGACCTGGTCGAGATCGCGATCGATATGGTGCGCGAAGAAAAGCTCGAAGAGGTTGAGGACAAGGCCGAGCTGAATGCCGAAGAACGGTTGCTGGACCTGCTGCTGCCGCCTCCTGCGCCTGCTCCCGCGTCGAGTTCTACGACCGGCTCCGTATCGCATCAAAATCCGCACCCGGGTCCACATGTAATTGAGGGCAACACGCTCAGTTTCCCGGCTGCGAGCGGGGACTCGCAGCAGAATTCTCACGGGAGAACCCGAGAGAAGCTGCGGCAGCAGTTCCGCGAGGGCAAGCTGGACGACCGGACGGTGGAGATCGATGTCCGGGAGCGCAACACACCGTCGTTCGAGATTATTTCGAACCAGGGCGTCGAGGAGATGGACATCAACCTGAAGGATGTCCTGCCCAATTTATTTGGCCAGCGCACGAAGAAACGCAAGATGAAGGTGGCCGAGGCTTTCGAGTACCTGGTGCAGGAAGAAGAGGGGCGCCTGATCGACATGGACCAGGTGACGCGGCTGGCGGTCGATCGCGTGGAGAACTCAGGCATCGTCTTTCTGGACGAGATCGACAAGATTGCCGGCCGGGAAGGCGGGCACGGTCCGGATGTGTCGCGTGAGGGCGTACAGCGGGATATTCTGCCCATCGTCGAAGGAACCACGGTTAATACACGCTACGGCATGGTGCGGACGGATTTCATTCTGTTCATTGCCGCCGGGGCCTTCCACGTCTCGAAGCCGAGCGACCTGATTCCCGAGTTGCAAGGGCGCTTTCCGATTCGCGTGGAGCTGCACTCGCTCACCGTGGAAGACTTTATCCGCATCCTCACTGAGCCAAAGTCTTCGCTGACAAAGCAGTCGACGGCGCTGCTGGAGACCGAAGGGCTGAAGCTGGAGTTCACGCGCGAGGCACTGGAAGAAATGGCGCAATTCGCGTTCCGGGTGAACGAGACGACGGAGAATATCGGCGCGCGACGCCTGCATACGATTATGGAGCGGGTGCTGGACGAGATCAGCTTCCTCGCGCCGGATCTGACGAAAGCGCAGCCGCAGAGCGAAGGCAATGTGCTGCAACTGGCAGCGGCCACCGACTTCGGGGCGACGGTTCCATTGCCGATCAGTGAGCGGCCGACAGTAGATGGCGGCACGGAGAAGGTAGTGGTGATCGATCCGGAATACGTGCGCCAGATGGTGGCGTCGATTGTGAAGGATCAGGATCTGTCGCGCTACATTCTTTAGAAGGAAAGCCCCGAGTTGGGAGTGGCCGTTATGAAGAGGCGCGTGGCTTCCGCAGCGTTTCTGGGAACTGGCTTGGCGATTGTCACGCTGGTTCTGGTGCATCACGCCAACTCAATCAGCAGAAGTGTTCCGCCTCCGAACGCTTCGCCGGTCCTGGTGAATACCTGCCTGATTACGACGGATGTCAACCGGCTTGCAGCCTTCTACGCGCAGGTTCTGGGCATCGAGCCGCACAAAGACAGCGACGATTACGTCGAATTTCGAACAAGCAGAGGTGTGCTGGCCTTATTCTCAGCCAATGCACAGGAGAAATACATTCCTGGTTCGGCGCGACCAGCGGAAAATCACAGCGTGATTCTGGAGTTCGAGGTGGACGACGTTGACCACGAATATGCGCGGCTGCACGATCTTGTGAAGACGTGGGTCAAGGAGCCTAGCACTCAGCCGTGGGGCACCCGCTCCATCTATTTTCGGGATCCTGATGGCAACCTGGTCGACTTCTTCACGGTGGTGAAAAAGTCGCAGGCATCGCGTTAGGTGATTCAGCCCCGACTACATCACGTGCAGGGGCGCCCCCATGCGATCGAGTTCTCCTCTTACCTTGGTAAGGCCGTACATATAGCTTTCGAATTCTTCGGCAAGGCGCGCGAAGAACGGGGCTTCGCTCTGGTATTCGAAGAGATTGAACTGGGAGACGATGTAATAGCTCTCCTTGCCTGTGCGAACCATCTCGAGAAAGCTCGCGTCGCCGGAAAACTTTGAGCGCTGCACGGCTTCGGGGTACATTCCTGTTGAGAACAAGGCGTAGTCGCCGATGTGCTTGCGCACCTTGCGCTCGGCGTCGAAAGAAGGCGCAGTTCCATTGACAGGATCGGAGGCGGCCAGCATCTGGGCTACGTCCTTGACCGCGCGGCCTTCCGGGTCGCGAATGCAGTAGAGATTTTCGACGACGCAGAATTCCGTGAGCAGATCAGCGACGTACGAAGTGACTTCCCGATCGTGAACGCCGAGGTGTTCGGCATAGCATTCTGAGACCGTGCGATGAAAGAGCTGACGAAGCGCGTGTTCTTCGGGAATCATTCCGCCCTCCCGGGTGCGTGTCTGGCCTTGATTGTGGGGGCCCGTTGTACTGCTAGATGCTTAAGACGTCGGCAAAGTGAACCAGCCTCTTTAACATCTTTGTGACAAATGTACGGAATTTGTTACGGCTGACAAGTCACCAATTGTGTTACAGCTTGTAATTTTTTGGCACTCAAAGGTGGCAAGTGCGAATGCTTCTGGCGGCAAGTGATCGAAACAGCCGCAGATGAACAGGAATTCATCTCATAGGTTTATTTACGGGTCTATGCTCGACTTGAATTCGCAAGCACCTTAACGCCCGCCGGCGAAACCAGAGAGGGTCAATGTCGAAATACTCCCCTTCCCCTGAGCCTTCCAAGAAGAAGCATCACCCAAAATCCGGAGGCGGCAAGCCGTCCGGGGGCGATCCGCCAGCGCCCCAGCCTGTGTTTGCGCAGCCGACACCGTCTCCTGACCCGACCAGCTTCAAACACCCGGTGACCGATCAAAGCTTTGCCGAACTCACCAGCCTTGAGCCGGTGCCCGAGCCGACTGGAGGTGCTGTCGAGCCGGTTCTGACATTGGCCCAGGTCTATGGAAGCGCAGGCGCGGCGAAATCTGCGGCGATTCAGAAGAGTGGACAAATTGTTTTTCACGCGGTCGGAGACACGGGCAGTGTCGAAGGCCCTACGACACAGTCGCTGGTAGCAGACAAAATGGTGGCGGATTTCACAGAGGCGAATCCGGCCGATGTGCCGTCGTTTTTCTATCACCTGGGCGACGTCGTCTACTACTTCGGCGAGGCTGCGTATTACTACGACCAGTTCTACGAGCCCTACCGCTTATACCCGGCGCCGATTCTCGGCATACCTGGCAATCACGATGGCGTAGTCTACGCAAGCGATCCGGCGCCGACGCTGGATGCATTTTTGCGCAACTTCTGCTCGCTTCAGCCGGTGGTAACTCCCGACGCGGGAGGCTTGGTGCGCACGGCGATGATCCAGCCTGGCGTCTATTACACCTTTGACGCGCCCTTTGTCCGGATACTGGGTCTCTACAGCAATGTGCTCGAGGATCCGGGAGTGATTTCGAACCAGGGAGCGACGAACAGCGCGCTCGACACGCGGCAGATTGACTTTCTTACCGCGGCGCTCAAGCGGGTGAAGAGCGAAAAATATGCCGGAGCGGTGCTGATTGCCGTGCATCACCCGCCGTTCACAGGCGGAATGATTCACGGGGGTAGTCCGCAGATGCTGGCCGACATCGACAGCGCGTGCACCGCTGCCGGTGTGTGGCCACATGCGGTGATTTCAGGACATGTGCACAACTACCAGCGCTTCACGAGTACGGTGAGCAATCTGCAGATTCCGTATGTGGTGGCTGGCTGCGGCGGGCACGCCCCGCTGACGGCTATGCGCAGCACCTATCGCACACCGTACAAGATCGACGACACGCTGACCCTGGAGAGCTACGACGACACCGACTTCGGTTATCTGCGAGTGGTCGTCACCGCGACCACGCTGACCATCGAGTTCCATCCGGAGGCCGATGGTGGCGTAACCAAGACTCCAGATGACACGGTGACGGTTAACCTGGCGACTCGCGCCATCAGCTAAGCGAATCCAGACCTAAGGCGAGGCGGGATGTCTCGTCCCGCGTTTGCAGCTTTCCGTCACGGTCCTATTGCTTTCCCATAGGGCTTTGTGAAATAGTCCTATGGCATAGCAATAGGAGGAATTTCCGTGGGCAACAAAGCTGATGTCTGGCAGGGAACGCTGGCCCTGATGGTTCTGAAGACGCTGGAGGCAATGGGGCCGCTGCACGGCTATGGCATCGCCCGGCGTATCGAGCAGACCAGCGGCGACCTGCTCTCGCTGAATTACGGAACGCTCTATCCAGCGCTGCTGAAGCTGGAACAGGAAGGGTATGTCAGGTCGAGCTGGGGGGCTTCGGAGAACAATCGCCGGGCGAAGTATTACGAGCTGACCAGTGCGGGGCGCAAGCAGGTCAAGAAGGAAACGGCCGACTGGGAGCAGACGACGGCTATCCTGGAGCGGTTTCTTTCGCCCGCAGAGGAAGGGTGATGCGCCGGCTGAGGACGCTCTGGCTGCGGGTGCGCGGAATGTTTGGCTCCGGGCGCGTCGGAGGCGATTTTGCGACCGAACTGGAGAGCCACCTGGCAATGGACGTCGAGGATGGCGTGCGCGCCGGGCTGAGCCGCGAAGAGGCTCGGCGGCAGGCGCTGATCCGCCTCGGAGGACTGGAACAGGCGAAGATCGCGCACCGTGAGCGGCGAGGCTTGCCCGGCGTGGAAGCGCTCGGCCGTGATGTGGCCTACGGCGTGCGCACACTCAGGAAAAATCCGGGCTTTGCGATAGTCTCAATTCTCATCATCGCGGTTGGCATAGGAGCGAATGCTGCGCTGTTTACCGTCGTGCGATCGGTACTGTTGAGGCCGCTGCCGTTTGCCAATCCGGATCGGCTGGTCATGCTGTATGGGCAGAGTGACCTGAACGATCCAACTTCGCGCAATGTGGTTGCAGCCGGCGATTTTTATGAATGGCAGCAGGCGTCGCATGGATTTGAGCAGATGGCCATCTGGCGCTGGTCGGGCTATAACCTGTCGGGCGACCGGAACGAGCTGCCGGAAATGGTGAGCGCCGCATATAGTTCATGGAATCTTTTCGCGACGCTTGGCGTGCAGCCGGTCCTGGGCCGGTCGTTTACCCCGGAGGATGACCGGCAGGGCGCGAACCGAACCGTGATTCTTGACTGGAATCTGTTCAAGCGGCGGTTCAATGGCGATCCGGCGATTGTGGGCAAGTCCATTCGGCTGAATTCGCGGCCGTATACCGTGGTGGGAGTGCTGCCCAAATGGTTTACCTATCCCGATCCGGAGGTGCAGCTATGGACTCCGTACCGGCTTGAGGAGAGTCCGCAGAACATTGAGAGCCACTACAACCACATGGGTTATGTGATTGGACGCCTCAGACCCGGAGTGTCGATTGAACAGGCCACACAGGAAGTCAGTCGCGTGCAGCATCAGCTTTTTCTTCGCTACAACACCTCAGGATCAATTGCCGGAGCGGTCATTTCCGCGTCTCTCGTCAATGACGTCGTCCGACAAGTAAAGACCCCGCTCTACGTCCTGATGGGGGCTGTGGGATGTCTGCTGCTCATTGCCTGCCTGAACCTGTCGAACCTGCTGGTGGCGCGGTCGGCGGCGCGGCGCAAGGAGATTGCGATTCGTTCTGCGCTGGGCAGCAGTCGGATGCGCCTGTGTCTCGAGCAGCTTACCGAGAGTCTGTTGATCTGCCTGGCGGGCGGGGCGGTAGGACTGGTGCTGGCGGTGTGGACCACGCGCTGGCTGACGACGCGTTGGGTGGATATGCCGCGCGCCGAGTCTGTGCATCCTGACGGGGTAGTGGTGGCCTTCGCGGTCAGTCTGACACTGGTTACGGGGATTCTTTCGGGACTGTTGCCGGCGATTTCCGCTACGGGGGGCAGCGTCCTGTCGGCTCTTCAGGATGGGTCACGCAGCATCGGCGGAAGCGCGTCGCGGGCGTCATTGCGCAAGACCCTGCTTACCGCGGAGATTGCACTGACGGTGGTTCTGCTGGTGTGCGCCGGGCTGCTGTTCAAGAGCTTTCTACGGCTGCGCTCGGTCGATCTGGGATGTAGAACCGACCACACCCTGACCATGAAGTATTTTCTGCGCCGGCCAAAGTATGCCCAGCCGGAGCAGATTGTCGCTTTCCATACCGGGCTGCTCGAGAAAGTGCGCGCGCTGCCCGGTGTCGAGGCGGCCGGGCTGACGAATGTTGTGCCGGGCGATGGCTACTACGGAGATACAGGAATCAAGTTTCCCGAGCATCTTCCGCTTCCGCCGAATGTCCATCAGCAGGCGATGTACAGGACGGCCGATCCGGGCTATTTCTCGGCGATGGGGATTCCCCTCATCAAGGGGCGCGTTTTCACCGAGGACGAGCGGGGCATGAAGAACGACAAGTACATCGTCATCAACCAGCAATTCGCACGCGAGTATTTCCCGAACGAGGATCCGATCGGGAAACATGTGTTTGCCAGCTGGGAGAGCGACCCAGGCGATGCTTATGAGGTGATCGGCGTGGTCGGCGACACGCTCTACGCGCTGGACCGGCCGGCCAAGCCAGCGATGTGGTTTCCCATCTTGTCGGGGAACCCGGCGGAGTCGGGTGATGCGATGCTGGTCGTTCATGCGCGCGGCGATGCGACGTCGCTGGCATTGCCGATTCAGAAACTGATTGCGCAGATAGATCCGGATCTACCGGTGTCGAAGATTCTCACCATGGAGCAGATCGTGGGTGTATCGACAGCGAATTCAAGCTTCAGCGCAACCCTCGTGCTGGCGTTTGCAGGCCTTTCGCTGCTGCTGGCGGCGGTCGGGCTGTACGGAGTGCTGTCTTACCTGGTGACACAGCGCACCACGGAGATCGGCATTCGTATCGCGCTGGGCGCGCGCCGCGGACAGCTGCTGCAGCTGGTGATGCTCGACGGGTTGAGGCCGGCTCTGATCGGGCTGGTGCTGGGGATTGCGGGCAGCATGGCAGCAACGCAGCTGATCCGGTCGGTGCTATACGCGACGCATCCACTGGACGCAGTTGTATTTGTATCCGTGATTGCGACGTTATTGCTGGTCGCGGCAGTCGCCTGCCTGGTACCTGCATGGCGTGCAGCGCGAGTGGACCCGATCCAGGCACTGCGCGCGGAGTGATGCCATGAGAAAAGTAAAAGCACTGTGGCGAAGGCTGAGAGGCGTGTTCTCCTCCGACAGGGCTGAGCGGGATTTTGCCGATGAACTCGATGGCCATTTGGCGATGCACATCGAAGACGGTGTGCGTGCCGGGTTGAGCCGCGAAGAGGCCCGGCGGCAGGCACTGATCCGGCTGGGAGGGCTGGAGCAGGCAAAGATCGCGCATCGCGAGCGTCGCGGGCTGCCGTTGATCGAGACGCTGGCGCAGGATGTGCGGTACGGCTTGCGTCTACTGGGGAAGTCTCCAGGATTTGCGTGCGTAAGCGTGGTGACGCTGGCGCTGGGCATCGGCGCGACGACGGCGATCTTTTCGGTAGTGAAGGCGGTCTTGCTGAAGCAGCTGCCGTACAAGGATCCGGGCAGCATTGTTGCCGTGTGGACGGCGAATCAGGCCAGCGGAGGGCAGCCGCTGCCCTCCTCACCCGGCGACTTCGCGATCTGGAAGCAGAAGAGCGGCGTCTTCGAGGACATGGCTCCGTCATACGATGACGAGAAGACGCTGACCGGCGAAGGCGCCCCGCAGTTTCTCATTGGCTACGGCGTGTCGGCGAATTATCTCCGCATTCTCGGCGTTCAGCCGCAACTGGGGCGACTCTACACTGATGAGGAGGATAAGCCCAAAGGCCCGAATGTTGCACTTCTGAGCGATCATCTCTGGCGGACGACGTTCCATTCCGATCCCAACATCGTAGGCAGAGCGGTTACGCTCGATGGCAAGCCGTACACGGTTGTCGGCGTGATGCCGCGGGCGTTCAATTATCCGCCGACGGTCGAGATATGGACGCCGGCTGCGATGGCTCCGTCCGACTTCGACGACTTCAAACATACATATGTGCGGATCCTGGCACGGCTGAAGCCGGGTGTGACGCTGGCGGCCGCGCAGAAGGCAATGAATGCGCTCGAGGTGCAGGTAGACGCTGCGCATCCGGATACCGACGGCGGCAATCGGGTGGTGCTGACTCCGCTGCGGGAGCAACTGACGGGGGATATTCGAAAACCGCTCCTGATTCTGCTGGGCGCGGTGGTGTTGGTACTGCTGATCGCCTGCGCGAATACGGCAGGGCTGGCGCTGGCGCGGGATGCGGAGCGCCGGAAGGAGATCGCTGTGCGGCTGGCTCTGGGGGCGACGCGCTTTCGACTGCTGCGCCAGTTCCTGACGGAGAGCCTGCTGCTGGCGGTGATGGGCGGCATCGGCGGCGTGCTGCTGGCGCTGGCGGGGACACGGCTTCTCGTAGGGCTGTTTCCCAACGATGTGGCGAATCTGCAGATTCCGAAGGTGACGGAGATTCCCGTCGATCACGGAGTGCTTCTGTTCGCGGCTGCGGTGACCCTGCTCACGGCGCTCCTGTTCGGGATTGCTCCGGTTCTGAAGGCCACGCACGTTGACGCCGGCGATTCGATGAAAGACGCGACCCGGGGGAGCACGGCGAGCAGGCACTCGAATCGCTCGCGGAACGCGATTGTCGTGGTCGAGGTAGCGCTGTCACTGGTCCTGCTGGCGTCGGCGGGTCTGGTGGTTGCGAGCTTTCAGCGGGTCATCAATTCCGATCTCGGCTTCGAGACCGACCACCTTCTTTCTCTCGAGATATTTTTGCCCTTGAACCGGTATCCATCGAAGGATTCAGGAAAGAGGAGCGCGCTGGTCGATGAGGTCGTGAGCAGGATGAATGCGCTCCCAGGGGTGAAGAGCGCGGCGGCGACGAATTTTCTGCCGCTCACCGGCTTCTGGGGGGTGAGCAACTTTCTGCTGCGCGGGCAGGCGCCGCCGAAGAATGGGCAGGGGCCAGAGGCTGACAGTCGCGTGATGACGCCGGGGTATCTGCAGACGATGGGGATTCCGCTGCTGCGTGGGCGTGCTTTTACGGATGCAGATCGCGCGGGCTCCGCGCAGGTAGCGATGATCAACCAGACCTTCGCGAACAAGTACTTCAAGAGCAAAGATCCCGTAGGGGAAGAGCTGAACCTGGGCAGCGCGGATAAGCCAGACTGGTGGCGGATTGTGGGCGTAACCGGCGACGTGAAGTCTTTCGGCCAGGATCAGCCGACACATGCCGACATCTATCAGCCTTTGGATCAGAATCCATTTCCTATCATCGCGTTCGTGCTGCGGACGGAGACTGATCCCGCAGCAATGACGAAGGCCGCCGAGCAGACGCTTTGGAGTGTCGATCCGGAGTTGCCGGTATTCCGCGCGATTCCCATGAACATGCTGGCGAGCCAGACATTGGCGCTGCGACGGGCAAGCTCGGTGCTCATTTCGGGATTTGCCGTGCTGGCTCTGGTGCTGGCCTGCATCGGGATTTATGGGGTGATGGCCTATGCGGTAACGCAACGGACGCCTGAGATCGGTGTGCGTATGGCGCTGGGCGCGCGGAGGGAACAAGTGCTGCGGATGATGATGCTGCGCGGTTTCCGTCTGGCAGCGGTGGGTGTGGTGATCGGCGTCGCGGGAGCGCTCGCTTCGACGCGGTTGCTGGCGAGTCTGCTCTTCGAAGTGGGCGCGATGAATCCGTTGGTCTTTGCGCTGGCCATCGGGCTGATGCTGGCGGTAGCTGTTCTCGCTTCGTATCTGCCGGCACGGCGTGCGGCGGCAATTGATCCTATGAGGGCGTTGCGAGCTGAGTAGGAGGGAAGATGAAGAAGTTGCGGGCGTTCTTGCTCCGGCTGCGTGGGATGTTCAGAGACCAGGGCGCGGACAAAGAATTTGCGGCGGAGCTGGACAGCCATATCGCGATGGATATCGAGGACGGCGTTCGTGCGGGCCTGAGCAGCGAAGAGGCACGGCGGCAGGCGCTGATCCGGCTCGGAGGACTGGAGCAGGCAAAGATCGCGCAACGCGAGCGGCGAGGGCTGCCGTTCCTGGAGACGCTGGGGCAGGATGTGGTCTACGGCCTGCGCGTGCTTCGGAAGAGTCCGGGTTTCACGGTCATCGCGATTTTGACGCTGACGCTGGGCATCGGTGCCAATACGGCGCTGTTTTCCATCGTGAATGGAGTGCTGCTGAATCCGTTGCCATATCCGCGGCCGGATGAGTTAGTGACGGTGCATGCAAGCAAGCCGAATTTCGATACCGGGTCGATCTCGTATCCCAACTTTCGCGACTGGCAGAGAGATAACCAGTCGCTTTCCGCGCTCGCGATCTCTCGCAGCTACGGCTTCGTTCTGACCGGAGCCGGTGAGGCGGAGAATATACCGTCGGAGTTCGTCTCTTCGGATTTCTTTCCGATACTTGGCGTGAAACCGATATTGGGGCGTATGTTTGCTCCGGGTGAGGACGAAATCGGGCGCAGTCCGGTGGTGTTGATCAGCGCCGGGTTCTGGGCACGCAAATTCGGATTGAAGCCAGATGTTCTGGGGAAGACACTTACGCTCGATGGACGGGATTTCACGATTGTCGGCGTGATTCCCGACGACTTCAACCTGGTGGTGGGGAGTTTTAGCGCTAGCCAGATTTATGCGCCGATCGGACAATGGCGAAACACGGCTCTGAAGGATCGAGCCGCCGGACTGGGGATCCACGGTATAGCGAGGCTCAAGCCGGGCGTCACGCTGGAGCAGGCCCAGGCTGACATGATCAATGTGTCCGATCACCTGGCTGCGGAGTTCCCAAAGGAAGATCACGGTATTCGCGCCAAGCTGCTGCCGTTTCGCCAATCGGTGGTGGGCGACGTGCAACCGATACTTCTCGCTCTGCTGGCGGCGGTGGGATTCGTGCTGTTGATTGCCTGCGTCAATGTTGCCAACCTGCTGCTGGCGAGATCGAATGCGCGAGCGCAGGAATTCGCGGTGCGCATCGCACTCGGTGCAGGGCGCGTGCGTGTGGTCCGCCAATTGCTGACGGAAAGCACGATGCTCGCGCTGAGCGGCGGAGCACTTGGACTGGCGCTGGCGAGCTGGGGCACGCGGGCCGCGCTCAAACTGGCTCCCAGAGGACTGCCGCGTGCATCGGAGATCCATTTGAGCATCCCGGTGCTCGCGTTTACCCTGCTGCTTTCGCTGGCTGCCGGCATTCTATTTGGCTTGCTGCCGGCGCTAAGGATTTCTCGCGAAAATCTGCAGGACACGCTCAAGGAAGGCGGCCGCGGGCCGACTGGCGCGCGCCAGGGAACGCAGCGTGCGCTGGTTGTTTTCGAAATGGCGACTGCGCTGGTGTTGCTGAGCGGCGCCGGGCTGATGATCCGCAGCATGGTGGCGCTGTCAAAGGTTGACACCGGCTTTCAGCCGCATGGTGTTCTCACGGTGAGCCTGGCTGCGCCACCATCGCTGAAGGGAGCGCTCGAGAATGCAGTGCGCGCCTATACCCGGGAGGTGGACCGGAGGATCGAGCAGACTCCTGGTGTGCGCGCCGTGTCACTGTTATGGGGCGCGTTCCCGATGAGCTACGACGACGAGGACCTTTTCTGGCTGGAAGGAGAACCAAAACCGGCCAACCAGAATGACATGCATTGGGCGATTCGATACATCGTCGAGCCGGGCTATCTCAAAGCGATGGGCATATCGCTGATCCGGGGACGTTTTTTTAACGAGAATGACGACCAGCATTCTCCGCGCGTCGTGGTGGTGGACGACATATTCGCGCGGAAGTTCTTCGGAACCGCTGATCCGATCGGGAAGAGAATTCACCTGCAGAATTTCGATGACGCGGCTACGGTGGTGGGCGTGGTCGGACACGTGAACCAGTGGGGACTGGACAGTGACACAACCAATCCGCTGCGTGCCGAGATCTATGAGTCGTTTGCGCAATTGCCGCCGGTGCAAATTGCCCGCATTCCCGACGGAGTAGGTGTAGTAGTCGGCTCTTCAGGCGACGCGTGGACGCCGCTGAAGAGCATTCAGGAATCGATGCGGCAGATGAACCGCGACGAAGTCGTCTACGACATACTACCGATGGACAAGGTCATTGCGGATACCCTCGCCAGCAGACGTTTCTCGATGACTCTGCTCGCCGTTTTTGCCGGCCTGGCATTGTTACTGGCCAGCATAGGCATGTACGGAGTCATTTCCTATCTCGTTGGGCAGCGCACGCAGGAGATCGGTATCCGAATGGCGCTGGGAGCCGACCGGAGGAATATTCTGCGCTGGGTGCTCGGCGAGGGTGGGAAGCTGGCGGTTCTGGGAGCGGCTGCTGGGCTGGTTGCGGCACTCGCATTGACGCAGACGATGGCGCACTGGTCTCTGATTTATGGGGTGCACGCTTACGATCCGTGGACGATGGCGGTGGTAACGATTCTGCTGATGGCGGTGGCGCTCGTGGCGTCGTATATTCCGGCGATGCGCGCGACCCGCATCGACCCTATGCGTGCTCTGCGCAACGAGTAAAAAAGGGCGGGTGCCCCACCCTCGCCAAACTTCAGGAGCACCCGGTCAAGCAAAGCGGAGGTAACGATGCCGCGCGGCAGAGCAGGTACGCCGCTCGACCCCATGAGCCTACTCGAGGAGAACGATGGCGGTTGTCAAACGGATGTCATCCTTTTGTCGCCCCCCGTGGACGGTTATGGTCCGTTAAAAAGCCGCGCTTATAATGGGCTCCTTCAGGACAGAGTTCCATGACAACCAATGGTTCACATAATCAGTGGCCGGATCTCCCATGGCAGCAGTGGGAGGAGACGGCGACAACCGTGCACATGTGGACGCAGATTGTAGGCAAGACGCGGCTGGCCCTCAGTCCACTGCAGGAGCATTGGTGGAACGTCGCGCTCTATGTGACAGCGCGCGGGCTCAGCACCGCGGCGATGCCGGTGCCCGACGGTGTGCTGGAGATCGAGTTCGATTTTGCCGAGGATCAGCTGTTGTTCCGCCTGAGCTCGGGCGCAGACCTGGCCATTCCGCTGCGCCCGCAGTCGGTGGCTGAGTTCTATCAGGAATATCTCGGCTGTCTTGCGCAACTCGGCATATCGGTGACCATTAACCCGGTTCCGGTCGAGGTCAAGGATCCAATCCCGTTTGCTGAGGATACGGTGCACGCCGCCTACGATGCGGAATATGTCCGGCGGTTCTGGCACATTCTGATGCGCTCGACGGCGATCTTCCAGCGCTTCTCTTCGGGATTTGTCGGCAAGATCAGTCCGGTGCATTTCTTCTGGGGGAGTTTCGATCTTGCAGTTACCCGCTTCTCCGGGCGGCGTGCTCCGGAGCGGTCAGGGGCGGACGCCATCACTCGGGAAGCCTATTCGCATGAGGTAATCAGCGCCGGATTCTGGCCGGGGAACGGCGGGTACGGCGAGCCTGCATTCTACTGTTATGCGGCGCCGGTTCCCGAAGGACTGGCAGAGTCGAAGGTGAGGCCGGAGGCTGCGCGGTGGGATCCGGCCCTGGGGGAATTCATTCTGAAATATGAAGAACTTCGGAGCGGGCCGTCGCCTGACGATGCCCTGATGGAGTTTCTGGAGAGCACCTACGACGCAGCCGCGGACGCTGCAAAGTGGGATCGGGCGGCACTGGAGCGCTGAAAGGCGTTCCGTTTTGCAACCATTCAGATTCGTCCGATCGAAATTCACGATGTGCGCTGCGTGGCCGGAGCGAGGTGGGATATCCTTCAAGTAATACCGTCTGATGGAGGGCCCGATGAGCGATTTTTCACTGCGCGACCCCGGAGCATTGGGGACCATCGCAGCGATCGCTCTTTGCATCGGGGGCATCATCACGTACCGGGCGCTCCGCAAGCGGCCCAGTGAAGAGGAGCTGGAGCTGCTTCGCCGGCAGGAACTGGTGCAGTCAGGGCGCATACTCGACGGAACGATTCTGGACATTTCCGACGTCGGTCCGCATGAATGCGGCCGCCCGAACGGCATGCAGCTGATTATTTACAAATATGATGTCGCGGGAGTGAGCTACGAGTGCTCCCAGGACGTGACGAACCTGCGCGACTACGTGAATATCCACGACTGCCGTCTGGGATTTCCCTGCTCGGTGCGCTACGATCCGCATCGGCCGATCAACAGCATCATCGTGGCGGAGAACTGGAGCGGTTTGCGCGACACGGCGAACTCGGTTCCGGTTCGCGCTCCCGCACGCAAGCCTCGTCCGGTTGTACCTTACGTTGGCAATTGAACCCCCGGCGCGGGGCCGATAGACTTAAGTCATGCACGTGCATGCCACTTCGACGGGGAAGATGCAGCGTGTGTTGCGCCTTTCCCTGGTCGCCACGCTGGCCTACGTGCTGCTCACGCTGGTTGCCGGGCTGCGCGCACACTCTCTGGCTCTGGTCTCCGAGGCGGGACACAACGCTTCGGACGCGCTGGCGCTGCTGCTTTCCTTTGTCGCCGTTCATTTCCAGTCGCGCCCGGCTACAGATCGGAAAACGTTCGGCTATCAGCGGGCCGGTGTGCTGGCTGCGTTTCTCAACGCGCTGACACTGATCGTCATCAGCATCTGGATCGGCGTGGAGGCTGTTCACCGTCTCACCGAGCCGGTGCATCCACAGCCCAAGCTGATGATGCTGGTGGCGGCGGCGGGCGTGGTAATGAACGGAGTGATCGCCGCCATGCTGTGGCGGTGCAGCCGCGATGTGAATCTGCGCAGTGTCTTCATCCACATGCTGGGCGACACGCTTTCGACCGCGGCGGTGATCGTCGGCGGCGCGGCGATTCTGTTCACCGGAATGACGTGGATCGATCCGGTGCTTTCATTGGGGATTGCGGCGCTGATCTTGTGGTCATCCGTGGCGATTGTGCGCGAGACCCTGAACATTCTGCTCGAGGGCACTCCGCGCGGGCTCTCGCTCACGCAGATCCGCTCGACACTCGAAGAGATTGAAGGCGTGGAAGACGTGCACGATCTGCATGTCTGGAGCCTGGGATCGCAAACCCACGCACTGGCCAGCCACGTGACCATCGCCGATATTCCACCGTCGGAAAGCGCGCGTATTCTCGAGCAGATCAACGGCCGGTTGCGGGACAACTTCCATATTCACCACACGACGATTCAGTTCGAGCACGTGGAGTGCGAGGTGGCTCATGGATGCGTGATGGTGGTGGAAGAAGTCACCGCACATGGTCACCACGGACACAGCCACGATCACGGACATAGTCACAGCCACTAGTTATTCAACCGGCTTGTCGGGCTGGGCGTTGTAGATCTCTTCCACGCGCCCCAGGGTGTCGATCTCGTCAACCGGCTTGTCGTCACGAATCCTTAAAATCCGGGGGAAGCGCAGGGCGAAGCCGCTCGCGTGTCGCGAAGAGCGCATGACGTTGTTGAAAGCGACCTCGAGGACTTTAACTGGCTCGACGGTTCGGAAGGCGCCGAAGTCTTCGATGGTGTGGTCGTGGAAGAAGCGGGTGAGTTCGTCGATTTCAACGTCGGTGAGGCCGGAGTAGGCCTTGCCGACATTCTTTAATTCCTCGCCATCGCGGACGGCGAAGGTGTAATCGCTGAGTACGCCGGCGCGCTTGCCGTGGCCGAACTCTGCTCCTGTCACGACAACGTCGAGCGTTGCGAGTTCACGTTTCAGCTTCAGCCATGCGAGTCCGCGCTTGCCTGGCTGATAGATGCTGTCGAGAGCCTTGAGCATGACTCCTTCGTTGCCCCGGGCGCGAGCGTCGCTGTAGGCGCGGTCGAGCTGAGCGGCGGTGCGCAGATAGGTGGTGCCGGCCAGCATGAGTCGCGGAAAAGCGGCGTGTGCGTCAGCAGGCGCGAAAAGCAGCGATTGGCCGGGCTGCTCGAAGCTCTGCGTGCTTCCGGCATATTTGACGGCGAAGGATTCGAGGTGTCGCCGGCGCTGTGCCAGGGGCAGCTCGATTAACAGGTCTTCATTGAGAGAGAGCAGATCGAAGGCCATGAAGATGACGGGGACGTCCTCCTGCATCTCCTGAGTGACCCGTTTCCGGCCCAGGCGCTGCTGCAGGGCCGTGAAGGGCAGCGCGCGGCCGTCCCGTGGATTCCAGGCGAGCACTTCACCGTCGATGATGGCGGGCTCGCGGATAGCGGCAAAGGCGTGGATGAGTTCGAGAAATGACTCTCCCAGGTCTTCGCGGCTGCGGGAGAAGAGCTCGACGCGTCCTACCTGAGCCGGGTCGCCGCAGTGGAGTTGCGCGCGGATGCCGTCGTACTTGTCTTCGATAGACACGCGGCCCGGGATCAGGGCCCTCGCGGTCTGCTGGTCGGCGTCTTTCTCGACGGCGATCTCTTCCGAGAAGCGCTTCATCGCTTCTTCCACCGTGGAGACGGGACTGGCCAGCATGACGCCGATGGGATGGAAGAGCTTCATGCGGGCGTCGGCGAGAGTTTTGGTCGCGGCCATGGCTACGACTTCCGGCAGGCTGCCGGTGAGCATGGCTGCGTGGCGCACAGCGACGGGCTGAGCGTCGTATGCTGCGGCGATGGCTTCTTCGACAAGGCTCTGCTTGACTCCGATGCGCATGTCGCCGGAAATGAGCTTGAGGATGTACTTGGCTTCGATTGGCGTCGCGCTGCGAAGGAGTTGCAGGACCAGAGGCATTTTTGCCGCAGGACCGCGCGCCGCGGCAAAGGCTGTGAGCGAGTCGTCGAGCCGCTGCAAGGTCAGGGATGCAGGTGGGATTTCGCGGGCGTTGAGCAGATCCTGGGCGGCTGCGCCGAGATCTCCGTGGCGGCGATATGCAGTGTGCAGGCTGTCGCGGTTGGCTTCCGCGACTTCTGCCAGAGCGCGGCTGAGAAGTGATCCGCCGACGTTGAGAGCGCGGCGGTCGGTTTCCGGGAAAGGCGTGCCTGCGATGTAGAGCGCGGCGCGTGCGGCGTCATCGCCGCTGAGACCTCGCAGGTAGTTGGAGATGATGGCGCGCTTCTCGAGCTTTTTGGTGGTGGCGGCAAGCGCATCGCAGACCTCGGCGAATTGGAGGAGTGTACTCATCCCAACAAACTATAGATGGTTCGTGTGGCGTCCGATCCGACCGGTCCTTGTTAGAATTTGTCTGGAAAAATCAACGTGAGTTACAACATCGCCATCTGTACACCGCCAGTTTCTGCAGATGACTCCGTCGCATGGGATCAGCTTGATCAATTTCTGGATGCGAAGGGTCCCGTGCCCCCGGATCTGAAATCTCTTTACGGTCAACTAACAGCCCGTTACCCCTGCATCTGTAGTTTGTCCGATGACGAGGTGGATACTATCGGGGTCTGGAGCGATGGGCCTCTTTGGAACAATTTTGGCAGTCGCGCGGCGAATCTGGGGGTTATCTATTCCAGGGTTGAAGAAGTTTACCCGTTCCTCGTTGAAACCGCACTTGGCCTCGGGCTAACTATCTTCGATTGGGCTGGACCCACGATATATCGACCATCATGAAGAGCCTTTTCTGCGCCCTGCAGCATCGAAATAGAGGTAAACTGATCCAGATGCGGCTCTCGCTCACTAACGGCGCACTCCTTTAGCGGCTCCCGCCGCATACTGCCGTTTTCTCCCTATTTTCATTTCTAAATCCTGAAGACAAGCGCCATCGCGCCGTGAGAAAAGAACATGTTTGAACGTCTGGAACAAATCGAAGCCCGCTATGAATCGCTGGGTGAGCAGCTCGCCGATCCGGAGATCATCTCCGATCAGTCAAAGTATCAAAAGATCGCGAAGCAGCACCGCGACCTGGAAGACATCGTCGAGAAGTACCGGGAATACAAGCAGGTGACGCGGGGCATCGCCGACGCGAAGGCGATGATGCAGGAGAGCGATCCCGATCTGCGCGCCATGGCCGAGGAGGAGCTTCTCCAACTGGAGGAGCGCGAGCCGGCAATCGAGGAAGCGCTCAAGCTACTCTTGCTGCCCAAGGATCCGAATGACGAGAAGAACATCATCATCGAGATCCGTGCGGGCACGGGCGGAGATGAGGCGTCGCTGTTTGTCGCCGAAGTCTTCCGAATGTACTCGCGCTTTGCCGAACAGCATCGCTGGAAGGTGGAAGTGCTGTCGAGTTCAGAGTCGTCGGTGGGCGGATTGAAGGAAGTGATCGCCATCATCGAAGGCGACAAAGTGTACTCCCAGATGAAGTACGAGAGCGGCGTGCACCGAGTGCAGCGCGTGCCGGCAACGGAGACGCAGGGGCGAGTTCACACTTCGGCGATTACGGTAGCCGTGCTGCCGGAGGCTGAGGAAGTCGACGTGAAGATCGAGGCCAAGGACCTGCGCATCGATACTTTCTGTTCGTCAGGGCCGGGCGGCCAGTCGGTCAACACAACGTACTCGGCGATCCGCATCACGCACCTGCCGACAAACACCGTGGTGAGCTGCCAGGACGAGAAATCGCAGATCAAGAACCGCGAGAAGGCGATGCGTGTGCTGCGTGCGCGCCTGTATGAAGTCGAAATGGAAAAGCAGCACGAGGCGCAGGCCAAGGAGCGCAAGCAGCAGGTGGGATCGGGTGACCGCAGCGAGAAGATCCGGACGTACAACTTTCCGCAGAACCGCCTGACCGATCACCGTATCGGACTGACGATTCATCAGCTTTCCGACATGATGTTGGGCAAGCTGCAGCCAGTGATCGACGCGCTGACAGCGCACTATAACGCCGAACGCCTGAAGGCAGAGGCCGAGACGGCAGCAGCCTAAGCGGCCCAATGGTCACGATGGATTCGATCGGGTCTGCGCTTAGCGATGGTGCGGCGCGCCTTGCCTCGTCACCAACGGCCCGGCGGGATGCTGAACTGCTGCTGATGCGCGTGCTGAGCTGCGATCGGGCATATCTGCTTACCCATCCGGAGACGCAGTTGAGTGCCGAGCAAGCTTCCGTATATGCGGGCTGGCTTGCGCGCCGCGCGCGGCATGAGCCGGTTCAGTACATCGTCGGCGAGCAGGAATTCTACGGGCTGACGTTTCGCGTGACGCCGGATGTTCTGATTCCGCGTCCGGAAACGGAGCATCTTGTCGAAGCTGCGCTGGCGCGAACTGACCGCGATGCTTCGTTGCGCATTGCCGACATCGGCACGGGATCAGGCGCGATTGCCGTGGCGCTGGCACATGCATTGCCGCGGGCGCGGATCACGGCGTTGGACATCTCCACGGGTGCGCTGGCCGTTGCCCGAGAAAATGCCGCTAAACACTGCGTAAGCGATCGCGTGCGCTTTTCCGAGTCGGACTTGCTAAGAGCAGCCGCTGGCGAGCAATTCGACATGATCGTGTCGAATCCGCCGTACGTGGGTGAAGGCGAGGAACTCGAACCGCAGGTGCGCGATTACGAACCTGCTTCTGCCCTCTTCGCGGGACCGGAAGGCCTTGATGTTTATCGGCGGCTGATTCCGCAGGCGCAGGCGGCGCTGAGGCCGGGCGGATGGCTGCTGCTGGAGATCGGGCACGGGCAGCGGGATGCATTGGCGCAGCTGCTGGGGGGCTGGGACAACGTCAGCTTCATTGCGGACTTGCAGGGGATTCCGCGCGTGGCTTGTGCGCGGCGGACGAAGTAGCGGAAGTCTTCATCGCCGGCTTCTCTCCCGCTGCAGCTCGCGATAGGCCTCGCTCTTGGATATGCCGCGCTCGCGGGCGATGCGCTTGAGGGCGTCCATCTCGTCGAGACCTTCGGCCTCTTTCAATTCGGCAATTCGGGCCTGGACGCTGACAACTGCTGGGCCGGTTGCAGCCGAAGGGTGCGCATCGACGAGCAGAACTATTTCTCCGCGGATGCGGTCCCGTCCAGCAAGTTGCCCGCGAACCTCGGCGACGGTCCCGCGCAGGAATTCCTCGTGCAGCTTGGTCAACTCGCGGGCGACGACGACACTACAGGCGGTTCCCCAGACGCGTTCTACGTCTTCCAAAGCTTCAAGAATGCGATGTGGGGCTTCATAGAAAACGAGGGTTGACGCCTGGTTTAGGCCAGCCCTCAGCTTTTCGAGATCACTGCGGCGGGCGCTGGTTTTCGGAGGCAGAAAACCGACAAAGAGGAAGCGCTCAGTGTCGAGCCCTGAGGCCACGAGTGCGCTCAATGCGGCGTTGGCGCCGGGAACGGGAAAAACGGGGATCTCGGCTTTGATCGCCGCTCGGGTGAGGAACATGCCGGGATCGGAAATCGCCGGTGTGCCGGCGTCAGAAACGACAGCGATGCGCTCGCCGCCGAGCAGGTCGGCGATCAGCTCGGAGGTGCGTCCGGCCTCATTGTGCTCGTGCAGGCTGACGGTAGGCGTGGTGATGCCGTAGTAGTTCAGCAGCTTTTGTGTCTGGCGGGTGTCTTCGCAGGCAATGCGATCGACAGATTTGAGCACGCGCAGGGCGCGGAAGGTGATGTCTTCAAGATTGCCGATGGGAGTGGCTACGAGATAGAGTCCCGGAGCGAGCGGTTCCTGTTCTCTGGGGTTATCGTCATGTGCCATCGCGGAAAATTCAGCTCTCGCGCTCGAAGCGGCGGTGCTCGGCGAGCAGGCCCATACTGTTGCTGAGGTTCTGCCAGGTGACGATGCCGACAATGCGTCCGTCTACGGCCACCGGCACCAGCGCCATGCGACCACCGGCGATACGGCGGATCATCAGGCCGAGGGAGTCTTCGGGCTTGGCCACCTGGAAGGTGCGCGCCATTACCGACTGCACATAGCCGTTGCCGTCGCTACGCAGTGCAGCGAGAATGCTTTGCTTCGAGACCACGCCGACCAGGTTGGCTCCGCGTACGACCGGGAATTCATCCTGCAGGCTGTGGATGGCCTTGTAGAGCGCGTCGGCCAGGGTGTCGGAGGGTGAAAGCGTCGAGAATTCGGTCAGCATGACGTCGCGCATGAGCACGGTTTCGACTACCGACTGGAACATCACGCCCTGATCCTCGAGCTGGGCGCCGACAAAGATGAAGAAGCCTCCCATGACGAGCCAGGGGCTGATGGCGGCAGCGATTCCGGAGTTGGGAAGTGCCAGCAAACCAAGACCAACGACCATGGCCAGCAGTCCAAAGCCCTGGCTGAGGCCGGAGACGGCTCGCGTGGCCTGCGCCGTCCCGCGTGTCCGCGACATCGCGCCACGCAGGATTCGCCCGGCGTCCAGCGGATAGACGGGGAGGAGATTCAGCAGGCCCAGCATTGCGCTCATCCAGACGGTGGAGCGGATGAGGTGTCGCGGGGTGATCCAGGGCTTGGCGGCGATGGGCACTCCCGTGGTTGCGCCCAGGACGAGCCCAGCAAGCACGGCGGCGAAAAGCAGATTGGCGACGGGGCCGCTCAGCGCCAGGATGGTCTGCACGCGGCCTTCGCTGGCGCGCTCGGCGCTCTCCGGCGTGGAGTAAGAAAAGAGGCCGCCGATGGGGAGAAGGAGGATGCTCCGTATACGGAGGTCGTGATACGCCGCGGTGATAAGGCGGGCGACTTCACGCACGAAGACGGCCAGCAGGAGAAGCAGCCACATCATGATCCCGCGCCAGGCGGCGACGCCGGCCACTCCCGTGGAGAGCAGACAGAAACCGAGCACAAGCAGGAAGAACATGTGAATGCGAAGGTCCACGCCAAACCAGCGTCCTAATGGAAATGACCATCCTCGCATCGTCTTCTTCTACGTCCCTTTCTTGCTCTTCCTATTGTAGAGGGTGGGTTGTTCCGCCTTGTTAGGATGAGGTGCGATGCGGGTGATTTCCGGCCAATATCGTTCGCGCGTGCTCATTGCGCCCAAGGGGCGGGATACCCGTCCCACCAGCGACCGGCTTCGTGAGACGCTTTTCAATGTGCTCGCGCCGTGTATCGAGGGGGCAGTCTTTGTTGATCTCTATGCGGGTTCGGGAGCGGTCGGAATTGAAGCCCTGAGCCGGGGCGCGCGCGAGGCGGTCTTTGTGGAGCAAGCAGAACCCGCGCTGAAAGCAATCCGGACGAACCTGGGCGCCTTCGGTATTCGCGGAGGATATGCGCTCGAGCCGCGCAGTGTTAATGCGGCGCTGAAACGGCTGGCGTCTTCGGGGCGTGTCGTGGATGTTGTCTTTCTCGATCCTCCGTATGAGCGCGCCGATGAATATGAAGCAGCGCTGGGGCTGCTGGGAGGAGAATGCGCGGGGCTGCTCGCATCGGGTGCAATTGTGGTGGCGGAGCATGCAAAGAAGAGCGATTTGGAGGAGCGGTATGGGAAGCTGCTGCGATATCGCACGCTGAAGCAAGGGGACGCTGCGCTGAGTTTTTACCGGTTGGATGCGGACTGAGCCGGCGCTGCGAGGTTAGCGCCTGTCTGCAGGTCGATGGTGAAGGGCACGTCGCGGTCGGCGAGCATATCCCAACCGATTCCTTCCAGACGATCGCCCTCGACGCGCGTAATCTCCACCCCTTCCCACGAGAGGCGCGATGTCTGCCAGACCTTCCCCTTCGGTCCCCAGGCGAGGAGCGAATGGTGTCCGGCGAATACGAGAAGCTGTTGTGCCGGCAGAGCCAGCACTCGAAGCACAGGGCGGTATTCGATCTGCTCGAACTGCTCGGGGTTGGTAGTGTCGATTACGTATGCGTACCCGCCGGCGACGGCGCAGAGGCGGTTTGGATCGGGGCAACTCCACAAGCCGGTTGGGGCAGCGGCGTCGGCGAACCCGAGAGCGAAGGTCGCGAGGAATGGCTGCGTGTCGGCAGAGTGAACCAGAACCTCAAGGGCCCCGCGCTCAACTTCCTCGGCCCGTCGCGGATAGACGAATTGCCGGGCGGGCAGGATCAGCGGGCGTTGGGCCAGGATTTCGGCGGTCCAGGTGCGCGGGAAGGCCAGATCGGTGATGGGGGCGTTCATTGTTGCGGCTCGAAACTGAGGATCCAGTCGAGTTGCTCGACGGTATCGGGAACGGAGCAACCGCGGGCCTCCTCGATCAAGGCGAGAGCGTCGACGGGCGTGACTCCGAGTTGGATCATGACGGCGGCGGTGGTGACGGTCGCGCGGCCAATACAACCGCGGCAATGGGCTCCAACTCGCTTTCCTTGTCCGATAGCATCGACCAGCCGCCCGATTAGGCGACGAAAGCTCTCCTTGGCAACCGGTGTTGTCCGGTCGGGAATCGGGTAGGAGATAAATTCGATCCCCATTTGTGCGGCCAGTTCGCCCTCTGTTTCCAGGCGAAGGTCGACCACTTCCTCGGATGTCAGCAGCGAAACCAGGACGTCGATGCCTCCCTGTCGAAGACGTCCCAGATCTTGTTCGAGCCACTCGGCGCCTCGCGGACGCCCAACGATGGCGAGGGACGGATGCTCATCATGCTCGATCCAGTAAATGTCCTTCATCAGTCCGCCAGAAATTGCTGGATTCGCTCGCGCACGCTCAGGATACGCAGCGGGAGCTGGAGCTGGCTGCCCTCTTCAATCACGGGAATGAGCTTGTCGAACTCGCGGCCGGAGTGCGAGCCGGTCAGCGCGATACGCACGGGATGGAAGAGCTCTTTACCCTTCGCGCCGGTCTCGGTCTTGATCTCGTTCATCCATGATTTGAACTGCTCGGCGGTCACAAGGCTGGAGGCGTTTTGAACGCGGGCGGCGAAGGCCGCCAGCACTTTCTGCGCGGACTCGGTGGTGAGAAGGGCAGCGTTCTCTTCGTTGGCGTGGGCGGCGTCCGGATCAAACTGGAAGACAAATGCAGACTTCGCCGGCAACTGATCGAGTTGATCGAACGAGGGCAGAAAGAGGGTGACAAGCTTTTCGAACCATGCGAGCATCGCCGCGTCTGCCCGTTCGGGCAGGAGGCCGGCATTTTCGAAGTAGGGTGCAGCAAGGGAAACCAGGCGAAGCGGCTCGCACTGCTTCAGATAGTGACGGTTCAGCGAGTGGAGCTTGGCCCAGTCGAAGACTGCTGGGGCAGCAGTTACGCGCTCGACTTTGAACTCGTGTGTCAGTTCCTCGAGGGTGAAGATCTCGCGTGTGCCGCCTTCGGCACCCCAGCCGAGGAGTGCCAGGTAATTCACAAGCGCCTCGGGGAGGATCCCCATCTCGCGGAAGCTGGCGATGGAGGTTGCGCCATGGCGCTTGGAAAGCCGCTCACGGTCGCTGCCGAGGATAGTCGAGAGATGTGCGAACTGGGGCACCGGCCATCCGAAGGCTTCATAGATCGCGACCTGCTTGGGAGTGTTGGAGATGTGGTCGTCGCCACGGATCACGTGCGTGATCTCCATGAGCGCGTCGTCGACGGTGACGACGTAGTTGTAGACGGGGACGCCGGACGACCGCACCAGGAT
>Ga0335073_10000763_pt1 | contig 42135 bp, 40 predicted proteins | sample Lox_Sample_22_FD_207093 | JGI IMG/M metagenome (GOLD analysis project Ga0335073, IMG submission 207093) | Soil microbial communities from Loxahatchee National Wildlife Refuge, Florida, United States - Lox_Sample_2.2 | ecosystem: Environmental > Terrestrial > Soil > Wetlands | place: USA...
GAATCGTTTCAACGAGCGGATATTTATATTCCCTGAGGTCGAGCCGTCCGTCTTCCCACACTGCATAACAGGCTTCCTGACGGCCGGTTCTGGGCTGACCGAGGCTGCCGGGATTTATGATCGTCGTTTGATTGACAACGCGAATGAACGGCTTATGGGTATGGCCTACGACCAGAATGTCTGCATTGAGGCCGTTGACTTCCCACGTCCACTGGTCCGATGCCTCTACACAATATCCGAACAGAGGATTCGTCGGAACCGCGTGAACGAGATAAAAGCGAGTGGAACTCACGGTCACTTCTTTGAATAGCGGAAGATCTCGCAGGAACTGCAGATCTTCTTCCGTGCAGGCCCGACGGGAGTACTCCAGCGTCTCGGCAGCCAGACGTCTAAAAGGAGAGGAGCATTGCGGGTCGACCGATTCCCCAGCGGCAAGGTCATGATTGCCGCAGATTGTCACGCTGGCTCGACTCCGAATTTCCCGGATTACCTCACTCGGCCTGGGGCCAAAGCCTACGAGGTCTCCAATGCACCAAATGTCGTCACAGTCCGTCTCCGGAAACGCATTGAGGGCGGCGAGATTGGCGTGAATGTCGGAAATGATTGCTATTTTCATGGTTCCCCCTGCCGATCGGCGCACATATGCCCGCAGCGTTTGTGCATCTCGATTCTTCGTCGGGAAACCCTGTGGACGGGAAACTCCCCGACGAACCTCGTCAGGGGTCATCATCCGTCCCACCAGATCAAATCAGGAAGGAACAGCAGTTCAGGCGAACCCCTTCGCCATTGCCTCAATAAAGAAGCAACAAAACAGTATACCAGCGACACGATTCCCCTCCAAGAATCGCTGACATCGAAAATGGCATTCACATTTGCGTGCCTGAACCGGTCTGAAATCCATTGTCCCAGCGGCCGACAATTACTTCCTGAGCGGCGCGAACGATCAGATTTTGCGGGTAGGAATCCTCAGCCATGAAGGCGGTCAGAGGTGGACCTCCGTCACCAGGCGAGATTTGGTTTACGAGCATATTCAGTCTTTCCGATCCCCCCGTTAAGACGGGAGGGCGCGGAGAGCGACAGCATCGATCGGGGGCGTTCATCGCGGAAGCCTTTCGGAGAGCTTCCGGCCGCCAGAATTATTCCGTGGGTCTTCCTCCTCGACTGGCAGCGTGCAGGAGAACCGAACCGCAATCCGCCACGCATTTCCGCTGTACCGAACCCACATTTCTCAAGCAGTCGCGCCTTTCTTATAATGGCTGCGGAGCGCGGAAGTTTCAGGCTCCGATGAATATGACCGTCGCGCGGGGGACGTCGCCTGAGGAAGAAGAGCTTGCTGCGCGCCGGGCCGAACTGACCTGGCTCCGAGATGAGCTTGCAACCCAGGAACTCGGACTCACCAATCAAAAAGCGGCAATCGCAGCATTCGAGGAGCGCTATCTTCGTGAGCTCGGATCGCTCAATGCGCGGCTCGCCGAATGGAAGCTGCGCCTCGCAAGTCGCCCGGCTGCGGAGTACGGCGACTGGGCCGGTAGTCCCCCTTCCGGCTCGCGGCCGCAAGTGGTGCCGGGTTTTGATCCGAGATCCCAGGAAGTAGCCGCCGAGGAAGAGTCCGTTCTACATTCGCATGAAGTGAAGACCCTTTTCCGGGAGGCGGCCAAGCTCGTTCATCCGGACACCGCAACCAGCGAGAAGGAGCGTGCGGCACGCGACCGCTCGATGAAGGAAGTCAACGCGGCGTATCTCGCCGGTGACGAGGTCACGCTACGCAGAATCGTGCTCGAGTCGCAGTTCAGCCCCGATTCCGTTGAAGGCGACGGCATCGGAGCGGATTTGATACGTGTATTGCGTCAAATCAGGCAGGTTCGAACTCGGATTTCCGCCATTGAACACGAAACGGTCGAGCTTTCAAGAAGCGAGCTGGGACTGCTTAAGACGAAGGCAGACCTGGCTGCGAAAGACGGCCGGGATCTGCTCGCCGAAATGGCCGTCGGCGTTCAGGGTCAGTTGGACGGAATGCGCCGGCGGTACGGGCGACCTCCCAAACAAGGCGGATGAATGGGCTGTGGAGAACACCGCGCCGCTATGGGAATCCCTTCATATCACGCGAGCGTGAGGATGAGGTATTGCTTCAGGGATTCTCTGAAGAGATCCACGGCTGGGAGCAAAGGCGGACCAATGGCGCCCTTTCCTGAGGCGTGGATTCGCTCCTGCATCTTGACAGGAATAAGCCCTGGCATAAAAGATGGATCTACACGCCGTCTTCTGCTGGGTGATGGAAGTCCACCCCGGACCGCCTTCAGAGGCTGATGACTCCTACTCCGAGGGGAGTCATCCATGAAGAACGCGCAGCATGCAGAATCCACTCAAGACAGACTTCTTTGCCTGGCGATCGTCCAGGATCTCAACATACTGATCCCGAACTCCTCCCGGAGCCTGTTTCACCTTCGGCGGGATTTTGCTCTCTCCCTGCCGCATCGCTGACACCGTGCATCCGGTTCGATGCAATGCATTTCATGTTTCTCAGAATCAGGCGCTCAGTCGATTCGGAACTGAATGTTCGCGAGAAGTGCCGATACCCGCGTGAAAGGACAAAATAACCCGCATGAACAAGCTCAACAGATACAGCGCCAGGATCACACAGCCGCCCTCACAGGGTGCCTCTCAGGCAATGCTTTTCGCAACGGGATTGCAGCCGGATGATCTCAACAAGGCTCAGGTGGGTATTGCCTCTGTCTGGTTTGAGGGAAATCCATGCAACATGCACCTGCTCCATCTCGGCCTGAAGGTCCAGGAGGGCCTGGAATCCGCAGGGCTGGTTGGTTTTCGCTTCAATACCATTGGCGTCAGTGATGGGATCTCTATGGGCACCGAAGGGATGAGCTACTCTCTCCAGTCCCGCGATCTGATCGCCGATTCCATAGAAACTGTGATGGCAGCTCAGTGGTATGACGGTAACATTTCGATTCCCGGCTGCGACAAAAATATGCCGGGCTGCATTATGGCAATGGGCCGTCTGAATCGGCCAAGCTTGATGATCTACGGCGGCACTATTCGCGCTGGCCATTATGAAGGTCAGAAGCTGGACATCGTTTCTGCGTTCCAAAGCTATGGCCAGTTCATTGCCCACAACATAACGGATGAAGCCCGTCGAGACATTGTCCGCCATGCATGTCCAGGCGCAGGAGCGTGCGGCGGTATGTATACGGCAAACACAATGGCGTCCGCCATTGAGGCTCTGGGAATGACCCTTCCTTACAGTTCCTCTTCCCCCGCCGAATCACCCGAGAAAGTCGATGAATGTCTGCGGGCCGGAGAGGCGCTTCGCAATCTTCTCGAGCTCGACCTGAAACCGCGGGACATCATGACGCGGAGAGCCTTCGAGAACGCGATGGTCATCGTGTCCGTTCTCGGTGGCTCAACGAACGCCGTGCTGCACCTGATTGCCATGGCCCGATCGGTAGACATTGATCTGACGATCGATGACTTTCAGCAAATCAGTGACAGGACTCCGCTCTTAGCTGATTTCAAGCCGAGTGGCCCTTACGTAATGGAAGATCTGCACGCTGTCGGGGGGCTGCCGGCAGTATGCAGGATGCTTCTCGATGAAAAACTGCTTGATGGTGAGTGCGTAACGGTCACGGGCAGGACTCTGTCTGAGAATCTCCGGAATGTTCCCAAACTGCATCCGGATCAGAAGGTCGTACACCCTGTATCCGCCCCGCTGAAAGCGACCGGACATATCCAGATCCTGCGCGGCAATCTGGCCCCGGAAGGATCTGTGGCAAAGATCACCGGGAAAGAGGGATCACGGTTTTCGGGCGAGGCGAGGGTCTACGATTCTGAGGAGGCTATGCTCAGTTCGCTCGAACGCGGCGGGATCGAAAAGGGCAATGTGGTGGTGATCCGCTATGAGGGGCCGAAGGGTGGGCCGGGTATGCCAGAAATGCTTACGCCCACATCCGCTATCGTGGGCGCCGGGCTGGGAGGCGATGTGGCCCTCATTACAGACGGACGGTTCTCCGGCGGTTCACACGGATTCATTGTTGGTCATATTACCCCTGAAGCGCAGGAGGGAGGTCCGATCGCACTGCTCAGAGACGGCGACCGGATTTCGATTGACGCTACTGATAATAGGCTTTCGGTTGAGGTTTCCGATGAAGAACTGGCGGAGCGCCGCCGGAACTGGATCATGCCACCCTATAAGGCCACCCGCGGGACCCTCGGCAAGTATGTCCGCGTTGTCCGCAGCGCAAGTCTTGGGTGTGTCACGGACGAATAATCGAAGGGAAGCCGCAAGCGGCGGTGTGCCCGGGCTGAAGAGCCGTTCTGCCTCCACGAGGCATCATGCCTATCACCCACATCACGGTGCGAGGGGCAAGACAGCATAATCTGCGGGATATCAGTGTCCATATTCCTCGCAATGCGCTCACGGTGATCACCGGATTGTCCGGGTCGGGCAAGTCCTCGCTCGCTTTCGACACGATCTATGCAGAGGGACAGCGACGCTATGTTGAGACGCTCTCGGCCTACGCCCGTCAGTTCCTCGACCAGATTGAGCGACCGGATGTGGATTCCATTGAAGGCCTAAGTCCTGCAATCTCAATTGATCAGAGAACAGTCAGCCACAGTCCCCGCTCGACGGTGGGTACCGTAACGGAAATCTATGACTATCTCCGGTTGCTCTACTCGTCCATTGGCATTCCTCATTGCCCCGCTTGCGGAAGGCGCATCTCCCGACAGAGCCCGGAACAGATCGTTGAGCAGATTCTTTCCCTACCGGACGGAGAGCGGGTCACCATTTTCGCGCCTATAGTCAGGGATCGTAAGGGTGAGTTCCGGGAGTTGCTGGACCAACTTGACCGTCAGGGATTTCGGGCAAGAGTCGACGGTGAGATAAGGGACCTTGCCGAGACGGTCGATCTCGAAAGGCGAAAGAATCACACCATCGAGGCCGTAGTCTATCGAGCGCTCTTACGACCGGGCATCGAAAACGCTGTGGCATCATCGGTACGGCACGCACTCCAGTTGGCCGATGGACTTGTGCTTGTAGCGGCACAGCATACGGAGAAGCTCTACTCTTCCCGGGCGGCATGCCCGGACTGCGAGATCAGCGTACCAAAGCTCGAGCCGCGCCTCTTTTCGTTCAATAGCAAGTCCGGCGCCTGTCCGCGATGTGAGGGGCTGGGTGGCATCTACGATTTCGATCCGGAGAAGATCATCGTCGACCGCACGAGACCTTTTCTGAATGGCGCGCTGGGGCCAGGATCGTCGCAATATCTGGTCCGCCTCGTCCAGCTGGCGTCACAACGTTACCACATCGATCTGAGCATACCCTTCGATCAGTTGCCACAAAGCCATAAGGATCTTCTGCTATTTGGTCCGAATCCGGAAGGGGGTCAGCAGACTGGCTTTCATGGCGTTCTCACCTACCTTCGTACGGCTCTGACCGAGACACGGTCGGAAAGCTACCGCAGCTGGATGATGACCTACATGACGGCTTCACCTTGCCCGTCGTGCGGCGGGCGAAGGCTGAGACCTGAATCGCTCGCTGTGCGGGTCGACGGGATCTCCATCGCCGAATTCGCAATGCTCCCTGTCACCCGGTCTCTCCAGCGAATCCAGGCCATGCCACTGCAAAACCGTGAAGCCCTGATCGCCGCGGGACTGCGAAACGAAATCGGCCAGCGACTGAAGTGTCTGGCGGACATGGGACTGGGGTATCTGTCCCTTGATCGAGGCGCTGCGACACTGTCTGGAGGGGAGGCACAGCGAATTCGGCTCGCCTCGCAAATCGGATCGAGCCTCCAGGGGGTTCTCTATGTACTGGACGAACCGTCAATCGGACTGCACCAGCGAGATAATCAACAACTGATCTCAGTGCTGAAGTACTTGCGGGACCTTGGAAATACGGTAATCGTGGTGGAACATGACGAGGAAATGATTCGGCAGGCGGATTATGTAGTCGATCTGGGACCAGGTGCCGGAAGACTCGGAGGTAGCCTGATCGCTGAGGGCACTCCCGATGAAATCCTTCGATCTGCTGAATCGCTAACGGGACGGTACCTGCGGGGTGAACTCTCCGTTTCGCAGCGCGGTGCACCGCGCCCTTTGTCTGGCAGATGGATCACAATAGTCCATGCTCGGAGCCGCAATCTCCAGGACCTGACTGTTCGGTTTCCGCTTGGTTTAATGACGGTCGTCACCGGCGTCGCAGGCTCGGGTAAAAGCAGCCTGGTCAACGACACACTGTATCAGGCTCTGGCCAAGGCTCTCTACGGATCACGACAAGAACCCGGAGAACACTGCGGGATCAGCGGAATCGAAGAAATCGACAGTGCGATCCGCATCGATCAATCGCCGGTCGGGCGCACGCCGCGATCAAATCCGGCTACCTACACGGGAGCGTTTGCAGCCATTCGGAATCTCTTCGCGATGTTACCTATGTCACGAGAACGAGGGTATGCGTCGGGACGCTTCTCTTTCAATATACCCGGGGGACAATGTGAGAGCTGTCGCGGAGAAGGAGTTCGTCACATCGAGATGAACTTTCTCCCGGAAGCCTCTGTCAGGTGCGACATATGTGGCGGGCGGCGTTATAACCAGGAAACGCTCGCAGTCAAGTTCAACGGATATTCGATCGCAGACGTACTTGACCTTCCGATTGAGGAGGCCATAACGGTGCTGGAGGACATACCGCCCGTCAGGCAAAAGCTTAAAACACTGATGGATGTCGGGCTCGGTTACCTGCGCCTTGGGCAATCTGCCACAACTTTATCCGGAGGTGAAGCGCAACGAATGAAGGTGGCGCGTGAGCTGTCAAAGCGCCAAAGCGGGCGCACTGTTTATGTACTCGATGAACCGACTACAGGGCTTCACTTCGACGATGTGCGGAAGCTGTTGGACGTATTGCAGCGTCTGGTTGCGTTGGGAAACACGGTTATCGTCATCGAACATAACCTTGACGTCATTCGAAACGCTGACTGGATTATTGACATGGGGCCGGAAGGCGGGGAAGAAGGCGGTCGCATCGTCGCCGAGGGCACTCCCCAGCAGGTTGCTAAGTCAACTGAATCATATACTGGCATCTTTCTCCGCCGTTTTTTCGGGAGCCGTACCGTCGGTAGCCCAGAGGAAGCAAAGACCGCCACCGACCTGGTCGCCGCTGTAAGGGTCTAGCGCGGGTAGAGCGGCTCTCTACCCGATGTGCGCAGCAGCAACACAAGCGGCGTGCAGCGCAATTCACTTCCCAGTCACCGCCAGGCAATGAGAAGAACGCCGGCACTCCCGGAATTCCTGCTCGCCGTGCGGGCTTGACACGGTGGCAGAGGTTATTCGCAGGAAAACTGGGAACCTCGCATTCGAGTTCCACGCTGTGGACCTGAGCAGACCACCGGTATTTGTTGCTTCGCTGATTTCGTGCGACATTGGTGATCCTTTTCGCCTCACTGGTCATTCAGGGTGTCGGCCGCGCTGCACGGACGGTAATCCAGGAAGTCCGCAGTCGGTTTCGCGAACGTCCTGGCATCATGGAGAATACAGAAAGGCCGGATTATCACGCCGGCGACTCACCTATCGGTGAGCGGGCCGGTAGATATGCCGTACGACCAGAAACACTGGTACCGCGGCCAGTTGAGCAATCACGCAAAAGGTCACGACGGCCGTGATCGAGCGGTCATAGAGAATTCCCATGAGGGCGCTGCCAACGAACCAGAAAATGCCGTAACCGGCCGTGAACAATCCATAAGCCGACGCTCGTCGATCCGGCGGAACCATCGGTGCAACGACAGCCGGAATAATGGATTCGTGAACACCCATACCGAGCCCCCAAACGGCAGCTCCTGCGATTGCCAGCCAGAAGTTTCCGAGAAAAACAAGTGGGGCAAAGGTGGCCGCGATCAGCGTCAGCGGAATCAGAAGAGTGACGCCGAACCGATCAAAGAGGCGTCCGAAGATCAGGGACCCTGAACCACTGACGCCCATTGCGACTGCATAGGATACCGGCACCAGGTCCCGGGGAACAGTTGACGCCTGACTGAAGTGGTAGGCGATGAGCGGAAAGTCTGCGAATCCAGCGGCGACCAGGGCCGCGCCGATTAGATAGATCCAGAACACCGCCGGCAGGCCTCCCGCTCTGACATCGCCGGTTTTTACTTCGAGGTTCTGGGGATTAGGATAGAAGTGGCGCGCCACAAGGACGAGACTCAGGCAGATCACGGTTGGGATAATCAGGGTTGCGAAGGCAATGCGGTAGCTTCCGCGCCAGGCTAAAACCACGGCCAGCATGAGTGGACCAAAGAGTGCGCCAAACTGGTCCATCGCTTCGTGAGCACCAAACGCCCAGCCAAAGCCAATTTCGCTCCCCGCGTGTGAGAGCATCGCATCGCGCGGAGGGTTACGCGTTGCCCGCCCAAACCGCTCGAGAAGAATCAGCGCAGCTGCGCTGGGCCAGCTCCTGGCCAGCGCCAAAGCCGGAACCGCCGATAGCTGCAAAAAATAGCCGAGAGTGGCAATGTGCCAGAAGTTGCCCGTTCGGTCAGCCCACCGACCGGAGATCAGGCGAAAGCCATAGCCGAGCAGTTCACCGAATCCCGTCACCGCGCTCACTACGGTCGCGCTCGCGGCTAGCCCTGCGAGAAATGGCCCATAGACGCTTCGAGCAGCTTCGTAGGTGAAATCCGCAAAGAAGCTCAGGACGCCTATTGTTAGAACGAATTTCAGTGCCTCTGGCTTTTCAGAGAGAATCTGTATGCTCCTGCGAAGGTACGTCTCCCGTTCTCACAGATCGACCCCGGCATCGGCTTCGCCCTGTTCGCCCAGAATGAGATGACGGATCGCCCACGCAAGTCCGTCCTGAGAGTTCGGAATCGTAGTGTCAGTGGCAGCCCGGTGTACCTCCGCAGGGGCCTGCCCCATTGCGATGCTCCGGCCGGCGACGCGAAACATGGCAATATCGTTTTCACCGTCACCTGCGGCTGCGGTCTCCGTCAGCGGAATTCCTAGCATTCTCGCGAGGGAAATGACGGCCGTACCTTTGTTTGCCTCCCGGTGGGTAATATCCAGATGGTTCGCCGCCGGCCGGGATATTGTCAGATGATTTTCGAGCTGAGAGCGTAGCCGATCTTCACATGCTTGAATCTCAGAATAGCTGTCGTTAACTGCTGCAATCTTGATCACCGGGCCCGAGATCTCGCCCAGGCTCTCAAAGATGATCGGGGTCATATCTACTATCTCTGATTCGCGCTGGACATGCGCTCCTGTCAGCCGCGGAACATACCATTCGTCGCGCGTGTAGATCCATGGATCAAAGTGATGGTGTTCAATGATTCCGACAATCTCCTGGACGATTGTCGGCCGCAGGTGTTTTTCTGAAATGGCCCTGAACTCGCGATCAGCGATCAGGCCTCCGTTCAGTGCCACACAAATGCAGCGTAGATCCAGCGCATCGAGCACCCCCTTCAGCCCCTGTAGGGGGCGATGGCTTACGAGGGACAGTTGAATCTGTTTTCGTTCGAGAGCCCGTATCGCATCACATGTTGCACCAGTGAGCTGCTTTTCGGAATTGAGGAGGGTACCGTCGACATCAGTAACAAAGAGCCGAACGCTGTGTAAAGCCATCGATCACCCCAATATCAGGGTACTGGCGGTCGGCGGAGACGCCACGACCCGGGCGAGGCATCTTTCAGATCTGGCATATCGCGCGAGCAGCAGACATCCTGACTGAACTCGTCAGGGGTCATCATCTGCTCGTCCGCAATGATCGAGGATGGAGCAGCAGTTTCGGCGAACCCCTTCGCCTCATTGCTACCAAGTCAGATACCAGCATAGCACTTCACTGTTCCGATCACCAGGTATGAGTAGCTTCTCCGCTTATGGACTCAGGTCTGGCCGCTGCCCCGAATTCTGCGGACATCGCCTCGACCCGGAGGGGCAAGCAAACTTTTATGTTGAAGCGCGCCGAACCCTTGTCGGGATCCGGCGCTAATCAGGATGCTGCCGCGAAGGCGTGTAAATTTATCGGAAGCCGCTACCAGCAGCGTCTCATCTTACAGCACAGGGCATAGCGTGGCCCCTCCCGAAGGATTGCAGGATAGCTGAAATGACTCTTAAACTATGGCTTGTTCGACACGGCGAGACGGAGTGGAGTTTGTCCGGCGCGCACACGAGTCGCACAGATATTCCTCTCACTCAATGCGGGCGTGAACAGGCGGGCGCGATGCGGGAATACCTCCTCTCGCAGAAGTTTACCCGCGTCCTTACCAGTCCGATGCAGCGTGCTCGCGAAACCTGCCGAATCGCCGGATTTGCAGGGGTTGCAGAAACATTACAGAATCTTTGTGAATGGGACTATGGTCAGTACGAAGGCCGCACGACCGCGGAAATTCGCGCTGCGATTCCCGACTGGTCGATCTGGGACGAGGATCCACCGGGTGGGGAGGCAATAGTCGCGCTCGGGCAGAGAGCGCAAGGCGTGATCGAAGATTGTCTTGCCTCTGGCGGGCGAATCGCGCTCTTTTCGCACGCGCACTTTCTCAGGGTTCTTGCCGCAGTATGGATTGGTCTGCCTCCACAATCAGGAAGGCTGCTTGCGCTCGATACCGGTTCGGTCAGTACGCTTGCCTTTGAGCGGGAAACCCAGGTCATCGAAACCTGGAATCGGTCGTTCAAACCTGACAGCGAATGATTACATCTGGCTGTACCCCTACCTCGAGCCACAGAAGACCCGTATGGCAGCACTCGCGAATCGAAGCGTTCTCCTATGCCGGCGAAAGCGGAAATCGCTCCTGAGCCTTGTGCCTCGACTGCCTTTGAAACTCGCCTTCTCCCTGCAGGGCCTCAGTGTTGCCGCTCAAACGCTCTGTCAACAGATGCCGCTTGTCGGCGGCGATCATCTGGTCGAAGCTTTCCATCAGATCCACATCGCCGAACGCCCTCTGAAGGTCGGATGCCGATATCCAGATCTCGATTCGGTTCGTTCGCAGAGATCGAATCCTCGAACCGGCGGGATTGAAGGCCCACTGCAGCAGGTGGACAAGAAAATCCTCAAGGAAATCGTGAACTCCTCTCCTACCGCAACACTCGGATATGTACATTCTGCAGTTGAATGGATGGTGTAAGGAATAGGATCGGGATGTTGCTCGCGTCAGTATGCCATGCACCGCCTTGATACTTGAAAGGGACTTGTCGGTCCTGATCCGATGAGCAAGCAGCACCAGGGAATTGCGCAAGGCCGATCGCAGAGAGGTTCGGGACGGTCCGTGTTCGAAGCAGAGCCCCAGGCGATCATTCCAGAAGTGGAGCTCAAAAATCGGCTCGCCGCACCCGAGAGATTCGCCGTTTGCCAGAGTTACCGCTGCTTTTGATTTGGTCCTCGAATATCGGAGGATGCAGCGTGGATCGTCTGTGAACTCCTGTACTCCCAGGAAGACGCGCAGGACTCGATCGAGCAGTTTGATGGCAGAGCGAGGGGAAGCAAAGTCGAAGCGCTTCCAGGGAAACGCACGAACACGACGGGAGGGTCTGCGACTCGGCAGAGCACTCCGGCGACCAGTTTGCAGGGAAGGGACCGGGGTTTTCATAGACCTCTTCTGGGAACGAGAACTCCAGGAAGGGGTCATCAGTCCGAAGACGTTTTGGGCGAACCCCATCGCCGCAACGAACTAGTGACGATGACAAATTCCGGAACTTCTGTCAAGCCCAGGTGCGAGGCGTTCTGCTCCTGGGGAGAGCTCTCGAAAGGCGACCGCACGCTCCGAAATTCCCTGAAACTGGTATGCTGGATTACGCATCTAGCAGCTGTGAGGGGCGAAGGGGTTCGCCCGAACTGCTGTCCCGCGGCAAACGACGGGACGGATGATGACCCCTGGCGTTAGCGTCGGGGAGCTCTCATCCAAGCGAAATCCTCGACAATCTGATATTCACGCGCGGCACTCTTCGTGTGCTCGGGCGGATTTTGAGGTGTCTGATGAAGATTGTCATCGTCTCGGATTTGCATGCAAATCTGGCAGCGGTTGAAGCGCTGCCGGAGCGCGATTACGACCAGCTGTGGTGTATAGGAGATCTCGTTGACTACGGTCCACGCCCGCGAGAAGTCATTCGCTGGGTTCGGGATCATGCCGATGTTGCTGTCCGCGGCAATCATGACCATGCGGTCGGCTACGATGTCGATCCGCAGTGTTCTCCGCCATTCCGCCGACTCGCCGCGGAAACGCGGCGAGTCACTCAGTCTGTCTGCAGCCAAGAAGAAATTTCCTATTTGAGAGATCTGCCGATTCAACGCGAACTGTCTTTTGGCGAAACGCGCTTCTACCTTGTTCACGCGGTGCCAACAGACCCCCTGTTTGGCTATTGCACGGAAACGTCGCCGCGCTGGAAGCGCGAGGCCACCTGGACAAAAGCGGATGTCCTGATCGTTGGCCACACCCATACGCCGTTCATTCGCGTGGTCGATCACACAACGATCATCAATCCCGGCAGTATTGGACAACCCAAAACAGGAAGACCCGATGCGTGCTACGCCGTCTGGGTAGACGGCAAAGCCTCCCTGAAGGAGTATCGCTATCCAGTTGGAGAGACGATCAGCCAGATTCGCAAGATGCCTATCTCTCCGGAAGATCAGGATGGTCTGGCGATAGCTCTCGAAACCGGGTCGCCGACCATTCAACCGCAACGGGCTTAGCTTCACCTGCGAAGGAGGGTGCGGTTGTGATGGCACTTCCGATTGCACGACTGATGAAAGCACATGGGAGACGGGAAGAATGAACCAGTCCTTTGAGACACAACGAATTACTCTCCTGCAGTCGCTCTTCGAGCAATACACGGGGCCGGCGTTCTCCATCCGTCTCTGGGACGGTTGGAGCTGGACTTCATCTGAGCGTGAAAGGCCTGTATGCACAATCGTGTTTAACTCCTCCGGTGCATTGCAGTCGCTGTTTCTTCGGCCCAGCGAGATCACTCTCGGTGAGGCTTTCCTCTCAAAAGAGATCGACGTAGAGGGCGATCTGTTCTCTGTCTTCGATGTTGCAGAGCATATTTTTCATGGGCCACGGGGTCAGCGGCGCCGGATTATGGAGGTGGCGTCCGGGATACTGCTGGGGCTTGGCCAACGGTGGAAACAGGGCAAACTTCACTCTCCCAACCGGGACAGCCGGGCGATCTCGTATCACTACGACCAGCCAGTCGAATTCTATCGTCCATGGCTGGGCAAGACCCTTGCCTATTCATGCGCCTATTTTCTCTCTGCAGGCGACAGCATCGACGTTGCGCAGGAGAACAAGCTGGAGTTCATCTGCAAGAAACTCCGCCTGCGAAAAAATGAACGGCTGCTGGACATCGGCTGCGGGTGGGGTAGCCTCATCGTCCACTCCGTTCACAATCACTCTGTATTTGCCGAGGGAATCACACTCAGCCGCGAACAGGCGGCGGTGTCGGAAGGACGTATCGCATCCGAAGGACTAGGAGAGCGCTGCAGGGTAGACCTTCTTGACTATCGAGAGGCGCCCGGTTGTCTGCCAACGTTTGACAAGATCGTTAGCGTCGGGATGTATGAGCATGTCGGGCTGGCGAACCTGGCTCGATATTTCAGCTCAGCCAGGAAGCTATTGAGACCCGGGGGAGTCTTTCTCAACCACGGCATTGCGAGGGCACGAGTTTCAAAAGGTGAAGGCCCTTCTTTTCTGGATGAGGTGCTCGTTCCGTTCCTGCGTGACGTCCTTCGCTTCAGAAGGCCGCGTAGCTCCTCATTCATCGACAAATATGTCTTTCCCGACGGTGATCTCGTGACCATTTCCCAGACCATTCGCGCAGCTGAAGGTGCCGGCTTCGAGGTTCGTGATGTCGAGAATCTTCGAGAGCACTACGAGATGACCCTCCGCCGTTGGGTGGAAGGATTGCAGGCAAACGCTGCTCGTCTCCTTGAGATCGTCCCGGAATTCACGTATCGCATCTGGCTTCTTTACATGGCGGGATCGGCAGCGGCATTTCGGAGAGGAGACATCGGAGTTTATCAGACACTGTTAAGCCTTCCCGATCATGGCAGGAGCGGTTTGCCCCTGACCCGAGACGACTGGTACGTCCACCCACCCGCCGAAAACGCAAGAGGTGAATCTTCACGATTTGCCCAATCTCTTAAAGCCTAATCTGACCGGAGCCTGACCTTCAACCGAGGCTTCGCTTCCTCGAGACGCCGCTATAGCTGGTCGAACAGATCTCTAACTGAACCCGGGAGGCGCGGGTGAACCTGCCACTCGCCCTGTCACGCTGCCTCTGTGCCTTCACCGGCTCATCCATACTATTAATATCAGACCCAGACAAATCCGATACAAGGCCGGCCCCAGAAGGCTTTGCGTCTGACTCCTTTTCAGCATCCAGACCGCAGCAAAATAAGCACCTGCCGCCGAAGTGCAAAAGCCTATCGCCAGCATCGCGACTTCATGCGGAACTGCCAGCTCGGTGTTCTTACCGGCGCGGGCAATAGAGTACATTTCTGAAAAGGATTCCATCAGCATGTTGGGAACAAAAAGCAGAAATGAGAATTCTACTGCGGAGAGGCGGGTAAGTCCGGCCAACTCACCGGAGGTTATCGTGAGCATGGCATGCGAGAAACCGGGGAATATCGCCCCTATAGAGTCGCAGACCCCAATCAAGAGTGCTCCGGTCAGCGTAGGCCGCTTTCTCACCGCCTTTCCGTCTGCGAGCACGTCGCTCATCCACATTGCGGCGCCGCCCGCGACGAGGGCAGCGCCAAGAGCCGACAAGCCAGCTTCAGCCCTGTTTGTTAGATAACATATAGCATAGCGACACAAACTCCCAGTCAAGAAGGCAATGCCAATCGTTAAAGGGGACGTTGTCACCAATCCTCTTCCCGCCTTTGCGGCGTTATCCGACATGCGATCCGCGGCACGCAATTGCTGCGCATAGAGCAACAGGACCGCGCTGACGGCACCAAGATGGGCAAGGATTAAATAGAGCGCCCAGAATGTTCCGGAAAGTCGAATTTGCAACAATGCTTCAGCAATCCGAAGATGAGCTCCCGAACTGACGGGAATGAAGTCGGTAACTCCGTCTAGGAGACCAATGACAACTGAAACGACATAGTCGCGCACCTGGTCACCCCTCGACTACATCTGTCAGAAAATCCCCTGCGACCGGAAGCCGCATTCTCGTTCCCGGAGGGATAGGGTAAAGCGGGTTTTCAGAGATAACCGCCCGCCGCTCAATCAAAGCGGAGTTGGGAGGGCGAGGATCCCCAGTGTTCACATCGCCCGGTTGCGTGATGTATCGCCGGGCTGTTGCTCTCCGAAATAGGTTGAATCTTGCTGGAACCGAGGGTGGGATCGGATCGCATGGGGGAGGGGGAGGGCCACACGCATCTCGATCGCGACTCCGTCATTCGGAGCCTGGCGCGGACGTTCCTTCGTTGGGATTCGTTGCCAGACCAAAGCCAATTATCGCCGCTGCTGATGCGATGGCGGCGAGGATCGCCGTAATCAGACCGAGATAGCCACCCACGACGATAATCCCATGGATGTTACTCCAGCTTCCAATTGCCAAGGCAAGCATCGTCAGCCAAAGTCCAAGAAGATACAGGATTCGGCAGACGCCGCTTCTGAATGAACCAAGCCAGACATAGCAAAAGAACACTGCCCAGATGAAGCAGTACCAACCGATATAGCTGGGCGGATCGGCTGCTGCTGTCGATACCGCATTAATGTGAGCCGACCACAATAGCCCCGATCCTCCAAAGAAGATGACCGAATCAAGAGCTCGGTCCTCTATGAAGCACAGGATCCCCATGATTCCGAGAACAATCGCAAGCGGATACGCTAACGCTATTCCGTGTGAAAAATATCGCGGATACCACGCGGCGTGGGTCATCGAGAACATCCAGATACTCAGAGCGAGGCACATGTACCCCACGGTAGTTGTTGCGGCTGATCTCGACTTGGTTTTCATTTTCAGTCACTCTCCTTCCGAATATTTGGGCCTGTGAGGATCGTTCGCTGGTCGCAGAGCCGTCTGCCGACAAAAGCCAGTGACCCTTTGCACCGGAGGGCAACCGAATTCCGCACATCAAGCAGAAATCGGCGCAAAGGGCCTGCGTTTGGCGTGGGCCGGCGTTTCTCGATCCCGAACCGGAGGACGAATGGAACCTCTGGAAGGCAGAGGACATTGAGCGCTGTCAATTCAGCAGGTCTGGATCGAAAAGCGAAGCTGAGGGTGCAGGCATCACCGGGCAGGCGAGCGGCGTTCAGGAGAGGGCATGTGCAATTATTGTGAATAGCCGCTGCCCGGCGAGTCTTGCTGGTTCGCGCACAGCGGCATCGGCAGACATGACCCAATACGGCTGAGAGACAGCTCACTGCTGACATACCTCCTGCGCTCTCGGAAAACCTTAAGCGCACTACTGTACGCAGTAGAAGCCATCAGCCGGATTGGCAATTTGGGGGAGCTTCATCCCCGCAACGAATGCAACGCGCTACTTTAAAGTGACCGACTCAATTCTGTCAACCACAGGGTGCAGAGACCATGTGCAGGTGCCGCAAAGCCGCCGCGCGAAACCGGTGCCCTGTCGAATCTGGCCGGAATGACAATACCTGGCCTCAAATAAATGAATCTAAATAGTATCGCAACACTTGGTCTTCTACCCTTTCTGGAATTCGACACTCTCCAGTTCTTCGCCACGATTTGCCGGGCCCGCATCGGGACAGCGGATGATTTCCAGATTGGAAATCAGTACTAGGCCCTCGTGAATCGCCTGTTCAACGGCTGGCAGGAAGTTCTGTAGCTTTCTCTCGGTGTCTACAGCAGAAAGTATTATCGCGTTCCGCTGTGCGGGCCCTTTTCCGCGGTCGGCCATCCCATCGCACAGTATCCCCCGAAACACCGTTACGCCAGCGATATCATGGGCTCTCAAAGCTTCAACCAGTACCTCATGCGTCGGCTTGCCCATCCAGCGATCCTCATCACTAACACAGATCTGCATCATGCAGCTGTTGTCCGAAACGGTGCGTGCGGGCGCCGGGATCGAGCTACCAGGCACTCGCCGCCGATCGCACCCGGCGATGGTGGTCTCCTCAATTTCGATCATTCCTGTTCCGACCAGCTCTTCGAGTTTACCCAGAATTGCATTCACTGTTTCCCGTGTCTCAATGAACTCCAGCTTCATAGGCAGGTGCTCTGCTGTTTCCGTAATCCCGAACGAATGAAGGTGATGATCCGCACCAAAGCCGGCTATACCCCGAATGACCGTAGCACCGGAGATCCCGCGGTAGAAGAGGAAGTCAAGGATATGTGAATATGCCGAGGCATCATGAACTGCGGAACTGCTGCCAAGATAAAGCGATACTTTAACGGCCTTCCTGGTACTGAGCACGACATTTTCCCCCTATGATCGCTATCGGGTTAGTAGGACTGCTAGTAGCTATCTGTATGGTGAAATTCGATAGTCACAGATATTTTCGCACTGCGAAGAACAGAAGGCGGGACAGCGCCTGACCCGAAGGCACACCACCCCTGAACGGGATCGCATCGAGGTTAGCTGTCTACCCAGACGATCACGTCCGTGGATCTCCTCACGGAGGCGGAGCAGACAACGAGTCAGAAGGCTTCACGTTAAAATTGAATCGGCCAGCGTTCGTAGCGGGCTTCAACTTCCACGATAAGCCGGTGGAATCGGCGGTGTCCCGACCGAGCCACAGAGCCGAGGACGACTCGGACGAAGAACGGCCCAGAACGATCGTCCCGACGAGTACCGAGTTACGCAACACAGATATGACTCCTTAACAGGAATTTCCCTGCCAGGAGTCATCATCTGTCCAATCTGGAGAGGGACAGCGGTTAAGGTGAACTCCGTCACCTGGCCTCGCAATGTCTACCTCTATTTTGCAAACTCCCTGCATCATTTGTCAACGAACGTGGGCCTAGTTCGCAAACCTTCTTGGTGAAAATCCGCGATCACGGAATTAACGAACGTGGCAGCCCGAGCGGGCTGACGGCCCAGCAGCTTCAAAGGGTCATCCTGATCATGGTCACCGCGGTCTCCCTGCCTTGCACGACGCTGTGCGGAAGCATTTCGCGAATGCGCTCGCGGTTTCACAGAGACGGGAACCGACGGAGAACAGAGTTTCCGCGAAATAATCGAGTGATGAAGGCACCAGTCGCGATTGGAATCGACTTTGGCACCACCAATTCTTCCGCTGCAATGGTGACGCCCGCAGGAGCCGTTCGACTGGCCACTTTCCCGACGGCGACCGGCTCGACGTCTTCATTCCGCTCCGTTCTTTACCTGGAGCAGATGCGGAAGTCAATCGGAGCTCGAAGGGTACGATCGCAGAGCGTACCTGCGGCGATTGAAGCTTACCTCGAAGCGGAAGAAAAGGGCCGACTGATTCAATCGCTCAAGTCGTGGCTGCCTGACCACATGTTTACCGGAACGGAGGTGTTCGGTCGCTGGTATTCGATTGAAGAGCTCATGTCCCGTATTCTCATGGATCTCCGTCATCGCGCTGAGGAGCTGTTTCAAATGCCCATCCGCCACGTAACAGCTGGCCGGCCGGTCTGTTTTGTGGGCGCCAACAGCGACGACGATGATGCATATGCGCTCTCGCGGCTGCACAGTGCATTCCTCAAAGCCGGCTTCGAGACCGTGCAATTTGAACTTGAACCAGTTGCGGCTGCTCATTCCGATGAGTTGACAGTCGACCGTGAGGGGCTCATCCTCATCGGTGATTTCGGCGGAGGCACCAGCGATTTCTCGTTGCTACGTGTCGCTTCTGACCTCACAGGACGCGAACCGAAACCGCACGAACTACTTGGCAGCAACGGAGTCGGCCTCGCCGGCGATGCGTTCGACGCGCGCATTATTCGCAAACTAGTGTCTCCAGCGTTCGGCGCAGGTTCGCAGGCTCGCTCGCTGAATAAACTCCTCCCTGCCGTGCCGGCATGGATCTACGGCAAGCTGAACGCAGCCGGGGGCATGCTTCCGAAGAAAACGGATCTGTCTGGGCATATGAAGGCGATAGTCGGTCGCGACAGACGCCTCACACACGTGGCAGAAAGTACGCGTCAACTGCTTTTCGGAGTGATGTCCTGTCGAGGCAGGGCTCACGTTTCTTGTACCGGGCCATCCAGCAAATCTGATTGATCAGATCTCGGGGCTGGCAGCCGTTGAGCTCCTGATGCAGCCGGCTCCGGATGTCGTCGATTGCGTCCCGGAGAAGTGCCGGATCAACCACGAGTCCACGTTCCCTGGCAACTCTTTGAAAAATCTCACTGAATTGCTCGTCAGTAGCGGCTTCGACTCTGATCTTAGTCTGAATTCTTCGGAGAAATGCTGAATCCACCAGATCTGCCGGGGCCATATTGGTTGCAAAAACCACCAGTATCTCGAACGGAATTTCGATCTTCTTGCCCCCGGCGAGAGTCAGGAAATCGATACCCCGATCCAGAGGAACAATCCAGCGATTCAGCAGCTCCTCGGGACGCGATCTCTGCCGCCCGAAATCGTCGATGATGAGTACGCCGTTGTTTGCCTTCATCTGAACCGGGCCAACATAAAACTTCGAGCCGGCACTGAGCTGCAGATCCAGCATCTCCACCGTCAGCTCTCCGCCAACCATGACGGATGGTCGGCGGCACCGAATCCAGCGTTCGTCATGTACCTCGGCGGCTCGCACCTCGGCCGTCTGGTGCAGCATGGCGTCAAAGACAGAGATGATCTGCCCATCAACTTCGATCGCGTATGGTATCCACACGTCCTCGGTGGAGAGTACCTTCGATATTGTCTCCGCAATGGCGGTTTTCCCGACGCCGGAAGGACCATGGAGGAATATTGCCGAGCCCGAATTCAGTGCCGTTCCGATCTGCTCAAGCAGACCCGCATCGAGCACAAGGTGCGCGAAGGCTCTCTCGATGTCAGCCTCGTAGACTCCGAGATTGCGTACGCTCTGCCTGCGCACCTGGCTGACGTAGCTGGCAAGAGAGACGGGCGCCGCGCCAGCATATTGGTTCTGCGCAAGTAGCTCAAGCGCCCGGGTTCTGCCCTGCGAGGTAATCGCGATCTCGGGGACATTTCCACTCATCCCGGTGACCTGGCAGAGAAGATCGGATCGCATTCGGTTAAACAGTTCACCAGTCACGTCCAGTCCAAGCCTGAGATGTCGTGAGAGCTCGCGCGTGGACATCGGACCCGATAAATAGAGAATCTTCAGGGCGAGGTCTTCGAGAACGGCATGCCGAATGCCGAGTTCGCCCAGAGTACGCGGTCTCTGGTCCGGGCCGGCTGCCTGGGTGGTTCCTGACGACTCGCCGGTTAGCATCGGACGCCCCCTTGCATACACCAAACCGCCGCATTTTACATCCATCCGCCTGGGCGCGGCTCAGAAGTCTCGCTCGTTGACAGCGAATCCGGTACCAGGGATACTGGAACTAGTGGGTGTTGGAGTCCACTTGTAGACGCCCCTTACCTGAGGGGAAGATGACTCCTGACGAGAGCAAGTCTCTAGGGAGTTTTTATGTCTACTGTGGTGTCGCCGCTGTCCTTCTGCCTCTCGGTGCTGGGTTTCGCATTTTCTTCTCGCAATTGCACACGTCTATCGCCCGCGCGGCTCTTTCCTGAGCTTATGGCCGGGTCGGGGACTACGCGATGATGGTTTCCTCGACACCTCCGCAGTTCGGAGACCCCGCCTCCCACCCCGCGGAGCAATCAATTCCGCCCACCTCATTTCGAAGCATTCTGTTTCCAAATGCGAGCGACACCTCAGAGATCGACAAACGGCAACAGCCGGACTTCTTTATCGATCTCAACCTCGATCAGGTGGTCGGATCTGCAACCGAGCATCGGGACGAGTACGCTCTCAAGCCGTTCTTCTATTCTTCGGCAGCCGACACCGAGACCGTCCGATATCGCCAGGATGTCTTTCGCGATATCGAAAGGGGAGAGGTGTCCACCGGCATTCGATCGTTCGCATCGGCTATGCAAAAGGTGCGCGGCTGGCAAGCTCAGTCCCAAAAGTGCTTCTACAAACGTGAGCGGCAGCGATGGTTTCTGGATGCCGTTAATACGTACTGCCTTGCAGTAAGGCAACTGACCCAGAATCTCGCGAAGAGCGAGATTCGGTCGTCTGGGCTAATCGGATTACAGGAGTATTTAGAGAGCTATGGCGGCTCTCCTCAGTTTCACGAACTGGGGACCGCAACACGCAGACTACTCGAATCCCTGAACGGCATTGTGTATTCCCTGCACATCGCCGGAAAGCGGATCACGGCGAGTAAGTATCAGGATCAGCCCGACTACGGAGCCGATGTAATACAGACCTTTGAAAAGTTCCGCCAGGCGGTACCCAGGGAATATCGGTTCAGGTTCCGCTCGGGTCCAGAAATGGATCACGTCGAGGCAGCCATTGTGGATATGGTTGCGCAGCTATATCCGGAGATATTCTCTTCACTCGATGATTTCTGCGATCGGTACGCAGGATTTTTGGACACCACCATTGCCCGATTCGATCGCGAGGTGCAGTTCTATATTGCCTGGATCGAGCACATCCAACCCTTGATGCGGACCGGCCTGCGCTTTTGCTATCCGGTTGTTTCCGGAGATTCGAAGGAAATCAGCGGACGGGAAATCTTTGACGTCGCCCTGGCCGGACGAATCATCCAGAACCGGGGAACCATCGTCACAAATGAGTTCTCGATCTCGAATCCCGAACGGATCATCGTGGTCTCCGGACCCAATCAGGGAGGGAAGACAACTTTCGCCCGAACCTTCGGACAACTCCATTACCTCGCATCCCTGGGCTGTCCGGTGGCGGCCAAAGAGGCACACCTGTTCTTCTTTGACCGTCTCTTTACTCACTTCGAGAGAGAAGAGGATGTGCGGACGCTCAGCGGTAAGCTGGAGGACGAGCTCATTCGAATCCACCGCATCTTCGAAAACGCCACATCGAAGAGCATCCTGGTGATGAATGAGAGCTTTCTGTCCACGACCCTGAACGATGCACTTTACCTCAGCCGGGAGGTGATGAAGCGAATCATCGATCTCGACATGCTGTGTGTCTCGGTCACCTTCCTTGATGAATTGTCCTGCATGAGCCCGACGACTGTCAGTATGGTCAGTTCTGTCGATCCCGACGATCTGGCCCGGCGTACCTTCAAGGTGGTTCGAAAGCCGGCCGACGGTCTGGCATATGCAATGGCGATCGCTGCCAAATACGGCCTGACCTATGCTGCTGTGAAAAAGCACACCGCCGAGCACACGAAGACGGAGGCTGAATGAAGGCCTTTCTGATGTACGCAGACTGCGATCTCAGCCTCGATGAAAAGCCTCCTCTGAATACGGAAGACCTGACCAAGGATCTGGGGCTGCAGGTGCTTTTCGAGGCGATGTCCCAGGAAGACGAGTTTCTGTTCGACGTTTCGAGAAGAGTGGTGCTCGGCAACACGGGAACTCCGGAACAAATCCTCTACCGGCAACGGATCCTGGCCGACTGCCTCGCCAGCCCCGATATCGTTCGTGAAGTCTACCGTGTGGTCGTCGAGGGTATCGCAAAGGAGAAACGAATCTGGGGCTGGATGTCCGTCGACTACCCAATGTCGACGCTTCATCGCGCCATCGAGGTGCTCGAGCTCTTTTCCGGTGTGCTGGTGAGGCTGCGGCAGATTGCTGACCAGCATGGCCCCTCGTTTCATTCCGACGGCTTTCGCCGGCTGTTTGCGATGCTGGCCTCGGAACTCAATGATGAATATCTCGAGACGATTTCCGAGCACCTGCATCGATTGAGGTTTCGTGGCGGCCTCCTGATGAGTGCGAAGCTCGGCCAGGGCAACAGGATCAGGAATTTCGTTCTTCGCAAACCGCCGCGTCTGAGGGAAGGATGGCTGGAGCGTCTCCAGGATTGGGTCTCGCAACTCAGACAGAAGGGGGAACCCTCATATTTTTATGAGATCGCCGACAGAGATGAAGCCGGCGCCAGTGCTCTCTCAGAGTTGCGCAATCGGAGCATCACAGGCGTCGCGGAAGCACTAGCTCAGTCCACCGATCACATCCTTGGCTTCCTCAAAATGCTACGTGCGGAGTTGGGGTTTTACATCGCCTGCCTGAATCTACATGATCGGCTCGCCCGGAAGGGGGAGCCAATCTGCATTCCCAGTCCATCTCAAGCCGGTCAGCCGGTGTTCACCGCTCACGGGCTCTACGATCCGTGCCTGAGCCTGAATATGGAAGAAAGAGTGATCGGCAACGACGTGAGCGCCGACGACAGGACGCTTGTGATGATTACCGGGGCGAATCGCGGAGGAAAATCTACGCTGCTTCGCAGTATGGGACTGGCGCAACTGATGATGCAATGCGGCATGTTTGTGGCAGCCGAATCATTTCGGGCTAGCGTGTGCTGGCGCGTATTTACGCATTTCAAGCGCGAGGAAGACACTGCAATGCAGAGCGGAAAGCTCGACGAAGAACTGAGTCGAATGCGGATAATCGTCGATATGGTTGTTCCCCACAGCCTTGTGCTGCTCAATGAATCGTTTGCATCAACGAATGAGCGAGAGGGTTCGGAAATTGCCCGGCAGATTGTCCGCGCCCTGCTGGAGAGCCGGATGAAAGTGTTCTATGTGACACACCTGTTTGACCTGGCCAGCAGTTTCCATGAAGCCAGGTCCGAATCTGCCGTGTTTCTCAGGGCTGAACGTCGCTCTGACGGCGACCGAACGTTTCGGTTGCTGGAGGGCGAACCGTTACCCACCAGCTATGGGGAGGACCTGTACAGACGAATTTTCTTAGAGGGGGACATTAAGCCAGCGGGAGTCGCGGGCTCTACGGGCGGAAACGGCACAGCGCCCATGCAAAACAACTGAGATTATGACGAAAGTGTGCCCGGGACCTGTTGACAAGAAGGCGTCCAGGCTGGCATAACGTTACTAGAACAAGCTGTAAGGTGACGGAGTTCACCTTAACTGCTGTCCATCCAAAAGGCCGGACAGATGATGACTCCTGACAGGGAATCCCTGTTGCGGAGTGATGTCTGTAGCGGCGTTCCCGATCACAATCTGGAGTTGAGTCCCATGGCGAACGCCGACGTGGCCGCTTTGACGTTGGGTCGGGCTATTGCTGAAGAAGAACTGGCTCCGCTTCGTGGCACGGGAGATAAAGCGCGCATTTGTACGCGGCAGTCTGTCGTAGGCGCGGATCGATTGGCCGGTGCGGCCCATGGCCTGTCTTGGCTGGGACGCAGTGGACCTACAGAGTTCCGCCGAATTCTCGTTGCTTACGACGGATCGCCACAGGCCGAGCGTGCCGCTCAGATTGCACTGTTTCTGGCCGGGCCAATGGCGGCAACGGTGCTCATCCTCGCCGTCATACGCCCCACCGAGCCAGACGACACGCCGGACTTCTGTACGCAGCTCTACAACACCCGCAAGGGATATGAGGCCCGTTTTGCCTCGCTTCGGGAGCGGGCCAGTGGAAGTGGAGTTTCTCTGGATACACGCATCGTCGTCGGGAACCCGGCTGAGGAGATTGTCGAGCGAGCCGAGGTGATGCATGCAAATTTAATCGTGATGGGGCGGCACGCAAAGTCCGCGAGCATTCGGCGCTGGCTGCTTGGTTCGAAGCATGAACGCGTAATCAAAAATGTTCAATGCCCCGTGATGCTGGTGCACTAGAGGTCGGCGGCATGAAATTCAGGTCCATTTCTGCAGTCCATGAATGCCAGACGAGATACGGCGTGGTTTGCGTCTTCGCGGATGCGCCTGCCGCATGCAAGTGGGCACGCCACAGGATTTTCAGCATCGGGGCTTCTCAGTTTCATTACTACAAACGACCCATGGTCGAGAAAGCGTAATCATCATGTCTGAAATTGCCAAACTTGCAGCTCTCGAGATTCTGGACTCGCGCGGCAACCCGACACTCGCTGTCACAGCCACGCTGGCAAACGGTGTAAAGGGAACAGCGAAGATTCCCTCCGGCGCCTCCACCGGACGCCGCGAAGCTGTAGAACTTCGCGACGGCGATAAGTCCCGGTATGAGGGCAAAGGGGTCCTGAAGGCGAAGAGCCACGTCGAGGGAGAGATCCAGGCGGCGGTACGGGGAATGGAAGCCAATAATCAGGCAGAACTGGATCGCAGGTTGTGCGACCTCGATGGCACGGCGAACAAAGCTCGCCTGGGAGCGAATGCGATCCTGGGTGTATCACTCGCGGTTGCCAGAGCCTCCGCAGAAGATCGAGGTTTACCGCTTTATGCAAGTCTTGTCGAACATCCCGCCAACCTGCTTCCTACGCCGGGTTTTAATGTGCTGAACGGAGGCAGGCACTCGGACAACAGCGTAGATTTTCAGGAATTCATGATCTCTCCTGTAGGAGCCCCGCGTTTTAGCGAAGCTCTTCGCGCGGCTGCGGAAACCTTCCATACGCTTAAAACTGTCCTTCACAAGAAGGGTTACAGCACTGCCGTTGGGGATGAGGGCGGGTTCGCGCCTCAACTGAAATCCAACGAGGAACCCATCGAGCTGATCCTGGAGGCGATTCAAAAGGCAGGCTACAAAACTGGTCAGGATATTGTCATCATGCTGGACCCCGCAGCCAGCGAGTTCTTCGATGACGGCGTGTATGTTTTCAAAAAGTCGGGAAAGAGCAGCAAGACCTCGATTGAGCTGATTGACCTCTACAAGAACTGGATCAGGCAGTATCCCGAGATTTGGTCCCTGGAAGACGGGATGGCGGAAGATGATCATGATGGCTGGGAGTTGCTCACCGGTGAACTCGGGGGCAAGATCCAGCTGGTCGGTGATGACAACTTCGTGACCAATCCCGCGCTTTTGCGCAGGGGTATCAAGGACAAAATTGCCAACGCCATCCTGATCAAGCTGAATCAGATCGGAACAGTCACCGAGACTTTCGATTGCATAGAGCTGGCGCGCGAGAACGGTTATGGCGCAGTCATTTCGCATCGCTCCGGGGAGACCGACGATACCAGCATTGCGGACCTCGCGGTAGCTGCGGGAATGGGACAAATCAAAACCGGATCCGCCTGCCGGGGCGAGCGTATCGCCAAATACAATCGTCTGCTCGAGATTGAACGCGAACTGGGTACGAAGGCGGAATATGCGGGTGCACGCGTCTATGAACGCTGGCAGAAGGCGGTCAAGACGTAGTCAACAGAAAACGGGCGTTGGAGTCCGCCAAAACTCGCTCTTTCGGGCAAATGACTCCTGCAAGCTCGGCACTTGGAGGAGTCATGCCTAATTCAGACGCCAATCTCGAGGGAGGACGCTTTCCCGGAGAGCTCAACGAGGCTCAGCAGCGACGGCTGAGCATTACGTGCGAGTACATCGACAAGCTGCTTGCCGATATCGAACACGTTCTGCACCAGGCGACCTCGCAGTCCCCTTTCCCGCGTTACGTGGTCGATGTGAATCCTGCACAGACCCGGGTGCTCGAGGACCACATTCGCCGTCTGCGCGCGCAGCTGCTGCGTGCGCTCGACTGGCAGCATCTCAAGCCCCACGCGCCCGATATTCCCGCGACCCGCACGGTTCTCGTCAACCTCAACTTCATCGATATTGCGATCGAAGAGCTGAGGCCGAAGTATATGCGCGGATCCGGCCCCGTTCCTGAGGATGCAGTCAGTGAACTGAACGGCGTTGTCCATGAGCTTCGCACTCTGGTTGAAGGCATGGAGCGCTATGTTCGCCAGGAGACTGGAGCGGATCTCCAGTCGCGTCTCCAGAAGCTGGAACAGACGGGCTATGATGTCCGGCTGTTTCGCGCTATTGAGGAGATTGTGTCTCGCCATGGAATGGTCGAATTCCACCCTCGCATGACGGCACTTCTGTCGCGGCTGGAGGACGAAAGCCTTGAAGTTGCTCTGTTCGGACGCGTGAGTTCGGGGAAATCGTCTCTCCTGAACGCGCTCCTCGGGACAGACGTCCTCCCGGTAGGAGTCAATCCCATCACGGCCGTACCCACGAAATTGCGTTACGGATCCGAATTGAGAGCGGCCGTGACCTATGGAGATGGGCGCAGCGAATTGCTACCCATTGAAAGCCTGAGTTCGCTTGTGACCGAGCAGGGCAACCCAGGAAACCTGCGTAATATAGTGCGGGCGCTCGTTGAAGTGCCCTCACCCCGCCTCCGCCAAGGCATCGTGCTGGTCGACACTCCGGGATTGGGATCGCTGGCGAAACGAGGAACCCAGGAGACCCTGGCCTATTTGCCGGCCTGCGATCTTGCGCTCCTACTGATCGATTCAGCGGCAACGTTGAACGAAGAAGACATCGGTACCCTCCGGCTCCTGTACGAGGCAGGTATTCCTGCGATCGTGCTGCTCAGCAAGGCGGACCTGCTGGCGGAAGGCGACCTTCACAGAATTGTCGATTACACCCAAGCACAACTCCATCGGGAGTTAAATGTCGACATTCACGTGCACGCCGTCAGCTCTCTGCCTTCCTATTCGGTATTGTTGGATCACTTCTTCGAACGTGAGCTCCTCCCGCGGTTCGAGCAGGCGCGGACACTGCGCCAGGCTTCGGTTACGAGGAAAATTGGCGCCCTACGGGAATCCGTGCTGGCTGCGCTTGAAACGACGATCCATCAGGGTCAGCGTGTCAAACAGGAGCCGGCGTTCGATCTGCAGCAGCTCGAATCGCAGCTTCGCCTCGTTACCGGCGAAATCGGAGAACAAAGCACCCGGCTCAATCATGCATTCCTGGAATTTGGGGAAACTCCGGAGGCTGTCCTCCGGGAAGTATCGGACATCGCCGTCAGGTGGCTTCGCACGAAGTCCGAGAGCACCGTCACTGCCATTCAACTTTCCGAATGGATTCACGATGTCGTTGAAACGTTTGTGGATCGGCGAGTGGAGGAAGTTCGCAACGTGATCCGCCGAGCCGTCGATACTCTGCAGCATGTCGCTGCGGCGATGGAGCGTACCGATGTCCCCTCTCCGGAGGAGTCCGCTTCTCTGATGCGCGACATGCCGCGCTTCGAAATGGCTGCGCTTCCCTCTGAAGTGAGCGTGAAGATCTCGAAATGGTTTGGAGAGGGAGTTCTGCGTTCCGTCATCCGGAGCAGCCTCGACCACAACATCGGTCCTCTGTTTAAGGAGGAACTCCATCTTTACGGCCGGGCCCTCTCGCAATGGAGTGAACAGCTGATAAGCCGGGCACAACTCTTCGTCAGCTCCTATGCAGACGGATACCGCGTTCAGCTTCACCGTATGGGCGGCCTGTCAAAGGGAGGTGCAGGCGCCGCTCAGGTCCGAACCGATCTCATGTTTTTGCTGAACTGGAGTGCGACCGACAGTTCAGAGGCCGTGGAAAAGCGAGCTTAATAGATTCGGGAGAAGAGACATTGCTCAAATACCTGTATATTGCGCTGGGCGGCGCAGTCGGGGCCATCGCACGATTTCTGGTTGGCACTATAGTCGCAAGCCGCTTCGGCGCCAAGTTTCCTTACGGAACATTCGTTATCAATATATCGGCATGCGTCATTATCGGCTTTTCCATTACATTCCTCGGCGAGAGGGCCGAACTCAACCCGGCGTGGAGATATCTGATACCGGTCGGATTTGTCGGTGCGTACAGCACGTTTTCGACCTACGAATGGGAAACTTTTTCGTCAATTCGAACGGGATCATTTTCTCTTGCAGCCTTGTATGCGTTCAGCAGCCTCTTCCTGGGTCTCCTTGCTGTATGGGCGGGAATTGCCCTCGCGGAGTTGATCTCATGAGAAGACACCGGCAATTATTTCAGTATCGGTCGATTCTGCAGACTCTGAGGCAGCCGGAATGCCCCTTCTGCACCTACCTGAAGGACTTTCAGGCTGCCCGGCTGCAAAATCATACCCGCGACGATTTACACCATCTGTGCAATTTCCACGTCTGGGGTCTGGCGGCGGTTGAAGAGGCTCCGGCTGCAGCTCAGCTGTTCCTGCGACTGATTGACGAGCCCGCGCTCCTCGCCAGTGGTAGCGGCGGCTGCGATATATGTCGGCAAATGGTCTCTGAGGAGGATCTGCGCATTCGGGAATTTGTGAGCTGCTGCACCCGACCAGAGATTCTCCGCTGGCTTCAGGACGATCCGATTCTTTGTATTCCGCACGGCATTAAGCTGCGACAGAAAGTCCCCCTGGTTTTCACGCATCGCATTGATGCAATCATCGAGCAGTGCCGTCAGCGCCTGGCTGGCGATCTCGAGCAGCTGCGCGACGATCGGGAGCCGGTGCCGAAGCGGACAGGCTGGGGCGCGGTCGGGCGTGCGGCCGAGTTCCTGGTTTGTCCGCGAGGACTGAGGCCATAAAGGAGATGAAATGCTGCATGCTGGCAAGGCAATCAAAGTTTCCATTTATCTGAGCGAAGGCTCAAATCGACATGGCGTTTCCACGTATTCGAGCATCCTTGATTTCCTCTTCTATCGTGGAGTTTCCGGCGCCACGGTCATCAAGGGAGTTGCGGGTTTCGGTGCCGATCATCATATTCACTCCGCGAGTTTTGTCGAAATCTCAGATCACCTTCCTCTCAAGATCGAGTTTATTGAGACACGCGAGAAAGTGGACGAGCTGCTGGGAAAGCTCGAGGACCTTGTCGGGAGCGGGCTGATCGAGATTCAGGAGACGATTATCGCAAAGCCGGCTCAGCCCTCGAGGCCCAAGAAACCCCTTGCAATCTCTCATCAACGTATCGAGGGCACCGCCCGCATGATGAGAATTTACATCAGCGAAGAGGATCGCTGGAAAGACAAGCCTCTCTATCAGGCCCTGGTCGAGGCGATGCGCGCCAATGACATCGCTGGAGTGACGGTCTATCGCGGTATCCTCGGCTATGGAGCACACCGGCATATGCACCGGGATAAACCACTGCATCTTTCCCACCACTGCCCGATCATGCTGGCTGTTATTGATTCCGGGAAGAAACTGAACGAATTCATGGTCCTTCTGGACCAGATGGTGCCGGACGGGCTTGTGGTGATGTCGGATGTGGAGATCATTAAATACGCGCATCGCGCGATCGAAGTCGAATCGAATGCGAGCGCCGGGAATCAGGACAAGGCAGTCGGTTAATACGGAGGCTGATGACATGAAACAGCAATTCCAGGCGCGCATGCTGCGGATCCACTTCGGTGAGGATGACAAATGGCATGGAAAGCCCCTGCATGAAGCCATCGTGGCGAAATGTCAGGAGCTTGGGGTCGCGGGTGCCATCGTATATCGCGGCATCGAGGGTTACGGAGCGAGCGCACACATTCACCACCCTCACCATTGGGGGCTTTCCAAGGACGCCCCGATCATGCTCAGCATCATCGATTCGGAGGAGAAGATTCGGCAATTGATTCCACATCTTGATGCGATGGTCGACGAGGGTCTGATTGCAATGTCTTCCGTTGAGGTCATACGGTACTCGCGGGATCCGGCAACTCCGGCGCAGAAGTAATGGCGAAGTTGAGCTATGACAGACCAGACACTTCATGACCGCGACACGGCGCAATGGCCACCCTTGCCGGAGGGAGACCGCGCCCCCAGCGCGAGGTCCTGCACGTACGGCACACCGTTCAGCGAGCGAGCATATCCGCCATCCGGGAGAACCACGGATCGAGAGCTTTATGGCCGTGAACAACCGCTTCCAGCGACGTGGTAACCACCTCGCAGTTATGCGTGCCGACGAGTACCCCCAGCTGCCCTGCGCTCAGTCGTTCTACGGCCTCTGCTCCCAATCGCGTACCCAGCAGACGGTCCGCGCACGTGGGCACAGCACCACGCTGGACATATCCCAGTACGGTCGAACGGAATTCGTATTCCGGCAGCAGATTGTGCTCGGAAAAGTATCGACAGAGTCCATCCGCGTTATACTTCGCCCCTTCGGCCACTACGACGATCACATGGGGCTTTCCCCGCTCGTAGGCGTCGCAGATACGATCTGCAAGCTGCTCGGGTACGACTTCCACTTCCGGCAACACCACTGCCTCAGCCCCACCCGCAACTCCGGACATAAGGGCGAGATAGCCACATTTTCGACCCATGACTTCGACGAAGAACGTGCGCTGAAGCGAGGAAGCTGTCACCTTGAGATTATCGATCGCGCTCAAGGCCACGTTCAGTGCCGTGTCAACCCCGATGGCTACGTCCGAGCCGAAGAGATCATTATCAATGGTGGAAGCCACCCCCACCACAGGAAAGCCCATCTGGTGCAGGGTGTAGGATCCGGTCTGCGAGCCATTGCCGCCGATAACGATCAGCCCTTCAATGCCGGCCCCGCGCATGCGGTGGATCGCCAGTTCGCGTCCCTCGGAGGTCTGGAACTTCGTGCATCGGGCCGAGCCCAGGATCGTGCCTCCCCGCTGAATGATGCTGCCCACGTCCCGAGCCCCAAGGCGTTTGAAGTCTCCTTCAATCAGGCCAGCAAATCCCTGATACACGCCCCAGACAGTGATGCCATGAGCAATTCCGGTGCGCACCACGGCGCGAATTGCCGCATTCATTCCCGGAGCGTCTCCACCGCTTGTCAGCACCGCGAGATTTCTCATTTTCAAACCTTCCAGACTCTTTTCCAGAATCTCCAGGCCGCTGCCACGATTGCTGTGATGGAAGTCACGATCCTCATGGGTGACAAGGCGAATGCGATCCAACGCCTGGAAGGCACTTCCAGGTTGAGAATCACAGGGGCTCATTATGTCTTATGTGCGTAACACGTTCGCCGGCGATCGGGCTCGACAGCTTGCACGACGCGGAACTCTATCCAACCGCGGTGTTCGTTCCAATCCGTGGTGGCCCGACGACATCTGCGGAAAGATTGAGAAGATCGTGTGGATCGTTTATAGCCTGGGCGAACAAGGTGAGGATCTGCACGAGTTCACCGCTTACGACAGCCGCGGCAAGATACTTGGGGTCCATCGAGTCGAAGGATATTGAATCGGCAGTCAAGATTGTGAGTCCTATGTCCGACACGCAGAGTTCGATTACCGGCGAGCGGGCTCGCCAACTTGCGCGGCACGGAACACTTTCCTCCCGCGTGTCGCGCTTTGAGCGCTGGTGGCCCGAGGAAGTATGCGAACAAATCGAGAGGATCGAACTGGTAGCTTCCAGTCTGAATGAAGATGGTGAACCCTGGCAGGAGTTCATCGCTTACGACGCAAGCGGGAAGCGGCTCGGCTGCCATCGGATCGAAGGGTATTAGATATCGGACACAATCACAACAGGGTCCCTCCCATGAAGCGCTATCTCACCCATTGCACAGGGTCAGCCGAAGAATTTCCCCGGCTGACACCCCCGAGACTCCGATGTATTTGGTGAAACTCTATGAGCCGGGAGCCACAGCCCATCGCATCCGTTACGCGATTGCCACTATCCTGCGCGACCGACTCGTGAACGAAGGCGCCTTCCACATCTGCTTCGAGATGGAGGATGAAGATGCAGTGGTTCGTACCATACTTCTTCGCGGACTGAGAAACCAGCGACTGCGCGCCGCGCTGGGCAACAGCCATCTTGTCGATCTGACGCATTGGCTGGCACGATATCCCGACATCGCCGAAGCTTACTACGCCACAGATTCGTCTGATCGAGGTGACCGAGCCATTCCGAAAGTTACATCGTGAGCGTAACTCCGAAGGTGAAAAGCGTATCAGACACAGCTTTCTGCCGGGCTTTCCACATCACTGATCTCCGTCTGACCGACCAGCACCTCCGAGTCCCCCGGGGGAGCGCTCTTCATACGATGTCCAGTTGAATGCCGATAGCCGTTAGAACAGCCCCGGCAATGAGCAGGGTGAGTGCCCAACGCAGAACATTGCCGTAAAGGACATTTCCCAGCACAATTCCAAGGAGAACCAGCGCAGCTAAAGAAGTCACAACCGAACTCCATGGATACCGCGGAAACATGGTTGCGACCAGGAGCGGACTCAGGCATCCGAGAAAGCCCGCGACACTGGAAATCACGGTCGCGACCGCCGCCTCTTGCATCGCCGACCGACCGAGATGTCCGACTGCCAGCTTCCCATGCTCAAGGAGCGAAAGCTCCTGCTCAGCATGGACAAGTTCCTGACGGAACTCGGCATACTTGGTCACGAAATAGACAAAGGCTCCCGAGAAGAACGCTACCCCCGCCACGCGCAGAGCGAGATACGCGTTTACACGCGGCTCGCTGCTGATCAGCGAATTGGCTGTCAGGGTTAAAGCAGTGAGTATTCCGTCCGTCAGTCCCATGGTCACAGGCAGAAGGACTTTCTTCTTGGCGGTTCGCGTGAATCCCCTCATCGGCTTCGCTTGATGCGATCGATCAGGCGCGTACCGGCCACAAGCTCGTCGATGCTGTGGACAACTGCCCCGGTTTTTTCTATGGCGGCCTCTATCGCTTCGTAATTGAGATTATTGCCGACGATGGTGACGTCCATACCCACCGTTTCCGTATCGATGCTGGTCACGGTAATATTGAGGCCCTCGACTCCGGCAACCCCCTCGATGGCCTGGCCGATTTCCAGCAGGCTCGGGCGCTTAAGAGCCTTATCGACATCGAGCAACAATCTGCGGATATTCATTTGACCACTCTTGCCAGTATCCATTCAGTCAGATGCCTGCTACCTGCTACCGTCTATCGTTCCTTTGCTCCGGCTGACTTGTTCTCCAAGACTCCGCCCGGTGGTCCCACCCCTTATCCCGAGAGAGACATGCAAAACCCCTAAAGAAAAGTGGAGGTCGTGCAGCGGAACGCTCTATTTTCCAGCACGCCCCTTTGAGCGACCAAACCGGGACGATTACCCATCCGACAATCGTCCATCCAAGAGCCACTTTAAACACGATAATGATGTCTTGCCTCGGATGCCGGTAGCGCTGGGCAATGATTGAGGGTGCCAAATAGGCAAGCATGGCACCGACCTGTATCGCGAGGCGGAAGCCGGGGATAGGCTCATGCGTTGTCATTAGGTAAGCCAGGGAAATTGCCGTCGAAGTCACACCTCTCATCGGCCACGCCTGCCCGCCAGCTTCATATGGCATTCGCAAGTGAAGGCGTCCAGGCCCGGGCTAAGACCGTCCAGCCAGCATTCAAACTCGCTCGCCGTTTGCGAGCCGTGATGGGCACGCTCCGGGTTCAGCTGACACCACTCGAACCACCTGCGGCTAACCCAAAGGAAATAGGGCTTCAGCAGGGCATCCGCACAGCAATGCTTGTCATGGACCAGCATCTGCTCCGCAGTCATACCGTGATCCACCGCATAAGCGCGATACCGGCGCTGGAAATCTCCGGTCAATCGCGCTCCACGAATACGCATGACAAATCAACGAACCATCGCTGCCCGCGGGTGTCTGAGTGCTTCTATGCCTGGGCTTCAGCAACCGGACTGGGTGCGGTCCCGTTCATCACAACGTCTGCCTCCCAGGGGAGTCCCTTCCTGCCAAAGTGTCCATAGTTGGTAGTACTCCGATAGATGGGGCGGAGGAGATCCAGCTGCTCGATAATGGCAGCCGGGCGAAAGTCGAACGTCTGCACAAATCCAAGCGCCGCTTTCTGATCTCCTGTTCCAAACGTATCGACCTTAATCGAAAGGGGCTTCGCCACCCCAATGGCGTACGCAACCTGAATTTCGGCCCGTCGGGCAATCTCGGCCCGAACCAGCTGTCGGGCAATAAACCGGCAGAAATACGCCGCACTGCGATCGACCTTGGAGGGATCCTTGCCGCTGAAGGCGCCACCGCCATGCCGTGCCGCTCCACCGTAGGTGTCGGCGATGATCTTGCGGCCCGTCACACCGCAGTCGGCCGAAGGACCGCCGAGCACGAAGCTGCCGGTTGGGTTCACGCGAAAATGTATGTTCCTGTGAAACCACCTGCCAAGGCAGCGGGGGGCGAGTACGTCGCGAACGTAACGGGAGATTTCCTCGCGAGAGACAGCGTCGGAATGCTGCGTCGAAACCAGCACGTCGGTGACAGCAACCGGACTATTGCCTTCGTAGAAAACGGCGACTTGCGACTTGGCGTCGGGCCGGATCCAGTCGCATTTGCCAGCTTTACGGTCCTCTGCGAGGCCCTGAGTCAGCTGATGGGCCAGAGAGATGGGCAAGGGCATCAGCTCGGAAGTCTCGGTGCAGGCGTAGCCAAACATGATGCCCTGGTCACCGGCGCCCTGTTCCTTGTCGCCGTTCCGGTCGGCATCAACTCCCTGCGCGATGTCCGGGGACTGGCGGGTGATGAATTGCAGGACACGGACACCTTCGGCGTTAAAGGCACAGGCGGGGTCGGTATAGCCGATATCGCGGATTGCCCGGCGTACCACGCTTTCGTGGTCGACGGGCGCACGGGAAGTGATTTCTCCTCCGAGTACGACTATATTTTCCTTACACAGCACTTCGCATGCCACGCGTGCAGCAGGGTCCTCGGAGAGATGAGCGTCCAGGACTGAGTCGGCGATATAGTCCGACACCTTGTCGGGATGGCCCTCTGACACTGACTCTGAGCTGAATGTGTAGGTCGGAGATTCTGAGGAGATGAAAGACGACAGCTGATCCGCTTCGGCAACAGGACTGGCCATGAAGGTGCGCTCCTTTCGTGAGGCAACATCTCAGGAGCGCGAAACAGAACCTTCCAGCGGAGAGAACCACTGGTGGAGACTCGCTTCGGAAAATCCATTCCGCACATCGAGCTTTCGCTCTGGCACCGTAACAGTCCCCCGGACCCGGTTGCCGGATTTGGCGTCCGCCAAATCACTCCTGATGCTTGTTAACAGATTAGGAGTACTTTTTGCGGCTGTCAATCGCTTGCCACTGCAGCCGTTCTTCCGTCAGCTCTTGTGGGAATCGGCTCAGTGGATGTGGGTGAGTTGCCGCTCTTCGCTATTCGGAGTGTCTTCAGCAACCTGACAACCGCCCGATTGCCTGGTGGTATAGACCGCACCATAATCGGCAAGCTCAGGATTGCCCGCTCTGCCATGACATCTGGCGATTCAGGCGCCTCAGGTGACGCAAACACACCAGATCTTCCTCACAGTCCATCGTAACGGCCGGCGAAGTCGATGCACTGCTCCTCGCAGCGGCCGGAATCCGCGCCAAGCGGTTCGCCAGGACTCGCCGAGTCCGACCTGCCACGCGGCTCTGCGCCGCAGTGCGCCGGCGGGGCGCGAGATTGCATCGATAACTTTCTGCAGTTCCAATCCCGCACCCACGCCGGGCGCCTCTGTACGAGCGATCAGGTGATGAAGTCCACCGCTCTTTCAATACACGCATCCTCAAGGGGTGCGACGGCCCGATTATAGCTTCCATAGACGCCAACGTTCACACCAGGCTGGCACAGCGACCCCGCTAGCATATCCATTACGCGCCAACTTATTCCTCGTGGCTCAAATCAGGTGGAGCGCTGGTTCGGACTCATCACCCAACAGGTTATCCGCCGCGGCAGCTCTGGTGGCATGCCCGAACTGGTGGCCCGCATCAGCCAGTTCGTACGACACCACAACCGCACCTGCCGCCCCTTCACCTGGACTGCCACGGCCGATTCGATCCCGCACAAATTCGCCCGACTTTGTTCATGTATTTCAGGGACAGAACACTAGGAAAGCCCATCGAACAGCGAGACGCCGGAAGGAAGCGATGCGGGCTCTGGCGGAGATATAACGTAATCGTCAAAGCATCGTGGAGCATCCACACCATCCTTCCTTTCTATCCGAACGCTATCAAAAAGACGCTGCGCGGGCGCATTGCCAAGCCTGCACTCGTGCTTAAAAATGGATAAGCCGCGAGCGGCCATGGAACCGCGGGCGGCGGATCGATCCAGTTCGAACAGATTGCCCAGCACCTTCCACAGGAGTGCAAGATCGTCCTCACTGAATCCGGTTTGCTCCGCGAAGACGGGGTTGATGTAGCCGTGGGTACGGTAAAGCCCGTAGGAGATCGTGTGCTTACGTCCCATGGTTCCGGTACCGCTCTTCACGTCTTTCTCCCCGGTGAATGCCTGGCGTGTGATGGTATGTTCCATGGCCAGGACCCTGTCAATAGAACGCGCAAAGGTGATCTGGACCGGTCCGCGCACCTGACCGCAGTTGAAATCCGTAGTGCTCATGACAGCACCGAACGCCCGCACATCGAAGAAGTTGTCGCACATCCATTGACGGGCCTTCCTGATGTTGTCAGGTTTTGTGTCTCTTCCCCTGGGCTCAATCTCGCCCTTCAGGTTGTCGTACGGAAGTCTCTGCCGGCTTTCGAGCGTGTTTCCGCTTAAGACAAAGATGTCATACCCCTTCTCCATCGAACCATTCTGAGATTTCGCAAAGAGCACGTAGTCGCGGATTTTGCGCTTGAGACAAACATCGGATACCAGCCCCTGTAAGGTCTCGGGATCGATGCGCGGGCTGTTGTCGGCGTCGGGGTCACCGTTCGGATTGCCGTCCTGGCAATCGAACAGATAAATGAAATCGTATCGGTGCTTGATCGTGCTCATGACTGACCAACCTGGCTTGCCCCGCTTGGCTGTTCGGCCAATGAACGGCGGTCCTGTTTGCGATTCAGAGCCCGAGCAATGGACTGTGCCTTCTGGTGGTAGTAACCGAGGACAAACAATCCCTGCTCCTCGAGGCTCAAGTTAGCGGGATACGGATGTTCGGGACTCAGCAGCTGGTGGAGATGCGTGAGCCTTTTGTCGATGGCATGAGCCGCGGCTGCGTTTTCGTGCCGTAGTTTTCTCAGGTGCTGGACGGCAACAGTTTGGATGCGTGAAAAAGCCGCGCCCGGGACAGTCGAAGCCATGGCGAAATAACGGTCAACGATGGAAACATTTCCGCCCCCGCTCGATTCCCGCTCCAGGCCTTCATATTCCGCCATGAGCCGACCGCAAATATAGGCTGGAGCGCGGCAGGCGGGGTCGAGCCCTTCGCTGATTTTGGTCATGTGGCACTTTGCATTCCGTTGACACAGAAGATCGTTGAGGCACATACGGATCAACCCGACCGCAACACGCCACCCTACCATATCGGAAACTGGGTCGCGGCGAAGTCCGTGGAGTGCTTTCGCGAGAATGGACAGGCCCAGAGGCTGCGCGGCTCCTTCAATGGCCCGCCGGATAAGAGCCAGCGTGCAATAGCCGGGCGTGCTGCCGTGGCTCGCAACCGCCTTCTCGATCTGCCGGAATCGGACAGGCGGAGGGCTATTCGCCCAGGGCCAGTCGACGCGAAGCTGAGCGTGCCAGTCCGCGAGGTTCATTTTAACCCGCGCAAGCGAGTCGGTCACCCAATAACGCAGGCGCAGCCGGCCGCCGATGGCAGAGATGCCTGCCATGTAAAACCGGGTGCGACGGCGACGTGCTCGCGGGTGGTATCTCGACATCATTGCAGTTTCGCCGGGGTCGGCTGCGTCGACCCACGTGTACCAGTCGAACTCAAGCTTCCGGCTCGTCCACGAGAGAAACCCGATTCCGCCGATATCGCGGCGATGCCGGTTCTCGGGGCTGAGCAGATGATTGAGCGCAAGCACGTAAGCCATCGCCGCTTTTGGCGACACGGGACTGTTCTGGTTTTGTTCCCATCCGTAGGAGCAGAAGGCGTCCTTATCGAACGACATCAGGGCCGCCCCGGAATGCTCGCCGCCCAGACCGCCAACGCCCTTCACCCGATCATGCGTCGGCAGTATGGGTCCCAGCTGGCCGGACACCAGACACTCGCCGGTTGCCTTGCCAGTACGTTGGCTCAGAGCGGCTTCGTAGTGAAGTCTCCAGAAAGCCTGGACCGCCCTCTTCTCGACAACCGGACGCCGCACGGATAACGAAATGACGGAGCCCGGTCGGGCGTCGCTGAGCGCAGCACGAGCCCTGTCGACTTCCGCCGGATCGTCGTAGAAGCGGATGCACGCGCGAAGTTCAGCGCTCCTCGTCTCCCGGGCGGCGCGGCGGAGCAGCGTGACAAAGGCCTCGTGATGTGCCCTCTGCCTTTCGTATTCTGACCCTGCGCTGGTCCATTCCCCAGGGCCGAGTACATAACCAATCTCGTCTGCTCCGATCAACGGGTGATGTCCGTTGTTTCGGTTCACGGGCGAGCGGGCGATTCGTGCCAGGGGCGCCACATCGTTCTTCTTCTCATCCGCCTCCGGTTTGCTGCGGGGGATCGCGCTGAGAAACCGTCCGCGCGACGAGATCTCGAGCAGCCAGGCGACGGGCTTCAACTGCCAGGCAATGTTCTCGAGAGCACCCGGAAGGTTCTTCTCCGCGAACTCGGTTAGTTCCTGGACGAACATGATTTGGCCTCCGAGCGACAGGTAGCGAGCCGCGTCCATGAGCGTTCCGGACTCCACGTGCAACACAACAGTTCATCCCGACGTCCGGAATCGAGCACATTCTCAGGCCGCGTGTCCATCACGCCGTTGACCAGCCTTGCATGAAAGAATACGGCACGGTTCCCGCCGGGCAGGAACGCAATGTCGTACAGCATCCGTCCGAAATCCATCGAGACGGAGATTGGGGCTTCGCTCTCATCTGACAGCGAAAATTCTGCGGCAAATTCACGGCAGCCTAGTGCGGGACGGTGAAAGCACTGCCCTCTCTCCACCCGACGCCGCATCATCGCAACGAATTTGGCGGGCGTGTTGTCGCCGGAAGGATCAAAAACAATGGGATAGGCCTCGACCTCATAGGCCACGTCGCGCAACAAGGTTGAATTTCTGGGAGTTCCGTCAGTATTGAGGCCGCTGCCGGCAATCAGGGGCGGCTTATATCCGGAAGGATCGGCAGCCCACCGCTTTATTGACCGCAGGGAAGCCTTGCTTTGCACCTCATTACGAAGAACGCTGACGTAGCGTATGGGCTTGAGGATGGAGATCCTGGTGATAACCCAGCGCATCTGAGGCCGCCAGCACAGGGCGTCCAGGATATTCCGAGCCGCCGATGGGGTCATTACAGGATATGTGAAGCGCTCGACTTTGGATTCGGGTCGCGTGAAACAGGCGAAATCTCCTGAAACGCGGACCCGTATTCCGGGCGGAGACATTGATTGACGCCTCTATCGCGTTGGGGTGAGTTGTCGTGACCACCCCGATGAAGCTCTCGCATTTGCCAGCATGCCTGGGAAAGTTAATACGCTTTTCCTGGAAACCATTTCGCTTCCTATGAATATCGACCGACCCACTCGACACATCCGCCGCGCGAAATGCTAATAAAGGTCATCGATGAAAAACAACGCCAGCGTAAGCAGTCCGAGCAATCCAATCAGAGCGTTGTAGAAGTCCAGATAGCCGGATGCAGCCCTTCTGACAACCTCGGCAATCCTGCGAAAAGCTTGGCACAGTGGAAAATGCCTCGCCCGAAACTGGAATCCACTTCCTAATTGATGACCAGGGATTTCACCAGGTATCGTTCGACGAAGTATGACCCGTGATCGTATTCGCGCTCCAGATTATGGGTGGCGACGTAGTTGAAAGTCAAGTCCGAACCCTTTTGTGGATTGATGCTCCTCATGGTATGGAATGTTCTTGTCAGCTGAGAGCTGGCGATCGAAGGGCGTAACCGGAAGCGAGCTGGCACTCAGGCGGCGGCCACGATGGCCTCCTCGATGATTCCGCTCGCCAGGCGGTCAGCTCTTCGTGGTCCTGTGATTGCCGACGCACGACTTCCGTTCTCATCACAGCCCTGAGTACCGGGCTTGAGAGCTATTACTGCGATGCATCTGTGAGAGGCTAAGCGTTAATGCCGACTCGATCCGCGCCAATTGCGGGTCTCGAAGTGCCCGCAACACGCGTAGACGCTCATAAGGCGGTTGCCCGCTTCGGTAATCTTGACAACCACTTGGCAACGGCTCATGATGGGCTTGGACATCTCGATTCAGGTGATGGAAGCCCACCTCTAACCGCCTTCACGGCTGATGATTCCTACGCTATGAGGAGCCTTGCCGTGAAGAGGATCGTCCGGAAGTTTGCGCCAGACACACAATACCCCGCTTCAGATTCCCTCCCCCATGGCCTTCAGCCAATCCAGTCGTGGTTCGGATCATCGATCTTCCTGATAGCTGTGCGTCGATGTTGAATTGAAAATCGCCTCGATTGAGTCCGGAAACCTTCATCAGGAATGCGAAACATGTTTTCAGGTGAGTGCTGATGCTACGGACCGTTGTGTACAACCTCGTTCAGCTCCTGTTCATCATCGGCTTTGCGCCTCTGTACTCCGGCGTGCTCAGCCGGTTCAAGGAGAATGTGCAGAGCAGGCGCGGCCCCAGCATCTTCCAGCCGTATCACGACCTCTGGAAGCTCTTTCACAAGGACGAGGTCGTCTCCTCAGAAACAACCTGGATCTTTCGCTTTACTCCGTACCTGGTTTTTGTTGTCCCCCTGTTCGTTGCCAGCCTAATACCGGTCCTGACGGACTATCCACTGGCCTTCGCCTTCATGGGCGACATGCTGGCGGCAGGATTTTTCCTGGGACTCGGAGGCTTCTTCGCCGCGCTCGCCGCGGTGGACACCGGCAATCCTTATGGCCCCATGGGAGCAAGCCGGACGCGCATGGTAGGCTTCCTGGCTGAACCGGTTTTCATGATCGTATTCTTCACGGTTTCTTTCGTCGCGCAATCGACGATCCCGTACATCGTTCAGCAACAATGGGTCGCCAGTCCCGCCGCCTTCTTCTCTCCGGCGCACGTCCTGCTGCTGATCGCCTTTTTCATGCTGATCCTGGCGGAGGGCGGGAAGATCCCCGTGGATAATCCGACGGGGCACTTCGAGCTGGCCATGATCGATGAATCGAAGGGGCTGGAATATTCAGGGCGGGGCGCTGCGCTGATGAAGTGGGGCGGCCAGATGAAGTTTCTGGTGCTCACCTGCGTTTTCCTGAACGTCCTGCTGGCACCCTGGGGGCTGGCCAATGACTTGTTTGTCAGCCATGTTTTACTGGCGATTCCTCTCATCCTTATCAAGATTCTTCTCTTCACCGTGGTTCTGGTTGTGATTGAAACGTCCCTCGCCAAACTGCGCCTCTTCCGCATCAGCGAGTTTCTTGGAGCCGCGTTCATCATTTCCGTTGCGGCCATGATTGCCAGCATCTTTTCAACTCCGGGTGTCTAGAAAGGACGGCAGCGGTGAGCGGCACGCACACGCAGTTGATCGACGGACTGAACGCCCTGACCGCAGGACTGGTCTTGCTTAGCGCGTTCGGGATGGTAACGACCCGCCAGGTGCAGGGGGTGATACGGTTCCTC
>Ga0335073_10000764_pt1 | contig 42117 bp, 30 predicted proteins | sample Lox_Sample_22_FD_207093 | JGI IMG/M metagenome (GOLD analysis project Ga0335073, IMG submission 207093) | Soil microbial communities from Loxahatchee National Wildlife Refuge, Florida, United States - Lox_Sample_2.2 | ecosystem: Environmental > Terrestrial > Soil > Wetlands | place: USA...
GGCGGCATGGCTGAGAAATGGATTACGGTGCTGGGAAGCTTCGTGGCGGATCTTGCTTTTCGGACGAAGAGGATTCCGGCGTGGGGCGAGACTGTGTTGGGATCGGGATTTGCACTGGGGCCAGGCGGGAAGGGGTCGAACCAGGCTGTTGCAGCGAGGCGGCTCGGGCTGAATGTGAGCTTCATCAGCAAATTGGGCCGCGATGCGTTTGGCGATCTGGCGCGACGGACCTACGAACGCGAGGGGATCGACGCCGAATACGTGTTTGAAACCGAGCAGTATGCGACGGGCGGCGCGGCGATCATCATCGACGAAGCGCGTGGGGAAAACGCGATTATCGTCGTGCCCGGAGCTTGCTACGAGGTGACGCCAGCGGAAATCGATCGCGCGCGGGCGCGGATCGCGAGTTCCGCCACGTTTCTGACACAACTTGAGCTTCGGATTCCTTCGGTCGAGCACGGGCTGAAAGCGGCGCACGAGCTTGGCGTGCCCACGATCCTCAATCCCGCGCCGGCGGTTGCGTTGCCGGAGAGCGTCTATGGGCTGTGCGACTACCTGACGCCGAATGAGTCGGAAGCGGCGACGCTGACGGGACTGCCGGTGACGAATATTGCGGAGGCCGATCGCGCGGCATCGGCGCTGCTCGAGCGAGGTGTGCGGAACGTGGCGCTCACGCTCGGCGAGCGAGGAGCGTTGGTGAAGAATGCTGATCTCACCGAGCACGTGCCGGCGGTGGATGCCGGGCCCGTAGTGGAGACGACGGGCGCGGGCGATGCGTTCAGCGGCGGGTTTGCCGTGGCGCTGGCGGAGGGCAAGGATATTGTGGCGGCGACGCGTTTCGCGTGCGCAGCGGCCGGGATTTCCGTGACGCGGGCTGGGACGGCGCCGTCGATGCCGAGGCGCGCCGAAGTGGATGCGATCATGGAGAGGTGCACTGGGCGATCAGGAGATTGAGGCAGGGACGGCTTCGAGGAAGCAGACACCCTGAACGCTCGGCGACATTTTGAGGCGCTTTGTCTTGCGCGGCGACAATGTAAACGCGGCTGATGTCCAGCGGGCACGGAAGAAAAGGGAATGTGGGAAGGCTCAAGTAGGAACTTGGATGCTTCGAAGAAATTCACGAACGGCCGCGACGAAGAGTTGCGGATGATCGGCGTGAACCACATGGCCGCCCTCTAGAGTGAGGAGCTGGGTATTGGGCCGCCGAGATGCCATTTCGGCGAGGTGGTCGGGCCTGGTTACGCGACTGTCTTTCCCTCGAACCAGGAGTGCGGCGCAGCTGGAGGCGAGCCAATCACTCCAGTGGTCGCCATTTATGCAAGTTTGCGACTCCACCATGTCCTGAGGATCGAACGCCAGCCGCCAGCCTTCATCAACGTGGCGAATCGAATCGCGTAAGTAAGGAAGAAAGCGCGGGCCGACGGCGCGTTCAAGGTCCTCGAGAGCGGGGAAAACTCCGGACCATGCCAGGGCAAAGCTCGTATCGTCGGCAAGGACAGCTCCAATGTCTTCGATGATCATCGCGTGGACATTTTGGGAATGGCGCGCGGCAAACTGATAGGCATTGACCCCACCAAGAGAGTTGCCCAAAAGAACCGCGCGATCGATTCGAAGCGCGCTGAATAGCGCCACCAGGTCGCCGAGGTAATCATCGCGTGTGTAAGAGCGAGCGTGGCTGGAATATCCGTGGCCACGCTGGTCGAGAGCGACAAGCCGCCAATCGGGCGCGAGCAAACCGGCAAGAGGAGCGAACGTTTGCGCCTCCATCCAATGAGCGTGAAGAGCGATGAGTGGCGGAGCGTCGTTATTTGAATCGCCGTTATTTGAATCAAGGAAAGAGAATGTAAGACCGGCATGCCTGAAGCTTCCCCGTTGCAAAGTCACGGCTCGGATCCTTCGCGAGCGGCGGGCATTGCGTCGGTGCCGGACGAGGTGTCTCTTTTTGACATGATGGACTCGATTTCGGCGGCGGAGCGGGGCAGGCGGGCGGTGAGAACTCTGTGACCGTCGGGCGTGACGAGAACGTCGTCTTCGATGCGAACGCCTATATTTTCTTCGGGGATGTAGATTCCGGGTTCGGCGCTGATCACCATTCCGGGCTGCAAAGGCAGGGTACGGTCGCCGGGATCGTGGACGTCGAGACCGATGTAATGACTGATGCCGTGGATGAAATAGCGGCCAAGAGTGTGGCCTTCCTTATCGCGTCCGGCGGAATGATTGATGTAATCCTCGGCGATTTGCTGGAGGTTGTGCGGGCCTCCGTACATGGTGACGCCGGGCTTGATCGCATCGATGACGGCCTGCTGCGCGCCGAGGACGATATTGTAAATCTCGAGCTGGCGCGCGGTGAATTTGCCGTTTGCCGGGACGGTGCGCGTGATATCGGCGGCATAGCCGCCATATTCGCCACCGACGTCCATCAAAACGAGGTCGCCGTCCTTAATTTCGTGGTCGAGGGGGCTGTAATGCAGGACGGTGGAATCGAATCCGGCGCCGACGATGGGCGCGTAGGCCTCGCGTTCGCAACCGCCCCATTCGTGGACTTCCTCCATAAGCGCGGCGATTTGATATTCGAATAGGCCGGGGCGGATCGCCTTCATGGCGGCGAAATGGGCGTCGACGGAGAGATCGATGGCCTTTTGCATCAGGGCGAGTTCGCCCGGGGATTTGATCAAGCGCAATGCGTCGAGAGCGTTCGTGGCGTCTTTGAGATTTTCGTGCGGGACGATTTCGCGAAGGGCTTCGACGGACTTGGTGAAGTGGGGGTAGCCGTCTTCGGGCGAGGGCGGCATAACCGTGTAGAAAGCGGAGAAGGTTTTCGCCAGTTTTTGCAGGTCGCCAGCGAACTGTTTGGTGGAGCGAACGGCTTCGAAGCCCGTGGTTTGGGTGATTCCGGGATCGTCGGGACCGAGCTTGGGGCCTTCCCATTGTTCTTCGTCGAGATCGCGGGGAGGGAGGTAAAGGATTTCGTGCGGGCCCTGAAATTGTTTTGCGGGCGCATCGGGAATGATTACTACTGCGGCACCAGGTTCGTCGTGGCCGGTCAAGTAATAGAAGTACGGCTCCTGGAAGAAGAGGGCGACGGCGGATGCGTCTTCGTGGCCGGTATATCCGTAGAGGACGAGCGGGTCGTCAAGGGCGGCGCGGATTTTGGCGCGGCGGGCCTGGTATTCGGCGTTGGGTTGACGGAAGCGAGCGGCGGCGACTGGAGCGAGGAAAAGGACGGCGGCGAGCGCGGGGGCGAGATGCTGAGCGCGCCGATTGAAAAAACGGGGTTTTTTCTCGATTAGGATTGAGCTAAGTATTGCAGACAGGACCTTTAGGATAATTTCTAATCGCCCTTTCTCGGTTAGAAAAGGCCCAGGTTGGCACCGCTGTTTGAGAGGCGCTCGCTTCGGGCTGCGTTTCAAATTCATAGTCATTTCTTGTGAGAAACATTTTATCAGACACCGCAACTTGACAGGCGTGCATGGCGGATTATAAGAGGTTCTTGCCACGCAGGTTATGGGAAATAGGGTTGATGAGAAGAATGAGAGTTTCTGGACGCGCGACAAGGGGGGCAGTGCGCGTGCTAGGACGCGAGTATTTGGAGAACTGCTTGAGGCCTCCGGAATGCTTAACGAGATTTTCTACCTGCCGATTTGAATTGCGCGAGCAACGAGATCCCACCTAGGGCGAGGGCCGACAGCCAGGCGTAGAATCAGCTTGCTTCGCCGGCTGGCCGATTGCGAGCGCGGCGGCGAACGGAGCGAGGGCTATGGCGAAGAGCAAGTACGTGATTTTGGGCGGGGGGATGGCGGCGGGCTATGCGGCGAAGGAGCTGGCCGAGCGAGGATTGAAGCCGGGCGAGCTTACGATTATTTCGGCCGATGACGCGCTGCCGTACGAGCGGCCGCCGCTCTCGAAAGGATTTCTTGCGGGCAAGGACACCGAGACGGGAATCCTGATCAACAGCAGCGATTGGTACGGCGAGCACGGAATTGCCGTGATGCTGAGTACGCCGGTGGAAAGTGTGGATCTGGCGCAGAAAACGCTGCGGACGGCCTCGAAACAGGAATTCAAATTCGACAATCTGCTGATCGCGACGGGAGCGCGCCCGAGGTTGCTCAACGTGGCGGGCAAGGATCTGGCGAACGTCTTCTATTTACGGTCGATGGACGATTCGCGAAAAATCCGGTCGGCGGCGGAAAAGGCGAAACGAGCGGTGGCGATCGGCAACGGGTTCATCGGGATGGAAGTGGCGGCGGTGCTGGCGCAGAAGAAGATTCACACGACGATGGTCTTTCCGGAAGAGCGCGCGTGGAAACGGGTGTTCACGCCGGAGATTTCCGCGTTTTTCGAAAAGTATTACAAGGACCGCGGCGTGGAGATTCTGGCGAAGAGCAGCGTGGCGGGATTCGAAGGGAAAGGGGCGGTGAACGCGGCGACGCTGGACGGCGGGCGGACGATCTCGTGCGATATGGCGGTGGCGGGAGTCGGGGTGTCGCCGGTGACGGAGCTTTTTGCGGAGAGCGGAATCCTGGGGCGGGACGGAGTGGAAGTGAATGAATATCTGGAGACGGCGGCGCCGGGAGTTTATGCGGCGGGCGACGTGGCGAATTATCCGGACACGATTTTCGAAAAGCGGCGGCGCGTGGAGCATTGGGACAACGCCGTATCACAAGGGCAGCATTGGGCGCGCGTGGTGACGGGCGATCGCCAGCCATTGGTTCACGTGCCGTACTTTTTCTCCGATATTTTCGATTTGTCGTACGAGTTTTGGGGCGATTCGGAGGGAGCGACGCAAACGGTGGTCCGTGGGAATATGAGTACGCCGAGCTTCAGCGTGTGGTGGCTCAAGGGCGAGCGTGTGATCGCCGCGTTTGCGATGAACCGTTTGGACGAAGAGCGGCAAGCGGCGACGGAATGGATTCAGCAGAGGAAGAACGTTTCGGCGGGGCGGTTGGGGGAAGAGAATCGGCCGATCAAGGAAGCGGCTGAAGGCTGACGCGGCCGTAAGCCGTCACGACCGGAAACGATCGGGAGAGGTTCATATCAGCAGAAAATCGGCGGACCTTCGGGGCGTGAAGATTTCGCTGAGAAGCACGTCCTGCTCCTGAATGACAGGGTAGCCCTCGCAGCAAGTGATGAGATGAGCGAGAGCGCGGGGAAGAAAGAGGCCCTCGTCGCTGGCGCGCAGATGATCGCGCGACTGCCAGAGGCCAAGCATGGTGCACTGGGTTTTGGGTTCGTCGAGAAGGCCGCGAAGAAGGATGAAGCCGCGAAAGCCGCGTTCCTTTTTTGCTTCGGGCAGAAGCGAGCGGACGGAGGCTACAAATTCGTCCAGCTTGCCTGGAGCAATGGTGAAGCGCCACAAGCGGGCGTACATAGGCACCTTTGATTGAGCGCAATCCCAGGTTCAGGCGCCGCGACCCTCGCACGGCCCCGGGGATGCGGAAGGATAGCATGGCCGAAGGCGAGGAGCGAGATGTTTATCGAATGAAAATGGCGATGTGACACGGCTCACAAGAAAATTACATGCACGCATGTGCATACATGTCCAGCTCTCACATGGGGCGAAAGTTCTCTAGGGGGAAAGCGCGGTTGATCAGAAGCCGGGGGCGCCAGTGGAGGCGGGGCGGGCGTCGGCGGCGATTTCGGGGGATGGGCCGGCGCCGAAGCGGAGGCGTTCGAAATAGACCTGACCGAGAGACATAACGCCGGTATAGAGATAGCCCCAGACGAAAAGCAGCAGGAAGGGAATCGTGGCGTAGTTTTCCATCTGCGCGGCGTAGAGCGTGGCGGCGGCGAAGTAGAGGCCGAGGATGATCTCGATGTAGGGATAGAGGCCGCTGCGCTTGCGGTATGTGCGCTTTTTGACCCACGATTCGCGGGTTTTCGCTTTTGCCTCGACGCGATATTTGGGAGTGCGGACGAATTCGGATTTGACGCCGAAGAGCGCTTCGAGCACGGCGACGGCGTTACGAACGGAAAGGCCGATGCCGAGCGCCATGACGAAGGGGAGATAGAGGAATGTGCGCTTCCACGTCTTGGGGTAAAGGGCGCGCTGAGCGGCGAGATAGAAGGACGAAATCGAGCAGGTGGAAGCGAGGAAGAGCGGGAGATCGATCAGCAGGACCTGGAACCATCCCTGGTAGAAGCGAACGATCATGGCGGGGAGCAGGATGAGGGACATGAACACCATCAGCGGATAGCTGATGTTTGCAGTGAGGTGGAATATGGCTTCCGCTTTCACCTCGGCGGGCTGATCGGAGCGCAACACGCGCGGGAGAATCTTTTTGGCCGTCTGCATGAGGCCCTTGGCCCAGCGCGCCTGTTGCGATTTGAAGGCGTTCATTTCGACGGGAAGCTCGGAGGGGCACTCGATTTCGGGCAGGTAGCAGAAATGCCAGCCGCACATCTGGGCGCGATAAGAAAGATCGGTGTCTTCGGTAAGCGTATCGTGCTGCCAGCCGCCAGCTTCTTCGATGGCAGCGCGGCGCCAGACGCCAGCGGTGCCGTTGAAATTGAAGAATAGCTTGCTGCGGAAACGCGAGGAGTGTTCGATGGCGAAATGGCCGTCGAGGAGGATGGCCTCGCACTCGGTGAGCGCGGAGTAATTACGGTTGACGTAACTCCAGCGCGTCTGGACCATGGCGAGCTTGGGATCGATGAAGTAGGGAATCGTCCGGCGCAGGAAGTCGGGAGGGGGAATAAAGTCGGCGTCGAAGATGGCGACGAACTCGCCTTTGGCGGATTTGAGGCCTTCCTGGAGCGCGCCCGCTTTGAAGCCTTCGCGATTGTCGCGGTGGATATAGGCGATAGGCACGCCGAGTTGCTGGTAACGTTCGACGCAATCGCGCGCGACGACTTTGGTCTCGTCGGTGGAATCGTCGAGGACCTGGATGTCGAGTAGTTCGCGCGGGTAGTCGAAGGCGGCGACGGATTCGACCAAGCGATCGATAACATAACGCTCGTTAAAAATGGGGAGCTGGACAGTGACGCGCGGCCATTCTTTTACATCCGGCGGAGGGCCGGCGGCATTCTTGCGGTATTTGAAATATTTGTAGACGAGGGCGTACCTGTGGATGCCGTAGCACGCCAGAACGGTCATCACGAAGAAATACGGGAGCATGATGCTGAGGTCAAACGCGTTGGCGTGATAAAGGCCGCGGAAAGTGGGATTCCAAAGCCGATGCCAATAGGCGCTGAGGGCGTGGCTCTGCAAATAGAGGAAGGCCACTTCGTAGGGCGTGGTAGCAGCGTTCACAAGAGCGTCCGCCTCTCGGAGTCTGAACGAGGGATCCGCACAAAGCGCGAACCGGAAGGCCGGAGGCAGTATTATACGGGGCCGGCGCGCCGTGTCAACGCGCAGCAAACATTACAAATACGCGGGACGGGACCGGGGAACCGGAGCTTGCAGCGGAAGTGGCTTTCGTTAAACGTTTCGAGCAGGTATGATCAAACTTCGCTAAGAGCTGTTGAAGCCGGAAACCTTCCTGGCACGCCACACGTCCTGATATTCAGGGCCCTGATGGCCCGATAGGTAAAGACTCCCTGGTGGGGCGGGTTTCGGCTCAGCGAGGCCTAAACCGGCCCGGAGGCACACAGCCTGGATCACAGGCTGACAAAGTTGACTAACGATATGCGCCGCGCCGCGTCTGAAAACGTACGGTCCGATGACCAAACGGACGAGTGTGTCTGCGTCGAGATGAACAGGAGACGCTTTATAGCATAAAGAGGTCCCGCCCAAGCGCGAAGAAATCCTGACGTGAACCGGTTTCCAAGCCGGCCTTGCAGCCGGCGCAAAAGCACTTTGATTCCCAAGCCGAAATGGAGCTAGACGCAAGCCAATGCCTGAGAAGATGCCGCCCTCCCCTAACGAGACATCATCCGTAGCGGTCGAAACGCCGCGCCACACTAGTCCCGCAGGACGCCCGCATTACACGCCAACGCCCACAGACGGGAAGAAGAGCAAAACGTGGGTCTGGCTGATCATTTTGGTCGTGATTCTTGCCGCTGGGTATTTCATGTACCGGCAGTATCAGGCGATGGAGGTGGCGGACGCGGCCCGACGGAATCAGCGGCCGCGGTCGGTGCCCATTACGACGGGGACGGCGCAGACGAGCAATATGAATGTTTACGTGGAGGCGCTGGGGACCGTGACTCCGATTTACACGGACACGATTACGAGCCGAGTGCAAGGCGCGATTACGAATATTTATTACCGCGAAGGGCAGATGGTGCATAAGGGCGATCCGCTGCTCGACATCGACCCGAGGCCTTATGAAGCTGCCGTTACGCAAATGGAAGGACAGCTTGCGAGGGACGAAGCGCTGCTGGCGGAAGCGCGCATTGACCTGGATAGGTATCAGTCCGCGTATAGCCGGAACGCGATCGCGAAGCAGCAACTGGACGATCAGACGCAGCTGGTGCATCAGGATGAAGGGACCGTTCAGAACGATCAGGGGCAGCTCGATAGCGCCCGAGTGAACCTAACCTATTGCCATATAACTTCGCCGATCGACGGGCGGGTGGGTTTGCGGCTGGTCGATCTGGGGAACATCGTTCAAGCGAACAGCACGACTCCACTGGTGGTGGTGACGCAACTACAGCCGATCACGGTGATTTTCAGCGTGGACCAGGGTTATCTGCCGCAAATCGAACAGCAGCTTCGGGCGGGGCACACGATGAGCGTGACGGCGCTCGACCGCAATCAGGAGACGAAGATCGCGGATGGGAGCTTGCTCACGATCGACAACGAGGTTGATACAACGACGGACACGGTGAAGCTGCGCGCCTCGTTCAACAACTCAAGCGGCACACTTTTCCCGAACGAGTTCGTGAACGCGAGGCTGCTGCTTTCGACGCAGCGCAACGATACGGTGGTGCCGACGCCAGCGATTCAGCGCAACGCGCAGGGCGCGTTCGTTTATGTGATTCAGAATCAAACCGCGAAGGTGCAGAACGTGACGGCGGGAGTAACGGACAACAACATTACTGCGGTTCAGGGGATCGCGCCGGGAACCGTGGTTGCTACAGCGGGTTTCAATCAACTGCAGGATGGAATCAAAGTGACGGTGCCAGGCTCCGGGCGGGGCAATCGCGGCGGAGCCACAGCTGATAACAGCGGCGCTTCGGGGGACGATGCGCCGTGAGCCCGTCTCGACCCTTTATTGAGCGGCCGATAGCGACGTCACTGCTGATGGCGGCAATTTTGCTGACCGGCATCGTCGCGTACTTTCAACTGCCGGTTTCGGCGCTGCCTGAAGTAGATTACCCGACGATTCAGATTGTGACGTTTTATCCCGGTGCGAGCCCAGACGTGGTGGCGACGGCGATTACCGCGCCTCTCGAACGGCAATTCGGCGAAGTTCCCGGGCTGAACCAGATGACGTCGATCAGTTCCGACGGGAGCTCGGTGATCGTGCTGCAGTTTTCGCTGAGCCTGAATATCGACGTGGCCGAGCAGGAGGTGCAAGCTGCGATCAACGCGGCCGGCAACTTCCTGCCGACGAACCTGCCGACACCTCCGATCTACAGCAAGACAAATCCCGCAGACGCGCCGATTTTGACGCTGGCGCTTACGTCCGATACGACGCCCTTGCCGCAAGTGGAGGATCTGGCGGATACGCGGCTTGTGCAGAAGATTTCGCAGTTGCCCGGCGTCGGTCTCGTGAGCATTAGCGGGGGACAAAAGCCCGCGGTGCGCATCCAGGTGAACCCGACGGCGCTCTCGGAAAACGGGATCAACCTGGAGGACGTGCGGACGGCGATTACGCAGACGAGCCTGGACGCGGCCAAGGGCAATTTCGACGGGCCCCGCCAGGACTATCAGATCGACGCGAATGACCAGCTGGGCGTCGGCTCAAATCAACTTACGCCGCAAGACTTCGACCATGTGATCGTGGCATACCGCAACGGCGCGCCCGTGATGCTTTCGGACGTGGCGAAGATCATCAATGGAGTGGAAAACGAGCGCGAAGCGGCGTGGATGAACGACACCCCGGCGGTGATCGTGAATATCCAGCGGCAGCCGGGTGCAAATATCATTCAGGTGGTGAACAGCATTCAAAACCTGCTGCCGCTCCTGAAGCAGAGCTTGCCGGCTTCGATTCAAGTGACGACGCTGACCGACCGAACGGTCACGATTCGCGCTTCGGTGCAGGACGTGGAGTTTGAACTGATCCTCAGCCTTGTGCTGGTGATGGCGGTAATCTTTCTTTTCTTGCGTAACGTCTACGCGACCATCATTCCCGGCGTGGCGGTGCCAATTTCGCTGGTCGGCACGCTTGGGGCGATGTACCTGACGGGGTACAGCCTAAACAACCTGACACTAATGGCTCTGACGATTTCCACGGGCTTCGTTGTGGATGATGCGATCGTGATGATCGAAAACATCGTCCGGTACATCGAGGCGGGGAAATCGCCGATGGAAGCGGCGTTCGAGGGGTCAGAGCAAATAGGCTTCACGATCGTTTCGCTGACGGTTTCGCTGATTGCGGTGCTGATCCCGCTGCTTTTCATGGGCGACATCGTGGGAAGGCTGTTCCGCGAATTTGCGGTCACGCTGAGCGTGACGATTTTCGTTTCGGCGATCGTATCGCTTACGCTGACGCCGATGATGTGTTCGCGGCTGCTACGGCACACGCCAGAATCGCAGCAAAGCCGGTTTTTCCGGAGATCGGAAGACGTGTTCAACCGCATCATCGGGTTCTACGACCGCACGTTGCAATTCGTGCTGCGGCATCAGGCGGAAACACTGGTTCTGGCGGTCGGAACGCTGGTTTTCACGATATTCCTCTACATCATTATCCCCAAAGGCTTCTTCCCGGTGCAGGATACGGGAATCATTCAAGGATTCACGCAGGCGCCGGACCAGATTTCCTTTACAGCGATGGCGGAAAAGCAGCGCGAAGTGGACCGAGTGATTCTGCAAGACCCGGCGGTCGCGTCGCTCTCTTCGTTCATCGGGATTGACGGAACGAACACCACGATGAACAGCGGGAGAATTCTGATCAACCTGAAACCGCTCGAGCAGCGGCACATGAGCGCCACGGAGATAATCCGGCGGCTGCAGCCCAATGTGGAAAAGGTAGAGGGGATCACGCTTTACATGCAGCCGGTGCAGGACCTGACAGTGGAAGATCGCGTGAGCCGCACGCAGTACCAATACACACTGGAGGATCCGAACCAGGATGAGCTGAACAATTGGACGACACAATTCGTGGCGAAGCTGGACCAACTGCCGCAGCTGCGGGATGTCGCAACGGACCAGCAGCTTGGAGGACTGGCCGAAAAGCTGATGATCGACCGCGTGACGGCTTCGCGCATGGGGATAACGCCGAACATGATCGACCAGACGCTGTACGATGCGTTTGGGCAGCGCGAAGTGGATACGCTGTATACGCAGCTTAACCAATACCACGTGATCCTGGAGACGCTGCCTAGCTTCCAGGACAATCCGAACGACCTGAACGATATATTCGTGCGGTCGGCCGTGACGACGTCGTCGACATCGTCATCCTCTTCGAGCGGCAACTCGACCTCAAGCTCGGGTCCAACCGTGCCGATATCCGGCACCGCCGGGAACGGCATCGCCGGCGGAACGTCGACGGGTACGCTGAACCCCGCGCCAGTAAGCACGGCGAACGGAGCGGCGGTGCCGCTTAGCGCCTTCTCGCACTTCGAAGAAGTCAGCTCGCCGCTCTCGATTAACCGCCAGGGGCAGTTCCCGGTGGTGACGATTTCGTTCAACCTTGCGCCAAATGCTTCGCTGGGCGATGCAACGGACGCGATCGATAAAGTGAAGGATGACTTGCACATGCCGTTGAGCGTGCAGGGAGCGTTCCAGGGAACAGCGGCATCGTTTGAAGCATCGCTGAAAAACGAGCCGCTTTTGATTCTTGCGGCGTTGGTTACCGTCTACATCGTGCTCGGCGTTCTCTATGAAAGCTACATTCACCCACTGACGATTCTTTCGACGCTGCCTTCGGCGGGCGCCGGGGCGATTCTGGCGCTTCTGATTTGCGGGCAGGAATTGAGCGTCGTGGCTCTGATCGGCATCATCCTGCTGATCGGCATCGTGGAGAAAAACGGCATCATGATGATCGACTTCGCTCTGGAAATGGAGCGCAAGGAAGGGAAGGAGTCGACCGAAGCGATCTATCAGGCTTGCTTGCTGCGCTTCCGGCCGATTTTGATGACGACGATGGCGGCGATGCTGGGCGGCGTGCCGCTGGCACTGGGCACCGGCATTGGGTCGGAGTTGCGGAAGCCTCTCGGCATTTCGGTGGTGGGCGGACTTATTGTGAGCCAGGTGCTGACGCTCTACACGACGCCCGTGATTTACATTTTCTTCGACAAGCTCGCCCGCAAGTTCTCACGCTCGACGGTGGGCGAGGCGCATCCCGCGCCGTCTCCTGCGGATTAGACGATGAGCATATCGGCTCCATTCATCCGCCGGCCGGCGGGAACGACGCTGCTAACGGTAGCCATCGCGCTATCGGGAATTGTCTCGTTCCTGTTTTTACCGATGGCGCCATTACCGCAGGTGGATTACCCGACGATTTCGGTGGGGGCGGGACTGCCGGGAGCCAGCCCGGAAATTATGGCGTCTTCGGTGGCGACGCCGCTCGAGCGCCAATTCGGGCGGATCGCCGGAATTACGGAGATGACGTCGACGAGCGGATTAGGATCGACGAACATCACCATGCAGTTCGATCTGAACCGCAATATCGACGGTGCGGCGCGCGACGTGCAGGCGGCAATCAATGCGGCCCGCAGCTATCTGCCCACGAACCTGCCCAGTAACCCGACCTACCGCAAAGTGAATCCGAGCGACTCGCCGATTCTCATCATTGCGCTGACTTCAAAGATATACACGACGGCGGCGATGTACGACGCCGCTTCGACGATCATGGCGCAGCGATTGTCGCAAGTGCAGGGCGTAGGGCAGGTGGGCGTGGGCGGAAGTTCGCTGCCGTCAGTGCGGGTGGAGTTGAATCCCACGCAGCTGAACAGTTACGGCATCGGTTTGCAGACGGTGGCGACGATGCTGAGCCAGCAGAACGCCAATCTGCCGAAGGGCCAGATCGAGACGAAAGACACGAGCGCGGACATTCTGGCGAACGATCAGCTTTTGAAAGCGGATCAATATAAGCCGCTGATCGTTGGGTATCACAACGGCGCGGCGGTGAAGCTTTCGGACGTGGCGGACGTGGAAGACTCGGTTGAAAATATTCGCGCCGGGGGGTACGTCAACGGCCAGCCAAGCGTTTCGGTGATCATCTTCCGGCAGCCGGGCGCAAACATCATCGATACGGTAGACGCAATCAATGCGGCGATGCCGTCGCTGAAGGCTTCGATACCGGCGGGCATTAATCTGACAACGGTGGTCGACCGCACCACGACGATTCGGGCCTCGGTGGACGACGTGGAGCAGACGCTGCTGATATCGGTCGCGCTCGTGATTCTGGTCGTTTTCCTGTTTTTGCGGAACGGACGTGCCACATTTATTCCCAGCGTAGTCGTTCCCGTGTCTCTGCTCGGTACCTTCGGCGTGATGTATTTGCTGGGCTACACGATCGACAATCTTTCGCTGATGGCGTTGACGATATCGACGGGATTCGTGGTGGACGACGCGATCGTGGTGATCGAAAACATCACGCGCTATCTGGAAATGGGCCTGCGGCCGTTTGAAGCTGCGCTAAAAGGGGCGCAGGAAGTAGGGTTCACGGTAATTGCGATGAGCACGTCGCTGATTGCCGTGTTCATTCCCATTTTGCTGATGGGCGGCATCATCGGGCGGCTGTTTCGCGAATTTGCGGTAACGCTCTCGGCGGCGATCGTGGTTTCCATGTGCATCTCGCTGACGGCCACGCCGATGATGTGCGCGCAACTCTTGCGCCACAATGCCGAGGAGATTCACGGACGTTTCTACCGAGCCAGCGAAGCTGCCTTCAACGGGATGCTCCGGCTCTACGAGCGGACTCTTACCGTGGTGCTCAAACACCCCGCCTTCACATTGGGGATCTTGCTCGTGACGATCGGCGTCAACGTGTATCTGCTCGACATCGTGCCCAAGGGCTTCTTCCCGGAGCAGGACAATGGGACCGTCTTCGGCGGCATTCAGGGAGCGCAGGATAGCTCTTTCACGGCGATGAATGTGCTGACGCAGCGGTTCGTGAAGATCATTAAAACCGACCCTGCCGTCGAAAATGTGTTCGCGTTTACGGGGGGGCAGGGCTCGACGAATAGCGGCTTTGTCTATCTGGGGCTGAAGCCGTTGGCCCAGCGGAAGATCAGCGCACTCGGGGTGATCAATCGGCTGCGGCCGAAACTGAATTCCGTTCCCGGAGCAAGAGTATTCCTCCAGCCTGGCCAGGACCTTCGCATCGGCGGGCGCCAAAGCAATGCGCAATTTCAATATACGATTCAGAGCGATAACGTGGACGATCTGGTGAAATGGGGGCCTATTCTGCTCAATGCGCTGCAGAAAGAGCCTGAAGTTACAGACGTCAACAGCGATCAGCAGAACAGCGGACTGCAGGCACAACTGATTTACAATCGCGAAAACGCTTCACGCATGGGAATTACACCGCAGGCGATCGATAGCACGTTATACCAGGCGTTCGGCCAGTCGATTGCGTCGACGATGTACACGGCGCTGAATCAATATTACGTGGTGATGGAAGTAGCGCCGGAATTCTGGCAATCCCCCGCGGGTTTGGATGACGTTTACCTGAATCCTCAGCAGGGCGCGGAAGTTCCATTGAGCGCCGTGGCGCGTTTCCAAGCGACGACGGCGCCTCTTGCGGTGAATCACCAGGGACAGTTCCCATCGGTGACTGTGTCCTTCAACCTTGCTCCGGGAGTCGCGCTGGGAGAAGCCGCGACTCTTGTGACTCAGTTGCAACGTCAGCTGGGGATGCCTTCCACAATTCATGGAATGTTTTCGGGCACGCTTGAGGCTTTTCAACAATCACTTTCGACAGAGCCGTTTCTGATCGTGACGGCGCTGATGGCGGTTTACATCGTGCTGGGCATGCTCTATGAGAGTCTGATTCATCCGATCACGATTCTCTCGACGCTGCCCTCGGCGGGCGTGGGGGCGGTGCTGGCGCTCTTTGCGTTTCGCACGGACTTGAGCATCGTGGCGATCATCGGCATGCTGCTGCTGATCGGCATCGTGAAGAAAAACGCGATTTTGATGATCGATTTTGCGATTTCGGTGGAGCGGCATGAAGGCGTGAACCCGCGCGACGCCATTTTCGAGGCGTGCATGCTGCGATTCCGGCCGATCATGATGACGACGATGGCGGCTCTTTTCGGGGCTTTGCCGCTGGCGCTCGGCACGGGCGCGGGATCCGAACTTCGCCGGCCTCTGGGCATTACCATCGTGGGCGGTCTTATCCTGAGCCAGGCTCTTACGCTTTACACGACTCCGGTTGTTTATCTCTACATGGACCGCCTGAGCTTGTGGTGGCGACGCGGTCATCGCCACGGTCATCCGGCGGCGAGCCCGCAGCCGGCCGATTAAAAACAATCTGGTGAGGAAGAGAAAGAAAGCATGGCTAGAAGACTGAGTGTATTAGGGGCGGCAGTCGGCGTTGCGCTGCTGAGCGGTGGCTGCGTGGTGGGCCCGAAGTACCACACACCGGCGGTGCAAGTGCCGCCAGCCTATAAGGAAGCGGCGCCGCCTGCGGCAGCGCCGTCCTCTGCGTCCCAGCCGAGCACAAACGCGATGGAAACTGCTGCGGGCACGCCTTCAAGCACGACGCAAGCCACGGCTGCGACGCCAAGCACGCAGTCTAACGTGACTCCGCCCTTTCGTGTGGCCCAGCCGAACGACAATGCGATTCGGGGTGATTGGTGGGCGATGTTCAACGACCCGGAACTGAATCAGCTTGAGGCGCAGGTAAACGTGTCGAACCAGACGATTGCCGAGGCGATGGGGGCCTATTTCTCGGCGCGAGCGCTTGTTCGCGAGGCACGCTCGGAGTATTGGCCTGTCATTACTGCAGACCCCTCGATGACGCGCGAACGTGCGGCGTCCACGCTGGGCCAAAAAGGCTCGCTCGCAGATTTTTCGGCACCGGGCGATGCCAGTTGGGTTCCGGATTTGTGGGGCCGGCTTCGCAACACTGTGACAGCGAATTCCGCGGCTGCCCAAATCAGCGCAGCCGATCTTGAGAATACGCGCCTGAGCATGCATTCGGAGCTGGCTGTGGATTATTTCGAGCTGCGCGGGGAAGACAATCTGAAGCAGTTGCTCGATTCGACGGTGGTCGCCTACCAACAATCACTGGACCTGACGAACGTGCTTTATCAGACCGGAATCGACAACGACGAGTCGGTTGCACAGGCGGAAACGCAGCTGCAATCCGCGCAAGCGGCTGACACGAACGTGGGCATACTGCGCGCCCAATACGAACACGCCATCGCCGTTCTGGTCGGGCAACCGCCTTCCACTTTTGCGATCGCGCCGCTGGCCAAGCAGCCGGCGCCTCCGATAATTCCTGTGGCTGCACCTTCTTACTTGCTGGAGCGGCGTCCGGATATCGCGGCGGCGGAGCGTGCCATGGCTCAGGCAAACGCGCAAATAGGAATTGCGACTGCGGCCTATTATCCTTCGGTTACTTTGACCGCGACGGGCGGTTTTCAGAGCACTTCCATTGCGGACTGGTTTTTATGGTCGAGCCGCATCTGGTCGATTGGCGCTTCGCTGTCGCAGACGGTCTTCGACGCGGGCCTCCGCCGAGCGACGGTGCAGCAGTATCGCGGAGTGTTCGATGAAGATGTTGCCACCTATAGGCAAACAGTCCTCACAGCGTTTCAGCAGGTGGAGGATAACCTTTCGACGGAACGAATTTTGACGCAGGAGGTGCAGCAGCAGGATGCCGCTGTGGCGTCCGCGCAGCGCTACCTGACCCTTGCCACTGAGCGATACCGGCTTGGGATCGATCCTTACCTGAACGTGATCACCGCGGAAACGACACTCCTGACGAATCAGCAGGCGGCCGTGAATCTTCGCACGGAGGAGATGACGTCGGCCGTGGATTTGATCGAGGCGCTGGGTGGCGGATGGGATGTGAACCAGTTGCCTTCGATGCGCGCGGTGGCGCAGGTCTCGACACCCACCGCAACACCTGCTGCCGCGCAGCCTGCGCCGGCGAATCAATCGAACCAGTAGGGCGGAGCGGGATTCAGGCTTTGCGCTGATGGCTGCGGGGAGGACTTTGCTCCGGAATCACGAAGCGGTAACCGACGCCGCGCACTGTGAGCAGGCGCTGGGGGTTCGAGGGATCTTCCTCGAGATAGCGGCGCAGGCGCACGATGAAATTGTCGATCGCGCGCGTATCTGTATCTTCGTGCAAGCCCCAGACGTCTTCGAGGATCGACTTCCGCGTCACAACTTTGCCTCTATTCTCGATCAGATGGCGCAATAATTTTGCTTCCATCAGCGTGAGGTGAATGATCGTGTCACCGGAGCGCAATTCGAGCGTACCGAAGTCGATGATTTTGCCATCGAAGGCGTATACGTCGCTGGTTTCTCCGTCGTCGACCTGCTGATCACCTTGATGCTCGCCGCACTGAGCGTGCGGGCCGCTCTCGCGCAGCCAGGCGCTTCGGCGCAGCAAGCCTTGCAAGCGCGCGAGAAAGATCGGCAGCTCGAAGGGCTTCGGCAAGTAATCGTCCGCGCCAGCGGCAAAGCCGCGCAAAACATCTTCCGGCCGGCTGCGCGCCGTGAGCATCAGCACGGGCGCATAATTCTTTGCGGCACGCATCGAAGCGACTACCTGGAAGCCGTCGCGAAACGGCAGCATCACGTCGAGCACTACGGCGTCAAAGGACTCGCGTCGACGAGCCAGCCTGGTAACCGCCGTCTCGCCGTCGGCGACGATTTCGACGCTGTGGCCTTCCGCTTCCAAATTGAATCGCAACCCGTCGGCGAGATGGGTCTCGTCCTCGACCACCAGCACACGGCTCATGCAGCGCTCCGGGGCAATTCAAGGACCACGGTTGTGCCGCGACCTTCGCCTTCGCTTTCGATCGAGACGCGACCGCCGTGCGCGCGCGCGATCGATCTGACGATAAAGAGTCCCAGCCCCGTGCCCTTTACCTGTGTTCTTCCGGGGACGCGATAAAACCTTTTGAAAACGCGCTTGATTTCGTGCTGAGGAATGCCCACGCCTTCATCGCGTACGCGCAAGGCGAGAAACCCCTCATGTTGGGCGGTTAGGTCTACGCCGACCGCGACACGTCCGTTCGAATATTTCACCGCGTTGTCCAGAATATTTCCGACGGCGATCCGTAAATCGTCCGGATCGGCGTTCACCTTTGTGGGCTCGCCGTTCGCCGGAGTCATTTGAATGGCTTCCGCGGGCAAGTGATGACGTGTTCGGGCGAGGTCCACGCATTCGGCGACGAGCTCGGCGAAATTTACGTCAGCGCGATGCAGAGCCGTGCGGCCGTAACCGACTTCGCCGGCTTTCAACACCTGGTTCACGGTGCCGAGGAGGCGCGAAGTGTCGTCGAGCATCGACTGGTAGAACTGCCGGCGCTGGGCCTCGCCCACATCGCGACGCTGCAATGTTTCGAGATACAAACGAATCGAGGCGATCGGCGTCTTCAGTTCATGAGTGACGGCGTTCAGAAAACTGTCGTGCTGTTCGTTGCGGCGGATTTCGCGGAGAAGAAATCCGGTGTTGAGGATCATTCCGAGAATGATCGCCAGGAAAAACGCGACGCCGAAAAAGAGGAGCACGCCCTGGCGCCAATGCAGAATGATCCATCCCACGTTGAGCACGACCGCGACGGTGAGGCACACCACGAGGACGATGAAGGCGATGATTTTTCTTCGGGTAGTTACGGTGATTCGCATAGCCTATGCCCAGATTGTGGCACAGCCGGCATGGCGCGGCCAATGCGCCGACGTTTTCTTATAAATAGAAGTCTTCGGATGCGGTGCAGTCTCGCGCAAACAAAAAGGCCGCGAACGCCTGAAGGCGTCCGCGGCCGATGCGTTCAGATCGGGTTCGCCTCAGGCCGAAATGCCGGGCGCTTCGGCCGAAGCAGTCGCCGACGAGGCCACATGTGCCGGGACGGCGCGCTCCGGCTTCTCTGCTTCCACGCCATCGGGTGAGAGCATGTAGCAATAGACGTTTTTGGCGAGACCAAGCTTCTTCAGCGTCCAGATGCCGTACCAGTTCAGGTCAAATTCATACCAGGCGAGGCCGTGCCGGGCGGAAGTCGGATGGGCATGGTGGTTGTTATGCCAGCCTTCGCCGAACGAAAAGAGCGCTACCCACCAGCTATTGGTGGAAAGATCGCGCGTCTTGAAGCGGCGCGAGCCCCACGAATGCGTGGCCGAATTCACCAGCCAGGTTGCGTGCAGGCCGAGCACGGTGCGGAAGAACATGCCCCACAACAGGAGCTTCCAACCGCCGACCGCAAGCAGAATCGCCCCGAGGATTACGTTGGGCACGTAATGATATTTCGTGAGCCAGACGTGGAATTTGTCTTTGGCCAGGTCCGGGACGTAGCGAGCGAGGGTCTCCGAATCGTGATGCATCGACTTGCCCATGAGTATCCAGCCGATGTGCGCCCACCATTTGCCATCGATGGGGCTGTGCGGATCGCCGTCTTTGTCCGAATGCTGGTGATGAATCCGGTGCGTGGCGACCCAGAAGATTGGGCCGCCTTCGAGGGCGAGCGTGGCACAGATGGTGAGGAAATATTCCACCCACTTCGGGGTTTTGTAGCCGCGATGGGTGAGGAGCCGGTGATAGCCCATGCCGATTCCCAGGCTACCGGCAACCCAATAGAGGAAGAGAGCTATGAGAAAATTAGTCCAGCTGAAGAAAAATAACGCGGCAATCGCACCCGCGTGAAAGATAATCATCGCGATTGAGGTCACCCAGTTGATGCTGTTGTCGTCGTGTTGGGTGTGTTCCAGGTCGATAAGTTCCATTCGATGTCCTTAGTTCCGGCTGTACCGCTAAGTTTTTGCCCTTCTTCAGCATAGCAGCGCCCTAGACCCCGTTCTGTAATAGTTCTGTAATACCATCTTTCCGCCGAAAGAGTTACCTGTACAAACGGCCGGTGCGTCTATTGCTCGATCCCCTGGATTAGAAATAGTTAAGATGCGGCCGTCTTTTCACACTTTTTTTGGTTCCACGATTGCCGTGTCCGCTGTGTACCCGTCTGCCATGAAAATCATCTTCCTTGCTCCCGGGCTGACCCGCGTAAAGCGGGGTCTGGAACGTTTTTTCCTCGAACTCTCGGGCGAACTCCGCAAATCGGGGCTCGACGCCACGTGCTGGGGCACTTCCGAAGCGCCAGGGGTCGAAGCCATCCGCGTTCCTTCGCGGATCGAGCTGGAGGAACTCGCGAAAGAGCATCTGGGCCGCATCCCTGGTCTGGGGCCTGTTCCCGGCGGCGCGGTCCAAACCTGGGCGCTATATGCCGAGGACCAGCTTTTTGCGATTCCGGCGGCGCTGCGTATTCGCCAGCTTCTTGCGCAAGGCGAATTTCCGGTGGTCTACGCCCGTTGGCAAGGCGGGCTCGTGGACCCGAGCGGCGACTCGACTGAGCTGCTGAAAACTCTCGCGCCGGCGATCCATCAAGGAAAAGCGGCGCTCCTCATTCACACGGACTATATCTACCCTCCCATCGACGCCGTTCTTTGGTCCGCCGGCGCGTGCTTCCACTCGCTGGGGCCATGGCTGACAGGGCCGTTGCGGCAACAGGGCGTCACGCCCGACGCGATCGTCGAGCTTCCGATGTGTATCGAGGGGCTTCCCTATCGTGACGCCCGCAGCAGGCGTGCGGAAATTCGCGCCGAATACAAAATCCCTGCCGATGCGTTCGTTGTCCTGAGTGTTGGCGCGTTCGACCTGGCGGCGAAGCGCCACGATTACATTTTCGCGGAACTGCAGAAGATCGGCACGGGGAATGTCTACTGGATCGTGGCCGGCTCGCGCGGACGGGAGGCGGCGCCCTGGGAATCGGAGGCTCGCCGCGTGCTCGGCCCGCGTTTTATCGCGCTCACGGACGTGCCGTTTGCAGAAATGCCACGCATCTATGGCGCCGCTGACGTTTTTACTTCGGCCAGCCTTCACGAAACGTTTGGCCTCGTTTATCTCGAGGCGCAAATGTCGGGTCTGCCGGTGGTGGCGCACGACACGCCGATTACACGTCATCTCTTTTCGCAACTTCCCGAACGATTCAAGTCCATTTCGCTTGTGGACATGCGCCGTCCTGGCGGCGCGGCGGCGGCGATCTCGCGCTGGATCGCTCTTCTTGCGAATCCCGCGGGCCAAGCCTCGGCTCGCTGCGCTCTCGACGAATTTGCCTGCACGCAAGAGCGTCAATTTTCGTGGGAAGCGATGGGAGCGCAGTTCGGGGCCGCATTCCGGCGCAGGGCGGAGCCGAGTGCACAGATCGCGGCCGGGCGGCGGAGGGCGGCAGCAGGGCCGGATGAACAGCTTCACGATCAGGGCGTTCAACTCTTCCAGGAGGGAAAACTTACCGATGCGCTCGTCTTCATCGCGCGCTCGATCGCTGCACGCGAAACTGCGGAACGCTGGAATGACTGGGCGACGGTCCAGTGCGCACTTGGGAATCCCCGGGACGCAGAGCAAGGCTTTCGCCGCGCTCTCGCGCTCTCGCCCAACCACGCACAAGCCGCGGCTAATCTGGGAGCTGTCCTCGCGACCGCCGGGCGTTTGGCCGAAGCGGTTGCACTGCTGGAACAGAGTGTCGCCGGCCTGGACCCCGCACAGCGGGCCGGTTTCACGCAACTTCTACAAGGCAGCCGCGCGAAACTGAGTACGCAGGGTGTTCTGGCCCAAGCGGAAATCGTGACGTTTCTGGAAGCGGCGGATTCGCGCGGGACTGTCTCTCCTGGTCGCGCGGAACGCTTGGCCTACTGCTCAGCGCTGCTCATGCAAATTCCGTGCTCGACGCCCGGTCAACACCTCCTCGGGATTGGCCCGCACGACGATCTACTTGTGCCGGCGCTGCGGCGCTTCCACTCCTTTGAGAAAATCGAATGGAGCGCGGCAACGCTCGAGAATTTTGCGTTGGATTTTGCGGACGCGTCCTTCGACATTGTCGTATTCGCGCAAGCGCTCGAATCCGTCGCTTGCGATCCGATGCATGCCATCTCCGAAATCAACCGGGTGCTCAAAGCCGGCGGCATCTTCGTGCTCACCGCGGCGAACATCGCGAGCGCCAAAAGCCTGCAGGGCTTGCTGCGTGGCGCTACGCCCTACGTCGATGGCCGCTTTTCGACTGAGGCCGGCGCTTCGGCGCGTCATCGGGAATACACTCCTTCCGAGATCGAGGCCCTCGCGTCGGCAGGCGGATTCGGCGCGATTGAAATCGGGACGAAGGATATCTTCTGGAAATCGCCCGAATCGCTTCTGACGGGGCTTGTCGCTTCGGGCTTCAGCGTGGCGGCTCGCGGCGACACGATCTTTCTTCGCGCGCGCAAAGAATCGTCCGTGCGCGACCGTTACCCCGCGAGCCTGTATGATTTAAGCGCCATGCAATCTCGCGTTTTGAAATTGGACAGTGGCGCCGCGATGCGCATTCTGGTGATTTTCGAGACGCTTCCGCTGGCTGAGGGCGGCGGCGCGGATCATCGGCTTTTGCAAATAATCCGTTTGCTGCGCGAGCAGGGACACTCGGTCACGTTTCTTGCGCCCCGCAGCGCCGGCGACGGTAAACGTTCCGCAATCCTCGAACAACTGGGCGTGAAGGTTTACATCGAAGACGCCGAGGTGCTTCGTCTCGAGCGCGTCGACCTGATGCCGAAATGGACGCTCCACGAGGTTCTGCGCGAAGGCCAGTTCGATCTGGCGTTCGTGAGCCTCTGGTTTTGGATGGGCGTGACGCTTCCGGAATATTATTTGGATGAACTTCGCCGACTTTCGCCCTCGACGCGGGTTGCCATTCTTACGGACGATTGCCACGGCATTCGCGAAGAGGGCGGCGCTGAAATTTCCGGGCTGTGGTCGGACCGCGAACGCGCGGTGGATTTCGCCGAGCGCGAAGCGGAAATCTACCGCCGCGCCGATCTGGTGATTTCGATTTCCGGATCGGATGCCGACAAAATCGCGCGGGACGTCCGCGACGTTCCGATCGAAGTGCTTCCAATGATGGTGGAAGCAGGCCCGCCCGCAGGCGGTTTTGCCGAGCGCGAAGGCATCGTTTATCTAGGGCACTTCAACAACCCGCCCACGCTGGACGGGCTGGAGTGGTACATCCGCGAAGTCGCGCCGCTCGTGCGTCGCCAGTTGCCGGAGGTGAAGCTTTACGTTGTCGGCGCGCAGTTGCCCGAAAGCTGGAGCACGCCGGACCCGAACGTGGTTCGCGTCGGCTTCCGACCGAATCTGGCCGCGGAATTCGCGCAGCGGCGTATGCTCGTCTCGCCCGTGCGCTTTGGCACCGGCATCAAAACGAAAAATCTTCACGCCATCGCCCACGGCTTGCCCATCGTGACAAACCCGAAAGGAGCGGAAGGCGGGAGCTTCGTTTCCGGCGAAACGGCGCTCATCGCCGAAGACCCAGAGGAATTTGCCACCGCGGTCGTAAAGCTTTATACAGACGAGGCTCTTTGGAGGAAGATTTCGCAAAGCAGCCGGGCCCACGCCGCAAAATACTTCTCGAAAGAGGCGATGAACGCGACCTTGCGAACTATTCTCGATAGGACGCGGGTCTTGCGTCCGCAGGGGCATGACCCGAATCACATCTGGTCGATGCGGCTCGTCGAAAAAATGTTCGCGGAGGTTTCGAATTACCAGCCCGCGGCGCAGCGGCATTCGATTCGCGTCTTCGCCTATGCGCGCGCCGCAGAGGAGCTGCTCGCACAAGGGAATCGGACCGAAGCACGGCGCCAGTTGCGGCACGTCTTCAACTATTTCTCGCACTCTGTCTCGCGCACAATCTTCTTCGGCAACCTGCTCGGCGTGGCGGAATCGATGGACCGAAGTTATCGCGCCCTCGGCGAAATCGCCGGTGCGGAAGAATTTCGGCGCGAAGGGCGCGAATCGTCCGCTTCGGCCTTCGCCGAAAGCGGAGCGCCGAAACCACCGGCCCGTTCCGCCGAACTCGAAGCCGCCCCTGGAACGATTCCCGATCTCTCCGGCAGCAGCGAAAAGGCGGCGGGCGCGACGATCCCGGCAAAATCGAGGCGAAACGGGAAAGACGCGAAACTCGACTTCACTGTGGTGCTGCCGACATATAATCGCGCCGACGTGTTGGCCGAATGCCTGGGCGCACTCAACCGGCAATCGCTCTCGCCGCACCGGTTCGAAGTCATCGTTGTCGATGACGGGAGCACGGATGCTACGCGGCGACTCTGTTCGCATCATCATCCGCGCCACGAATTCGTTTATCTGGGCCAGCAGAACGCGGGCGCCGGAGCTGCGCGCCGATTTGGAGTTGAGCGCGCGAGAGGGAAATTTCTGTTGCTGATCAACGACGATACTATCGCAGATCGCGAGCTACTCGCGCAGCATCTGGAACTGCAACGGGCCCACGCCGGGGAAACAATCGCGGTGCTCGGGAATTTCCATTACAGCGAAGCTGCGAAAAAGCGCGCGTTGACATGGTTCTTGGGCACGCAGGCGTTTCTTTTTCCTCAAGTTGGGCTCAAGCCCGGCATTTACACGAATCATTCTTTCTTCATCACGTGCAATATTTCCGTTCGGCGCGATCTCGTGCTTGCTACGGGTTCTTTCGATCCCGAGTTTCGCGTCGCCGAAGACACTGAACTTGGCGTGCGGCTCATGGGACGCGGCTTGAAAGTGCTGTATGAACCGAGGCTCGAGGCGACCCACGAGCATCTCGACTTCACGATTGCGGATCTCATCCGGCGCGCAGAAGTCTACGGGGCAAAGCTAATCGATCTTTTCAAAAAGCACCCCGGTCTAGTTGCGGACGGCAAAGGCGTGCTCGGCACGCTCGATGGACCTTCGCTGAGTAAGATCGATTCGTTCATCAAGGAACACGAGGCGGAAATTCCAAGCGCCGTGGAAAGCCTCGCGAAATTCGATTCCATCGACTTCACGCCATTTTTCTCGAAGCGACTCGACGGCCGCAACGCCGCCGAAACCGTGATGGACCTTTTCACACGCTCCATCCCGACGGTCTATTGGTACTACCTTTTCCGCAGTTTCCTCGCTGCCCGCGGTTCGGACGCGGGTCCTGGCATCGCTCAATCGCCACAATCACGGCCGACAGAACAGGCTGCCCCTTAGAAGGTGCGACACCGCGTGAAACCAAGCTGCGCGAAATGTTTGACCGCAGAATTGTGATACGTCAAAATAATCGGCGTAAGCGGTGTTGGAGTTCACCGTAAACCGCCCCCAAAGTGGGGCAGATGACTCCTACGATGTGCAATCGTGCTCGAGTTGTCTGCTGCTGCTTCCTGCCTAGGCGTCGAGCACCCAAGCGAGCTGATTTTGAACATGGGGAGAAGTGATTTAAACAAGCCTGAATTTACATCGACTTGCGGCACAGCTCTGCTGCCATGAACAAATTTCTTCTCGTGGCTCTCGGCGGCGCCGTGGGATCGGTAGTCCGCTTCTGGATCGGCGGATTGGTCGGTAACCGGTTCGGGGCGCGATTTCCTTACGGGACGTTTATTATCAACGTTACTGCGTCGTTCCTGATTGGATTCGTCCTCACCCTGTTGGCCGAAAAGAGCGGATGGAGCCCGAGTTGGCGCTATCTGATCTCGGTAGGGTTCCTCGGCGGCTACAGCACGTTCTCCACGTTTGAATATGAGACATTTCGCGTGTTCCAGGACGGGGAATTTCTCGTCGCTGGACTGAACGTGATCTTCAGCGTTGCCGTGGGGTTTGTGTCCGTGTGGTTGGGCTATATCGTGGGGAAATTGTTCGCATGAGTCTTGCAAATATGAAACCGGATCATAATGGAGGCGCGGGGCGTCGTTCCCGACGCCTCGGAGGGTGAAATGCTCGGAGCCGGACCAGCGAAAAAAGTAATCATTTACGTCGGCGAAGAGCACCAGCACCACGGCCAGTCTCTCTACGCGGCGATCCTGGATTTTCTTTTCTACCGCGGCATTTCCGGCGCCAGCGTGGTGCGAGGCATCGCGGGATTCGGCGCGGACCATCACTTGCACACGGACCGGCTAGAAGTGCTAAGCCAGGATTTGCCGATAAAGATCGAGTTCATCGAATCGCCGGAGAAGGTGGAAGAGGTGTTGCCGAAGCTGCGGCAGCTGGCGGGAACAGGCCTGATCGAGATTCAGGACACCGTGGTGGTGAAGGCGGCAGAAACGGCATCGCAGAAAGCCTCGGAGGCGGCGCTGCCCGCGCTCAAGCGTGAAGGCAAAGCCAAAATGATGCGGATTTTCATCGGAGAGAACGATAAGTGGCGCGACAAGCCACTCTACAAGGCGCTAATCGAGAGCATGCGCGCCAACGACATTGCCGGCGCCACGATCTATCAGGGAATTCTAGGCTATGGAGCCAACCGGCGCATTCACAAGGATACGGCGCTTCATCTCTCGCATGACCGACCGATGATGATTTCAGTTGTCGAGACGGAAGAGAAGCTCAAAGCGTATTTCCCTTTGCTCGATGAAATGGTCCAGCAGGGGCTGGTGGTACTCTCCGATGTGGACGTGGTCAAGTACACGCGCGACGCGGGCGCGAGGCCGCAGGAACGGAAGGAGGTGGGCTGATGAAACTCGAGGGCAAAGCGAAAATGCTGCGCATCTATTTCGGCGAGGATGACAAATGGCATGATAAGCCTTTGTATCGCGCCATTGTTGAGAGATGCCGCGAACTAGACATCGCAGGGGCGACGGCCTTCCGCGGAATCGAAGGGTACGGAGCAAGCACATTCATTCGCCACGCGCACCGGCTGGTTTTCTCGCATGATGCGCCGCTCATGGTGAGCGTAGTCGATTCGGAAGAGAAGATCCGGGAGCTTCTGCCAGCGCTGGACGAAATGGTGAAGGACGGCTTGATCGCGATGTCCGACGTGGACGTGATCAAATATGTGCATCAGGGCGGGCTTCGGTCATGAGGGCCGAGGCCGGTAAGTGGCCGAGCTCATGCGCCTGCTCCGACACTTTTTGATCGCCCGAAACCGAAGAATCCCCTGAAACTGCATAAGCCACGGCTGCGCCGATCAAAGAAGGAATAATGAAAGCGTGGCCGCCGGTTGCCTCCGCCACGAAGACGACCGCGGCGAGAGGCGTCTTGTATCCGGCCGCAATGAATGCCGCCATACCCACCGCTGCGAATAGCTCAAGAGAAGGTTGATGGATAGACTGAGCGAATGCTGTGCCAAGCGCGCCTCCGGTGAGGAAGAGGGGAACGAACATTGCGCTTACGCCGCCCGAAGCGAGCGTGCAAAGAGTTGCGAGCAGCTTCATCACTCCGAAGAGCACCAATTCCGTGATGCTGTGGCGATTGCCGAGAATCAGCCCGACCGCTTCGTAGTTGGGGCCGATCGGCACGAGCGGGCCGCTGTAGACATGGAGGAAAATGACGCCGCATACGCCTGTGAGTGATCCGCCGATTGCCAGCTTGAACCAGTGCGGGGCGTCCCATCGAACCACAAAGGTTCGGACGCGCCGGAAAGTGATCGAGAAAACCATTGCGATCAGCCCAATCGCGACCCCCAAAACGGCGCAGAGAACAAGCTCGCGACGATTGAAGACGGTGCTGCTGGCGAAATTAAAAAGCGGTTCCGAGCCGAGAAATGCGGCAAGCGTCATGTAAGAGACGACCGAGGCAATGAGCGACGGGAGCAAGGCTTCATGCGCGAGGTCGTCCTTGTAAGGCATTTCGAGAGCGAAGACGATTCCCGTGAGCGGGGCACGAAAAACGGCGCCCATGCCTGCGGCCGCGCCGCTGATGAGCATGATTCGCCTGTCGCGCGCGCTAAGACGCAGACGACGCAGCTTCGTCCACAACCACGAACCGATTGCCCCGCCGCTGTAAATGCTCGGGCCCTCTAAGGCCGCGCTCCCGCCCATCGCGACGGTGGCGATTGCAGCGAGCAGCTTTGGCACGAAGCTGCGGAAATCCATCGCACCCTGTTTTTCGTGATACGAGCGAATCACCTCCTCAGTGGAATGCTCGTTTGGATCGGCCGTGAAGAGCTGCATGATGAGGCCTGCGATGACAAAACCCAGAGTGAGCCCGGGAATAATGGCCCAGTGATGCCGGAGAAAATACAGCAGCAGAACCGGCCAGATCCATCCGAGAATGATGACGACGAGGGCCGTGATCGTCAGACCGGTAACAATTCCGATGATTGGCGCGATCAGGAGCCATTTGTGAAGATCGCGCGAGTAAGTGGCGAGCAGATCGTCGCGCACAAGCGGCAGATACTTGCGGAATATCCGCGGAGTAGTTGCCTGAGAAGGCTCCGTTGCCTCCGCCAAGGTGAGCCTATCGGAATGACCGGCGTTCATTATTTCCTTCCGGAAAAATCGGACCGAGTCCGCTTGCGCGTTTCGGCCATGTGCAGCAATCCGGCACGAAGCTGGCCGACCTGCACGCGGTGAAGCTTCGAAAGTTTCGCGAGAACGGCCTCCCCCTTCTTCGTGAGCGAAACGCGAACGACTCGCCGATCGTGGGTGTCGGTGGTCTTGCGGACAAGCCCTCGCTTGACGCAGCGGCTTACCAGTTCGCTGACGCCATGATGACGCTCCTGAAGAAACTCCGCCAATTGCGACACAGTGGCGCGGCCTCCCTGAGCATATCCGGCCACGCCGAGGAGCAACTGGTGCTGCTGGGGCGTCACGCCGTGGCTCTTCGCCGCGCGCTCGCTGAATCGAAGAAATTTGCGGAGGCTATAACGGAACCAGGCGAGATCGCGAAGGGCTGTGTGATCGGGATCTACCGCCTTGGTCCCGGGCTGGCCGCGGGATCGCCGGTTCGTCATACTCGATATTATATCGTGGTACGACCATTTATGCACGAAGGGAGCTGACGTCTTGAGGTTACGTTTAAGTCGAGTACTATTTGCGATTTGGGCAAGCGAGGTTTGAAGCGCGGTTCTCACAGGTCTCGCGTCTTGTACGATGTTGGAGGAAACATCTTTATGCCACGACTTTTGGTACATCATGCTGACCGCCATTCACAGGTATTCGAGTTGATTGGAGACAGGCCACTTTCCATCGGCCGGGCAAAATCGAGCGATCTCATATTGGACGATCCGGGAGTTTCGCGCCTTCACTGCGTGGTGCGCGTGAATCCCGACAGCCGATGGGAAATCATCGACCGCAGCAACACAAACACAATCAGGATCAACGGTAAACCGAGCAAGGAAGCTCTGCTTGCGTCAAACGACGAGATTTCCGTGGGGCCGTTTCGGCTTCGCTTTGAGGATTCCGCCGAACGCAAGATCGTAAGCTACGGGACAGCCGCGCTTCCCGGCAGCGTTGCGAAGCTGGTTGGTGAGCGCTCTTATTCGAGTTCGTTCATGTCGGTTGAGCCGGCAGGATCGCTTTCGGCTACCGACGCGAAGGGCAAAGCCGACGCTCCAGTCGTGCGGCTGCAATCGCTGGAACAGGAAAACCGATTGCTGAAGGTGCTCTACCGCGTGAATCAAGCGCTGGGGCAGATCGAGCGAGTGGACGATCTCACGCACCGCATCCTTGACTTGGTGCTCGAAATTCCCGGTGCGGAGCGCGCATACAGCATGTTGCTGGAAGAGAGCCCGGGTTCGAAGGCCGAGTTCGCCAAGGGGAATTACACGTTTAAGCCAGCCGTGATTCGGCACCGTGCCGAAACTTCCCGAGACTCGATGGGGGCTCCGCAGCTGATCATTTCAAGAACGATTATTCGCCAGGTGATGCAGGCCGCGATGCCGCTGCTTGTGACGGACGGGCAGGCGGATCCGCGCTTTGCGGCGACGAGCAGCGTAATTAACGCGGGAATCCAATCGGCGATGTGCGCGCCGCTTGGCATGGCCAACCACATTCGCGGCTTGCTCTACGTCGACAATCTTTCAAAGCGTGGTATGTTCAGCGTCGATCATCTCAATGTCTTCGCGGTGATCGCGGTGCAAGCGGGGCTCGCGATCGACAGATTAGAAGGATATACCGAACCGGCCGTGATGATGCAGTAGAGCGGCCTGGGCCTCGCCGCAGCATTCGAGTCGGCCTGCTGCCAGGCAAACCGTTCATTGTGCCTGGGCTGCGTAACCGAAAATCGCCTTGAGTTCGAGGAATTCCTCGATACCGGCCTGGCCCCATTCTCTTCCATTGCCTGATTGCTTATAGCCGCCGAAGCAGGCGTCGAAGTCGAGGCGGGCGTCGTTGACGTGAACGTTTCCCGAGCGAATACGTTTCGCGACGCGGCGAGCGCGGTCGAGGTTTCCGGACGCTACGTAACCGGAAAGCCCGTACGGCGTATCGTTGGCGATTCGTATGGCATCCTCTTCATCGCGATAGGCGATGATCGAAAGAACCGGTCCAAAGATTTCTTCGCGTGCGCACGTCATTTCGGGCCGCACATTGGCAAGAACGGTCGGTTTCACGAAATATCCCTTTGTGAAGCCCGCGGGCTTGCCCGCGCCTCCCGCGGCTAATTCGGCGCCCTCCTGAATCGCCTGCTGAATCATCCGCTGCACTTTCTCGAATTGCGCTTTGTTCGCCAGGGGCCCCATCGCGGTGGAATCTTCCGCCGGAGCGCCAACCGCGAGAGATTCCGCCGCTTGCTTGGCCACGGCACTGGCCGCAGCCATGCGGGATTGCGGAACAAGCAAGCGGGTGGGCGCATTGCAGGATTGTCCGGTATTACGGAAGCACGCCAGCGCGCATGCCTTTGCTGCAGCGTCAAGGTCAGCGTCATCCAGAACGATATATGCGGATTTGCCGCCTAATTCCTGCGTCACGCGTTTGACCGTTGACGCAGCTGCAACGGCTACGCATGCCCCGGCACGAGCCGAGCCGGTGAAGGAAACCATTGCGATGTCTGGATGGCTCGAGATCGCAGAGCCGACGCCCGCGCCGTCGCCGTTCACAAGGTTAAATACGCCGGGCGGAACGCCAGCCGCGTGAAGAATTTCCGCAAAGAGATACGCCGAAATCGGCGCAAATTCGCTGGGTTTGAGAATCATGGTGCAACCGGCGGCGATGGCCGGCGCCACTTTGCACACGATCTGATTCATTGGCCAGTTCCACGGTGTGATGAGCCCGCAAACGCCGATCGGCTCTTTGCGCATCATCGTGGAACCTTTGACGGCCTCGAAATTCAGAGTGGAGAGAGCGCTGATTGCAGCGGATAGATGACGCACACCGACGGGCGCCTGGGCCGCTCGTGCAAGCGCCATTGGCGCGCCCATTTCAGAGGAAATTGTCGCGGCCATTTCCTCCATTCGCGATTGATAGACGGCCAGGATGCTGCGCAACAGCGTGAGCCGCTCATCCACGCTCGATTCAGAAAACGATTCGAAGGCTTGTTTTGCGGCGACTACGGCCTTGTCGACGTCTTGCGCCGATCCAAGAGAAATGACGGCAATCGGCTCCTCTGTCGCCGGATTTATAACGGTCCAATCGTTTTCGAGTATGGGATCGACCCACGCGCCATCGATGTAAAATTGCCGACAGCTTCTCATCGCGCTTTCCTCGTGAACTCGAACCCAAACGGCCGGGGCGCTGGGAGACGCGACTCGAGGCACCGGCGGAATCTGAACTGGTTCGATAGTCTTACGATACATCGAAAGAGCCGAGCAATAAACACTTCGGGCTTCCGATATTGCCGATTGTGTAGAATGAGCGCCGCTATGAAAGAACAGACGGATTTTCCTTTGCCTCCGAATCTGCCGCGACCGGTCGACGATGGAGCCGCGGCGCAGTTGCCCGGCAAGGAGATGCCTTCGGTGAGTTTGCCCTCGACCCGAGGCCGGCTCGTAAATTTGGCCACGCTACCCGCGCCTCGCACGGTGATTTACGTCTACCCGATGACGGGAGTGCCGGGCCAGCCTTTGCCTGCCGGATGGGACGAAATTCCCGGGGCGCGCGGCTGCACGCCGCAGACATGCTCCTTTCGAGACTCCTACCGTGAATTTGGGGGTTCGGACATCGAAATTTTCGGGCTGAGCACTCAAACCACGGACTACCAGCGCGAGATGGCGAATCGGCTCGATCTTCCGTTTGAGGTCCTGAGCGATTGGAAATACGAATTTTGCGATGCACTGCGCCTGCCTACATTTGATGTGAACGGGACGAGATTGCTGAAACGGCTCACGCTACTCGTGAGAGACCGCCGCGTCGAACATGTTTTCTACCCCGTCTTTCCACCAAATGAGAACGCAGCCGAAGTGCTGCAATGGCTCCGGAATAACCCCGGATAGCATCGCGACAAGCCAATTTGGCGATCTCTAGGCGGGAGAGGCTTGCGATTACGGAAAGCAAAAGCATGATCCTCTGTTGAAATGAGGCTTCGGCGCGAGATACTTTTATGAGTCACCATAATTGAATCGGCAGGCGTTTGGCAGGGATGCGCCCTGACTGCACGTGGGCCGTCGACGGGCACCTCCGCGAATCCACCGCAAGTGAGGAAACATGGTCGCAACAGGCTGGTCCAAAACATGGACATTCATAGACGGAAATTGGATCGAGGGACCGGTACCGATCATGACTACGCGTACGCATGCCGCGTGGCTCTGCTCGGTCGTGTTCGATGGAGCCAGGGCTTTCGAAGGAGTGATGCCGGACCTTGATCTGCATTGCGCGAGAGTGAATGACTCCGCGAAGAAGCTTTACCTGAAGCCGGACGTGCCAACCGAGCGATGGATGGAGCTTGCACGCGAGGGCGTCGCGAAGTTTCCGGGGGATACGGCCGTCTACATCAGGCCTATGTATTGGGCTGAACGCGAGGGGCTGTGGGTGCAAGCGCCTGATCCCGAATCGACGCGCTGGTGCATGGTTGTTTATGAGGCGCCGATGCGCAAACCGACGGGATTTTCGGTGACGCTTTCTCCTTTTCGCAGGCCGACGCTCGACACCATGCCCGTCGATGCAAAAGCCGGCTGCCTTTATCCGAATAACGCCCGCGCCATCTTCGAGGCGCACTCTCGAAAGTTCGATAATTGCGTGGTGTGCGACGTTGCCGGCAATGTGGCCGAACTGGCGACTTCCAACATCTTCATGGCGAAAGAGGGCGTTGTGTTTACGCCCGTTCCCAACGGCACTTTTCTTGACGGCATCACTCGGCAGCGCGTGATCAGGCTGTTGCGCGCTGATGGCGTGACGGTGATCGAAAAAAGCCTCAGATATCAGGATTTCGAGGGTGCGGAGGAGATTTTCTCCACGGGCAATTATTCGAAGGTCGTGCCCGTGAACAAAATTGGCGACCGCGCGCTTCCGCTTGGTCCGATGTACACCAGGGCGCGTGAGCTCTATTGGGACTTCGCTCATTCGCGGACGAAACCCATTGGTTGATTTTGATAAGCCAGCGACATCACCTTACGCCATGCTGCTTGAGGGCGATCATCGATGAATGGTGCAGAGAGTTTGGTCCGCACGCTCGTGGCTGCGGACATAAAGACGTGCTTCACGAACCCAGGTACCTCGGAGATGCATATCGTGGCGGCGCTGGACCGCGAGGAAGATCTGCGCTGCGTCCTTTGCCTGTTTGAAGGCGTCGCCACCGGAGCCGCGGACGGCTATGCACGGATGGCAGAAAAACCGGCGTGCACGTTGCTCCATCTGGGGCCGGGATTAGCTAACGGCACCGCGAATCTGCACAATGCGAGCCGCGCACGGGTGCCGCTCCTTAGCATTGTGGGTGAACATCCCTCCTACCACCTTCGATACGACGCTCCCCTGAATTCCGATATAGAAGCCATCGCGCGGCCGTATTCGAAATGGCTGCGAACTTCGCGCGCAGCAAGCGAACTGGGGCGCGACTGCATGGAAGCAGCCGTGGCGGCGCGCACTGAGCCGGGCCAGATTGCCACGTTGGTTGTGCCTGCGGATGCTGCCTGGGGAGAGGGCGGCTGTGTTGCTGCGGTGGCCTCGTGGCCTGATGCTCCCGCTGCGCCGACGGCAAATATTGAAAAGGCGGCGGCGATCCTTCGCTCGGGCGCTCGCGTTGCTATTTTGCTGGCTGGGAAAGCGCTTTACGGCGAGGCGCTGACGAATGCAGGAAAGATTGCGGCCGCGACATCCGCACGGCTTTTCGCTCCATATCCTTTTACACGGCTTCGGCAGGGAACCGGCCTGCCGGTTGTGGAGCGCGTGGCATATATCCGCGAGCAGGCGGCAGAACAATTCAAGGAATTCCAGCACCTCCTTTTAATAGGAGCCGACGTTCCGATCACGTATTTCGCGTCGCAGGGCAAATCCAGCGAGGTCGTTCCGCAGAGCTGCGAAATTCATACGGTTGCGCTGTCCAACGAAGACTGCCCGGGAGCACTTGCTGCTTTAGCCGGTGCGCTTGGGGTCAAGATAGGATCAGCTGCGGAGGATCGTCGCGAGTGTTCACAGAAACCTACAGGGGCGATTTCTCTTTCTGGAATCGCGGTGGCGATTGCGGCAACTTTGCCGGAAGAGGCGATCGTGGCGGACGAATCGATGACGTCCGGCCGCGCGATCCTGCCGGCGACGCGCGCGTGCTCTCCGCACGATTGGCTTGCTTGCACGGGAGGATCGATCGGGATAGCGATGCCGCTGGCGGTTGGGGCCGCGGTTGCGAGCCCGGAGCGTCGCGTCCTGTGCCTGACGGCGGATGGGAGCGGAATGTATACGGCGCAGGCGCTGTGGACAATGGCGCGAGAGAACCTGAACGTGACGACGGTCATTTTCGCGAACCGCGCCTACGGAGTGTTGAAGCGGGAATTTTTGAACCTGGGGATCGGTACTTATGGTCCGCGGGCGCAGGCGCTGTTTGAGATCGGGCGGCCAGATATCGATTGGGTCTCGCTTGCAAAGGCCTTGGGCGTGCCCGGGAAACGGGTGACGTCACTCGATGAGTTGAGCGATAGCTTGCAAGATTCCCATCGGAGCGAGGGGCCAAGCCTTATCGAAATACCACTGTGAAAGCACGGTTTGCGCCCCGAAATTGTTACCTCAGGCGGAACAATCCAGCACCGCGGATCCGTTGATCCGATCCGCTTTCAGATCATTCAATGCAATATTCGCTTCGTGCAGCGGATACATCTTCACCTGGGTTCGAATCGGTATCTCAGCCGCGACGCGCAGAAACTCATTCCCGTCCTCGCGCGTGTTGTTTGCCACGCTGCGGATCACGCGCTCCTGGTAAAGCAAATCGTAGTCGAACGATGGGATCGGGCTCATGTGAATCCCGCCGAGCACAAGAACTCCTCCTTTTTTCAGGGCTTTCAGCGCGGGCGGGACGATTTCGCCGGCGGGCGCGAAAATGATGCCCGCATCCAGCTTCACAGGCGGCACGGCGAGCGCGTCACCCGTCCACACCGCGCCGAGTTTCTTCGCGAGTTCCTGATGTTTTTCGCCGCGCGTCGAGGTATAGACTTCCACGCCCCAGTGCAACGCGACTTGGATCGCCACGTGTGCTGCCGAGCCGAAGCCATAAAAGCCCAGCCGCGAACCCTTCTTGACTCCCGAAAGCCGCAAGCAGCGAAAGCCGATGATTCCCGCGCAGAGCAGAGGCGCGGCCTGATCGTCGGCGAATGCATCGGGTATCGGATAGACGAAGTCCTCTGGCGCGACTGCATATTCGGCGTATCCGCCGTCGACCGTGTATCCGGTGAACGATAGGTTGTCGCAGAGATTTTCCGTCCCCGCGCGGCAATACTCGCAACTGCCGTCCGCATGGTGCAGCCACGGAATGCCGACGCGTGCACCCTTGCGGAATCGTCCTGCTCCTTCGCCTAACGCAGCGATTTCGCCGACGATCTGGTGGCCGGGAATCAGGGGAGATTTGCGCGGCGGCAACTCGCCCTCGATCACATGCAAGTCCGTGCGACAGACACCGCAGGCCTTGACGCGCAGCAACACCTCGCCATGCCCGGGCTTGAGGTCGGGGACTTCCGTATAAACCAGCGGGTTGGTGCGAATATCCGCCGTCGCCCGCAAAACGCACGCTTTCATCGCGCTAGCGCCTTTCGCAGTCCAGCACTTTCCGCTGCCTCGAGCGCTACGGCGGTCCAGTCCCAATCGGCGCGGCCTTTCGCCATCGCGGCGAGCATCCGGTCGCGCATCAGGCTTGCAATTGGCATAGGCATTTCGCTGGCAGCAGCGGTTTGCAACGCGAGATTGACGTCTTTCAGCCCGAGCGCCAGCCGAAACCTTGCCGGCTCGAAATCTCCCTGCAGAATGAACTTGCCGTAGCCTTGATAAATCGGGCAGGCGAAGAGCGTCGCGCTCAGCATGTCAGCGACGCCAGCCGGGTCGACGCCGTTCTTCTCGGCGAGCGCGAAAGCTTCGGCCATTGTTTCGAGCGCGGAAGCGATCATGAAATTGCCGCAGAGCTTCACGATGTTTGCCGCGCCGGCGTCTTCCCCGAAATCGAACGTCCGCTGGCCCACCGATGCGAGCAGCGGCCGGATTCTCTCGCGCGAGGCGCTCGGTCCCGAGACGCAAATCCACAATTTTGCTGCTGCCGCAGCCTCCGGCCGGCCAAAGACCGGGGCCGCTACGTAATCCACGCCCAGCTTGGCATGCGCTTCAGCCAGTTTCTTCGACGTGGCCGGCGCAATCGTGCTCAGCGACACATGAACACCGCCCGCGCCGAGCCTTTCGACAAACGACGGCTTCGCCGCGCAGATTTCTTCGAGCGCCCGATCGTCGGAGACCATTGTGAAGACGACGCCGCCGGCGGTCCCGACATCGGCTGTGTGGGACACAACGGTCGCGCCTTTTTCCTTGAGAGGAGCTGCCTTCGACGCAGTGCGGTTATAGACCTTCAGCTTGTGGCCCGCAGCAAGCAAATTTGCAGCGATGGGCTCTCCCATCCCGCCTAAACCGATGAAACCAATGTTCTCCGGCATTGCGCCCCTCCGAATTTTGACTGTGTGCACAGCCTGTGCATGCGCAGTTGGGACTGCAAAACGCCCCAAAACCGGCGCTGCGCAGATATAATCGCTGCCTGACGCGCCTCATTAGGAAGGATACTCGGAGCGATGCCGAAAAAGAACTTCAAAGACCTCACCGAAAACGAAATTCTTGCGTTGGCCATCCAACTCGAGGATGAAGACAGCCGAATCTACGGCGACTTCGCGGAGGGCCTGCGCGAATCCTACCCCTCGACGGCGAAGATCTTTGAAGAAATGCAGGCGGAAGAACGGAAACACAGCCAGAGCCTTCTCGAAATGTATCAGCGGCGGTTCGGAGACCATATCCCCCTGATTCGCGCGCAAGACGTCCGCGGATTTGTCGAGCGGCGCCCGATCTGGTTAGTGCGGCCGCTTGGAATCAACGCGGTGCGCAAGCAAGTAGGTGTGATGGAGCTCGAGACCCGCCGGTTTTATGAACGTGCGCTCGAACGAATGTCAGATGCGCCGACCCGTAAACTCCTGAGCGATCTGATTGAGATCGAGCGCCAGCATTCAGCCTTCGCCGAATCACTGCAGGAAAAGCACTTGACCGGCGAAGCGCGCGACGAGGAGGAGAAATCGCGGCGGCGGCTTTTCATGTTGCAGGTGATCCAGCCGGGGCTTGCGGGGTTGATGGACGGCTCGGTCTCGACGCTCGCGCCGATTTTCGCAGCCGCTTTCGCCACGCGCGAAACTCACGCGGCGTTTTTAGTCGGACTTGCCGCTTCGCTTGGCGCGGGAATTTCGATGGCGTTTGCCGAGGCTCTTTCGGATGACGGTTCGCTCACAGGCCGAGGACGTCCCGTGTTTCGCGGAATCGTTACCGGCGCAATGACGGCGGCCGGGGGGCTCGGCCATACGCTGCCTTTTTTGATTTCAAGCTTCCACGTGGCGTTTACGGTAGCGGTGCTTGTAGTCGCGGTTGAACTCGCGATCATCAGCTACGTACGGCACAAATACATGGATACGCCACTGCTCTCCTCGGCGATGCAGGTGATTGTCGGCGGCACGGTCGTCTTCATTATCGGAATTTGGATCGGAAGCTCGTGAGCCACACGGACGGCTGCTGAGGAAGCGAATTAGTCTGTGCTAAAGCGCTGTTCCTTAAATGGGTCGCCGTAAATGTGGTAGCCGCCATCTTCCCAGAATCCCGGCGTCGCCCCTGCCATGAATTCCACGCCGCGCACCCACTTCACGCTTTTCCACGCGTAAAGATGCGGCACTACGAGCCGAAGTGGATAACCATGGTCGGCTGGCAGAGGCTCGTCATTATGTTTCAACGCGAAGAGTGTCGTCGGCCGCATTAGGTCCTCGATCGGCACGTTGGACGTGTATCCCTGCTCTGCCAAAATCATCGCGTGCTTGGCTTCCGGCTTGATCCTCACGAGCTTCGCCACTTCGCTGAACGGGACGCCTTCCCAGCGCACGTCAAAGCGGCTCCAGCGCGTGACGCAGTGCATATCCGCCGTGATTTCCTTCATCGGAAGCCGCGTGAACTCATCCCATGTGAGGCGAACCGGCTGCTCGACCAATCCTTTGATTTGAAAATCCCACTTCGCGGGATCGAATCGCGGAACGGAGCCTACATGCAGAACGGGCCACTTCAACGTGAGAGACTGCCCAGGGGGCAAACGGCCCGCTTCGCGCATCTCGCGCTCGAGCTTCTTGCGCTCGGTGATCTCTCCAAAAATCATGGACGCCCCGACTCAGTATACTTTATCCCGAAGGCCGCGACTCCTTCCGCGCCAGTGTCAACGTCTGCAGCGCAACCGCCTCGCCGCAGCGTGCTATGATCAAAAGTCCGGGGGACTTACGTGCGAAAACGGAGGGGAATTTGTCTGCGCGCACTCTGAATGGCAACGCGATTCGCGATCAGATCTACGCCGAGCTTGCAGGCGAAATCGCCGCGCTTGCGGCTGCGGGCATAAGGCCCGGGCTTGCAGCAGTGCGTGTGGGCGATGATCCGGCCTCGAAGCTTTACGTGACCAGCAAAATCGCGGCCTGTGAAAAACTCGGACTTGCCAGTTTCCACGTCACCCCGCCGGCAACAATTTCCACGGACGAACTGCTGGCGCTTGTCGGGGAACTGAACGCGCGCGACGATGTGGATGGCATCCTCGTACAGATGCCCCTCCCGCGCCACATTGACTCGAAACGAATTCTCGATGCGGTGTCTCCGGAAAAAGACGTGGACGGTTTTCACCCGGTTAACGTCGGTCATTTGGTCGCTGGCCGCCCGACGCTCGTCGCGTGCACACCTGCTGGTGTGATGGAAATTTTGCGCCGCAGCGGAATCGCGACGGAAGGCGCAAACGCGGTCGTTATCGGCCGTAGCGACATTGTGGGCAAGCCGATGGCTTTGCTTCTGTTACACGCAAACGCAACGGTGACGATCTGCCACTCGAAGAGCCGCGATCTGCCCGGCATTGCGCGCCGTGCGGACATTCTCGTTGCGGCGATCGGCCGCGCGGCCATGGTCACGCCGGACTTCGTGAAGCCGGGCGCTGCCGTGATCGATGTGGGTCAGATCGTGGTGCGGGACTCGGGGGAGGCTGAGCGCATCTTCGCGAAATTTCCAGCCAAGCTCGAATCGCTCCGCGCCAAAGGCTCGGTTCTCGTTGGCGATGTTCACCCCGAGGTGGCCGAAGTCGCAGGCGCCCTCACGCCGGTTCCCGGAGGCGTCGGGCCACTCACCATTGCGATGCTCATGAGCAACACCGTTCGGGCTGCGCGCGTGAGGCGTGGAGTTGAGCTTGTCGGCGTCGTCGGAAGAGCCTGATGTTGCGCGTTGGCCTGACGGGCGGAATCGGCTCGGGGAAGACAACCGTCGCGGCGCTGCTGAAAAAGCGCGGCTACGAGGTGCTCGATGCGGATTCGCTGGGCCACGATCTCATACGTCTTGGTCAGCCGGCTTATGATGATGTCGTCCGTGAATTCGGGGCCGAGGTACTTGCGCCGGACGCGTCCGTGGACCGCGCCAAACTGGGCGCGATCGTTTTTGCCGATCCGGAAAAGCGCGCGGCCCTGAACCGGATTTTGCATCCGAGAATTCTGGATGCTGTGCAGCGTTGGTTCGCGTCGCTGGACCGTGCGGGCGGTCCCGAGTTTGCCTTCGTCGAGGCTGCCCTCTTAATCGAGGCTGGCTATCGAAGCGCTTTGGACCGCCTTGTTGTCTGCTGGAGCCGCCCGGAGCAGCAGATCAAGCGGATGGTGGCACGCGGGCTTTCGGAAGAGCAAGCGCGGCAACGCTTGGGTGCGCAGATGCCGGTTGAGGAAAAGCGTCGCGTAGCCGATGACCTCATCGACTGCTCCGGCACGCTCGAAGAAACGGAGCGCCAGGTGGACCAGCTCGTCGACAATCTGAAGCGCACGGCCGAACGCAACGTTTCCTGATTCGGGCACGTATTACAGACAGAATGGCGGGGGATAGTCGCTCGGTGAGAAAGTAGGTGGGCACCATGCTGCAGCCCAATAGTGGCCGAAACGCGTTGCGCCTGCTGGTGATCGGATTGATCATCGGTCTCGGCTCCTATTGGATCGGCTCGCGCTACGGCCAGCACTCTTCGCCAACGGTCGAAGCGCTGCGCCTGCCCGCCGATACTGTGGCGCCGACGCTTGATCCCACCGAAGCTGAAAATGTCCGCATCTATAGGCAAGCGGCGCCGTCGGTTGCCAATATCGTCACGCGAGCCGTCGAGTATGACTTTTTCTATGGCCCGGTTCCGACGCAAGGCGCGGGTTCAGGCTTCCTGATCGACTCCGACGGTCACGTCCTCACGAACAACCACGTCGTGGATGGCGCGCAGACAATCGAAGTCACCTTCGGCGGCTCTGACAAAACCCGCTACCCGGCGAAGTTCATCGGCGCGGATACGCGCAACGACATCGCCTTGCTGAAAATCAATCCCGGGTCGCACAAATTCGTGCCGCTCGTTCTGGGCGATTCCGCAAGTTTGCAGGTTGGCCAGCGCGTGCTCGCCATCGGCAATCCCTTCGGATTTCAGAGCACGTTAACCACAGGCGTGGTGAGCGCTCTCGGGCGCACCGTGCAAACCGGCGACACGACCTTCATCGATCAAGCCATTCAGACCGATGCGGCAATTAATCCCGGCAATTCCGGCGGGCCGCTTTTGAATTCGCACGGCGAAGTGATCGGAATCGATAGCGCGATCTCATCGCCCACGGAATCGTCGGCCGGAATCGGTTTTGCCATCCCGATCAACACGGCGCGGCGCGTGGCAGAGGACTTGATTACGGAGGGCCATGTCGTTCGCGCGACGTTCGGCGCAGACGGGCGTGCCCTGTGGCCGGAATTAGCGAATGCGCTAAATCTTCCTGTCGACCAAGGCATCCTGATTGAGCATGTGGACCCCAACGGTCCTGCCGCGCAGGCCGGTATTCGCGGCGGAACGCGAACGGTGATGGCGGGCTTGCAGGAATTGCGCATCGGCGGCGACGTGCTGATCGCTATCGACGGCACGCAGATCACCAGCGCATCTGACCTAAACCTGCTGCTCAATCGTCATCAGCCCGGCGACGTGGTAACGGCCACGATCGTGCGCGATGGCAAGCAGATGAACGTGCAAGTGAAACTTGGCAGCGGCTAATCGTTTTTGGCAGCGCTTCTCGCCCCACTCCACTCTTCGCGAATCTGATCGCGCTGCTGTTCGCTCAATCCAAACCAAGATTCCGCCAAATCGCGTACGTGTTCGAGGGCACACTGCATTTCGCCCTGTTTCTGTTTCATGACGTCGCTGTTCGCGTCTATGGGAACCCGAATCGGCGGCGCCACGAACATCACGACGCGCGAAAAGGGACATGGCAATTGAAAAAGATCCCAAGACTTGCGGAATGTATGCGCATGCTTTACGGCAGCGTGGAAGACTGAAATAGGCTTCCCGGTGCGCCTCGCAAGTATGACGGGGCCAGGTTTTGCCACGTAGCGCGGGCCTCGCGGCCCATCAATCGTGAAGGCAACGTTGCGTCCTTCTTCCAGGCATTTCGCCATGGCCGTGAGGCCTTCGACTCCGCCGCGTGTCGAACTGCCTTGGACCGTCTCGAATCCCAGCCGCTCAATTGCGCGGCGCGTCCACTGGCCGTCGAAATTCACCG
>Ga0335073_10000765_pt1 | contig 42081 bp, 28 predicted proteins | sample Lox_Sample_22_FD_207093 | JGI IMG/M metagenome (GOLD analysis project Ga0335073, IMG submission 207093) | Soil microbial communities from Loxahatchee National Wildlife Refuge, Florida, United States - Lox_Sample_2.2 | ecosystem: Environmental > Terrestrial > Soil > Wetlands | place: USA...
TGTGCAATCGCACTCCGTCGAAGATTTCCGGATGCGTCGTCACTTCGTAGTGTGCTGTGACTGCGCCATCGAGCGCTGCGTACACATCGAGAATGCGCGCCACGCAGCCAATTCCAGCAAGAACCCCATCCTGCTTAGACACGATCGTGGCCGACGCGCGCTGGTTCGCATCCACGCAGGCGTAGCTGGTGGCATCGCGCGTGGCGCGGTCTTCGAGCAACGCATTTTCCAGAATCGCCGTAAGCCGTCTTGAATTCCAATCCATAGAAAGCTCGATCCTACTGGCAGCTCAACTCTTTCATCTTGCTCAGCGTCTTTTCCTTCAAGACGACCAGCTCCTCCTGCTGCTTGCGGAGATTGTCTACGACATTCGCGGGCGCCTTCGCCAGAAACTGTTCATTGCCGAGCTGGCGTTGTCCGTTCGTGATCCCCTTCTCAATCTTCTCCATTTCTTTCTTCAGTCGCTCGCACTCGGCTGCGGCGTCCATCTTGCGTTCATAGACTACGTGGACATCAAACCGCGCGGTGCCGCGGGCGCCAGCGCGATTGGCAAGAGACCTTTCGACGAACGTGATCCTCTCCACGTTAGCCAACCGCTCGACCGCACCGTGGTTGTGCTCAATCATGGTGCGAATCGCAGGTTCATGTGCGAAAACCTCGATCGGCACCTTCACCTTCGGTTCAATCTTCAGCTCTGCCCGCAGATTGCGTATGCTGACGATCAGGTCCTGCAGGATGGCCATCTCGGTTTCGCCAGCGAGGTCGAATTGCTTCTCGTCGGCCTGCGGATATGCCGCCAGCGCAATCGATTTCAGTGGCGATTCCCTTTCGTATATCGCCTGCCAGATTTCTTCCGTGATAAACGGCATCACCGGGTGAAGCAGTCGCAGGGAAGCATCGAAAAGATTTACCAGGTTCGCACACGCAACCTTCGCCACCCTGCTGTCTCCTCCCTCTTCGAAATTCAGCCGCGGCTTGATCAGTTCCAAATACCAGTCGCAGAACTCTCCCCAGAAAAAGTCGTAGATGCGATTGGCGGCCTCGTGAAAACGATAAGTCCCGAGTGCATCGTTCACGTCGGCCGCGACACGATTGAAACGCGAGAGAATCCAACGGTCTTCGAGCGTGATCGCCTTGAAACCGGCGACCCCGCCGCACGTCTGGGGCCGTGTCTCCGACCCCGTCGCGGGCCGCAGCCCCGGTTCGATCCTGTCCACATTCATGAACATGAACCGCGCCGCATTCCAGATTTTGTTGGCGAACGCGCGATACCCGTCCGTGCGGCGCTCATTGAAAGCGATGTCGGTTCCGGGCGCAGCCATCGCCGCCAGAGTGAAGCGCGTCGCATCCGTCCCAAATCGCTCAATGATCTCCAGTGGATCAATCACATTCCCTTTGGTCTTCGACATCTTCTGCCGCTCGGCATCGCGCACCAGCGCATGAATGTAGACCTCGCGAAATGGCACGCTATCATCTTTCTTATCGCCCCAGCCGCTCGCCTTCTTGATCGCCTCGTCCTGCTGGTGTCCCTGCATGAAGTGACAGCCGAACATGATCATGCGCGCTACCCAGAAGAACAGGATTTCATACGCCGTAATCAGCAGCGTCGTCGGATAAAAAACCGCCTGGTCCCGCGTCTTCTCCGGCCAGCCGAGCGTGGTGAACGGCAGCAAGCCCGATGAGAACCACGTATCGAGAACGTCTGGAACCTGCTCCAGCTTTGTCCCTCCACACTTCTTGCATTTCATCGGGGCCTCGCGCGCCACGATCACTTCCTTGCAGTCTTTATTGGTGCACGTCCATGCCGGAATCCGATGTCCCCACCACAGCTGGCGCGAGACGCACCAGTCGTGAATGTTGTTCATCCAGTTCAAATAGACCTGGCGATGATTGTCGGGAACGATCGTGATCTCGCCGCTCTCAACCGCCTCTTTCGCACGCTCGGCCAGCGGAGCGATCTTTACGAACCATTGCTCTGACAGCCGGGGCTCGACGACGGTTCCACAGCGCTCGCACTTTCCAATGGAGAGCCCGTAATCTTTCTCGGCAACCAGAAATCCCTGCTCCCGCAGATCGTGCAGTACGCGCTTGCGAGCCTCGAATCGATCGAGCCCGGCATAAGCGCCGGCGTTCTGGTTCATGTGCGCATGTTCGTCCATCACATTGATCTGCGGCAGATTGTGCCGCAGGCCGGCCTGAAAATCGTTGGGATCATGCGCCGGCGTTACTTTCACCGCACCAGTGCCAAACTCCGGCTGCGCCAGTTCATCGGTGATGATCGGAATCTCGCGCTTCATCAGCGGCAGCAATGCTTTCTTGCCGTGCAGATGCGTGTAACGCTCGTCTTTCGCATTCACCGCGATCGCGGCGTCGCCCAGCATCGTCTCTGGACGCGTCGTCGCCACAGTGATGAACTCATCGGTTCCGATGACCGGATAGCGGATCTCCCATAGCTTCCCCGCCACGTCTTCGTGCTTTACTTCGAGATCAGAAATCGCAGTTTCGTGCCATGGGCACCAGTTCACGATGTAGTTTCCGCGATAGATCAGTCCTTCCTCATACAGCCGGACGAACACTTCGCGCACAGCGCGCGAAAGATTTTCGTCCATGGTGAAGTACTCGCGGTCCCAATCGACCGACGCCCCCAGTCGCTTCATCTGGTCGAGAATCGCGCCACCGTACTCGCGTTTCCACTCCCAGACGCGCTCGATAAATTTTTCTCTGCCCAGGTCACGGCGCTTCTTGCCTTCCTTGGCCAGCTGCCGTTCCACCATCATCTGCGTGGCGATGCCCGCGTGATCGGTTCCCGGAAGCCACAACGTGATGAAGCCGCGCATGCGGTGCCAGCGCACAATAATGTCCATTTGCGTCTGGTTGAGCATGTGCCCCATGTGCAGCCGTCCGGTTACGTTCGGCGGCGGCAACAGCAGCGTGAATACCGGACGCGTCTCGCCTTCCTGAGGCGTGGGCACGGAGAACAGCTTCTCTTTAATCCAGTAGTCTCCCCAGCGCGTTTCAATCGCGCCCGGCTCGTAGGCTTTGGGTAATTCGTGCGGCATAGAAAAGTCAGCACTCAGCCGTCAGCAATCAGCCAGTCGAAACCGGTCACCCTGTGACTGTTTCCACTGACTGCTGAATGCTGACTGCTGAGTGCTCTTCTGATCTTACAGGCGCGGGAAAAGGAGGGTCAAACCGCGAGCGGGGGTAGTGTATAGACGCGGCAAAAGTGCTACGCCCCCAGCCCCACCACAAAACTGGGTTTGACTTGTCCCCCCCTCCTCGCGCTGCCCGCCGAACGTATATCCTTCCCCTTGCAATGCAGCACGCGTGGTGTCAATGAGCGTAGTTTCGACAGTTGCTAATCGAGCAAGGCGTAAAATCGTAATAGGGACTGCGTCGGAGGAATTATGCTCCACGCCGTATTCATTGTGATTTGTGTGGTTGCAGTGGTTTTCTTCCCAATCTGCATTTACGGCCTCATCATGGATCTGAGATCGCGCAAGCGGTAGAATCGAGCGCAGTGTCATGGTTACTGAAAAGGTGGGTGCGAATATCGAGGAGTTGGTCCTGTGCCCTAGATGCAATTTCAAGTATGTGCTGTCGAGCGAAAAATCAACACGGACGAATGAAGTAATCCACAGGTTCGTTTGCCCGGAATGCTCCGAGCCAATCGATGTCTTGTGGCCTCGTGGATTGGAATGGAAAATCCTCCGAGCGGATCCACCAGCCCGTCTTCAAACCAGATAGGGGTTAGCGGCTCGCCAGTGTTTACAACATGGCGCGTCTACGACGGCTGATTTTGAACTGCTTGCTAACGCGCCGAATCACTTTGTCGCTGACCCCGAATTGCTCCGCGATCTGAGACTGAGTCAGGTCCATCCTGCTGCACAGGACTTCGGCGAGTTGCCGATCGAAGCTCGCGCGGACACGCCGCAGTTCTGCTGGCAAGTCTATTGTTTTCTTCCACATTCAAGCCCATCCTCCCCGGTCAATCCGCCGCGAACGCAGGACCGGATACGACCGGAACCCGCCATGCCTGACATTCTGGGCATTGTTCTGGTTGTTCACTAACAGCTAACCCTTCGGTCGTTTCCGTGTGGTTATGCATGTAGACGGCTGCGGAAAACCATCCAAAGGCAAACGCCCATGCCACCAGCACAAAGCAAACAAAGTACGACATACAACCCTCCTCAGCCCTCGAAAGGGCTGTCACCACAAAATCAGACTTTCGCAAGTTTCCCCTGAGGAGCCCCACAGAATGCCTGCTATCTATAAAAGCGAAAAATGCGGGTGAAAGGGATCACGGACGCAGTTGTTTTTTTTCTCTGCAGAGCCTGGGGTGTATACCCTGCACGTACGCGAATCTGCGACAAAAGAGCCATCAATGCAATGTATGGGATGTGAAACGTTGATAAATCCGAGGTGAGTTATCAACCGTGTGAAAATACTGGTAGTTGTTTGGCGACGATCTAGACCGAGAGAAGGTGTCGCCTCTCGAATGCCGGAATTTGGATCGGTGTCAGGGTTGCCCCCTCCGCCCCTTGGCCCCCTGGCTGAATCTGACAAACGATTCTTGCCCTGAAAGTCGGTCCACTACCTAGCGCCCACGGATTAATTGCCCACTCGCCCGCCCGCGCGCCGGGCAAGAGAGGCTCGCGAGCCGCGAGAGCGCCGGGGAAGTGTCGTGAGGCTGACTGCGATCAGATGGGGCTGAACGACCCCGATAAGCTCGTCTGCACAGAGGCTTGACATTCAAGTATGTATCATGTGGGCCGTGATGGGTACGTTCGCGAATTTATACAAGGTGAGTCGCTCGACTGCCGGGGCAAGATTCAAGGCGAAACTGTCGTAGGAACGCAAACTTCCACCCGGACTGGTAAGGTCGGCTCCTGGAAACTTCAGCGCGTAAGAAAGTAACCCACTTCGCTTCTTAATCAGGTTCGCATACTGACTTTATCCCGATGGTCGCGCGGGCGGGCCTTGGGGGGTCTATGGTGGTCGAGAAGGGGGGAGCACTTTTGCCGCGTCTATACACCACCCTGCGAGCGGGTTGAGAACAGGGGGATCGAAGCAGAAAAGTGAGTTGCCGGGAGCCCGGCCTGCGCTCCCGGCTAAGCCTAGCTGGCCTTCCTGGTCGGCATTGTGGAGACGACATGAACGCGCGCGCCGGCGTTGACGTTTACTCCGGTGGCCGTCCATCCCCAGTCGCCTAGTCCCTTTGCAGTTACGGTGACACTTCCCGTCTTGGCGGTGAACGCAGGAGTGGGGCTCGGGCTAAACCACGGATTTCCATCCGGCATAAGTTGCGCGATCACCGTGATACTTGTGCCTTGCGCGGCCTCGCTGCACGTCCATTCAAACGATTCGTCCAGCTCGACCGGTGGGTTAGTTACAGTTCCGGTGATTACATCTACGGAGGGCGTTGGCATTGGAACCTCCTGTCAGGTTTGATCTGATTCTTGAATTTCTAGTTTTGCTGCATTAGAGCCTGGTAACGCGGGTTATCGTGCAGGTTATCCAGATCTGGAGTCTTGCTCACCACCGACTTCGAGTATCCCGCGGCCAGCGCTTTCCTTAACCACTCCAAAGCAGTCCCAGTTTCGCGCAACTGGTTGTACACCAGCGCTGCTCGGAAAAGCAACTCTTTGTCCTTGCGGTTGCCTGCCATAGAGCGGTCCAGATAATCGAGGGCTCGGCCGCGGTCACCGAGCATCGCCCAATATCCGGCCAAGTCGCTAAAGACCTCCGTGTCGCGAGGATTGACCTTCAGCCGCTGTCCCGCCATCGAGATCGCTTTGTTGTAGGTCTGTGTCGCCGTTGGCTTGTTTCCGCCGTAATAATAGGCATCTCCCAGGTTTCCCCACACTTCGTAATCGCTGTCGTCCAATTTAAGAGCTTCCTGGGTCGTGCGCACCGCCTGATCGAATTTGTGCAGCCGCAAGTAGGCGACCCCGAGATTCTGGTACGCGTAGTACGATGGCCGAATCGCGATCGATTTTTCCAGCGCCTGCGTTGCTTCTTCGTCTTTTCCTTCGTATAGCAGCACCGCGCCAACATTGCTGTAGTCGGAGTAATCGCTGGGCTTGAGCGATATCGCCTTCTCAAACATGGCCTGCGCTTTTTCGTATTCCGCCTGGCCGAAGTAGAACCCTCCCAGTGCGTTGTATCCGCGCCAGTACTCGGGACGGACGCTGATCGACCGCTTGAAGGTTTCCTCCGCCTTATCGAGTTGGTTCAGATTCTGATATGCCTCGGCAAGGTGCCGATACGCCTGATCGTTGACTGGATCGAGTTGGACGGCCTGCTGGAACTCTTCCGCGGCTCTCTCAAAGTGTCCCGTGCCGTTCTCGATTGTCCCCAGGCACAGGTGCCCCTCTGCTCCGGCGTTGCCTAGGTCGATCGCCTTGGCACACGCCTGCTGCGCCGGCTCAACCCAGCGCTTCTGCTTCGTCATGTCGTAAAAGTACCAATACGCTTCACCAAGGCCCGCCTCGGCCGGACCGTAATTCGGATCAAGCTTGAGCGCTTGTTTGAAAACAGTCTCGGCACTATTCAGCGCTTCTGGCTGCGCGTTCAGCCGAAGATAGCCCACCCCTTCGAGAAAATACTGATACGCCTCGGGCATCGTGGTCGAATGAGCTGCAAGAGCTTGCCGCTCCTCGGCGCGCAATGTTATGTGCAGCGCGTCGGCAACGCCGTTGGTCAGCTTATCTTCAATCGTGAACAAGTCCGAGACCGGCGCCGTGATCGAATCTCCGGCCAGATTCTTGCCGCTTGTCGCATCGGTCAGGCTATACGACGCGCGCACCAGGTCGTTTGCCTTCTCCAGCGATACGCTGAGTCCAAGATCTGCGCCGAGTTCTTTTCGGGCATCTTCCAGCGTGGCTATTTTCTTATCTTCCAGTGTGCGTGCCGGAACCACTTCCACTTCATGATTTGCGCTCAACTGCGACAACTTTGCCGCCATGTCTTCGAGCAATCCCTTTCCGAAAGCGGTCAGCTTCGGATCGCCTTGGACCGCCGCGAACGGCAGGATGGCAAGGCTCTTTCGCTCCGGCAAAACCGGAGTTGCCTGCAGCAATGTGCGCGAAGTTGCCAGCCGGTGCAGGGCCCGCGGTCCCCACACGACTCCCGCAACCACCAACAGCACGAGAACTGCGCCGAGCGCGATGCGCAATTTCCTTTGAGGAGACCAAGTCGTAGCCGTGCGCACCGACTTCAGCGACTTTCCGGCTTCGTAGTCCTTCTTCAGCTGCAACAGGTCATGATGAACATCCGCCGCACTCTGATAACGCAACTCGCGGTTCTTCATCAGCGACTTGTCGATGATCTGCTGCAGGCGCTGCGGCAGGCCGGGCATCGACTCGTTCAGCGACATCGGAGCCTGGCCCAGAATAGCGTGCACCGTGACCGCCCACGTCGGTCCGGAAAATGCCTGCTTGCCGGTCGCCATTTCGTAGAGCAGCACGCCGAACGAGAACAGGTCCGTGCGCGCGTCGAGCGGTTCACCGCGCGCCTGCTCCGGCGACATGTAGGCGACCGTGCCAATCGCCGCGCCCGTGTGAGTCAGCGGACCGGTCGTCGACAGGGTCGCTCCTTCCGAACTGGAAAGATCGTTCGGCGTCAGCTTCGCCAGACCGAAGTCGAGGATCTTCGCCTGCCCGCTATCCGTAATGAAAACATTGGCAGGCTTAATATCCCGGTGCATGATGCCCTTGGCATGCGCAGCCTTCAGCGCATCGATGATCTGGAGCGCCCAATCCAGCAGCGTTCCCAACGGCACTGGTTTGTCGCCGATCCGGTCGCGCAGAGTCTGCCCTTGCAGCAACTGCATGGCGATGAAGGGACGTCCTTGATCTTCATCGATCTCGTAGATGGTGCAGATATTGGGATGGTCGAGAGCGGACGCGGTGCGCGCCTCACGCTTGAAGCGCTCCATGGCACGCGCATCCTGCACGGCGGTATCGGGAAGGAACTTCAGCGCGACCATGCGTCCGAGGCGAATATCCTCAGCTTTGTAGACCACGCCCATGCCGCCCGCACCGAGCTTTTCGTGAATACGGTAGTGCGAGACAATCTCGTCGCTCATTCGCGCGCAACTCCGGCACGGCCCCGATAGGCGGCATGGTACTCAAGTCGCCCGGAGGGCGCAATAGCACGCTAAGTTTATTCTGGACTAAGCCGATTGTGGAACTCGGTGGCCTGAGGTGACAAGAACTAAGAGGGGAGGAGTTTCTACTTCTTTTTTCCCAACTTCTTCGAGATTTCCGCGACGATCTTCGGCCTCAAATCGGCCAGCACGCTGTCGACAATGTTCGCAATGTCGCCAGACTCCGATTCGGACGAGGCCGAACCCTCCTCAGGAGCTTTCTCCGCACCCGCGGCGACCGCCATGGCAGCCCGATCCGCCGGCACGGACTTTTCTTCAACTTGCTCGGTAGGAGCCGCGGACGCGGCACTCTTTGAGTCGTCGCGAATCCTTCGCCAACTCGCCCAGGCGGCGGCTGTTGTCTCCGCCACTCCCGATTCTTGGCTTCCGATCTCGCGTACGACTTCAGCCGCAGGTTCGTTCGGAATTGCCGCCGATGCCAGTTCGGCAGAAACCAGATTCGAAGAAGCCGGATTTGAAGGAATCTGATCGGAAGAGACTTGCTCAGAAGCGGTCTGCTCTGAAGAAATCTTGTCCGCGAAACCCTGTGCAGCAGGAGCCTGCTCGGCAAGGACCTCTGGCAGCGGCGCAGCCGATTCCACTGCCGCTGGTTTCGGTTCTTCCTTCGGCTGTTCTTGCGTCGTTTCCGGAACGCGCTCGGGTGCCGTCTCGATCGCTGCTGCTTGGATGGTCGGCGATTCGACTAACGGCGATTCCAGAGTTGCTGATTCTGATCTCGCTGATTCTGAAGCCTGCGCTGTATCGGGCTGCGGCGTTTCGGAATGTGAAGTATGTGGTTCGGTCGCCAGCGCCTCCTCAGCTTTCGGCTGAACAAATTCCTGTGACCCGGGCGTTGGGACTACGGGTTCCACAGGCTGCACCGGCTGTGGCTCAAAATACGATAAAGCAACAGCTTCAAATTTCTTCACGGCGTCACTCACCGTGTCGGTAGTGGCGCTCGCAATCTCGTTCAATGCCTCCGCCATGTTGGGAGCGAAGGCTCTCGTCGATGCGGGTTCCGCTGTTTGAACTGGTAAGGAAATTTCAGGAGCAGAGGCTGCCTCAAGCGCAGGAGTTGACTGCACGGCAGCCAGACGACCCATCTCAGCTGCTGCGAAGGCCGCAAACGCCTTCTGCATCTCGTGTTCGAGGGAAGTGGAAGACTCGTCGGCGGCAACAGCCACCGCAACTGCAGTCCACCGAGACTGCGTGAACGCGGAGTCCGCGCCCGCAGCCACAGCCATCGTGACCGGTTCCTCGGAGTGCTCATGCGCATGATGTTGCTCGCCAGAGTGCGATCCTGTTCCATTGCTGGAAGCCATTGCCGAGGTCAGGGCTGCGCTCCCCAAGCCAGGAATCGCCGCAACCACCTCCGCGGGACTGGCCGTGCCCTCCTTGGCAGCTTCGCCCGGCGCCACTGTCGGTTCTTGGTTGTCCTCCGGCTTCTGATCCGCGAAAGTCGCAGTAGCCCCGTCCCGTTGGGGCTCATTCTCGGGCTGGGTTTCTGCTTTTGCCTCTGTCGAAACCTCTCGGATCGATTCCCGCGCTTCTTCCTTCGGAGTTAACTGGTCCGAGGCAGGCTGGTCCGCCTTGCTCTCGGCAGCGGTGCCCTTCACCTGTGCCGCGGCTGCAGCCAGAGCGGCAATCTCTTCTGGAGTGACGTCCTTGGGCAATCCCTCAGGAGCAAGCGCTCCCAGGTCCACGCGTGCTTCTTCCGGTCTGACCTCCTGCGGTTTCGGCGTCGGCTTATGTTCAACCACCGTTCGCAGATCCTTGTTTACCGCGTTATAGATCGCGGGATCGTCCCCATCCTCGGCTTCCACCGCCTTTTTCTTCTTCGAGGGGAAGGCAATCCGCTCCTTCCAACTCGAGGCGTCGTCCACACCCGCTGACTTGTCATAGCGGCCCTCTTCCACGGCCGCAATCGCCCGCGCGAACCGCCCCGGCTTCGACGATTCGGCCCGCGGCACCATCTTGTCTTCGAGCTTGGTGAGAGCGCTGAGCAGTTCGCTCGCCTCAAATGGCTTCACGATGAAGCCGTCGGCACGCACACGCTTCGATTCTTCCGGCTTGAACGGTTCCAGCTTTCCCACTGTCAGCAGGACAGGAATGCGCGCGGTCTCCTGCACTTCCTTGAGGCGCTGGCACACCTCCAGCCCGCTGTAGCCGGGCATGTAAACGTCCAGGACGATGAGGTCGGGTTTGGCCTCGGCAATCTTTTTCAGGGCGGCCGAACCGTTATTGACGGTAATGACCTCGTAGCCTGCGTCCGCGAGGATCTTTCGCCCCATGTTCTGAGCGGTTACGCTGTCATCGGCGAGCAGTATCTTCCTGGCCAAAGGTTTCCTCTGATGAGGGGAGATACCGCGAAGGTAACCTGCCCCTCAACGTAAGTCAATGATCCGGAAGGGAAGTAACTGGTTACTAGGGGTCAGCACCTACCGCGTTGAAGGCGTGAGGCGGCTTACACTCAAGGTCCAGGATGATTGCCGCTCAGCTCAGTCTCGAAAGTTGTTAGCTGACAGCTGATTTCAGAAGGGGACGATCTTCTTCAGCCCCTTCTTTTTCTTCTTCCTGCTGCTCGAGATATCCTTGTCGCTCGCCGGGGTCGAATCTTCGGCGCTGGCCACACCAGACGACGATTGCCCCTGCTGAATCTCGTTGACCTGCGTCGGTGGAGGAGGCAGGGCATCGCTGGCGCTGTCCGCCGGCTTTAGTTCGTTAGGATCGGCAGCCGCGTTCGGCTTCAACTCATTCGGATCCGCCGCCTTTGTCGGCGTGTTTACCGCGAAAGGCTGCTGGCCTGCAGGTTGTGGCTCGGTATTGGAAGTTGCCGCGGAGGCTGTGTCTGCCGGTGCCGGCTGAGGTGTATCGGAGCGTGGCGCCGGCTGGTTCGGACCCGGCTCGCCCGACTTGGACACCGCCGTTATTCCCAGCCTCTCCCGACCGAAAGCCTCGCCCGCTTTCCGCATCTCATCAGGAATGATCTCGGATGCAGCAACCGGTGGGGGATCGTTGAGAGTTGGGTCGCCTACTTTTGCCGCCGAAGCCACATCGGGACCCTTCCGCAACAGTCCCATCAATCTCTGAGCCGTACTGGCTTCCCGCCGGCTCGCATCCTCGGCCTTATTCTGCGCCAACGCCGCTTTGGTCGGCCGCGGAATCGGCTGGTGCAAGGCCGCCAGACGCTTCTTGGCATCGTCGGAGCGGTCCATCACCGGGTAGCGCGTAAGAATCTTCGCATAAGCTTCCGCGGCTCGCTTGCTCAGGTCTGAAATGTAGGCCGCCTTCGCTGCCTCAAAGGTGCAGCCTCGCGGCTGCCCATGGACATCGCAGCTCGGTGCAGCCCGTACCCGCGCAAGCTGTCCCTCGTAATTCTGCCCCAGAAGGTACAACGCTTCATCGGCACGGCTGTACAGGGGATAGCGATCCACCAGAGACTGCAGGCGCGCGATCGATGCCGTATACGCCTGGCGCATGTAATAAAAGTGCCCAATTTGAAATTCGCGCTCGGCCAGCACTTCCTGCACTTCGAGCAGCCGCTGTTTCGCCTCCGGCACCAGCTTGCTATCCGGGTACTGCAGAATCATCTTTCGATATTCGTCTTCGGCTCGCTTAGCATGAGTGTAATCGCGGTCCGCTTTTTCCATCTGCTGGTAGTGAATGTTGGCAATCTTCAGCTGTGCTTCCGCCGCTTCCGGCATGTTCGGGAAGAAGGTTTCGAAGTCGTCATATTCCTGTTCAGCCTGAGCCAGCGCAGCCGTTCCGCCTTCCGCGTACCACGAGTCGCCCACCGCTAGTTTGGCGCGGGCGATAAACTCCGAATCGGGATAGGTGTTGATCAGCGTCTGCAGCGTCATGCGCGCCACGTCAAAGCGGTTGTGCCGCATCGAGTCCATCGCCTTGTCGAACAGCACCTTGTCCGGCTGCTTCGACCCAATATTCGCCAGCGGGTTCACCGACTTCTTGTTAGTGCAAGCGGCGGTAAAGACCAGCAGCGTACCCAACAGCGCAATCAATGGAATTCGACGTGACATCTTGGACCTCGGGGGAAACATTGTTTGGGACAGCCGCCCCGGCCGTCCGGTCGAGCAAAGCCCGCCTCTTTCAGACTTTCTGCAGCGCTGCCTCGGTTGCCGCTTTCAGCAATCCCTCGGCATTCTTCTTTGGATCGCCGTGTCCGAATACGGCGTTGCCCGCTACCAGAATTTCGGCGCCCGCCCGCACTACATCCGCCACCGTTTCGAGCGCCACGCCGCCATCTACTTCGATGCGGTAGGCCAATCCGCGTTGTCCGCGAATTTGCGCTAACCGCCGCATTTTGTGCAAGGTGGACGGGATGAACTTCTGCGCTCCAAAACCCGGGTTCACCGACATGACCAGCACATAATCCACAATATCGAGCACTTCCACCAGTGTTTCGACTGGCGTCGCCGGATTGATCACGACCCCCGCCTGGCAGTCGTGACTCTTGATCAGGTGGAGCGTGCGGTTCAAGTGCCGGGATGCCTCCTGGTGCACCGAAATCCAGTTTGCCCCCGCGTCGGCAAACACGGGAATAAACTCGTCTGGATTTTCGATCATCAAATGGCAATCGAGCGGCAGTTCCGTCGCCCGGCGCAACGATGTTACCACCGGCGGCCCGATGGTCAAATTCGGCACGAAGTGCCCATCCATGATATCCACATGGATCACACTCGCCCCGCCCTCGCTGGCGGCGCGCACCTGCTCGCCCAGCCGGGCGAAATCAGCCGAAAGAATCGACGGTGCCAGTTCGATCAACCCGGGCCTCAGATCTGAAGCTCTTGCAAGGAATCCGCTTGGGGAAATTCTAACACGCTGAAAGTGTGAAGCAGGTTCTCTAACCTGCGAAATGCGGACTGGAATCCGCCCGCTGTCCGCTCACTGCAACTTGGCGTATTCCGCCTTGGCTTCCTTCAGAATCGGTATGTCCGGATCAGCATCCTTCCACATCGTCAGAAATTCCTGATAGGCCGCCCGGGCCTTTGCTTTATCTCCGGCAAGCGCATAGGTGCGCCCTACTTCGAGCCGCGCTAATACTCCGGTCAGGCAATTCCAAATCACCCCCGGATGGTCGATGATCTTCTGAAACTCTGCCTGAGCCGCGTTGGTCTGGCCCGCGGCAAGATACGCCTCGCCACGGAGATATGTGGGATTCATACAAGTGTTGTTCGCGTTCGTCGTGGCCAGAGCGAACTCCAGGTTTGCGGTTTTCTGCAGCTGATCGAGCGCGGCCTGCGGCTGCTTTCCCGATAACGCAACCTGCGCTTCAATCGTCGGTATCCAGTACGATTGCACGAGCGTATGCGACGGATACTCTTGCCCGACCTTTTGCGCTAGAGTGTGCGCCCGCGGCGCCTCTCCACTCCTTGCCAGGATGAGAGCTGCCATTTGCTCGCCGTCCCGGCTATCCGGAGCTATTTCCAGGCCCGCAGTTGCATCCGCTCGGGCCCGTTCATGATCATCGATCAACGCCTCGCGCCAGCCCCCCGCCAATTGCCAAAGCGCGGCCGACTCTTTGTTGTCGGCTCGTATCGCCGACTCCACTGCCTCACGCGTCATCTCTCGCGCCTTCACAAAGTGCCCGGCATACGCTTCCGTGTCCGCTTCCGGTCCCAGAATTTCATTCTGTACTTCTGGATGTGGGTCGAACCAGGCGACCTGCTCCGCCATTTCCTTATGGTTCCCCTGCAGCAGGTCCACCCCATACATCAAGACGTGCAGGGTCTCATCGTCCATCTTCTGGGCCAGGGTCTGCGTGTAAATCTGACGCACTTCGTCATAGCGCTGCAAGCCGATGAGAAACGCCATGTAGTCTTCCTGGCTGATGACGCTTTCAGGATTCAAGCGCAGCGCTGCCCGCGCCTGTTCCGCGCCCTGTTCCATCTTGCCCAATATGGCGTATGCCACCGCCAGATTGATGTGAGGAATGTCGTCGTGAGGATAGTTTTCCTGCCACTCCCGATAAGTCTCCACCGCCTTGTCGAGCTCGCCGGTGACCGTCATGTAGTACATCGACGTGATGTGCAGTTTTTCCCGCTCGCTGGCGCGGTCCCGCAACGCGAAAGCCCTGCTGAGATATTCCCTCCCTCGTGTGAACTCGCCCATGTTGCCATACACAATTCCCACACCCTCCATGGCGCTGGCGAAGCTCGGGTCCAGGTCGATCGCGCGCTGGAAGAACGGCAGCGCCGCCACCGATCCCTTCTCATTCAGGGTCTTTTCTCCGATCGAGTCCGCTTTCAGCGCTTCCAGCGAAGGAGTAGTTTCCTGGCCCAAAGGTGCATCGAATTTCTGCACTGACGCGAGAGACTCTCCCAGTTGACCGCGCAACTTGCTGGCGGCATCTCCGAGCGCGTTCAGCACGACCTCTTTTCCAGATGCGGTCGACTGTTCCTGCGCAAGTACGTCTCCCGTGAGACAGTTCACCGCTTTCAATCCGACTACATACTGGCTTCCCAGGCTGGCAATCGATCCCGCAATATAAGCCTTGCTGTCGGCCCGCTGGCACAACTCACGCGCCACGTCGGGTGTGAGCGGCGTATTCACCGGCCGCGTCATCAGCTTGAGCGTGGAAGCGACTTTGTCATCAGAAAGTACGTTCAGAAAAGGTGACTGCCGCAGCGAAACGCTGAGCGCCTGTTTGAGCGCATCGTCGAATACCGCATCGCCGGTTGAATTGGCGAAGTCTGCTACGACGATCGTATCTTTCTCGGTGAGCTTCGCCGCCGGCCGGTGGATGAAGTAGTAGCCGGCGGAGGCCGCCGCCGCGACCACAACTCCCACAATGACCCAGCGCATCAGCCGCATTCCGCGGGATGAAGTCTCCGATGAAGCCGTACCGTCTGCGGTCGAACTCACTACTGCCGTTCTGGCGCTCGATTCTTTTTTTACTGCCGATCCTACCGCGACAACAACCGAGCCTTCGTTTTCGGTGGCGGTCACCGAACTCCGGCTCGAGTCCAGCTCTCGCTTCAGCCGCTTCAGATCGGCGCGCATGTCGGAAGCATGCTGGTAACGCAGGTCACGATCTTTTTCCAGCGCCTTGTTGATGATCCGTTCCAGCTCCGGCGGCAAATCGGGATTCAGTCGCACGGGCGCAACCGGAGATTTGTGCAGGATCGATTCGAACAACACTGCCGTAGTATCTCCGCGAAAGGGCAACGTCCCGGTCGCCATTTCGTACATCACCGCCCCGAAGGAGAACAGGTCGGTGCGGGCGTCGAGCGGCTTGCCCCGCGCCTGCTCGGGCGACATATAGGCGACTGTGCCCACGGTCGATCCCGGGCTCGTCAGGTGGTGCGCATCGGATTTGGTTTGCGTGGCGTCGCCCGGAACTAAGGTGGCATCGACCTTCGCCAGTCCGAAATCCAAAATCTTGGCCGAGCCGCGGTTGGTGAGGAACAAATTGGCGGGCTTGATGTCGCGATGCACAATGCTCTTGGCGTGGGCCGCGTCGAGCGCGTCGGTCACATCGATCGCCACGTCGAGCAGACGTTCCAGTTCGAGTGGCCGGTTATTGATGGCATGCTTCAGCGTCTCCCCATCCAGAAATTCCATGACGATGAATGCCTTGCCGTCGACCTCCCCGATGTCGTGAATGGTGCAGATGTTGGGATGGTTCAGCGCCGACGCCGCTTGCGCTTCCCGTTGAAAACGGCTCAGCGCGGCGGGATCGCTGGTCACATCTTCCGGAAGGAATTTCAGCGCTACGAAGCGGTGCAGCCGCATGTCTTCGGCCTTGTACACCACTCCCATGCCGCCACCACCCAGCTTTTCCACGATCCGATAGTGAGAGATGGTTTGGCCAATCATGTCGGGACGCGCACCGGCGCCGTGCAGTCCCCAGCACGGCTTCGCGAAGTGGTCCCCATGTTAGAGGGCAAACCGGTGCGCGTCAATTTCCTCGTTGGGAGTGAGGGGACGCCTTTGCCGGATACGACAACCGGTCCCAGCCGACTTCTTCACTGGCATGCTACTCTCGTGCGTCGTGTCTTCAATTTCCCACTTCGCGCCTGCGGCCTACAGCGTTGCCGCTGTATTTCTCTGGGGCACATCCGACTTCTCCGGCGGACTCGGTTCTCGCCGCGCCAACGCCTTTACCCTCACCGCGTTTTCTCATATTTGCGCCCTCGCCCTGATGGCGTCGATCGCATGGGGAGAGCATGCCGCCTTCCCTTCACGCGCGAGCGTGCTCTGGGCACTGGCTGCGGGCGCAATCGGAGGATTCTCTCTCGCCATTTTTTATCGTGCCCTGGCATCGGGACAGATGGGCCTCACCGCTCCCATCGCGGCTTTGCTGGGCGCTGCCATTCCGACGCTGACCGACATCGCGATCGAGGGTGCGCCCAGCCGCTGGACCATCTTTGGATTCGTGCTCGCCATCTTCGCGATCTGGCTGATTACCCGCCCCGAACCGCATGGGGACAACGACGAAAGTGGTCATCCGAAGGGAGTGGCGATCGCCGCTCTCGCCGGCGTTGGGTTTGCCGGCTTCTATCTCTGCATTCATCAGACCAGCGGATCGCCGGTCTGCATCGCGGCAGTTTCGCGCGTTGGCTCGTTCGGAGCAACGGCGATCGCGGTCGTGGCGACTCGTGCCCCGCTCAAGCTCGATCGTCCCAGGGCCGCTCTTGGCGCGCTCGCCGGGTTTCTCGACATCACCGCCAGCGCTCTGTTCATTTCCGCCAGCCAGTTGGGACGCCTCGACGAAGCCGTCGTCATTACGGCTCTCTATCCCGCTGTAACCGTGCTGCTCGCACGCCTCGTCTTGAAGGAACATTTCAGCCGCTGGAAGCTGATCGGCCTGCTGGCCGCGTTAGCTGCCGTACCGCTGATTGCTGCCGGGTGAGGGCTGAAGCTACCCCAGCTTCTTCGCCAGCAATTCATTCACAATCTGCGGGCTGGCTTGGCCTTTCGATGCCTTCATGACTTGGCCCACGAAAAATCCCAGCATCGTCTTCTTTCCCGCGCGATATTGCTCCAGTTGCTTGGGATTCGCCGCCAGAATCTCGTCAACGATCTTCTCCAGCACCGACGTGTCAGTCGATTGCTGCGGACGCCCCTCTTCCTCATAGATAACCGGAAAATCCTTGCCGCGCTCGAAACTCAGATCGTAAAGATCTTTGAGCATCTTGCCGGAGATCGTCCCCGCCTCGACCAGATCCGCCGAAGCCGCCACGCCCTTCATCGAAATTGGAGACTGCTCAATCTCAATGCCCTTTGCCTTGAGCCGGCCCATCAATTCGCTCTGCACCAGGTTGGCCGCGCGCTTGGGATTCTTGGCCGATTTCGCTGCTTCTTCGAACTGATCCGCCAGCGCCTTGGAAAAGGTCAGCACCTGCGCGTCATATTCCGTGATGCCGTAATCCTTCACCATGCGCACCCGCCGCGCCTCGGGCAGTTCGGGCAGGGCCTGGGCGATTTCGGTCTTCCATCGTTCATCGACCACCAGCGGCAGCAAATCCGGCTCGGGGAAATACCGGTAATCGTGCGCTTGCTCCTTAGATCGCATGCCGTAGGTCTTTCCTTCATTCGCGTTATAAAGCCGCGTCTCCTGCGTGATCTTCCCGCCCGATTCAATGACGTTGATCTGCCGCCCGATTTCGTAGACCAGCGCCTCGCGAATGAAGCGAAAGGAATTTACATTCTTGATTTCGGTTTTCGTGCCGAATTCCTTTTGCCCGCGCGGCCGCACACTCACGTTCGCGTCGCAGCGCAGCGAGCCTTCTTCCATGTTGCAATCGCTCACGCCGGTGTAAAGAATGATTGCTTTCAACCGCGTCAGATATTCGTAGGCCTCGTCAGGCGTGGCGATGTCGGGCTCGCTCACAATTTCAATCAACGGCACGCCCGTGCGGTTCAGGTCGATCGCGGTTTTCTCCTCGGAGTCGGGAAAGCCCTCATGCAGGCTCTTCCCCGCATCTTCTTCCAGATGAACGCGCGTAATCCCAATTTTCTTCTTGCCGTGTGCCGTCGGAGTCTCAATAAAGCCGGACTCCGCCAGCGGCTTGTCGTATTGCGAAATCTGGTAGCCCTTGGGCAGGTCAGGATAGAAATAATTCTTCCGCGCGAAGATCGAAGTCTCGTTGATCCGGCAGTTCAGCGCCATCGCCGCCAGCGTGGCGAATTCGACCGCCTTCTTATTCAAGACGGGCAGCGCTCCGGGCATCCCCAGACATACGGGGCACACGTTCGTATTCGGCCGGGCGCCGAATTTCGTCGAGCACGAACAAAAAATCTTCGATAGCGTCAGCAGCTGGACATGCACTTCCAGCCCGATGACGGGCTCGAACTTCGGATGCGCGGCAACGGAGGTCTCTGCGCTCGTAGCCATGAGTAAGGACGATTATAAGGGGCGGAAGAATGCATGCGGGGATGGCGATCGTCGGCTCCCCGCTGTGGCGAAACTCGAGATCTTCCGCTCAGGGATTCGACGCTGCGTTCAAATACTTGTCCACCGAAACCTCGAAGAAGAGCAATTCGTTCCCTTTCGCGTCGTCAACGCCTGTAATGTCGATCAACGCCCCCGGGAGCACCGACGAGATTCCTCCCACATCGAAGAACAGAAATCCGGACTGCGTCGCGTGCGGCTCGACCGCCTTCGCTTCGAACTGCAACGATTCGATCTCATCCATCTCCTTCTTGGTCACCGCTCCCTTCGTTCTGTGCGGTAACGGAATCGGACTCGGCCTGGTCTGCCCCTGCGGATTCGAAAGCCGGCGATAAATATCCTCTGGTGCAATCGGCGTGAGCTTCGAGTGATTCGCGGTGGTTAGCGTGACTTCCATGTTTGCGATCGATACCGGCTGATCGCCGTCGTTGGTCACGATAAGGAAAACCGGAAGAAATCCGTGCGCCGCAAAATCTGCCGAAAAAATCTTGGCTTTCTCCGGCGTATCGTAAGGATCGGCGGCGATCGCCACCTTTTCATCCCGGTGAAAGTCATGCGCCGGATAGTTGGTTGCTGCCTTCGCCACTGGCTTTACGAAATTCTTGGCCGCCCGCGTGAGCGGCGCACACAGCGCCACACCGAGCGCCAGAAGCGCGCACCGGTCTCGGAATCGCAACTGCGGAAATGTCATAGCGGCAATTATAAGAGTTCCCTCTGCCAACCCGGTTTAAAATGGCTCAACTTGATCTATCTCCTCTATAGTCTGATGCTGGGTCTCGGAATTCTGCTGAGCCTGCCTTACTGGCTGTACCAGATTCTGCGCAAGGGCAAGTACCGCAGCGGATTCTTCGAGCGCCTGGGCCGAGTGCCTGAACGGCTAACTGCGGCCGGATTAGCTACCTCCGGGCCAAAGCGCGTCATCTGGCTCCACGCCGTCTCAGTTGGCGAGGTGCTTGCCGTCTGTGGCCTGATCGACGCAATGCGCCACACTTTTCCTGAGCACCGCATCGTCGTTTCGACCACCACCGATACCAGCCAGGAACTCGCCCGAAAGCGTTTTGGGGCGGAGAACGTGTTTTACTTCCCCATGGATTTCGCTTTTGCCATCCGGCCTTATCTGCGCGCACTGCGGCCTGAACTGATCGTGTTGGCCGAAACCGAATTCTGGCCAAATTTTCTGCGCCTGGCGCATTCCAGTCGAGCCGGCATCGCCGTCGTCAACGCCCGTATCTCCGACCGCTCCTTGCCCCGGTATCGCCGCTTTCCCTGGGCGCTGAAACAAATGCTCAGGCACATCGACCTTTTTCTGGCGCAGACCCAGCCTGATAGCGAGAGGTTGCAGTCCATCGGAGCGCAGTCCGCCCGCGTGCAGGTCACCGGGAACCTGAAGTTCGATCTCAATCCGCCGCCGGCTTCACCGATCGTCGAGAGCCTGCGCCGGGCGCTGGCCGCGGAAGGCGCTGGCCCGATCCTGGTGTGCGGCAGCACAGTAGAAGATGAAGAGCCGCCGCTGCTCAAAGCGTTCGAAAATCTCCGCGTCAGCCATCCCCGAGCTGTGATGATCCTGGCGCCGCGACACCCCGAGCGCTTCGACGAGGTTGCAATCTTGCTGCGGAAGTTGGAGATTCCTTCGCACCGCCGTTCGCGCTGGCAGGGTGAGCCGCTGGCGGGCGGAGTGTTTCTTGTCGACTCCATCGGAGAGTTGGCAGCGCTGTATGCCCTGTCTGACGTCGCTTTCGTTGGTGGAAGTCTTGTGCCGCGCGGCGGCCACAACATCATCGAACCGGCCCAACACGGCGTTGCCATCGTCACCGGCAGCCATACCGAAAATTTTCGCGATATAGTAACGCTGTTCCAGAGCCGGGACGCCGTCCGCATCGCGACCCTAGCGGAGCTGCCTCTGACTCTTATGCAACTGCTTGCCGACGACGCCGAACGCCGCGCCCTCGGCCGTCGCGCGCAAGAAACCATGCGATCGCAAACTGGAGCGACCTCGCGTACACTCGCCGCCCTGAAAACGCTGCTCGTCGCGGACCCTGATCCTCAACCGGTCCGGGCGCAGGCTGTGAACACTGATTGAACCCCTTTTCTGCGATCTACGGTGGAGTGGTGGGAGCGCGCAACGTGCTCTACGACCGTGGATTTGTTCGCCCACAGCGGTTGCAGGGCTCGGTGATCAGCGTGGGCAACATCTCGGCCGGCGGATCGGGCAAGACTCCCTTTGTCACACTCTTGGGCGACTTGCTCAAGGCGCGCGACATCAAGTTCGATATTCTATCGCGTGGCTATGGACGCCGGAGCCGTGGCGTGCGCCTGGTCGATCCCGGCGGCTTACCCCAGGAGTTCGGCGACGAACCACTGCTGATGGCGCGCAAGGTACAGGTGCCGGTGATCGTCGGCGAAGATCGCTGCGAGGCAGGACGCTTTGCCGAAACAAAGTTTGGCGCGCAACTCCACCTGCTCGATGATGGCTTTCAGCACCGAGCCCTGGCGCGGGACTTCGATATCGTCTTAGTCACGCCGCAGGACGCGGCGGATCAACTGCTCCCGAAAGGAAGGCTGCGCGAGCCGCTCGACTCGCTCCGTCGCGCGGATGTGGTCGTGCTCGCCAGCGGTGCATCCGCCGATTCCTTTCCCCTCGCAGGAAAGCTCGTGTGGCGCGTCCGCCGCGGCATTCTGCCACATAATGTTCCGGCGAGCCCGGTGGTCTTCTGCGGTATCGCGCGACCTCAGAACTTCGTGCTGCAACTGCGGGCGGCCAATATCGAACCGGTCGCCGAGGCGTTTTATCGCGATCACCACGCCTACACGGAAAAAGACATTCGCGAACTGCTCGACTTGAAACAGCGGAGCGAGGCCAGTGGCTTCGTTACCACCGAAAAAGATGCGGTTAATCTCGGACCCTACCTTTCCGCGCTCGAGCCGCTCGCGGTGGTCCCGGTGAAAATGGATCTTGCCGATGCGGCTAACGCTCTGGATACCATGCTTGGCAGGATCGAAGAACGAAAGCGCAAGGCGTGAGAAAATCGGCATGGCCGCTGCTTAGGCACAGTCGATGACCAGACATCCGAAAGAAAGCGATCGGCTCAAGAAGATCGTCGAAGCATTCCCCAAGATCACCGTCACGGTGTTGGGAGATCTCGTGGCTGACGAGTTCATCTTCGGCGAGATTTCGCGCGTGTCGCGCGAGGCTCCGGTACTGATTCTCAAACACCGTGAGCGGACGATTGTGCCGGGTGGAGCGGCTAACGCTGCGAACAATCTTGCCGACCTTGGGGTCAACGTTCTTCCCGTCGGCGTTGTCGGTGACGATGAGCCGGGCAAGTTGCTGATGAAATACTTCCGCCACAAGCGGATCGCGGTCAGCGGCGTTCTCAAAGATAAGACTTACACGACGGTCACGAAAACCCGCATTCTCGCTGGGATGACGCACACCGCGCGGCAGCAGGTCGTTCGCGTCGATCGCGAGCCGCTGGAAGCGCCCAATCATCACCTGACTCGCGAACTTTATCTCGCAGCGAGGAACTACGCGCATGCTTCCGACGCGCTGCTCGTCTCCGATTACGGATATGGAGCGGCCACTCCCGCTCTCGTCACTGCGCTGCGCGAAAAAGGAAAGCTGGGAGCGGTACCGATCGTTCTCGATTCGCGCTATCGCATGCTGCAGTATTCCGGTGTAACCGCCGTCACGCCGAATGAACCGGAGGTCGAGGAAGCACTTTGCATTCGCATCGGACAGGACTGGGACAGAGTTGTTGCCGCCGGCGAGCAAGTAATGGAGCGCATGAAGCTTCAGTCACTCGTGATTACGCGCGGCCGCGACGGCATGGTGGCTTTCGACCGCAAGCATAAGCCGGTCGACATTCCAATTGTTGGCTCGGATCAGGTCGCGGATGTGACCGGCGCGGGCGACACGGTAATCGCGGCCTTCACCGCTGCGCTCGCCGCCGGTGCCACTACGGAAGAAGCAGCCCAACTGGCGAATTACGCCGGCGGAATTGTCGTCATGAAGCGCGGCACAGCGACGGTTTCGCGGGAAGAGTTACTGCATGCGCTCGAGCAGTCGGCGCCCGCGACTCGGCCTCATTGAATGCATACGATAAGGCAGGCACACGACAAAATCCTGAGCCGCGAAGATCTTCGCCAGCGTGTGGAACAGTGGCGGAGCGCGGGCGATCGCATCACGCTGGCCAACGGTAACTTCGATTTACTGCACGTCGGGCACGTGCGTTATCTACGCGGCGCGAAGGCACTGGGTGGAAAACTGGTCGTTGCGATCAACTCCGATGAATCGGTAAGTGCGCTGAAAGGCGAGGGCCGCCCGATCATGCCGGAGAACGAGCGCGCCGAAGTCGTCGCGGCACTCGCTGATGTGGATGCCGTGGTGATCTTCCCCGAGCGTGACGTGCGGGCGATCATTCGCGAGATTCATCCCGACATTCAGGCCAAGGGCACCGACTACACCGCAGACTCCGTGCCGGAGCGCGACACCGTTGCCGAATATGGAGGACGTGTCGCAATCGTCGGCGACCCGAAGGACCACTCCACCAGCGAGATCATTCGCTCACGGCTTTCGCCGAGGAAATCTTGACCGCCCCTTCGGAAAGCGGCGCCAACATCGACCGGTTGCTCATCGTGCGCCTGAGTGCGATGGGCGACGTCATCCACACATTGCCTGCAGCGCAGGCTTTGCGGGACGCATTTCCCAAAGCGATGATCGGATGGCTGATCGAAGAGCGCTGGGCCGATCTGCTCTGCGCGCCGGGAACACCTAGGCGCGGGCCGCGTTCGGCGGCGCGGGTGCTGGCCGACTGGGTTCACACCGTCAACTTGAGTGGATGGCGGAATTCTCTGTTCACGATTCCGACTTTGCAGCAGGCCGCGAAAGTTTGGAATGACGTTCGGTCTGTGCACTATGACGTTGCGATCGATCTGCAAGGGGCGATTCGGTCCGCGGTGGTGGCACGCTGGTCGGGGGCACGCGTGGTCTACGGCGCAGCGGAGCCGCGGGAATCGCCAGCGAGTCTCTGGTACACACGCCGTGTCGTCACGCGCGGTGTGCATGTGATCGAGCAGAATCTATCGATGGCGGAAGTCGTGGCTCGGAAAAAGGTCGCAGTGCCTCGGCCAGAGCTTCCTCGGGATCAAGACTCTGAGCAGCGCATCGATCAGAGACTTGCAGAAGCCGGGATTCGTGACTTCGCGATTCTGAATCCCGGTGCAGGATGGGGAGCGAAGCGCTGGCCTGCGGAACGTTACGGGCAGGTCGCCCGCGCGTTGGGAAAGTTCGGGATGCAATCGATTCTGAACTGCGGTCCGGGCGAAGAACATCTCGCGTGCGAAGCGGAGGCTGCGAGTGAGGGGGCAGCCAAAGCGATCCCATCTTCGGTCAGCGAGCTGATCGCGCTGACGCGGCGGGCGCGGCTTTTCGTCGGAGGCGACACCGGGCCGTTGCATCTGGCGGCGGCATTGCATGTTCCCGTGGTTGCGATCTTCGGCCCAACCAATCCCGCGCGCAATGGGCCGTACGGAACGAGAAGTGTCGTACTGCGCAATCCGGAGAGTGTGACTTCGCATGTGCGGCGGGCGCAACCAGAGCAGGGGTTGTTGGAGATTGGCGTCGACGCCGTGGTGGATGCGGCGCGGCAGTTGCTGGCGCGTGGCGGACTAGGGTGTCGGCCCGATACGGAGCAGGCGCATGGGTGAGAAGCCAGGCATGCAATGGTCAAAGACCGCTCGCCGCATCCGGGTGCCGCTCGGATTCGTATTTGCGGTGCTCTACTTCTGGCTGGCCCGGCCAACCTGGCGATGGCTGGCATTGGGCGCAGCGCTCATCGTGCCGGGCTTGCTCATTCGGGCGTTGGCTTCGGGGCACGTGCGGAAGAATGAGGCTTTGGCGACTTCCGGGCCGTACGCATACACGCGGAATCCGCTGTATCTCGGGTCGCTGCTGATCGGAATTGGATTTGCCATCGCTGCGCGGAGTTGGTGGGTGGGCATGGCGCTTGTGGTCATGTACATTGTCATCTATGTTCCCGTGATTCGCGGTGAGGAGGCGTTCTTGCGGGAGAAGTTTCCGGAGTTCGAGGAGTACGCAAGAAATGTGCCGCGGATGCTGCCGAGAATCGTGGCGCACTCTTACTCAATCGCGGCGAGCGCAGGAGCAGGCGGGGGCTTCTCAACGGACCTTTACCTGAAACACCGGGAGTACAACGCGCTGCTGGGCGTGCTGGCGATAGTGGCCGTCTTGATTGTGAAAATGTCTTACCGCTTGTGAAGCAGCAGCCGCAAGTCGACATCGCACGCTTGCAGAAATGCTTGGCGAATCCGATTCTCGCTCACGCTGAAAGCTATCCTTATCCGGCCAGGATGACAGTAGACGAAATCACTTCTTTGCCAGCAACTCCTTCGCGTGGCTGAGTTCGGGGCGTGTTGAGTTTCCTCCCTCGCAGGTTTTCAGCAACAGCGCGTAATACTCGGTGGCATCGCTTTGTTTGCCGGCGGCTTCGGCGGCACGAGCGGCGCCGTAGAGTCCGTTGAAGCGGTTGGGATTGAGCTTGAGGTCGGTCTGATATTCGACGAGCGCTTGCTGCGGGCGTTTGGCTTCGAGCAGAAGATCGGCCAGCATTTCGCGCGCCGGGATGCCTTCGGGCTCATCGCCCAGCTTGTCGTTCTTGTCGGCGAGCGGGCGCAGGATGGCGACGGCCTCATCGTCTTTGCCCTCGGCGTGCAGGACCCAGGCTTCGGCTTCCTGGTAGTTCATGGTCGCGCCTTCCGCCTCGTCGGTCTTTTTCTCCGCCAGCATCTTCTGCCGGAGATCGTCAATCTGTTTGAGATCGTTGCGGGCTTGCGCGGCATTTCCGCTGCGGGCGGCACCGATGGTTTGCGCCCAGTAGGTGATCAGCAGATCCCCGGGATGCGCTCCTGGTACCGGCGTCAATGCGGCGGCGTCGGACCAGTGGCGCAGTTCAAGATCGTAGATTGCCGGGAATCCCGAGAGAGCAGCGGTGCGCGGGTCGAAGTCCATGCCATACATGTTGGGCATGGGCGGGAGAGTTTTGACTTCCTCGATCACCTTGGCCGCTTCGTCTTCGCGACCGCTTTGCAGATAGGCGTAAACGAGGAAATCCATGGCGTGATATTGATGGCCTTCGCCACCCATGCCCATGGCTGCGGTTTTGCGAGTGGCGGCAACCGAAGCGAGGTTGGATTTGATGTCGTCTTGCCAGAGGCCGACACGGGCGAAGATGTGCGATGGCATGTGCAGGGCGTGCGGCGCGGCGGGCGCGATCTGCGCGTAGCGGCGAGCGGCGGGGATGCCGAGTTCGGCGAGTTGCGGCTTGTCATAGCTGTGGATCAGGTAGTGCGCGACGCCGGGATGATCGGGCTCGATGGCGAACAGCTTCTCGAGAATGGCCGCGGCTTCCTTGCGGTTGGCGAAGGTAGCGTCGTTGTGCGGCTCGGAGGCGAGCAGCGAAAGCGCGTAGAAGACGGCAGCTTCGTGATCGGCGGGATAGGACTCGTACACCCTCTTCATTGCATCGGAGTAGGCTTTGGCGCGGGCGGCGTGATCGAGATGATCGGATCCGCTGTAGAAGGCGGCGATCGCGGCGATGTAGGCTTTCTCGCGCGGTGTCGCGTTCCCTTCGAGTTTCTCTCCGGTTTTGACTTCACCCAGGCCGCGGGCGATGACCGTGGCGTCGGGTTCATTCCAGAGCTGATGCCAGAGGCTCATGGCGACGCCCCAGTGAGCCATGGCGCAGTGAGGATCGTCGTTCGCGATGTCGAGGAATTCCTTCTCGGCTTCTTCATACCAGAAAGAATGAAGCAGCGCGACGCCGCGGGCGAAAGGCTTCTGCACGGGTTCGGAGCAGGAAATTGGGAAGTGGACGGTGCCGAGCTGTGTCTCGTTCAGATCTTCGTGGTGATGATGATTCTTGTCTTCATCGTCGGCGACAGCGGTGAGCGCGAACAGGAGAGAAAGCAGAAGCAACCACGCGATGCGTTTCATGATGAAATCACCCCACGATTGGTGTGACGCGATTCTAGTCGGGGGTGCCGGGAGGGTCAAACGAGCGGAGCGGGAGGGGAGAGATCCCGCACACTTTTTTGGTAGCGTTTCTCTTAAATCCAGGAGTCGAGTAGCGAGCTTACCTTGCCCTCGAAAGCGAGACAATGACGGGGGGTCAAATCCAGAGAAGGGGGAGCAAGCCGGCGGCGGCGAGGGCGACGAGGAGCATCAGGCTCTGGCGGCCGGTTCGGCGGTCGGCGAGCGAGTAGGAGTAGATGCCTTTCACCAGATTGTTGCTGGAGGCGGCGATGAGGACCGCGACAGCGGCGACTTTGAACGGGGTGAGAGATCCGGCAGCTTGGGTCATTCCCATGATGAAGGGATCAACGTCGGTGACTCCCATGATGGCGGCGAGAATGTTGACGCCCGAGTGGCCGAGATAAGTTACGACCAACTGGGTGGCGACGAGCAGAGCGAGAAAGAGAACTGCGAAGAGAAAGGCGGCTCCAAGTTCGAGGGGGTTGGCGGGTTCGAACTCGCGCTTGACGTCGGAAGAGATCGCATCGGGGCGTCGGGACCAGAACCATCCGGCGGCGATGGCGACGGCCGCGAAGACGAGAAATGACGGCGCGAGCATCACCCCGAGTTGACGATTGAAGAGCATCAGCAGCGCGACGAGGCGAAGATACATGACACCGGAAGCGATGAGGATGCAGCCGGCGAACAGGTGCGGACGCTGTTCGCGAGCGGCGCGGCGCGACATGGCGACGGTGGTGACAGTGGAAGAGTAGGCTCCGCCGAGGAAGGCGGCGAGAATGACTCCGCCACGCTGTTTCGTGACTTTCTGCAAAATATAGCTGCCATAGGAGATGGTGCTGACCGCAACGACGACGAGCCAGGTTTTAAAGGGATTAAGGTGGAAGCGTCCGAATTGCTGGTTGGGGAGTATGGGCAGAATGACGGCGGTGAGAAGAAGGAACTTGGCGAAGGTAAGAATTTCCTGGGGAGCTGTGCGATTGGCGAGCGACTCCAAGGCAGCTTTGAGCTCGAGGAGCAACAGACTGGCAATGATGAGAGCCGTCGCGATCCAGAGATGATCGTAATAGACGAGGGCTCCGACGAGATACGTAGCGAGGCCGGACATTTCGGAGGTGACGCCCGCGGCTCCGGCCTGAGAAAGCTTATGCCAGTACGACAAGAGAAGAAATCCGCCAACGACGAGGAAGCCAAGCGTGACCGGAAGAAGTTGAGAGCCGGAGAGAAGAGCGATGGAGTAGCCGATCAGTCCGATAAGGGGGAAAGTGCGTACGCCGCCGAAGGAGTAGAAGCCGGCCGCGGTCTTGTGCTCCTCGCGTTCGAGTCCGATGAGGAACGACAGGAAGAGAACGAGGATGATCTTTACAGGCTCGATGGGAAGCAGGCGGTAGAGTTCCACGTGTGGTCCGGGCTCCTGATGACGGGAGAAGTATAGACCTATGAGGTCAGGGAGACAGCAGGTTCTTCAACGGCCTTGCGGACCGGTTCGGAATGACAAGGAGATCAAGCGCAAGGTTCGTGGGCGAGGGCCCATGGTCTGCGGGCTGGAGCCCTTAGCTTTCGCCGCGCGTTCCCGCGGGCTGAAGCGCCGCTCTTCCGTGCTTACGCCGCGCATTCTCGACCTCGACAACGGCGAGGCAGGCTGTAACGGCATCTTATGGCTACTCGCTGCGGAGGGCGTTCATTGGCTCGATGCTGGCGGCGCGTTTGGCCGGGATGAATCCTGCAATCGCGGCGAAAGCAGAAAGAACCAGGATTGCGGCTGCAAGCGTGAGGGGGTCCCAGGTGCGGACGCCGTAAAGTTGACTGGCCATCAGGCGCCCCCCCAACAGGGCAACGGGGATGCCGATGGCGAGGCCGACGGCAACGAGCAAAATCGCGTTGCGCAATACGAGACTCACGACATCGCCACGGTTGGCACCAAGAGCCATGCGCAGGCCGATTTCCGCGGTGCGGCGCGCGACCGAGTAAGCGGTGATGCCATAGAGGCCGACCGACGCCAAGGCGAGGGCGAGCAGGCCGAAAAGCCCAGTAAGGCGGGTGATGAGGCGCTCCTGGTTGAAGTTGTCGGCGACCTGATAGTCGAGCGACTTGAAGTCGTCGACAGTCAGATCGGGATTGATGTTGGCAAGAGTGCGGCGGGCCATCGATTCGAGGGCGGACGGTTCGCCGGTAAATTGAATGGTGATGGAATTCGGAAAGAGCGAGCGGCTTTCCGCGGTGATCATCCGCTCTTCTTTAAAGGTGCGATTGAACTGGGTGAGCGGGCGGAAGAACATGGGGCGGACGGGATCACGCGGGTCGGTGTATTTGGCATCGGCGACGATGCCGATGATCTCATAGTCACCCGCATATTCCTGATCCATGTTTCCGAAGTGGCGACCGATGGGATTTTCCTTGGGGAAAAACTTCTTCACGAAAGTTTGATTCACGACAGCGACCATGCGCGAAGTGGCAGTGTCGTGGTCGGTGAAACCGCGGCCACGGATGATGGACTGACCGGTCGTTTCGAAGAAGTGCGGACTGATGCGATCCCAGGAAGAGCCGTTATGCTCCTCGGGTCCCGGTGCAGGGCGGCCTTCGACATAGACTCCTTCCCCCCAGTTGTTGCCTTCCAGAGTGCTGTAGAGAGCGATGCCGACGTTCTTGACGCCGGGGAGGGCGGAGAATTCCTGCTCCAGCCGCTGATCGAATGCCCCGATGGTATTGATGTTGTATCCGGCGCCCATGGGATCGAAGTGGATGACGTAGCGGCTGGCGGTGATGAGTCCGAAATTCTGTTTCTCGAGATTGCGGAGGGTCTGGGTCATCAAACCGGCACCGACGAGCAGGACAAGAGAGAGCGCGGCCTGAAGAACGATAAGAGCTTTTTGCGGCAGCAGGGAGCGGTCACCGGTGGAGCGATTCAATCCGCGCAGCGCCTCGGCGGGATCGGCGTGGGAAGAAATCCAGGCTGGGACGATGCCGAAGATGATGCCGGTGACGAGCGATAGGAGAAACGCAAAGCCGAGAACGACGGGCGATGGGTTGGCGTGGATGGGAATTTGGGTTGCGTCGGGGAAGGCGAGATTCAAGATCATGCGAGCACCGGCGTAAGCGATGCCGATTCCGATGATGCCGCCGATCACCGCGAGCAGGACGCTTTCTACCAGGACCTGACGGATCAAGGCTGAACGGGCAGCTCCGAGTGCGGTGCGAATCGAAGTTTCTGCCCGACGAGCGGTGCCGCGGGCAAGCAAGAGGTTTGCGATATTGGCGCAGGCGACCAGCAGAACCAGCGCTGAGATGCCGGAGAGCAGGTGGAGACCGTCACCAGCCTGTTGCTGAAGATTTTGAATGCCGCCGCCTCCCGGAACCATGACGACGTGCTGCTTGTGAATCTGGGTATCGCCGCCGTTTGCGTTATAGGAAGGTTGGGTGGCCAACCACTGACGAAGCGTGTTCGAAATTTTGGATTGCAAGGCGACAGGAGAGACACCGGGCTTCAAACGTCCGAGGACATAAAGCCAGTTCGAGTCGGGGACCTTGAGGATGCTGGTTTGGCCCTCTAACACGGGCTCGATGTTGAGGGGAATCCAGATACCCGGAGGGTTGGGAGCGACGCGGTCTCCGAAGAATCCGGGGGCAGCGATGCCGACGATGGTGACGGGCTGGCTCTGGATGAAGAGACTAGTTCCAATGATGTTGGGATCGGCTCCATGGGAAGCTTGCCAACCCGCATAACTGAGGACCGCGACGGGCGCGGCGCCGGGTACGTCGTCGGAGGGCTGAAGCATGCGCCCGGCATAGGCACCCACGCCGAACGTCGAAAAATAATTGCCGGAGACGTATTCAGTACGTTCAGGCCTGGCGATATTGTTGCCGCTGCGGACGTTCATGGTGTTGCGTCCAGACTGAAAAGCGGCAAGCTGCTCAAACTCGGGATTGGTGTCCTGAAATTGGCGATAGAGATCGTAGGAGAAGAGATCAAAATCCCCGTCGTCGTTCTCAAAGCCGCCGTTGACGCAGCAGTCGTCGAGGTCGCCGATCCGGTAGAGCCGGGCAGGATCGGCGACGGGAAGCGATTTCAGGAGAATCGCATGGACCAGGGTGAAGATCGCAGTGTTGGCTCCTATACCGAGGGAAATGGTGAGGATGACGGTGAGGGCGAAGCCGGGCGACTTCCGAAACTGGCGCAGCGCGAGCTTGAGGTTATTCATGGTCAAGATTATGGACGGGGAAACGACGGAACTGTAAGCAAGGTTTCTCGCTCGCCGGGATGACAGAACCGAGGGGATCGGAATGCCTGGGCGCTAGGAAAACGGAAAAGCCTCTCGCAGGGCGAGAGGCTCTTCGGGGGGAAGGGACTTTTGGGCGAGGCGCCCGTGAAACTCGGAAGCGCAGCCTGGGCCGTGCTTCCGCACTTGCTTCCTACTTCGGTTGCTGTTGCTGATCAGCGCTGGTCATCGGCGCTCCGGTGTTGCTGGAGAGCTGTTCCAGATCGTTCTTCAGGATGCTGATTTCGACGCGGCCGCCGCTGACGTGCTTAGTTTCATCCGACGGAGCAGGGGCGTTGCCCATACCGACGAGATAAATGCGGTAGACCGGAATGTCGTGGGTCAGCACGAGATAACGGACGACGGACTCGGCCATCTTCTGCGAAGTGGTAATGGCAGCTTGTCCCTTGCCGGACGAGAAGCCCTGCACTTCAAAGATGTAGCCGCGCTGTCCCTTTACGCCGGTGGCCATCTGATCAAGAGCGTCTTTCGCGTTCTTGCTGAGAATGGTCTGACCGGGGCGAAAGCGAATTTCCGTCTGGTTCGAAGCCTTGTACTGATCGATGTTGCTGACGACGGTCTCGACGGTCTGCACACGAGTCGTGACCTGCTGAGCGGACTGCTGCGCAGCGGTGGCTTTGTTGCCAGCGTCGATGGCGTGCTCATCGGCTTCGTTGGCCTTGTCGGAAGCCATCTTGATGCCGGCCTGGGCGCGAGCGTCGGTGTCTTTGATCGCCTTGCTGTTGGCGGAGGTCAGTTCATCGAGTTCGTTGACGCGATCGCGGATCGGCTCGGTCTGGCGTTGAACATATTTCTTGCGGGCAAAGGGATTAACGCGTCCCCAGAAGCCTTCGCGCGACGGAGGCGCGAGAGGCGCCTTGCCAGTTGCGTTGCCGGTATCGGTGGATGACGGCTGCGCCTGCTGCGAAGCAGCGGGCTGGCTCTGATTGGAACTGGACGAGGTGGTCTGCGCGAGGGCCGGCAAAGCCAGGACGGCGGCTAACGGCAGGGCAATAAGCAGGCGGTTCTTCATAATAACTTCCTCCAAGTTTGGGGCGGAGCCTTTAACTCTCAACTTTCTTGCTCCACTCCGGCACGCCTGGGGCGTGCTTGAAATTTTAATTGCGTCCCGGAAATCAATAAGAAGGCAAGCTGTTTCGCTATGCCGGCCGGCGGTGACGCTACACCTGGCCTTGGAACCCTGAGCGCCCGAATCACAGCGGCGCTTGTACTTTCTATTACAGTTCGGATGCCAAAGCCCGTCCAAGGGTTGACGAGCTAAATGATTGATAGATAAGCACATTATACTACCGTTGGAGACGGAAGCCCCGGCTTCGAGGGTGAAGGGAGGGTAATTTTGGCAAACCTGATATAAAAAGTGCGTGGAAAAACGGGAGTTAAGTATTGGGTGTTTCAGGGCAGTAGCCACTGCTTGCATCTCACAAATGTGGGGCAACAAACAAGAAAGACAGGGAGGGAAATTGCCAGAGAAGCTGATGCGAACTCGATGTTGGCCGGCGGGGATCGTCTGTTTAACGTTGGGAGTGACGGCCGTGTTGTGCACGGGCCGTGTTTTTGGGGACGCGAATCCGGTGGAAGGAGCTGAACCGGGAATGGCGTCGGCGCGAGTTCCTGCGGAGCATTTGCAGCAGTATTCCGATCTGGCCGTGACGTGGATGCAGCAATACTTGCGCATCGATACGACGAATCCTCCGGGAAATGAAATGCGGGCGGTGACGTTCTACAAAAAGATTCTGGATCAGGAAGGAATTGAGAATCGGGTGTTCGAGTACGCGCCCGGACGAGGCGATCTGTGGGCGCGGATTCCGCGTTCTTCCGGCAGGGCGGCGAAACGGCCGATCATCTTGCTGAATCACATGGACGTGGTGACCAGCGACGCGTCGCACTGGAAAGTGCCCCCGTTCAGTGGAGAGATCAAAGACGGATATCTGTGGGGCCGGGGCGCGCAGGACATGAAAGATGAAGGGATAGCACAACTGATGGTGATGGTGATGCTGAAGCGCGAGAAAGTGGCGCTGGATCGTGATGTGATTTTTCTGGCGGTCGCGGATGAGGAGGCGGATGGCAGTGGGACCGACTGGTTCATCAGCCATCAGCGCGATCTGCTGGAGAATGCGGAATTTCTGATCAACGAGGGCGGCGAAAATCTGCTGGAGAACGGGCGGGTCAAGTATGTTGGCATCGATGTGGGAGAAAAGACGACGTACTGGCTGCACCTGGTGGCGCATGGGCGGCCGGGGCATGGATCGCGGCCGAATCCGGACTCGGCGCCCGACCGGTTGGTGCGGGCGCTAGACCGAGTGATCGGTTACAAGACTCCGCTGCGGGTGTTGCCGGTAGTGGATGAATTCCTGAAGGACATGGCGCCGTACGAGCCGCCGGAGAGTGCGGCGGAGTATCGGAATATACGGAAGGCGCTCGAAGACAAGAAATTTCAAGATGAAGTGGAGCGGGATGAGTCGCTGAATTTTCTGCTGCGCGACACGATCTCGTTGACCATGATGGGCGGATCGGAGCAGACCAATGTGATTCCTCCGGAGGCGTGGGCGAATCTGGATGTGAGGATTCTGCCGGGAGGAGACCCGAAGATGCTGCTGGAGGAAGTGCGGCGGGTGGTGAATGATCCGAATGTGACGGTCGAGCCGCTGAACGCGGAATTTCGCGTGGCGAATTATTCGGGAACGGATAATGCTCTGTTTGCGGCGATCACGAAGGTGTCGGAGAAGTATTTTCCGGGAACGCCAGTAGTGCCGCACATCACTAGCGGATATACAGAGAACCAGCGGTACCGGCCGCTGGGGATCGCATCGTACGGATTCAATCCGTATACGGCCACCGACGAAGAGGGGAATACCGAGCATGGGAACGATGAGCGGATTCGTATCGAGGAAGTGAGGCGGGGGCCGCGGATTCTGTTTGATGTGGTCGCGGCAGTGGCGGGGGAGTGAGGCTGGCGCCGGTGCGGCGTTCTTGCTAACCGATTCTTCGCCAGCCAATCTGTGCTAACCAAGCTTTGCCAACCCGTCTTTGCTAACCAACCTCGGCCCGAAGTATCTAAGAAACTGGGTCGTCTCAATTGACGCAGTCCTGGGAGTCGCCATGTTTAGTCGACGAGCGTGCCTGGCCTTCGTCTGCCTGGTGAGTATTTTCCGCCTTAGCGATCTTTGCGGCGGACAAGACAAGCCGAGAGCCATCGAAGAGCTCACGCAATTGCAGAAAGAGGCGCGTGCGGCGCGTGAATCGGGTAATCAGCGAGCACGCATCGAGGCTATTCTCAAAATCCAGAAATTCTTGAACAACGCGCCGAATGTGGCGGAAGTTGCAGCCCGTGCCTACGCCGAGGCTGGAGATACTCCGAACGCCCTTGAAGCCTTGCGTCAGTTTGCGAGTCTTGGGCAGGCCGACGATCGTTTGCTCAAGGGCGAAGACAAAGCGTTCGCCGCGATGCAGAAGCTGCCGGAATATCAGTCGATCCTCAAGCGCTTGGCAGACAACAAAACGGCTGTCTCCCGGGCAGAAACAGCGCTCACGATACCGGACCCTGGACTAGTCGCGGAAGACATCGATTACGATCCAAAATCAAAGGCCTTTTTCATCACCAGCGTCCTCGAAAAGAAAATCATCCGCATTACGCCGGAAGGAAAAGCGACGGATTTTGCGCAATCGCCGAGCCACTGGCCGATGCTCGCCATTAAGGTCGACGCGAGTCATAACCTGGTGTGGGCTACGGAGGTTGCGCTTGACGGTTTTACCGCAGCGCCAAAATCCGAGTGGGGACGCTCCGCCGTGCTGTGCTTTGACTCGAATACGGGCGCATTACGCCGGCGGATCGAGGGTTCACCGCATGCCGCGTTGGGGGACATGGTGCTTACGAGCGGGGGGACTCCGATCGTGAGCGATGGCGACGGCGGCGGTGTTTACCAGGTGAAGGGTGATCGATTGGAACGAATTGACGGAGGCGATTTCATCTCCCCGCAAACGCCGGCCGTGAATCCGGACGGGAAACATATTTTCGTTCCGGATTACGTGCGCGGCATTGGCATTTTGGACCTCGCCGGCCAACGGCTAACCTGGCTGAATCAGGGAACAAAAGAAGGATATGCTCTCAACGGCATCGACGGGCTCTACTTTGAGCGAGGCTGGCTGATCGCCACGCAGAACGGAACTTCGCCCGAGCGCGTCGTCCGGTTTCAGCTCGATTCGACTCTCAGCAGGATTGTCTCCCAACAGATAATCGAGCGAGCGACGCCGACGCTTGGCGATCCTACCCACGGTGTGGTGGTCGGCGAATTCTTCTACTACATTGCCAACTCCGGATGGAGCGAACTCGATGAGCATGGAGACTTGAAAGCTGGTGCGAAGCTGACGCCGGCGCGAGTTATGCGCTTTCGGCTGGACGAGGGTTCCTGAAACGGGGTCGGTTGGGATCAGATAGGCAGTCGAGTGAAGCTCGAGCCCGCAGCCGAAGGCTTAGCATGTGCTTCTCTCAGCGGGCCCCGCCGCAGTGTTTCTCGTATTGCTCGAAGATGAAGTTGTCGGTCATGCCCGCGATGTAGTCGCAGACAACGCGAGGGAGCGAGTCGTCTTTGGCTTTTACCTGATAGTTGTGAGGAAGGGCCTCGGGGTGGTCCATCCAAAAGGTGAACAGCTCGCTGACGATGCGCTCGGCATCGTCTTTTTCGCTGGCCAGGGCTGGGCTGAAGTAGAGATTCTCATACAGAAAATCCTTGCTCTGCTTGCGTTCAGCTTCGACGGCGGAACTGAAGGCGGCGAGCCGCTCGGGAGTGTGGCGGACATCATCGAGCGAGTGGATTTTCGCGCGACCGACGCGTGCCTGCGTGTTTCTGATGAGGTCATCGACGAAGCGGTTGAGGACGCGCTTGAGGGTCTCGTTGAATTTCAGCTTGTCAGGAGCGTCAGGGTAAATCTGAGCAACTTCGCAGAAGAATCGGTCGAAGGCAGGAACGCCTTCGCGGATTTCTTCGAGCGTGAGGAGATGAGCCTCGAATCCGTCGTCGAGGTCGGCAGTGTTGTAGGCGATTTCGTCGGTGAGATCGATGAGCTGGGCTTCGAGGGGAGGACGCTGGTCGAGAAGATATTCGGCGAGCTCGGGATGATCTTTTGGGTCGTAATCACGCGAGTGCTTGATGATCCCTTCACGAACTTCGAAAGTCAGATTCAGGCCGCGGAAGGCGGCGTAGCGCTGTTCGAAATCTTCGACAATGCGGAGGGCGTGCAGGTTGTGATCGAACGAGAGACCGTGCTGGCGCATGGCGCTGTCGAGAGCTTTTTCCCCGGCGTGGCCGAAGGGCGGATGGCCGATGTCGTGGACGAGAGCGAGGGCCTCCGCGAGATCTGTGTTGAGAGCGAGAGCTCCGGCGATAGTGCGAGAAATTTGCGAGACTTCGAGCGTGTGCGTGAGGCGGTTGCGGAAGTGATCGGAGTAGCGGCGGGTGAAGACCTGCGTCTTAGCCTCGAGGCGGCGAAAGGCGCGGGCGTGAATGACGCGATCGCGATCGCGCTGAAAGTCGTTTCGGTAAGGATGCGGAGGTTCGAGGAAGCGGCGTCCGCGGGAGTGCTCGACGTGCACCGCGTAGGCGGCGGACATGGAAGGAGTTTATCAAAAGCACTACCCAGTACCGAGTACCCAGGGGTTAACGAGGGACGGGATACGAACAACTGGATGCTAGCGGAGTTTCAGGCGCATTTCGTTGGAAGGTTCGAAGCCGAGGGATTCGTAGAGATGGCGGCCGTCGCGGCTGGCGTGGAGGGTGACGCCGGCGAGGTTTTCGCGGTGGCAGTCGTCGAGAATTGCAAGCAGCAGTTGGCGAGCGATGCCGCGACGGCGATACTCGGGATATGTATAAACGTTCAAGATAGTGGCGCGGCGGCATTCGAGGTCGTAGGGATGAGCGAGCCAGGGAGTCACGATGAGCGCGGCGCCAGCGACGATTCGGTTGGCATCGGAGGCGAGCCAGGCGCGGAAGGAGCCTTCGGCCATGTGCTTCGCAAGATAGTCGGCGGACAAATCTGCCATGGCCGTGAGCGCGGCGGAGTCGTGGTACTCCATGTCCTCGTACATGGCGCGGCGCTGGCGGAGGATTTCGGGGATGTCGTCGAGTGAAGCGGGGCGGATCGTCATGTTGCGGGCGGGCATGAATGGGAGTCTATCAGCGCCCAGACCCGTCAAATTACCGCACTCACAAAATTTCCCCCCGTAGCCGCAAAGGCGCGGCCGGAATGGGCATGCAGACACTCAGGTGCCCGCTGAAGACACTTATTGCTGCTTTTCGGACTCTTCTTTGGCCAGCTTGACCTTGGCGGCGTCGAGTTTCTGCTGGACCTTGGCGAAAGCGTCTGCGTCGACTTCGGCTGGTACGGTTTTATTCCACTCCTGCACCGCGCGATCCCAGTGAGCCGCGGCTTGTTTCAGGCGGCCGGTTTTCTGATAGAGATCGCCGAGATGCTCTTGGACCGTGGGGTCAGAGCTCATGTGGACTGCGGCTTTGGTCAGATTCTCTTCCGCCAGATCGTACTTGCCGAGCTTGAAGTAGGCCCATCCGAGTGAATCCAGATACGCGCTGTTGTTCGGCTCAAAGCTCAGCGCCTGCTTGATGTAGTTCAGGGACTCGTCGAGCTTCACGCCGCGGTCGGCGTTCATGTAGCCAAGATAATTAAGAGTCGCGGCGGCCTGCGGATCGGTAGGCGGAGTGGAGGCGAGAACTTTGCGGAACTCGGCTTCAGCCTGATCGAACATTTTCTGATGTTGGTACAGGTCTCCACGCAGAAACCATACATAGGCTTTGTCGTCAGGCTTGGTCGATAGCTGCTCGGCCTTGGCGAGAGCATCTTCAGCGTCATTCCAGCGCTTGGCGCGCGTGTAGATGATGGCGAGACGGATGTAGACGTCGTGATCGTCAGCCGTGCCTTTAAGCATGGCACGAACGTCGGCGATGGCCTGATCGCTCTGACCAGTATCGGCAAGCTGGGCGTCGAGCACCATGCGAAGATCGCGATCATCGGGCATTTTCTGGACGGCTTCTTTGGCGATGGCGGTGGCTTGAGGCCACTGCTTGGCTTCGCGGTAGGTGTCGATGATTTCCTGATAGCCGCTGCGGGCATTCTCGTCGCCGAGAGGCAGCATCTTGCGGAAAGTATCAACCGCGGCGGAATAGTTTTCCTGCTCGCGATAGATCATGCCAAGACGCTCGATGAAAATGGCGCGATTATTGCGATCCGACTGGCTGGTGCCAACGTCGCTTTTCTCGGTCTTCTTGACCAGGTCCTGCAGCAGCTTTATGGCCTCATCGTAACGTCCCTGCGCCTGGTAAACCGCGGCGATGCTGTATGGGACGTCGAGAGTATCGGGCACGAGAGTGTCGGCCTTCTTGAGATTGTCGAGGGCAAGGTCGTACTTAGCCTGACGGCGGTAAATTTCAGCGATCCGCACGTAGCTTTGCGCGTCTTCCGGATTGGAATCGACAATAACTTTGTATTGTTCCAGAGCGGCGTCGAGCTGACCGTCGTTGAGCAGATTTTCGGCGAGACCGCGGATGGCGTCGAGGTTATCGCGATCGAGAACGACGGCACGACGGAACGCGTCGATGGCGCTCTTGTAATCCTTGCGCTGCTCATAGGCGGCGCCGAGTGCGGAATAAAGTTTGGCGGAGCGGGCCGTGTCGGGCACCGAACTGAGAACCTGCAAGGCGTGCGCGGTATCGCCTTCGTCGGTGTAGAGCATGGCCAGAGTGGTGACGGCTTCTTCGGAGCCGGGATCGAGTTTGATGGCAGTCTTGAGTTCGCGCTCGGCCTTCTGGAGATCATTGTTTAGACGATACAGGCGACCAAGGAGAAGATGGTCGTCGACGCTGTCGGGTTCGATTTTGACGATTTGTTCGTATTGATCGATGGCCAGTTTGAGAACGTTATCGGAACCGGCGCCGCCGGGCATATCACCCAAGGAACGGAGATAAATGCGTCCGAGAAGCTTGTGGGCTTCCAGGTTGTTGGGATCGCGCTTGATGATGTCTTGTGCTTCGAGGACGGCGTCGCGGATGCGGCCAGTCTTGACGTAAAGCTCGGCGAGCCCGGCAGTCAGGAACTCGGACGAGGGATCAGCCTCGATCGCGAGGCGATATTCTTCGATGGACTTGTTGGCGAGGTCGCTGCGACCGTATGCGGTGACCATCTCCTCGTACATGTGCGCCAGGGTATAGTGGTAGTAAGCGGTGGAACGATCCACTTTGCGTGGCGAGGGCTGGGACGGAGAAGACGAGGCCGAAGAAGATTGAGTTGGCTGGGCATTCGGATTCGAGGATTCCGAGGGGGTGGTTTGGCCGTTAGCGGCCGCAGTAGCCACCGGGATCGCGATGACGATCCCCAATAAAAGGCGAAAAATTCTATTCATGCTTAACCTGACTGCGCCTTAGCGCGTTTCCGAATCCTCAGCTTAGTTGGATGCACAGCCGCCGGGGGAAAGGTGCCTTTATTCTACCCCGGTTCGCATGTGATAGGGAATAAGTGTGGGCTATTAGCGGCAAATTGACATTCCAGAAGTACAGGGACGCATGATTTTCCGGACAGGCGCCAGGGTTCGGACTGCGCAGTTTGCAAGTGGCGTGAAGACAGGCCTAGAAGGCCCAGTAAGGGCCGGCTCCTGCGGGAGTGCTGCGGCCATTGATGGCGGTAAAAACGTTGCGGCCGAAGAAGAATGGCAATCCCCAGTCGAAGGTTCCCGGATTCGGGCCAGCGAGCGAGGGGAAGACGAATGCGGCCTGATCGGAAAAGAGTGCATCGGCATTGTCGACGGTGAAGTTGACGGTCTCGGAGGCTCCCCCGCTGGAGGAGTCTGTGGCAGAGAGATTCGTTGTTGAAGCGGGACAGTAAAAATCGGTCTCGTCTCCACAAACAGGAAGTGAGGTTGTGGCGCTATCGAGAAAAAAGAGGCCGTTCGAGCCGCTATCGATGAAGCCAGCGTAAGCCTGCCCGCCATAGGTTGTAGTGAACTCCGCGTTGGCGTTGATGGGGAACATGGAAACGCTGCCGACCGTGTTGTTCGATTGCGTGCCAATCCCGAACACGAGCGATCCAGCGATGCTGACTTGCGGGGCGGTGACGGCCGGGAGTTCGACGATGACGCCGTTGTTGTCGGTGGTGAAGGATCCGACAGGATTGGCGACTTGTTGCGCGATGGCTTCGGGCGTGATCTGGCACGTAGTGGTAACGCAGCTGTAATAGAGGCCGGGATTGTTGGGTCCGGTCCCAGCGCAGGCGCCGCCGCAGTCCTGAAGGAAGGGACCGATACCGAGAATTCCGTTGGCACCCAAGGTCTGCAGAGTGTCTTGTTCGGGAACGCCGAAATTCTGGCAATCCGCGGGCAGGGCGGCGAATGTGGGATCGATGACTTGGGTTGGCACGCTGCTGGCCTGTTCACCGGAGATTTGAATGTCCGCGGTGACAACCGGACCCCAGGTGACGCTATCGACGAAGGGAGCGCATTCTCCGATTGGATTTCCGCTCGCGTTGCTTTGCTGTGGAAGTGAGAGAGTGAGAGCGCCGCCGCCGGAGGAAGATAGAAGTCGCAGACCGTAGGAGCCGGTATCGACTAGGATCCCGTCGATGGTTTGGCAAGTGGAACTGGAAGGGAGGCAGACGGTGACGGTGGTGAAGACACCATTCGCATAGTTGCCGCCAGGTCCAGCATTGACCGCGATAGATTGGACATTCGAGCCTGAGGTGACGATGGTGTTCTTGGGGCTGCTGCTACTGCTGCCGCCACAACTCGTGAGTAAGAATGCGGTTGCCGCGAGCGCCGCCAGAGCGACAAGACGCGAAGAGGCAGGGAACTCTGCATGGTGACACATCGCAGCGGAGGGGATCGGATTGCGAGTCATCGAATTGAGAATCATCGAATGGACTCCGCGGTTACGCCCGAGGGAAGCTGGTCGGTGAGGTAGGCGCGTCCGGCGAACGCCCGCATGTGGCCGGTCTGCTGCACCACCAGATTCGATTGACGAATGGAAATGGGCGAGTGGCCGGTATGCGCTTTCGGAGTTTGCACCGCCTGCCGATATTGCGCGAAGTATGGGCCGAGCAACTGCTTGAGATCAGGGAGCCAGGGGCCTTGCCACGCCACAGCAAAGACCTTCCCGGAGCGTGACAGGTATTCGCGCACAGCAGTTCCGGTTGGAGTCTGTATCTCATGAAGTGCGTACGCAGCGTTTGGCGTGATCTTCAAACTGCCCCGCATGTGTGCCGCATCCGATTGGACGGAGGAGGCGTCGCCACCCAGGACAGCGAGAGCGTTCACGCTGCACAGCAGGAGACAAGAAACAGCAGCGGCGCGTAGCCCGCGGATTGTTCTGTGCGGGTTCGTTGGAATCTCCAGTGAGAAAGCTTGTCTGGGATTGGATTCGCTGCCGGCGACCACGGTTGCCGCAGCGGAGTCGAGAGAAGTGTAGAGAATTGTAGAGTGCGAATGGCTGATTCAAGCGCAGGGCGTTTGTGCTGAGAAACTGTGATTCAGCGATCGCGCAAACCACCAGTTTCAGTGCCGGAAGTGGCGAACGCCGGTGAAGATCATGGCGAGGCCGAGGCGGTCGGCGGCCTCGATGACTTCGGGATCGCGCTGGGAGCCTCCGGGCTGGATGATGGCGGTGGCACCGGCCTTGGCGATTTCTTCGACGCCGTCGGGGAATGGGAAGAAGGCGTCGGAGGCGGCGACTGTGCCCTTGAGCGGAAGTTGAGCTTTCATCGCGCCGACCTTGGCGGCGTCGACGCGCGACATTTGTCCGGCGCCTACCCCGACGGTCTGACCATCGCGGGCATAGACGATGGCGTTGGATTTCACGTGCTTGCAGACCTTCCACGCGAAAACGAGAGCGCGAGTTTCTTCGGGAGTGGGGGCGCGGCGGGTGACAATTCTGAGGTCTGTACTCTGCAACGGGCGAATGTCAGCGTCCTGGACGAGCATGCCGCCGGAGACGTTCTTGAGTATCCACTTTTGATCGGCGGCAATGACTTCGACAAGCCGGAGATTTTTCTTGGAAGCGAATTTGGCTTTGGCCGCGTCGTCGAAACCTGGCGCGGCGATGACCTCGAGGAAGAGCTTGTGCATCTCCTCGGCGGCTTCGGCGTCGATGCGGCGATTCACGCCAATGACACCGCCGAAGGCGGAGACGGGATCGCATTCCAG
>Ga0335073_10000766_pt1 | contig 42015 bp, 40 predicted proteins | sample Lox_Sample_22_FD_207093 | JGI IMG/M metagenome (GOLD analysis project Ga0335073, IMG submission 207093) | Soil microbial communities from Loxahatchee National Wildlife Refuge, Florida, United States - Lox_Sample_2.2 | ecosystem: Environmental > Terrestrial > Soil > Wetlands | place: USA...
GGCGGCGAATCCGTTCTCCATCCTCACCAAGGGCACGCTCGTGCTGCGTGACATCGAACTGCTCGCCGCGGCCGCCGAGGTCACGGTGGTCGGCCTCAACGTGTCAGCCGGAATTGTCGATAAAGATCTTTCTAGACTTATTGAACCCGGTACCCCGGCACCTGACCGACGGCTGGCCGCGTGTGCCACGCTGAACGAGCGGGGCCTCGGCTGCGGAGTGCTGATGGGGCCGGTACTGCCATTCCTGACCGACTCCCCCTCGCAACTGGAGCGGGCAGTACGCGAGATCGCCGCCACTGGCGCTAGTCACGTCAGCCCCATCGTGCTGCACCTGCGCACCGGGGCCAGGGAGTGGTTCTGGTCCTGGCTGCGGGAGTGCTATCCGGACCTGATCCCGGCCTACGCCAAGCTCTACGGCAGCAGAGCTTATGCGCCAGCGAGCTATCAGCAGTCGATCTCGGCCCAGGTCGCGGAGCTGGCCAGGAAGTACGGCGTGGGCCGGGCAAGCCCCGCTGCGGCGCGGCGGCTACCCGCTACTGCGACGGCCGGGGTTGGCGAGGCCGCGGCCCAACTTCGGGATGCTCAGCTGACGCTGCTGTGAGCGGCCCCGGAGACCGGAAGCCCGGCGGCCTCCCAGGCGCGGTAGCCACCCGCAAGGTCTGTAGCGCGGTGCACGCCTAGCTCCTGGAGCGCAGCCGCGGCCAGGCTGGAGGTGTAGCCCGCCGAGCAGACCACGATGACCTGCAGGTCGTAGCTAGCCACCGGCAGCCGGGCGTCGGATGCCGGATCGAAGCGCCATTCCAGTACGTTGCGCTCGATGATCAGAGCACCGGGAATCTCCCCTTCGGCCGCGCGCTGCGCTGCAGGCCGGATATCGACGAGCAGCGCGCCATCCTTCGCCGCTGCATAGGCGTCGTGCGGATCCAGCCGCTTCAAGCTCGTCCTTGCCTCGGCTAGCACCTCGTCGATGGTGCGTGCTCCCGGCGGTCGCGTGATCATGGCACCTAGTGTGCTGCACAGCAGGGCGGCCCGCAGTCAGAACCGACAGGCAACCTCACCAGTTGATCTCAGCTCGTACGGTGCCGACCAGGGCCAGGCCGGACGCTGTCATCTCGTAGCGGCGCATCGCAGTCAGCGGGGGCGAGTACGCGTGGACGCTGATCGCTGGTGCCGCTGCGACGTTGCTGACGTCGTGCAGGTGCCTGGCTCCGAAGCTGGTCACTGAGCCGGCCGCTGCTGTCCGGTACCGCACCACGCTGCGGCCTCGCGCTGCCAGCGATTCCTCTAGCTCGCCCTGGGCGACCGCGAAGGCGCCCCTGGCGTCACCGTGATCATGGAAGCCAGTGTGCTGGCCAGGCAGCCAGCTCAGCAGCCACACCTCATAGTCGGCGGCGAGCGCCAGCCGCCGGAACCAGCGCGGCCCTTCAGAGAATTCCACGATTGGCCGCCAGCTGTGCTCCGCCGCCGCCGTCTCGCTGACAATCCCGGCGAGCTGGGCGGGACTCAGCCTGGTAGGAGCCGCTCCGATGACGTGTTCCGGCGTGACGTGCCGCACCGCAGTCGCTGCGCTCATCCTATGAATCCCATCGAGTTAATCGAATTTCGTTGCACGCTAGCACGCCTGATGATCCTGTGGCGCCGACTGCTGCGTATTCTGCTGAGATGCCTGGCTCAGACTCGATGCTTGCGCGCCGGTCTCCGACCGCACGGACGCACCAGGCATCCGGGCCGGGCGCGGTTGATCTGGCGGCGATTGCGGTCGGCGGCGGAATCGGGAGCGCGGCTCGCTACCTGCTGTCGGCTGCCTTCCCGGCTGGCCACGGCTTCCCGTGGGCGATCTTCGCAGTGAACGTCTCAGGCTGCTTCCTCCTCGGGCTGCTCATGGTGTACCTGCTGGAAGTCTGGCCGCCGCGGCGGGTCCTGCGGCCGTTCCTGGCCGTTGGCCTGCTCGGTGGCTACACCACGTACTCCACCTATGCCGGCGGCGTGCTGACGCTGCTGATTGGCCACGCCCCAGGGCTGGCTGACGCGTATGCGCTGACGAGCATCGTTGCCGCCCTGGTCGCCGTATGGTGTGGCATGAAAGCGGCGAGGACCGCGGCCGAGCTGCCGGCCTGGTTCTCGCGTCGGCGCGAAGAAGGTGACCAGTGAGGCTGCAAGGGCCGGCGCGGCGGATCACCATCTTCATCGGCGAGTCCGATCGCTACCACCACAAACCGCTGTACGCCGAGATCGTTCACCGCGCTCACCAGCGCGGGCTGGCTGGGGCCAGCGTATTCCGCGGCATCGAGGGATTCGGTGCGGCGTCCCGGATCCACACCAGCAGGCTGCTGTCGCTGAGCGAGGACCTGCCGCTCGCGATCATCATCGTTGACACGGCGGAGCGGATCGAAGCCTTCCTGGACGAGGTGGCCGACCTGGTCACTGGCGGGCTGGTGATCGTTGAAGATGTGCACGTCCACGCCTACACCGGCGGCCCGTCGGCAGGCGCCAGCGCTTCCGCGGGCGGCACCTCGTCGTGATCATCCTGGCAGTGCTGGCTGGCGGCATGATCGGCGCGCCTGCCCGATACCTGACTGACCGCTTCGTCCAGGTACGGCACGACACCGTGCTGCCGTGGGGGACATATTCCGTCAACATGGCGGGATCGGCGGTGCTCGGCTTCCTGCTCGGGGCCGAGCGGCACCTAGGGCTGCCGCCTGTCCTGTTCGCCTTGCTAGGCACGGGGTTTTGCGGCGGACTGACAACGTTCTCGACCTTCGGCTACGAGACGATGAGGCTGCTGGAGGACGGCGCCGTAGGGTCCGCCGGGCTCAACGTGATCGGCAGCCTTGCGGTCGGCGTGCTGCTCGCGTGGCTCGGGTTCGAGCTCGCTGGTGCCCTGTTAGTCACGATTCCGGCGCGATCCCCGCAGTCCGCGTGGCCGGATGCCGCACGTACAGTGGACTGTCGTGGAAGCAGAGCGCAACAGTCGGGAACGGCCGATTCCAGACGGCCTGACTGTCAAGTCAGTCAGCACGTCCGATCCTGGCGACTTGCTGACCCGGCTGCCCGGACCCGCGGTTTCCGCCTGGATCCACCACGGTGACGGCCTGGTGGGCTGGGGAGAGGCAGCCCGGCTGACCCTCCCGGCCGGCGAGGACCGCTTCGCGGCCGGCGAGAAGTGGCTGGCCGAGCTCTTCGACGGCGCCCGGGTCATGGATGAGGTTCGCGTGCCGGGCAGCGGCCCGATCGCATTCGGCAGCTTTACCTTTGATCCGGCCTCCGAGGGCTCAGTCCTGATCGTGCCCGCCGTCGTGATCGGCCGCAGGTCGGGCGTCGCCTGGCAGACCACCATCAGCTCTGGCGGAATCGACCAGCCGGGCGAGCCGGCAGCTTTGGTCAACCCGGCCGCAATGCGGTGGAGTGACGGCAGCCTGTCCGCGCCAGAGTGGACGCAGCTCGTCTCTGCTGCCGTAGCCAGGATCAAGACGGGCGAGCTGCGCAAGGTAGTGCTTGCACGCGACCTGCTGGCTAGCTCCTCAGCTGCGATCGACATCAGGGTTCTGCTGGCCCGGCTTGCTGCCCGCTCCCCAGGCTGCTACACGTTCGCCTGCTCCGGCCTGGTGGGCGCTACGCCCGAGCTGCTGATTCGGCGCGAGGATCGCAAGGTCAGTTCGCTGGTGCTAGCCGGCACCATGGCGCGCGGTGGCAGCAAGGCCGACGACGACGCCCTGAGCGCCGCGCTGCTCGCCTCGGCCAAGAACGCCGAGGAGCACCGGTACTCGGTCGAATCCGTTCACGATCTGCTGGCCCCGCTCTGCGCCGAACTCGTGGTCGATCCCGCCCCGCACCTGCTGCAGATGGCCGATTACCAGCATCTGGCGACCTCCGTATCGGGCGTGCTCTCGGGCGACGCCTCTGCACTGGCTCTTGCAGCCTCCCTGCATCCGACAGCGGCAATATGTGGCACCCCGACCGAAGCGGCCCTCGAGCTCATCCGCGAGCTGGAACGGATGGACCGCGGCCGGTACTCCGGTCCGGTCGGCTGGGTGGACGCGCGCGGCAATGGCGAGTGGGGCCTCGCACTGCGCTGCGGCGAGATCAGCGGTAGCCGGGCCAGGCTGTTCGCTGGCTGCGGGATCGTTGCAGGCTCTCAGCCAGACGCCGAGCTGGCCGAAACTGAGACGAAGTTCCGGCCCATGCGCCGCGCTCTCGAAGGCTAGGAAGGGAGCGCCAACCGTGGCAAAGGCCCGGCCTGATGCCGACTGGGTCAGCCAGCTCGCCGATGAGGTCATCGCCGAGGCGGCCCGCCGCTCGCCAGGCAAGGCCGTCGTCGTCGCGTCCGGCCTAAGCCCATCCGGCCCGATCCACCTGGGGAACCTGCGCGAGGTGATGGTCCCGCACCTGGTGGCCGACGAGATCCGGCGCCGCGGTGTCGACTGTGTGCACATCCTGTCGTGGGACGACTTCGACCGCCTGCGCAAGGTCCCTGCAGGTGTGGACCCGACCTGGGCCGGGCACATCGGCAAGCCGCTGACCTCTGTGCCGGCGCCGCCCGGCAGCCCCCACCCGAACTGGGCCGAGCATTTCAAGGCCCCGATGGAGACCGCCCTGGCAAGGCTCGGGGTGGAGTTCCGCGGCATCAGCCAGACCGAGATGTACGCCTCCGGCGCGTACACCGAGCAGGTCCTGCTGGCGATGCGCGAACGGGGCCGGATCGACGCCGTACTCGCGCAGTACCGGACGAAACAGGCCGAGGACGACGGAGGTGCCGAGGACGACGGAGGTACCGGCGCCGGCTACTTCCCCTACCGGCCGTACTGCTCGGCGTGCGAGCGTGACCTGACCACGGTCACTGGCTACGTCGACCAGAGCACCGCGCTGTCCTACACCTGCGCGTGCGGGCAGGCCGAGACCGTACGGCTCGCCGAGCACCGGCGCGGGAAGCTGGTCTGGAAGGTCGACTGGCCGATGCGCTGGGCGCATGAGGGCGTGGTGTTCGAGCCGTCCGGTGTCGACCACCAGGCACCGGGATCGTCGTTTGTCGTTGGCGGCCGCTTGGTCAGCGAGATCTTCGGTGGCTGGCAGCCGATCGGCCCGATGTATGCGTTCGTCGGCATCAGCGGGATGGCCAAGATGTCGAGCTCCCGTGGCGGCGTTCCGACACCTGCTGACGCTCTGGAGATCATCGAAGAGCCGGTAGTGCGCTGGCTCTACGCCCGCCGGCGGCCGCAGCAGTCGTTCACCGTCGCATTCGATTCCGACCTCCACCGTCTCTACGACGAATGGGATGCGGTCGCGCGCAAGGTCGCCGATGGCAGCGCGTCCGGCCCCGATGCGATCTCCTACGGCCGTGCGGTGCGGACTGCCGCCGGCGAACTGCCCCGCACACCCCGGCCCCTGTCCTACCGGATGCTGACCTCGGTAGCCGATATCACCACTCAAGACGCCGATCAGACTCTGCGCATCCTCAGTGACTGCGACCCCGAGCGGCCGATTGCCTCCCTGGGCGAGGTCCGGCCGCGGCTGGATCGAGCTCAGAACTGGGCGGCGACACAGCTTCCGGCCGATCAGCGCACCACCTTGGCCGAGCAGCCAGACGCGCGCGCCCTGGAGTCGCTGACCGCCGCCCAGCGTGAGGCCCTGGACCTGCTGCTGGCCGGCCTGGACGCGCAGTGGTCGCTGGAGGGGCTGTCCCACCTGGTGTATTCCGTGCCGAAGCTACAGGCCGGGCTGGCGGCGGACGCACCGCCCACGCCAGGGCTGAAGGTTGCCCAGCGCGCCTTCTTCGCTCTCATCTACCGGCTCCTCATCGGGCGGGATACCGGACCGCGGCTGCCGACGCTGCTGCTCGCTGCCGGTCCAGAGCGCATCCGCAAACTTCTCGCTGGCTGATCGGCTACGGCAGTCTCGGCGACCTGGCCAGCTGACGGAATGCCCATGATCGGGACATTACTGGCGGGCACCGCGGCGACTGACCTTGATCTCGGGTCGATTACGCTGGGCCGGTGAAGGCTCTGCTGCTGGAGAATGTCCATCCCGAGGCTGTGCGGCTGCTCGAAGATGCCGGGCTGGAGGTCGCAACGCGCCCGTCAGCCCTCGATGAGGCCGAGCTTGCTGCCAAGCTGCCGGGCGTAGCCGTACTCGGCATCCGGTCCAAGACCCGGCTCAGCTCGGCGGTCCTGGCCGCGGCCCCTGACCTGCGGGCGGTCGGAGCATTCTGCATCGGGACCGATCAAGTCGACCTGGCTGCCGCATCCGCTCTCGGTATCGCAGTATTCAACGCGCCTTATTCGAACACTCGGAGCGTCGTCGAGCTGGCGCTGGCCGAAGTCATCTCGCTGACGCGGCGGCTCACCGAGAAAGATCGCGCCATGCACGCTGGTGTGTGGGATAAGTCTGCCCGCGGCGCCCACGAAGTCCGCGGCCGCACCCTCGGGATCGTTGGGTACGGGAACATCGGCGCCCAGCTCTCGGTCGTCGGCGAGGCGCTCGGCATGCGGGTCGTCTTCTATGACACCGCCGACAAGCTCGCGCTCGGCAACGCTCGTCGCTGCGTCAGCCTGGATGAATTGCTCGAGATCTCCGACATCGTGACGCTGCACGTTGACGGCCGTCCGTCGAACAGCTCGCTCTTCGGCGAGAAGGAATTTAGCCGGATGCGACCCGGAGCACTATTCCTGAACTTGTGCCGCGGATTCGTGATCGATCACGACGCCCTGCGCATGCACCTGAAGTCTGGCCATCTGGCGGGCGCGGCAGTCGACGTCTTCCTCGATGAGCCGAAAGCCGCCGGGGAAGAGTTCGTATCGGTCCTGCGCGGCCTGCCCAACGTGATCCTGACGCCGCATATCGGCGGGTCAACCGAGGAGGCTCAGGCGGACATCGGCGCATTCGTTGGCGCCAAGCTGGCCGACTTCGTCACCCTGGGCACCACTTCCCTGTCGGTCAACCTGCCGCACATCGCACTGCCGCCGCCGTCCCGTACGCACCGGCTGGCGCATTTGCACCACAACGTCCCCGGTGTGATGGCAGAGATCAACACCGTGCTGGCCGAGCATGGCGTGAACGTCGAGGCTCAGCTGCTCGGCACACGAGGCGATCTGGGATACGCGCTGACCGACATCGGAATCGACTACCCGGAAGCGGTACTGCACCAGCTGCGCGATATGGCGCAAACGGTCCGGCTGCGGGTCCTGTCTTGACCCTGGTGGCGGAGTTGCGGTCTGCAGTCGGGCCGCAGCACGTCCTGACCGATAGCGCTTTGCGCAGCTCGTACGAGACCGACTGGACAGGTCGGTTTACCGGCACCTCTCTGGCCGTCGTGCGGCCGCGGACGACGGCCGAGGTTGCGCGGGTGCTGCGAGCGTGCGCTGAGGCCCAAGTTCCGGTAGTGGCGCAGGGCGGGAACACCGGGCTGGTGGGCGGCGGCGTTCCTGCTCCTAACGGTGGTAAGAATCCGCCGGTGCTGCTGAGTACTACCCGGCTGACCGAACTCGGCCCAGTGAGCCAGGTAGCTCGGCAGGTCACCGCTGGCGCGGGGGTCACGCTGGCCGCACTGGCCGCCCACGCGCGGGCAGCGGGGCTGGATTTCGGCGTTGACCTCGCGGCACGCGATTCCGCCACGGTGGGCGGCATGGTTGCGACCAATGCCGGCGGCATCCGCGTGCTCCGGTACGGAAGCATGCGGGAACAGGTAGCCGGGGTCGAGGCGGTGCTCATCGACGGCCGGATACTCTCCCGGCTGGATGGTCTGGCTAAGGACAGCACCGGCTACGATCTGGGGCACCTGCTGGCGGCCTCGGAGGGCACACTCGCCGTGATCACCCGGCTGCGGCTCCGGCTGGTCACGGCCGAGCCCGCGCGCGCGGCCGCGCTGATCGCGGTGCGCGGAGCTGCCGAGGCGGTCGACCTGCTGGCGTCTCTGCGAGCGCAGCTGCCAGGGCTTTGCGCCGCCGAGCTGAGCTTCGACGCAGGCATCCGCCTGGTCGCCGCTCACCTGGGCGTCGGCGTGCCGCTGGCCGGAGCTGGCGGAGCGTACGTCCTGGTCGAGGTCGCCGGCCAGTCCGATCCGCTGGACGAGCTGCTAGCCGCGCTGCAGGCAACCGAGCAGGTGCTCGATGCGACGGTTGCCTCATCGGCTGCCGACCGGGCTCGGCTGTGGCAGCTGCGCGAGGGTCACACGGAGGCGATCAGCGCCGCGGGCGTGCCGGTGAAGCTGGATGTGTCAGTTCCGCTTAGCCGGCTTGCAGAGCTCGTCGAGCGGCTGCCCGGTACCATCGCCGCCGCTGCGCCGGATGCCGAGCTCGTCGCCTTCGGACATCTGGCCGAAGCGAACCTGCATGTCAACGTTCTCGGCGCAGCCGACGGCGGCGAGGCGGCCAGTGCCGCGGTCCTCGGCCTGGTAGCGGAGCTCGGCGGCTCGATCAGCTCGGAACACGGCGTCGGCCAGGCGAAGGCCCGGTGGCTGGGGTTGTCCCGCACGCCGGCCGAGATCGACATCATGCGGTCAGTCAAGGCCGCGTTCGACCCGCCTGGACTGCTGAATCCGCACGTGCTGCTGCCAGCGGAGGCTGGCTGGTAGCCGCCGGCTCGCTTGCCGGGCCGGCTGTCAGGCCAACTCGCTAGAGTATGGCGCTATGTCGCCGATCGCCGACCCCGCCCAGTTCGCCCCGGGTAGCGTGCTGGCCGGCTACCGACTGGAGCAGCAGATCGGGCGCGGCGGCATGGCCGTGGTATTCCGCGCCGTCGACGATCGCCTGGGCCGGGCCGTCGCGCTGAAGGTCCTGTCGGCGGAGCTGGCTACCGACGATGCCTTCCGGCAGCGCTTCATTCGCGAGTCCCGTGCCTCGGCGGCCGTCGATGACCCGCATATCATCCCGGTGTTCGAGGCTGGCGAGGCCGACGGCGTGCTGTTCATCGCCATGCGCTTCGTTCCCGGTGGTGACGTGCGCTCGCTGGTCCGCCGTGCCGGTCCGCTGCCGGCCGCACGAGGGGCAGCGATCATCTCGGCGGTAGCGTCGGCGCTTGACGCGGCGCACGCCGTCGGCCTGATTCATCGCGACGTCAAGCCCGCCAACATGCTCGTGGACTCCAGGCCTGGCCGCCCCGACCATGTCTACCTGTCCGATTTCGGGCTGAGCAAGGCGTCGCTCACCACGTCGGGACTGACCGGGACCGGAGAGTTTCTGGGTACCGTCGACTACTGCGCGCCCGAGCAGATCGAGGGCCGCCCGGTCGACGGGCGGGTGGACCAGTACGCGCTTGCGTGCACAGCATTCGAGCTTTTCACCGGGGCTCCGCCGTTCCGCCGCGAGCCGGCCGCGGCGACAATCTGGGCGCACATGTCGCAGTCGCCGCCGCCACTGACGGCGCGCCGGCCGGACTTTCCGCCGACCGTTGATCATGTGCTTGCCCGCGCAATGGCCAAAGTACCGGAGCAGCGGTATGGCAGCTGCTCGGAGTTCGCAGCCGCGCTTTGCCACGCACTGGGCCTCGCTGACTACTACGACGGGGCCGGTGCAGTCATGTCGGGAGCCGTCCCGGCGCTGGCTGCCCCGGCCGGGGCTACTTGGCCCAGCGCCGCGCCGCGACCACGTGCAGGCGCGTCGCCCGGCGTTCAGCGCCGCTGGCAGCATGACTGGACCGCATGGACGCTGATCCTTGCCGTCCCGGTCGTGATAGCGCTGGCGCTGTTCGCGACCCTGGGCCCGGTCGAAAACGATATCGGCGCGTCGGTCTTCGCGATTACCTTGCTTGCCGTGCCTGCGGCTCTGATCGCGCGGCTGGCTCGCTGGCTGCGCAGGCGCAGAGCGGCGGGGTAGCCGAGCCGCTTCGTCAGGACCGGCCGATCTCGCCGTCCGCACCGTCAAGTAGCACACTGAGAGCAGCGCCGTACAGCGCGATGAGGCCAGCTTCCACTTCCGGCTCGTGGAACCGCGGATTCCAGACCAGGTCTGCGCTCGAATCGCTGATAGTGAAGCCCGAAGCCACGCGCAGGCCCCTCACCTCGGCCACCGCATACAAGGCCGCCGCCTCCATCTCCACGCAGAGCACGCCCTCGGCCTGATAATGACGGGCTTCTGCGACGGTTTCCCGGTAGGGCGTATCGATCGTCCACGACGTGCCTGCGCGGAATCCCAGCCCGCGCAGCGTCATCGCCGCCCCCAAGGCACTGGTCAATTGAGCGTCTGCGGTAGCCAGCTTCGCCGGCGCCAGGTAGTGATGGGACACACCCTCATCGCGGATGGCTGCTTCGCAGACGACCAGGTCGCCGGGACGCAGATCACGCTGCAGGCTCCCGGCGGTGCCAATGGAGACAAAGCGCGACGTGCCGAGCGCTGCAAGCTCCTCGAGCGCTGCGGCAGCCGCTGGTGCCCCGATCCCGGACTGGAACAGCAGCGCGAGGCGGCCGCCGGTGCTCGGCAGAGGCACGACTCCGTGCAGAGCGCCCCGACGCTCAGATGGCCTGAGCCCCTCGGCCCGCAGCACATGGTTATACAGAGACTTCTGGTAGCAGAACACGACGCCGGCCGGCGGCTCAGCTGCGCCGATGGCGCCGGTCTGCTGCAAGTAGGCCACGAAGTCGGCAGGGCTGAAGATCGCTTCTTCAGCGTGCTTGCCTGCGAAGTTCGGGTAACTGGCAGCTGACACGAACGCCGATCTTATCGGTCACCCACAACATCCGACCCATTCATTATTGCCACCACCTGTGCCAGCGTCGAGTCGCCACCGACGTTGCCGGCGAAGACGACGTACGGCATCCCAAGCGCCTCAGGCCCGGCATCGACCGGACGCAGTACCGAGATCAGGCCGGGGAACAGCTGGCCAGCGACCTCCGCGCGGCGGATGCCCAGCCCGTGCAGCGCGACATCGTGCGCGGTGATGCCACCCTTAGCGAGGACCCAGGCTGGCCTGGCAGCCAGAGCGCAGCGGACGGTGCGCGCTACCGCGGCGGAGACGGTGCGCGCTATCTGCAGGCCGTCCTCCGGGCTGTCTCCGGCCGCAACACCCCGGCTGGTGTACAGCACGACGTCGGACCGGCGAAGGCCGTCCGCGACCTGCGTTGCCGCACTGGCCACGGGGTCCGGCGTTCCGCTAAGAATTTCCGGAACGCTCAGTTCGATGCCGGCGACGTCAGTTCCTGCGCGCAGCATGGCCAGCTGCCGGCTGGTCTGGCCGACGTGCGATCCGACCACAATGAGGCCGTGCCGTCCTTCCGGGCGCCCGCCAGGCCACAGTTGCCCGCCGCGCAACGGCGCAACCGGCTCGATGCCCGTCAGGGCGCGCACGAAGGACGGTCCGGTGCGGAACAGGAACCTTTTGCCGGCGCGCTCGGCGAGCAGCACTCCGCATGCCACCGTTTCGAGGTCTGAGTACTCGCTCGCGTTCACGATGACCCACGTTCCGTCGGCCAGGCCGGCCAGCAACTCGCAAATCCGGCTGGGGCCACCGGATCTGATGTCGGCCAGGCTGATGCTGACGACATCTTCTCGCGGTATTGCTCCGCGGGCCTTCTGCGCAACGAAGTCCCTCAGGTCTGATGCCGTGTAGCCGAAGGCGGGATCTTGCGCGAACTCGGTCTCGCCGGCGGGTATGAGTCCGGCCGATGTCCGCGCCCAGTGGATGTCATTGACGGTGAGCCGGCCTGCCTCGATGAAGGCTGGGATCAGAAGCACGGCGTCGAAGCCGCAGCCGAGCACCTCGCGGTGGACGGCCTGCAGTGCTGCCACCTCCGCGATCAGATGCCCTCGCAGCGTGGAGTCGCTGCGGCTGATCAGCTGGATCCGGGCGCCGCGACGGCCGGCAGCGGCGATCAGGCCGCTGGCAGCTCGTGCGGTCACGCCGGCCGCGGCAGCCTCGGCAAGGCTCCGTGAGTTGGTAAGGACGAAGCAGGCGGCGGCCGGGCGGGCGAGCGCGGCCTGGTAAGCGCGCTGCGCCAGGACCGTCACGACCTCAACGTCATGCATGGCCTGCGCGCCGGTCGGGTCGTCGTCGAGAACGCCAAGCAACAGGCCGTCGGCGGCTCGCATCCGGCGAATGGACGCTCGCAGTTCCGGGTCGTCCGCGCGGGCGGCGGGCAGGCCGGCGAAGACAGCACCGGACATACGATCACAGTAGTCTGCGGTCGATCCGTCAGGAGACTGGAGATTACGTGACGAACGTGCTGGTCACCGGAGGCGCCGGCTTCCTCGGAGCGCGCCTTGCCCGGCAGATTCTCGCCGCTGGGTCGATCCAGGTTGCCGGTGACGAGCAGCCGATCTCGCGGGTGACGCTCGTGGATCGCGCGCCCGCTCCCCCGGATCTAGCCGCCCACGATCGGATCGCCCTGCTGCAGGGCGACCTGGGCGAACTGCTCAGCGGCCCGGGCGCTCTGTCCGACGCGCTGGCAGCGTCGGACGTTATCTTTCATCTCGCCGCGGCGGTCAGCGCCGAATGCGAGGCCGACTTCGGCCTAGGCATCCGAGCGAACCTGCGTGCTACCGAGTCGCTCTTGGCCGCGTGCCGCGCAGTAGCGGCGAGTCCAGTCGTTGTGTTCGCCAGCTCGGTGGCCGTCTTCGGGGCATCTAGCGACCACCCGCTCCCGGCTGTCGTTGACGATCAGACGATGCCGAACCCGCAGTCCAGCTATGGCGTGCAGAAAGTAATAGGTGAGCAGTTGCTAGCCGACTACACCCGCAAAGGATTCCTGCGCGGGAGGGCTATCCGGCTGATGACGGTCAGCGTTCGGCCAGGGCTGCCGAACGCCGCCGCGTCGGCCTTCCTGTCCGCTATCGTCCGCGAGCCGCTAGCTGGCCAGCGCGCGACCTGCCCGGTCGCCGCAAAGACCGAGGTCGCGCTTGCCTCGCCCGCGCGTGCCATCGACGGACTGCTCCGTGCTGCCGGGTCGTCCGACCAAACCTGGGGAGACCGGACTGCGGTCAACATGCCGGCGCTGACGGTGACGGTCGCGGAGATGGTCGGCGCGCTGGAGCGGGTGGCAGGGCCGGAGGTCAGCGCGCTGATCGACTGGGTGCCCGACCCCGCCGTTGCCGCGATTGTGACGAGCTGGCCAGCGCGGTTCCGCGCCGATCGGGCGGCCCGCCTGGGCCTCGCGCCCGACCCGGACTACGACTCGGTCATCAGAATGCACGTCGCTGAGACCCGGCGCTGACTTGTTGGGGCGTCAGGGTGCAACTGCCGGGTCGTAGTAGTGCGCGTACTGCCAGCAGCCGGCCTTCACCAGCGCCTCGTCGGTCATCGGTCCGAACCGAGCCGGTGAGAGCGCGCTGATGTCGAGTCGCTCCGGCCGGTCACAGATCCAGGCCGCAAGGGCCTCTCCGATGGCGAGCGAGGACGAAAAGCCAGAGCCGTTGCAGCCGCTGGCAACCCACAGCCCCGCCAGGTCCGGTACCGGCCCTATTACAAACCGCCCGTCCGGGGTCATGGTGAACAGCCCGCCACGATGCTCAGCCGCGGCCCGGCTCGCCGCCGGAACCTCCTGGGACACCTGCTCGGCCATCGCGCGCAGCACCTCGAGGTCGAGCGGTACGTCGTCGGTGCTGAAGGGGGCAGGTTCCGCGCGCGGATCCAGTGGCAGCGGCGCGGCTTCGAACCCGCCGACCATCAGGCCGCCGCGGGCTGGCCGCAGGTACACGGCGGCATCGACGACACGCGTGATGGGGTCAGCCGGGTCGACGTCCGCCGACGACTCGGTGATGAGGAGCTGGTGACGAACAGGGGCGATAGCAACCTGTGCGCCCGCCCGTTCGGCGACCTGCCGGGTCCAGGCCCCGGCCGCATCGACAACTACCGGCGCGGCGATCGACCTGCGTGTGGTCTCGACGCCGGCCACCCGGGTGCCTGACACCGTGACCGCGGCGACGGACTCAGCCTCAAGGAGCTGGACGCCATGCCGCTCCCCCGCAGTCGCATACGCCCTGATCAAGCTGATCGGCTCGTCGATATAGATGTCCTCGGGGCACCACAGCGCCAGTTCGTTGCCGCCGCCCCGATAGTGCGAGACCCGGCTAGCAAGCTCACCGGAGCGCGCTTCGCGGAGGCTGGCCCCCCAAGCCGCGGACTGGCGGGCTTCGGCGCGCAGGAAGGCCTTATGCTCGTCAGTTCGGGCGATCAGGAAGCTGCCGGAACGGGCAACGTCAAGCTCAGCGCCGGTCCATTCGCCGAACGTCACCGCGAGCTCGATGCTGCGGCGCGCCAGTCGAGTCCGCAGCTCATCCGCCTGGACCGACTTGAACAGGCCCGCGGCCCGGCCGGACGCCTGCGATCCGGCAGCGTGCCATTCCACCACGATGACCGACCGGCCGAGCAGCGCTGCGTGCAGCGCCGTGCTCAGCCCGAGCGCGCCTGCGCCGATGACCACGAGATCCGCATTCATCGGCCCAGTCTGCCGCAGTCAGCCGTTAGTTAGCGCCGCGACCGGTTTCGCGCGCCCGGTGGCTAAGCACGGCGTCACCTTAGTCACCAATGCGCGCTTCGGTCGCAGAGTCCGGAATCCCGCCAAAGTACTGATCAAGCACCTGGCGGAATGTCTGCGCGGTCGGATCGGCATGCAGGAAGAGGGTCATGGACGAGCGCAGCTTCAGGGCGTCGATTCCGCCGAAGATCTGCTCAGCGGTGCGGCCCCGCGCGTCGCAGACAAGCGCGGCGCAGTGCAGCAGCCGCGGGCCGAGAACCGGGTGTGCCAGGTAGGCCCGCGCCTCGGCCAGTGAGCTGATCGCATACAGGCGCGAGGCTGAGCTCTGTCCCAAGCCTGCGATCTGCGGAAACACGAACCACATCCAGTGACTCGTCTTGCGGCCTCGCTTTAGCTCTGCGACGGCCCCGTCATATGTTCCGCCGGTGTCCTGCGCTGTCACGAAGCGGTGGAGGTCATACGGATCTGCGTTCACCGTCACAGTGTCCCCGGTGCACACCAGACCAGACGTGACCATCCGCCCGGGCCGGGAATGCTTCAGAGATGGAGCTGCCGGTAGCAGAGGTGATGGTCGCAGCAGAGCTGCAGTTCCTCCTGCGGGCGGGGCGCCGCGGCGTGCCGGTGGCAGTGCCGTGCGATGGAGTCTCCTCACTCGGGCACGTAGTGGAATCCCTGGGCGTGCCGCTGACCGAGGTCGGCGCCATGACGGTCAACGGGCTGCCGGCCGCGGCCAGCTACCGGCCCGTTGGCGGCGATCTCATCCAGGTGGATCCTGTCCGTCGGCCACAGCGGCTCGGCGCCTGCCGGTTCATCCTGGACGTCCACCTCGGCACGCTGGCCCGGCGGCTGCGGCTGGTCGGCATAGACGCTGACTACTCCAACGACGCAGCTGACCAGGTCCTGATCGACCAGGCCAACGCCGGTCAGCGGGTGCTACTGACACAGGATCGCGGGCTGCTGCGCCAGCGCAGGCTGCGCATGGGCGCTTATGTACACGGCGCCCGGCCGGATGATCAGCTCCACGACGTCCTGACCAGGTTCGCCCCGGCGCTCGCGCCCTGGACTCGCTGCCCTGCCTGCAACACTCTGCTCACCGCGGCTCCGAAGGCTGAGGTTGAGCCGCGCCTGCAGCCAGGCACGCGGCGCACCTATGAGGTGTTCTCAGAATGCGGCAGCTGCGGCCGCGTCTACTGGCGCGGCGCGCACGCCGCGCGCCTTCAGGCGATCGTGGACGCGGCCTTCCGGGCTGCGGGCGTGCCTAGCTGCACTTGATCCATCTCGCCGATCAGCAGTCCGGAGCGGACCTTGCGAGCGCTCAATCACGCTGCGGTCCGCGGCCGACGTCTCTGCAGAAGAGCCCGCAGCCAGATGCCGCCGTGCCAGGCCAGGATCGCAGCCATGAGGCCGATGACAGTCCACTGCCCGGCGGAGTTGCCCGTTTCGAGGACGAGCACACCCTGCGCGATGAGGAGCAGGGCGACGCGGAAACTCCCGGCAGCCGGCAGCGACACCAGCTGCCAGGCGCCAGCACCGCGGTAGCGGCGGGCCAGCATGACAAGCTGCTGAATAGCGTTCATCCCGGAAACCACGATGAGGGCGACACCGACGACGCATTCAAAGACCCGCATAAGCTGCCTGCCTTATTTGGCTGAGGGCCAGCGTATACCGCCAGCGTCATCCCACCCAGGGAGTAAAACCCACCCTGGAGGGCAGAGCCGGCGCTCAGAGCCAGGCAATGGCCGCCGCGCACGCATCGCTGATCGCGGCGCGCAGCTTAGCCTCGTCGGCGCGGTTGGTGCGTACCTCGACCAGCCGGAGCCCGGTCCCGGTGAGTGCGGCCGGCAGGTCAGCGGACTGATCCAGCCGCGCGTACGGCATACCTGCGGCCGCCGCGAGGGCAGCGAAGTCGGCTCCGTGCGGCGTCCCGAATACCCGCTCGAAGGAGTCGGGGAATGCCGCCTGCTCGAGCGCGGAAAAGATCCCGCCGCCGTCGTTGTTCACCACGATCAGGCACAGGTCGGGCCGCGCCTCGAGCGGGCCGAGCATGAGTCCTGGGGCATCGTGGACCAGGGCCAGGTCGCCGAGCAGCGCGACGGCAGGACCGCCACCGTCAGCCCGGTGAGCCAGGGCCGCGCCGATCGCCGACGACACCAGCCCGTCGACGCCGCTCGCGCCCCGGCTGGCCAGTACCCGCACATCTGACCGGGCGACCATGTGCCGGTCGAGATTCCTGGCCGGCATGCTGGAAGCCACCCATAGCAGCGCGCCGGCGGGCAGCGCCGCGGCCACTTCGCGAGAAAGCAGTGGCTCGCTCAGGCCGACGGCGGCTTCGAGCACATCGTCAGCGGCATGGGACGCTGCCGCGTCGGCCGCCCGCCATGAGCGCTGCCAGCCCGAGAGCCCTGGCCCGGCGGTGCGCTCGTGCTCCGCGGACTGCCCGCCGTTGCCGGGCAGTCCGCGCACGATCAGGCTGCCGGCCACATCGTTAGCCGTCCGGGCCGGATCGGACCACCGGCCCGCGCCCTGGCTCAGCACGATATGCCTTCCGGCCGGACCAGCCGCCCGCAGCAGTGCCAGTTGCCCACGGGACAGTCCCGGCCGCCCGGCCGAGACAATCAGGTCCGGCTGGTGCGCGGCGATGAAGCCCGGCGCATCAAGCAGGTACTGGTAGGAACGCAGCGCCGCCGGCCCCTGCCGGGCGCCAGACGAGGGCTCCGCCAGCAGCGGCCAGCCCGCCTGCGCGGCAAGCGCGGCGACACTCGCGGGATTCGCCGCGCCATCACCGGCGACGACGACGCCGCGCTCGGTCCAGTCCACCTTAAGGGCGGGAACGGGCCCGTTTGCGCCCGCCGGCTCGGCTGCGAACTGCGTCCACGGCGCACCGTTCGGCCGGCCCTCCAGCGATTCGCACCACTGCACGACGCCAGCTCCGGCCCGGTCGGCGACACCGGGCACCAGGGGCTCCCGGAACGGCAGGTTGAGGTGGACCGGACCGGCGAATGCTGCCCCGTCCCCCCGTGCGGATGACCAGGCCCGGCATGCCAGCGAGCGCCAGTATGCGGCCTGCCCTGGCCGGTCCTCAGGCGTCCCGGCCTCGCAGAACCAGCGGACGGCACTTCCGTAAAGCTTGACCTGGTCGATGGTCTGGTTGGCGCCGGTGCCGCGCAGTTCAGGCGGCCGGTCAGCGGTAAGCACGATGAGCGGGACGCCCGATTCGTCAGCCTCGATCACCGCGGCGTGAAAGTGCGCGGCTGCCGTGCCAGACGTGCAGACGACGGCGACCGGGCGGCCGCTGGCTTTCGCCAGGCCTAGCGCGAGGAACGATGCGGACCGCTCGTCGATCCTGACATGCAGCCGAAGCCGGGAGCCTGGCCGGGACTCGGCAGCGTGCAGCGCCATCGCCAGCGGCGCGCTGCGCGAGCCCGGCGCAATGACCGCCTCGCGCAAACCACACCTGAGCAGCTCGTCTACTAGCGTCGTGGCGAAGGCGGTCGACGGGTTCACAGCGCCCGAGTTGTTCATCACCACCGGGCCACTCACGACCGGCCAGGCAAGAACTCGGCCGCCGCGAGCAATCGGGCGCGCCAGCCTGCCGGATCTACCTCGTACCGGGTCAGCGCCGCCTCGTCCACCGTGGCCCGCCGGACCGGAAGCTCGCCGCCTCGCTCGCTCAGCGGCTCAGCCGTGACATCGCCCGCCAGCAGGCTCATGGTGGCCAGGCCGCACGCATAGGGGAGCTCGGGCAGCGCGGCTGCAAGCGCGACGCCGGCCGCCAGCCCGACGGACGTATCGACCGCGCTCGACACGACGACCGGCAGCCCGCACGACTCGGCGATCTCCAGCGCCGCGCGCACCCCGCCGAGCGGCTGCGCCTTCAGGACCACGATGTCGGCCGCGCCCGCCGCTCGTACGCGGAGCGGATCCTCGGCCCGCCGGATCGACTCGTCGGCGGCGATCGGCACGTCCACCAGGCGGCGTAGCTCTGCTAGCTCGTCCAGCGTTGCGCACGGCTGCTCGGCGTACTCCAGGTTGAATACGGACAGCTTGCTGAGGATGCGCTCGGCCTGGTCTACGCTCCAGCCGCCGTTAGCGTCGACGCGTACCCGGCCGTCCGCGCCGATCGCGTCCCGGACGGCCGCGACTCTGGCGATGTCGGCCGACGCTGGCTGGCCGGGCTCGGCGACCTTCACCTTGGCGGTCCGGCAGCCGGAGCCGGCGACGATGGCGTGTGCGTGTTCCGGCCCGACGGAGGGAACGGTGACATTGACCGGAACGCTGTCACGCACCGGCTCGGGCCAGCCGTACGCGGCCGCCTCCAGCGCACAGGACAGCCAGCGGGCGCACTCGCGCGGGCTGTATTCGGGGAACGGCGAGAACTCTCCCCACCCGGCCGGGCCCCTGAGCAGCGCCCCCTCGCGCAACGTCGTCCCGCGGAACCTGGTCGGCATCGGTATCGCGAAGGCCCGCAGGCTCGGCAGCAGTTCGGCGACTAGTCCGGCGTCGATCACCGGGCCGGGTCGGGCTGCGGGCGAGCCAGTCACGGGCGAGCCAGTCACGGGCGAGCCAGTCACGGGCGGCGCGGGAACTTGGTGAAGTCGGGCGCGCGCTTGCCGACATAAGCGTCCCGGCCCTCCTGCGCCTCTTCGCTCATGTAAAACAGCATCGTCGCGTCACCAGCGAACTGCTGCATCCCGGCCGCCCCGTCGGTCACTGCGTTCAGGGCACCCTTGAGCATGCGCAGCGCGAGCGGAGACTTGGCCAGCATCTCGCGAGCCCAGCTGACCGTCTCCTCTTCCAGCTCGTCAATCGGGACCACCGCGTTGACCAGGCCCATCTGCAACGCATCCTGGGCGCTGTACTGACGGCACAGGTACCAGATCTCGCGTGCCTTCTTCAGGCCGACGGTCGCGGCCAGCAGCGACGAGCCATAACCAGCATCAAAGGAGCCGACGTTCGGGCCGGTCTGCCCGAAGATGGCGTTGTCGGCCGCGATCGTCAGGTCGCAGCAGACGTGCAGGACATGACCCCCGCCGATCGCGTAGCCCGCGACCATCGCGATCACTGGCTTGGGGGTGCGCCGGATCTGCACCTGCAGGTCAAGCACATTGAGCCGGCCGACGCCCTTCATGTCCTTGTAACCGTCGTCGCTGCGGACGCGCTGATCACCGCCGGAGCAGAACGCCTTCTCGCCCTCGCCGGTGAGAATGATCACACCGATCTCCGCGTCGTCCCTGGCCACGTCGAACGCGTGCGACAGCTCGAAGAGGGTCGTTGGCCGGAAGGCGTTACGCACCTCGGGCCGGTTGATGGTGATCTTGGCGATCCCCTCGGAGGTCTCGTACCGGATGTCGGTGTACTCCTGCCCGTCCGCCGGCCCCGAAGCCTTCCAGTTGATCACCGCGTGCCCTCCAGCTGTTGCCCTGATCTGCCCGATTAACCTTACGACCGTGACATCCCGGCCATTGCACGCGGTCCAGTTCCCGCCTTCGGCCGGCGAGCGGATGCTCGCCGCGCTCGCCGCCGCTCTCGACGGCTCCGGCCCCGCCATCTTGCCGCTCGATCCCGACCTGCCGGAGGCTGCGCTGACCCGCACGCTTGAGGCCTTCCAGCCGGAGGCGATCCAGACCTCGACGGGAACGGTTCCATACCGAGGACCTATCTCTCAGCGAGGAGGTCGGGGGGCGGTCGGGGGGTGTGCCCCCGACTGTGCGGTGGTGATCGCGACATCGGGCTCCACTGGCGTGCCGAAAGGGGTGCAGCTGAGCGCTTCCGCGCTGACCTCGTCAGCGGCCGCGTCACTGCGCCGGATCGGAGCCGGTCCAGGCGAGCGCTGGCTGTGCTGCTTGCCCACGTTTCATATTTCCGGCATCGGCGTGCTCGTCCGGTCGCTGCTCACCGGCACCGATCCGGTCGTGACCTCGTCGGTGAGCCCGGACGTACTGGCCGCCAGCGGGTGCGCTCACGTCTCCCTGGTGCCAACTCAGCTGCGCCGCCTACTCAACGGGGGCGTCGGGCCCGGCATGGTCAGGACCGTGCTACTCGGCGGCGCTGCGGCGGCAGGCGCCCTGCTGGAAGAGGCCCGCGGATCAGGCTGGCACGTGATCACGACCTACGGGATGAGCGAGACCTGCGGCGGCTGCGTCTATGACGGCGTTCCCCTCGACAATGTCGAGGTGCGGGTAGACGGCGATGAGCGGATTGACATCCGCGGGCCGGTGCTGTTCTCGGGCTACCTAGGCCAGCCGGAGCTGACCAATGCGGCGCTCGCGGACGGATGGTTTCATACCTCTGATCTCGGGCAGTGGCGAGACGACGGTCGCCTTGCGGTGCGAGGCCGGTCGGACGATGTGATCAACACCGGCGGCGAGAAGGTAGTGCCAGGCGAGGTTGAGGCGGTGCTGGGAACGTGTGACGGCGTTGCCGACGTTGTAGTGGTGGGCCTGCCGGACCCGGAGTGGGGGGAGGCAGTCACAGCATTCGTGGTGGCAGCTAATCCCGCGGATCCGCCTGGGCTAGAGGAGCTCAGGCGGGATGTGCGGCGGGCTATTTCCGGATATGCGGCACCGAAGAGATTGGTGTTTGTGTCAGAATTTCCGCTACTGCCCTCGGGCAAGCCCGACAAAGCGGCCTTGCGGCGGATCGCAGCTCACTGAGCCCGACTCGCCTCAGCTGCTTGTGAGCAGGCGTACAGAACCCACGCGGGAACAATTAGCAGCCTCGTGCGTTACAAGATAGTGCCCGTGGCGCTCACTGCCAAGTCCGCCAAGGGTCCCCGCCGAAGAAGAAGAGAGAAGCGCGCCTGCCCAGGGCGTGTTGACCAGCGCATGCCTGTTATGCGCCCACGAAGGGAGGTGACTCATGCCGAGGACAGCGAGCGCACTTGCCGCCCGATCGGATGAGGAGACCACGACCCACGTGGACGAGCTGATCCAGCGCGGCCGTGGCCAGGGCTATCTGTCCCTGCCCGAACTTCGCGACGCCTTTGACCAGGCGCGCGTATCCCCGACGGAGGCCCGTTCCATCATCCGCGAGCTGACCGAAGCCGGTGTGGTGCTCGGCAACGAGCCAACCGATGCAGCGGCGGCTACCGCGGCCGGGCCTGTTACGGCCGACGCGCCGACCGACATCGAGGCGGAGCTCGCTGACGTGGAAGCTGACCTGGCGCATCTGACGGAGACCGAGGCACCGGAAGCTGCGGCGGAGGATACAGCCGCTAGCGCGCCGGAGACTGACCTGGATGATCAGACGTCGGTGATGGGTGACTCGGTCCACACGTACCTGAAGTCCATCGGCCGCCGGCAGCTGCTGACCGCCGAGGAAGAGGTCGAGCTGGCCAAGCGGATCGAGGCCGGCCTATTCGCCGAGTACAAGCTGGAGACCGAGCACCGGCTGCCAAAGCAGCTGCGCGCCGATCTGGAAGCGGTTGCCGAAGACGGCAGGCGAGCCAAGGCGCACATGCTCGAGGCGAACCTCCGGCTGGTGGTGTCGGTTGCCAAGAAGTACTCCGACCGGGGACTGTCGCTGCTGGACGTCGTCCAGGAGGGCAACCTGGGCCTGATCCGCGCTGTGGAGAAGTTCGACTACACCAAGGGCTACAAGTTCTCTACCTACGCGATGTGGTGGATCCGGCAGGCGATCCAGCGCGGGTTCGCCGACTCGGCACGGACGATCCGGCTGCCCGTGCACGTCCTGGAGATGCTCAGCAAGCTGAGCCGGGTTGAGCGGGATATGCACCAGCGGCTCGGCCGTGAGCCAACTCCGGAGGAGCTGGCCGTCGAGCTTGACCGGACACCGGACCAGATTGAGGAACTGCTGCGTACCAGCCGCCAGCCGATCAGCCTGGACTCGACGATCGGCGAGGATGGCGAGACCAGCATCGGTGACCTGATCGAGGACGTGGATGCGCCCGAGGCGGGCGAGCTTGTCGATCGTCAGCTGATGGCCGACCAGCTCCGGCACGCACTGGATGCGCTGACGCCGCGCGAGGCCACGATCATGTCGATGAGGTTCGGCCTGTATGACGGCAACCCGCACACGCTGGATGAGATCGGCAAGGCGCTCGGACTCACCAGGGAGCGCATCAGGCAGCTGGAGAAGCAGTCGCTCTCTAAGCTGCGCCACCCGAGCCGTGCTCAGCCGCTGCTGGATTACGCCAGCTGAGCACCCCGGACCAGTGAGGCCGGGCCCGTCCCCCCGCCGGGCCCGGCCTCACTGCATGATGATGGAGGCATGGAGCAGGCGCCTTCGATCCGCACAGCTGTCCCGGCCGACTACGACGCGATCGCACCGGTGGTCGACCGGTGGTGGGGCCGTCCGATCCTGGATTCGCTCCCCCGGCTGTTCCTTGACCTTTTCTACCGAAGCAGTCTGGTGATCGACGGCGCAGGCGGACCGGACGCCTTCCTCATCGGGATCTTCTCGCCATCCGACGCCGAGCGCGCCTACATCCATTTCGTCGGCGTCGCCCCGAACGCCCGTCGCCGCGGATACGGACGACTGCTGTATGAGCACTTCTTCCGGCTCGCCAAGGCCGACGGCCGGAGCAGGGTGTCAGCGATCACCGCGCCGGTCAATCTTCGCTCGGCCGAGTTTCACCGGACGCTGGGCTTCATGGTCAGCGGCCCGGTGCGCGACCACAACGGGCCTGGTCACGACATGCTCGTGTTCGACCGGATGCTGTAGCCGGTCAGAACACGTGCCGGGTGTGGCAGAACCTCCCGTCGGCCTTCGCGAACGCGAGTACCTTCACCGGCTTCACGGCGTAGACCGAGGCCTCGCCGCCGCCGGGATGCCGGAAGACCCCGTTCCCGGCCTCGAATTGCCAGCTGCCGTTCCACTTGGCGCGCCACGCCTCGGCGAGCCGCACGAGCCTGGCATGATCGGTCACCCGCGCGGCGTAGCCCTCGACGACCACGTCTACGCCGTCCTGCCAGCTGTTGCACCCGGTGGTGAGGGCGACGTGCGGGTTCGCGCTGAGGTTCAGCGCCTTCTGCTCCTCCGCGCCGGTACTGAAATGCAGCGCTGCATCAAGCCAGACAGCAACGAGGGGCGTGACGTGCGGGCGGCCGTCGGCGCGGACTGTCGAGATCCAGAACAGCTGGGCTTCCTGAATGAACCGCAGCGTTTCGCTCCACTCCGTGGCTGCCGCGCTCGGATCGCTGAACCGCGGGTCGATCTCCGTCACCGGCACGCTCATGGCGGTCCTCCTGCTGCTCGCCTGTTTACTGGTGGGCGGACTGCCTGATGAGATCCAGGACTTCACCCCTGGCCATCGGGGCGTTGCGGCGCAGCGAGCCGGTCAGCAGGCCGCCATCGACTGCGATCGCCTGTCCGGTGACGAACCCTGAGGCATCGCTGGCGAGCCACAGCACGGTCTCAGCGACGTCGGCAGGCCGTCCGACTCGGCGGATCGGCGCGGCCTCGCTCAGCACTGTGGCCATGAAGTCGACGGTGCGCTGGGCCTCCTCGCTATCAAGGCCCGCCGCGCGGCCGAAGATCGAGGTCGCGATCGCCCCCGGGCAGACCGCGTTGACGCGGACGCCGTGCTCGCCGAGCTCATTGGCGGTCGTCTCGGTCAGATGCGTGATGGCGGCCTTCGCTGCGCTGTAATCGTGGCCGGCCATGTTGGCCCGGCTGGCGGCCACACTCGAGGTGTTGATGATGCTGCCGTGACCTTGCGGGCGCATGATCCTCGCCGCAGCCCGGATGCCGAGGAAGACGCCGCGCAGGTGCACCGCGATTGTCCGGTCCCAGGTCTCGACATCGATCTCCTCGATGCCGCCGGTCGAGCCGGGTACGCCGGCATTGTTGTACATGACATCGAGGCCGCCGAACACCTCCACCGAGGTCGCAACAGCCTTGTCGACATCCTGTTCGCGCGAGACATCGGTGGCGACGAACCTGGCCCGGTCACCGAGCTCGGCGGCGATGCGCTCCCCCCGCAGCTCATCGGCATCGGCGACGACGACCGTGGCGCCTTCCGCGACGAACAGCCGGGCTGTCGCCTCGCCAATGCCGCTTGCTGCCCCGGTGACTACCGCGCGCTTGCCGTCAAGCCTGCCCATGATGGTCCTTTCGGTCAGGGTGCAGTGAGGATGCGCGGGCCGGCGGCCGTAATCGCGACGGTGTGCTCCACGTGCGCGGCCCGGCTGCCGTCGCCGCTGCGCAGCGTCCACCCGTCCGGGTCGACGCGGTAGCTATCCTGGCCACCGGCCATGAACCAGGGCTCGATAGCAATCACGAGCCCTGGAGCGAGTTTGAGGCCCCGTCCGGGCTTACCGTCGTTGGGCACCGATGGTGACTCGTGCATGGTGCGGCCGACGCCGTGGCCGCCGAAATCGGTATGCAGCCCGTAGCCGGCCCTGCGCGCTACGGCGCCGATGGCGGCAGAAACGTCGCCAAGCCTGCCGCCCGGCACGGCGGCGGCGATGCCGGCGGCCAGCGCCCGCTCGGCTGTGTCGATCAGCCTGGTGTCCTGGGGCCGTGGCGTGCCGATGGTCAACGAGATCGCCGAGTCTCCGGTCCAGCCGTTGAGTGTGGCGCCGAAGTCAATGCTGATCAGGTCACCGTCGGCCAGCCGATACCCGGTCGGGATGCCGTGCAGCGCCGCGTCGTTGACTGAGGTGCAGATCACCGCGGGGAACGGGGAGTGCGCGAAACTCGGCTGGTAATGCAGGAACGGCGAGGTTGCGCCGTGCTCAGCCAGTACCGCCCTGGCGACTTCGTCAAGCTCGAGCAAGCTGACGCCGACGGCCGCCTGCTTGCGCATCTGGGCCAGCGCAGTCGCGACGACACGGCCAGCGGCCCGCATTGCCTCAATCTCGGCTGGCGTCTTCAGCTCTACCACGGATACATCGTGTCAGCAGGATCAGCTCACGCGGGAGCCGGCTGGCGTGAAGACATATGGCGTGGTGCGGGCGACCACCTGGAAGCCGAGCCGCTCCAGGATCGGTCGGCTGGTAGGCAGCGCGTCGACCTGCAGGTACCGGTACCCGGCCGCAGCCGCCAGGCCCGCCCGGTAGGCGACCAGCGCGCGGAAGATGCCCTTGCCCCGCCAGGCCGGCACCGTTCCGCCGCCCCACAGACCGGCAAAGTCGGTGCCCGGGATGAACTCGATCCGTGCCGCGCTGACTGGCTCGTCGCCGGCCATCGCGACGACCATCTGCAGCAGCTCGGGTGAATCCCTGAACTGGGTCAGCAGCCGCTGGCCAAGCCCAGGTGAGGGATGCGCGGTGAAGGCCAGGTCGTGCACTGCCATCGCCGCCTCGAGTCCGGCCTCGTCGGTGACCGGAACCAGGCGGACGCCAGGTGGCAGCACGACCGCCGGATCGATCGCGGCGGCCTGAGCCACCAGCATCGTCTCCTCATCGTCGGCCTGGAACCCAGCCGCGATGAGCCGGGATGGGAGATCCGCGGGCTGGTCGTAGTCGTAGTACTTCCACTCGACCGGCGTGCCCCGGTTGGCGAAATACTCTCGCTGCGCAGCGATCACGGTGTCCGCGGTCGCCTTCGTGAGCTCGGACCAGTTGATGAGCGAGGTCTGGGTGCCAGGCGCTATCCAGCGCAGCACGCCGTTGTCCTGCTCGATGACCGCACCGGGCTCGTCTGCCTCAGCCTTGCGCCGGATCTGGGCATCGAAGGCGGCCCGTACGGCATCGACATCCAATGGTTCTTGCGTCACAGGCTGCACCTCACCACGATACGGCGGGCGCTGGCAACGTGAATCTTTCGCGGACCAGCCGGTAATGGACCGGCGACTGCCGGACATTGCACAGTCGGAGGGCAAGCTGCCAGGAGGCCGAGAATTGGACCGAGCTGCACAGTTCAGCGGGCTTTACCAGCGACACTGCGACGCGGTGCTGCGCTATGCACTCCGCCGCACCGATCCGGAGACCGCTCGCGACGTCGCCGCCGAGACATTCCTGATCGCATGGCGTCGGCTGGATGTCGTTCCGGCTGACGACACTAACGTCCGGCCCTGGCTGTACGGGGTTGCCCGCAAGGTGCTGGCGAACGCCGAGCGATCGCGGCGCCGGACGGAGAACCTCACCGCGCGATTGCAGCAGGAGCGCCCGACCGCTAGCGCAGCTGATGCGGCCAGCGTGGTCGCAGAGACCAGCCTCTTGACCGAGGCCCTGGCGACCTTAACCGAGACGGACCAGGAAGCGCTGCGGCTGGTCGGCTGGGAAGAGCTTGACCTGGCTGGCGCGGCCGAGGCGATGGGGTGCTCGCGGGGAGCGATGGCGGTCAGGTTGCACCGCGCCAGGCGGCGGCTAGAACGCGCACTCGAGGTGGTCGCGGACGACGAACCCAGGCTGGCAACGGACTGGCCTGCGTCCCATCGGCGGATCAGTCAGGAGACTCGATGAGCAACCGAACGATCGACCGGATCCGGGTCCTGATGGCCCCGGCCAACCCCCTGCCGGACACGACAGAAGGCGCGGCGCGCACGGTCACGGACCTGCCAGCCGCGGACAGCACACTGGACCGGATCATGAGCCAGCCGCCTCAAGGGGCGGACCAGGCACGGCAGCCGCGCGTGCCAAGCAGGCCGCGGCGGATCAACCGGCCTGCTAGGCGCATCGTCGCTCCGCTCGGGGCGGGCCTGGCCGTAGCCGGGCTGATCGCTGGCCTGACCTTTGCGGCCCAGTCACCGCGTCCGCAGCTCCGCCGGCCGGCCGCCGGGGCGCCGGCCGATGGGGCAGCCGCGACAGCTATGCCCGGATTCTTCGTCCAATATGGAATTGATCCGCAGGGCGGCGGCCTGTACGCCGCGGTACGCGACTCTCAGACCGGACAGGAGCTCAGTAAGATCACGGTTCCCGGCTGGACTGGGACGTATCCGGCCATCGCTGCCGATGGGTCTGACCGGACGTTCATCCTGAGTGCCACGCTCAGGGGGCACCCCAGCATCAGCGCCGGAACGGTCTCCCAGAAGCAGCGGAATGGCACGACCGCTCTGTTCCGGCTGCAGGTTTCGCCAGACGGCCGGTCGGAGAAGCTGACCAGGCTGCCGATGAACCTGCTGCCCGCAGAGTCGAGCGACGTGGTGGGCGGGATGGCGGTGGCGCCCGGCGGCAATGAGCTAGCGGTCGCCCTGAGTGTCCTTGGCGCCGACCCCAACAGCCTCAACTCGCACGGCGAGATCGCCCTTTACTCGCTGACCGGTCGACCGACGCGCATCTGGAGCGCACCTGCCGACGGCCGGGCCATGGCGTTTGACCCGGTCTGGACTAGTAAGACCAAGCTGGCGTTCGTCTGGCAAGACAAGCTCCGCGGATCGCCGCAGTACTTCACCGGCCAGAGCCAGATTCGGGTGCTCGACATCTCAGCGCCGGGGCACAAGCTGCTTGCGTCCAGTGTGCTGCTGAATGGTGGCGGTCGCCTCGGCTTCATCCAGTCGGCCGAGGTCGGCCCTGGGGGCTCCCCCATCGACGTGGCGACAGTCCGTGCGATCTCGATTGGCGGCAGCGGCACGGCAACGATGTCGGTGGCCCAGGTATCTCCATCAGGAACCGTCACGAAGACTTTCGAGACCTATACCAGGTCTTACAACGGCCTCGAGCAGGAGTTCTCCGTAACCTCTGTCTGCCAGGTAGTCACGACCGACGCAACCGGCCAGCACATACTGGCCATCTGCCCGAACTTCGGCAGGATTGACCACGGCACGTTTACCCCGCTGCCTCACAATTTCGGCGACTACATCGCGGCGTGGTGAGGTAGCCCGGACCTGGTAGCTGCCCTGGCACCCGCGGTGCCAGGGCAGCAGCACGTGGTCCTGGCTCTCGTTGGCGACGGGCGCTTGGCCGGCGGGCTCCTCCCGACCTACTCTGGAGTAACTAAACGCCGTTAGTGCCGATCGCAGCGCCCAGGAGATGCCATGACCGTTGGCAGCCCGCCCGGCCCTCCCGACCCGGCAGGCCCCGAGGGCTCGGTCCGCCCGGTCGAGGAGGTCACGTTCCTCATCATCGGGACCGGTTTCTCCGGCCTAGGTGCGGCGATCAGGCTCCGGCAGGCCGGCTACACCGACCTTGTCGTCCTGGAGCGCACCGACGACGTGGGCGGTACCTGGCGGGACAACACCTACCCCGGCTGCCGCTGCGATGTGCAATCCAACCTGTACTCGTACTCGTTCGAGCCCAAGCCGGACTGGAGCGAATCCTTCCCCTCCCAGCCAGAACTGTGGGCTTACCTGCGCACGGTGACCAGCAAACATGGCCTGTGGCGCTACCTGCGGTTCGGTCACGAGGTCACCAGCGCCTGCTGGGACGCCAACTCCGGCCGCTGGCTGGTCAGCGCGACCGCCGGGAACTTCGCCGCTCGCTACCTGATCGCTGGCGTCGGCGCCCTGGTTGAGCCGTCGCTGCCCGACATTCCGGGGATCGAGTCGTTCCGCGGCACGATCATGCACTCGGCTCGCTGGGATGACAGCTGGCAGGCGGCGGGCCGCCGCGTCGCTGTCGTCGGCACCGGCGCCTCGGCCATCCAGATCGTGCCATCGATCCAGCCGCTGGTCGAGCACCTGACGGTGTTCCAGCGCACCGCCCCGTTCGTGGTCCCGCACACCAATCATCCGGTGAAGCCTGTCATCAGGGCGTTGTACCGGCTCGTGCCGTGGACGCAGCGAGCGTCCAGGGCGCTGGTCTACTCGATGCGTGAGTTCCTGGTGCTGGGCTTCGTGAAGAACCCGCGCATACTCAAGCGGGCCGAGGTCGCCTGGCGCAAGCACATGGAAAGCGCGATAAGCGATCCGGCCATGCGGGGCCAGCTGACGCCGACATACCGCCTCGGCTGCAAGCGCGTGCTTCCGTCCAACGATTACTACCCGGCGATCGCCAAGGACAATGTCAGCCTGGTCACCGAGAAGATCATCGAGTTCCGCCCGGATGCGGTCGTGACCGCAGACGGCGCTGAGCACCCCGTCGACACCGTGATCCTGGCAACCGGCTTCCACGTTACCGACAACCCGACGCTCGGCAAGATCACCGGGGCCGATGGCCAGACTCTCGCTGACGCGTTCGGCTCGACGTACCTCGGTACCGTCGTTCCCGGCTTCCCCAACTACTTCCAGCTCACTGGCGCGAACACGGGGCTTGGCCACTCCTCGATGCTGCTGATGATCGAGAGCCAGCTTGCCTACATCGCCGACGGCATCGCAAAGGCCGAGGCAGGCGGAGGCCGGTTCGAGGTACGCCCCGAGGTGGCCGCCGCCTACAACGCGGAACTGCAGCGCAAGCTACCGAAGACAGTCTGGGGCTCAGGGTGCTCCAGCTGGTACCTCGACAGCCAGGGCCGCAACCTCACGCTGTGGCCCGGATTCACCTTTGATTTCCGCCGTCGCACGCGCGAGTTCCGGCGCAGCGACTTCCGGATCGGCTGAGCGTCTGGCGCGCCACCGGTACCGTGGCCTGATGCAACGCCTCGCCGGCCAGGTTGCGGTCGTGACAGGAGCGACGCGCGGAGCCGGGCTCGGAATCGCGCGGGTACTTGGCGAGGAGGGCGCGACCGTCTACGTTACGGGCCGTAGCGTGCGGGGTGCGCCGACAGTGCCTGAGCATCCCGGTGGCGTTGAGGACGCGGCCGACGAGGTCACGGCACGAGGCGGGCACGGGATACCGGTCCGCTGCGATCACACCGATGAACAGGCGGTGGACGGGTTATTCCAGCAGGTCCGACGCGAGCAGGGGCGCCTCGACCTGCTCGTGTGCAACGCATGGGCGGGCTATATGCCGTATCCCGAACACAACGACTGGTTCGCCCAGCCGTTCTGGGAGCAGTCCATGGACCGGTGGGACGGCATGTTCACTGGCGGCCTGCGCGCCCACCTGCTGACCGCTCGGTACGGGCTGCCGCTGATGCTTCCAGCCCGGCGTGGACTAGTCGTCTTCACGACATTCACGATGGGGCGCAAGTACCTAGGCAACGTGTTCTACGACGTCGCCAAAAACGGAATCTGCCGGGCAGCCGAAGTGCTGGCCAGCGAACTTGAGGAGCATGAGATCGCCGTGCTCGCGCTGACGCCAGGCTGGGTGCTCGCAGAGCGGATGACCGACCTGTCTGAGCAGCAGCGGGCGCAGACCGAGTCGCCGGAGTACATCGGCCGGGCCATCGCCGCTCTGGCCAGCGATCCTGGCATCGCGCGGCGCACCGGACAGACGTTCGCGGTCGGCAACCTGGCCCGCGAGTACGGATTTACTGACGTCGATGGCCGTCAGCCAACCGCCTATCCGATCGTCCGGTAAGGCACCAGGTCCGGGCGCTTAGGGGTCAGGCCAGCGCCGCTCGAGGTGCCGCGCAGGCGTCGCTTCAGCCACGGCACAGCGTAGGTTCTCGCCCAGTACAGGTCCTGCTGCCGCGCGGTCAGCCAGGGCTGAGCTCCCGACGGATCGGCTGGCAGTGGTTCACGCCAGTCCTCGGTCACCGGCACGTCCGCCACCTCGCAGGCACGCAACGCGACGCGGCGATGCCCGTCGGAGGCGAGGTGCAGCCGGTCCTCACACCATTCCCGCGGATCGCCGAGCACGCGCATTGACCACAGGTCGACGTGCAGGCAGTCGTGCTTCCTGGCGACCTCGCGCAGCTGGGCATTGAACGCCGCTGCCTTGCCGCGGATCAGCCGGATCAGCGGGAATCCGCCAGGGTCGAAGCCGGTAAAGAGCATGACCTGACTCCCCGCGTTGCGCAGCGATGCGACGGCAGTCTCGAAGGTGGCCGCCAGTTCGTCGGGATCTGCCTTCGGCCGGAGCAGGTCGTTGCCGCCCGCAGCTATGCTCACCAGGTCTGGCGCAAGCCGCACGGCAGTCGGGACCTGCTCGCTGACGACCTGACCGATTAGCTTGCCGCGGATCGCGAGGTTGCCGTACTGCAACCCCGGCGAGACCGCTGCCAGATGGCCTGCAAACCGGTCGGCCCAGCCCAGGAATGTGCCGTCTGGCCTTATGTCGCCCACTCCTTCGGTGAAGCTGTCGCCAAGGGCAAGGAATGATCCGACTGGCAGGATTGGCACGCCGGCCAGGGTAGCAGCCGCGCTGAACAGGCCAATCAGTTGCCTGAGCGCGCAGAGCAGACAAGGGAGTTTCGGTGTCTAGAGTCAGTGTGCGGCCCGCGGCGGAGCCGGATCTTGCGGCGATCGCCGGGATAGCAGTTGCTACCGGTCAGCACGATGAGGAAGGTGGGGGCAACCCGGCCTACGTACACCACCTGATGGAGCACGGCCGGGTCGTGGTCGCTGAGCTGGGCGGGAAGGTAACCGGATTCGGCGCGGTGCGGCCGATCGGAACCGGCCTCGCCGCCGTCAGTATGTTGTGCGACCTGTTCGTGGACCCGGCCGCGCACGGGCGCGGCTGCGGCCGCGCGATGCTCGCGGACCTGTGGGCCGGGACGCAGCCGCGGATGACGTTCAGCAGCCTGCATGCGCACGCCATGCCGCTGTACACGAGTTTCGGGCTGGACGCCTGGTGGCCGCTGCTCTACCTGCATGGCCAGACAGCGGGGCTGCCAATCATCAATGAGTGGGCGGTCGAGTCGGTGACGGCTGCAGCAGTGGCCGGCCACGAGCTTGCCTGGACCGGGGCCGACCGGCTGGACGACCATCGATCCTGGGCCGCGCGGCCGGGCGGCGAGTGCCTGCTCGTCAGCCGCGAGGCTGAGGTCATCGCAGCTGGCACCGTCACCACTAGCGGCCCAGACCGCGGCATCGTGCATCTGGCCCTGTCGCCGTCTCTCGACGACGGAGCTGCTGCCGCAGCCGTCCTGCTGACACTGGGCCAGCTAGCGGGGCCGGGACACGAGCTCGCGCAGGTCTGCCTGCCGGCGGCACATCCGGCAGTCAGGGCACTGCTCGCGGCTGGCTGGCAGTTCGACGAGTTCGACCTGTTCATGGCCACCGAGCCTGACCTGCTGGACCCGCGCCGCGCGGTGCCTTCGCCTGCCCTGGCATGATGACGATTTTCCGTTTGGGGGTAGCAGGGCGATGGCTCAGGACGCAGACGTAATCGTCATCGGCGCCGGTCTGGCCGGGCTGGTAGCCACGGCAGAGCTGGCCGCCGCGGGACGGCGCGTCATCCTGCTGGATCAGGAACCGGAGGCATCGCTAGGCGGCCAGGCGTTCTGGTCGTTTGGCGGGCTGTTCCTGGTAGCCTCTCCCGAGCAGCGGCGGATGGGCATCCGAGACAGTCACGATCTTGCGTTGCAGGACTGGCTGGGCAGCGCCGCATTCGACCGCGCGGAAGATGCCTGGCCGCGCCGGTGGGCGGAAGCGTATGTCGACTTCGCCGCTGGTCAGAAACGTCAATGGCTGCATGACAAAGGCGTACGGTTCTTCCCGGTCGTCGGCTGGGCCGAGCGCGGCGGGTACGGCCCGGCCGGACACGGCAATTCGGTCCCCCGGTTCCATATCACCTGGGGTACCGGCCCCGGCGTCGTCGCGCCGTTCGAGCGGGAGGTGCGGGCAGCGGCGGAGACCGGGCAGGTTCGCCTGCTGTTCCGGCACCAAGTCGATCAGCTCACGGTCACTGGCGGCGGCGTGGATGGCGTGCGAGGCAGCATCCTTGCGCCGTCGGGCGTCCCCAGGGGTCAGCCCAGCACGCGCGCGGTGGCGGGTGAGTTCGAGCTGCATGCCCAGGCTGTCCTGGTCACTTCCGGCGGCATCGGCGGCAACCACGAACTGGTCCGCCGCCACTGGCCACCGCGGCTAGGTAAGCCACCGGAGCACCTGCTTTCCGGCGTTCCCGCCCATGTTGACGGCCGGATGCTGAGCATCAGCCAGGCAGCGGGCGCAGCGGTCATCAACCCGGACCGGATGTGGCATTACACCGAGGGCATCGAGAACTGGAGCCCGGTCTGGCCGCTGCATGGCATCCGGATCCTGCCGGGCCCGTCGTCGGTGTGGCTGGACGCCCGCGGCCGGCAGCTGCCAGGGCCGCTGTACCCGGGGTTCGACACGCTCGGCACGCTCGAGCACATCATGACCACAGGGCATGAGTACACCTGGTTCGTCCTGACGCAGAAGATCATCGAGCGCGAGTTCGCGCTCTCCGGGTCGGAGCAGAATCCCGATCTCACCGGCAAGAGCCTCGTCAAGCTGCTGGAGCGGGTCAAGCCGGGCCCGCCAGCGCCGGTGGCTGCGTTCATGCGCCACGGAGCCGACTTCGTCGTCGAGGACAACCTTCCGGCCCTGGTCGCCGGGATGAACAAGCTGACCGGCGCGGATCTGATCGACCTGGCCGCCGTTACCGAGCTAGTTCAAGCGCGCGACCGCGAAGTTGCCAACCCGTTCACCAAGGACATGCAGCTCACCGCCATTCACGGGGCACGCCGCTACCGCGGCGACCGGCTCATCCGGGTAGCGAAGCCGCATCGGCTCCTCGATCCGGCCGCGGGCCCGCTCATCGCCGTCCGGCTGCACCTCCTGACCCGTAAGAGTCTCGGCGGCCTGCATACCAACCTCGATGCGCAAGTCCTGGACGGGGCGGGTCAGCCGGTTCCTGGCTTGTACGCAGCGGGCGAGGTAGCCGGGTTCGGCGGCGGCGGAATGCACGGCTACCGCGCGCTCGAGGGCACCTTCCTAGGCGGCTGCCTGTTCTCCGGGCGTACGGCCGGGCGGGCCCTGGCGCGGGCGCTCTGACGTCCCGGCCGTCGCCGGCGACTGTCAGTGCAGCCGGAAGTCCGCGAAGTCAAAGCCGGGCGCCACGACGCAGCTGACCAGGACAGGCTCATCACCGTCCGGAGCCGCTCGCTGCCACGTCCCGGCTGGCACCAGCGCCTGCGGCTGCTGGCCAGCCGACACGTTACCGCCGAGGATCACCGCGGTGCCATCGGCAGGCTGATCGCCGGTACCGCCAAGACGTAGCAGCAACGGGCCGCCGCTATGCCAGAACCAGATCTCGTCCGAGCGGACTGCGTGCCAGCGGGATTCCTCGCCGGGGTGGAGCAGGAAGTAGATGGCGGTAGCGAGGCTGCGCGGGCCCTGGTAACCCGGCGGCTGAACGGTAACTGCGGACCGCCAGGTCTCACGGAACCAGCCGCCTTCCGGATGCGGCTGAAGATCGAGGTGCCCAGCCAGCGGCGGCCGCGGCGTCATGCGATGCTCCGGCGCGCCGACAGTAGCGGGATCGCTGCTATCTTCTCCTCGGTCAGGTCGTCCCACTGAATACCGGCTCGGGGCCGCTGGCCGCGCCGGTCGCGGCAGTCGATCACGCGATCGGGCGTGACGACGACGTCGACTGGTACGTCATGGCTGGTCAGCGGGATCGCTCCGGCCGGACGCAGCTGGAGTTCGTGAACCGTTGTCACGCAAATCGTGTGCGGTCCGATCAGCCCGGCCTCGGCGGCCAGCGCGAACTCCAGATCCGCGAAACCGCCGCCCTTGCCGAGCCGGGCACCGTCCTCCCCCACCGCGACAGACCCCATCACCACCAGATCGACGGGCGACAGCTCAGACAGCAGGACCCGGCGCGCAGATCGGGCAGCTCCGCCGATCGACGCAGCCTTCCGAGGCGTTTCGGCAAGGTGGTCGGGGTCGAGCGCAAAGAACGGCTCCGCGGCGGCGAGCCGCGGAACGGCCATGTACACCGTTTTGCCGTCCTCGAGCGCGCGCTGCCGGACCGGCAGCTGCGCGGCATCCGGATTGGCCTTGATGGTGGCCGCCGACGCCCACTCCGGCAATCTGCGGAGCCGCTCAGCTGCGGCCTCCGCCCCGGTGAAGTTCGGGATGCGGCCGGCCGCGCCGGGGAAGCGGGCCACCCTCGCCGCCCGCATCGCGGCCCACACCTCCTCGCGCAGCTCGGCCTTGGCCGCCAGCACCTCGGCCGGTCCGCCCGCATCGCGATCGTGACGTGGCGCGCCTCTGGGCATGCCGCCATCCTGCCCCGGGTATGTCGTGGCCTTACCACCGGAGCCCGTCGTAATCTGACCGCATGATCCCCGGCGACAAGTTCCTGGCGTTCTGCGTGCTGTCGCTCGTGGTGATCGCCATTCCTGGCCCGAGCGTGCTCTTCGTCGTCGGCCGGGCGCTTGCGCACGGGCGGCGCACGGCACTGGCTTCGGTGCTGGGGAACGAGCTAGGCGAACTAGCGCTCGCGTGCCTGGTCGCAGTCGGGCTGGGACCGATCGTGGAGCGGTCCGCGCTTGTCCTTATCCTGATGAAGATGGCCGGCGCCGCATACCTCGTCTTCCTCGGCGTGCGGGCGATCCTGCAGCGCCGGGCGCATGAGCTCGCGGCAGAAGTGGCCCAGCGATCGCGCGGCGGCTTGCGGTCTGTCGCCGATGGCTTCCTGGTGGGCGTTGCGAACCCGAAGACGGCAGTGTTCTTCATCGCGATCCTGCCGGAGTTCGTCAGCCGGGCCGGAGGTCATGTCGCTACGCAGATGCTCATGCTCGCGGTCGTGTTCGTGCTGATCGCTGCTGTTAGCGACTCAGCCTGGAGCTTGCTCGCCAGCGCGGCGCGGGCCTGGTTCGGCCGATCGCCACGTCGCCTGGAACTGATCGGCGGTGCAGGCGGCCTAGCCATGATCGGTCTCGGCATCACCCTCGCGGTGACCGGCCGGAGAGACTAGCCGCAAGCTGCTCCCTCAGGATGTCTGAGTGCCCGCCCGCGCACGCCGAACGACGGTTCGTGGGTGGCTAGCATGTGAGTAGCTACCTGCTCAATAGGTGGCCGCGAAGGTTCTGCTTATCCGCGTTATCCGGAAATTACGGAGCTGAGTGGAGTGAGCGACTTCAGGGATGGAGATCGAGTCGTCGTGCTGCGACTCGACAGCGACGAAATCGAATGCCACGGGTGTTACGCGGGAGAAAGCGGCCCCATTATGTTCGTGCTGCCAGATGACGATGACCTGCCCGACCCGATCGAGGTAGGCGCAGACCGCGTCCTCCGCGAGAGCCGCCGCCCGGCCGATTAATGCTCACGACGCGGTCGCCTCACCCAAGGTCCGCCAGCACGGCTGCACGCTGCAAGATGCATCGGGGAATGCGAATACGTCGGCGCCGCGGCCGTCCGGGTACGCGCAGTGATTGGGGTTCTCACCAATACCCGGGTCGCTTGGGATTCTCAACAACCATTGCTGAGAATCCCGAGCGTTAGTCCGCCCGGCGCGCAAGCGTCTCTAGCGGTTCGCCGTTTCCGGCCTGGGCTCCGGCCGCCAGATAGTTACGTGAGTTCCATGGGATGCGGCGAACCACGTCCCGTAACGTCGCCTCATGCTTCTGTGGATTAACGGGCCGTTCGGCGGCGGCAAGACACACACGGCGGCAGAACTGCACCGGCGGCTGGCCGGCAGCGTGATCTGCGACCCGGAGCACGTCGGCTTCGGCCTGCACCGGATGCTGCCGCGGCAGCTGCGCGGCGACTTTCAGGATCTGGCTGCCTGGCGGCACGGCGCGTTCGAGGTCCTCGATCTCGTCCTGAGGAGGTATGACGGCCACGTCATCGCGCCCATGACGGTGGTCGAGCCCCGTTACTTCGACGAGACCGTCGGCCGACTACGCGAGCGCGGGCACGACGTCCGGCACTTCGCGTTGCTGGCCGACCGAGAGACCGTGCTGCGGCGGCTGCGCCAGCGCAGCGTGGTGCACGCCGCCCTGCGTGCGCTGGGTAGAGATGCGCCGCCGTACGGGGACAGCTTCGCGGTGTCGAGGCTCGATCTGTGCCTGGACCGGCTCCGCGACCCGCGGTTTGCGGTGCAGCTAGCCACCGACCAGCTGACCATCCCGCAGGTCGCGGATCAGATCGCGGCCGCCGCCGGGCTGACGCTACGGCCCAACACCGACAGCGCGCTGCGCGGCCGGCTGCGCTGGCTCTCGATCGGCGTGCGGCACATCCGGCTCGGCTAGCGGCTCGGTCAGATTGTTGAATGTCACGCCGGAGGCGGTTCCATGACCGGGCACGGTGAGCAACAGCGATCGGCCGGCCGGCGAAGCCGCCTATTCGCCATCTGCGTCCCTGGCCTGGGCCGCATGGTGCGCCGTGAGCTCGAGGCCGCCAGCGGCGTTCAAGTGACCGGCGCCGGATCTGACCGGCGCGCCGACATCATCTTCTTCGAGGCGGACCGGGCGGGCCGGGCAGAGGCCTTGCGGTCACGGCTGGCCGAGGAGATGTTCGCTGAGATCGGCCGCGCGAGTCGGACCGGTGGCGCCGGGCCGACCGCCATCGCGAGCACGGTGTGGCAGCGTGATGGAGTCCAGCGCGCGCTGTCGGTCTGGGCCGATGAGGTCCGCCCGCTCGCCGGATCGATGACGTTCCGGGTGAGTGCTCGGGTTCTGAGCGAGGCCAGGTTCCGGCGGGTGGATCTGCGCCGCGCGATGTCCGATGTCATTGCTGCCGACAAGACCCGCTGGAAGTTCGCTGAGCCCGCGCAGCTGGAGATCAGCATCAGCGAGTGGCATGACGGGCAGTATGTAGCCGGCCTCCGGCTGAGCGGCGCACGCGCGCCGGCCGGAGCGCGGCAGCCCGAAGCACGGCAGCACAGTGCCGGGTTCGACGCCGCCGTAGCCGGAGCCCTTCCGCGGACCGTCGCCGCTGCGATGGTTCAGCTGGCCGGACCACCGGGCCGAGCGCGCCAGCCGGGCAGCACGCTCCTCGACCCATGCTGTGGAGCCGGCCCGATCCTAGCCGAGGCGCTGGCGGCGGGATGGGCGGCTGACGGCAACGACAGTGACCCAGGTGCTGTCGAGGCCGCCAGGCGGATCGCGCCAGGTGCGAATGTGCATCTCGGCGATGCTCGCGAGCTCCTGCTGCCCGATGACTGCGTCGGCGCCTGCGTGTCCTGGCTGCCCGGCCGGGCGCCCGGCAGCTGGCAGGACTGGGTCGAGGAGGCACTGACCGAGATCAGCCGGGTCACCCGCAGCGGAGGCTCGGTCATCCTGCTCGCGCCTGAACTCCCGCGGCCCGCCGTGCCTGGCACCCTCCGGCTGCGCAGGCAGGTCCCGATCCGGCTGGCGGGCCGGCTTTCGATCTGGGTCTTCCGCCGGGCCTGAGCCCGGCCGCTCGCTGTGAGCTAGCGCTTGCGGCCGAACGCGAAATAGGACAGCGGGCCGAGCAGGTTGACCACCATGGCAGCCCGCCACACTGCCTTGGGGCCGCGGATGCGGTCGGCGGGGCGGCGCTTGATGTCGATTAGCGCCGCGATCTTCAGCGACAGCTCGGCCGCGGCCCCGCCGAGCAGTAGCGCTCGCTGACGATCGCTGAGCTCGGCCCACTTTTGAGCCGCACCTTTGGCGCCGCTGCCGTCCCCCATCATCTCTGCGCCTCCAGTCAGCTAGTGCCCGGCAGAAATTGTGCACCACACGCGGCCGGCGTGCAGCCAGACAGGTTGTATCACCCGCGGAGCCGATAGCCGCACGGTGACTGCGCGGGTACCCGGTGACTCTTCACGGCTCTCGTGCACCAGAACCTGGATGAACCGCCCATTTCGCGACGCCAAATCCGTGAAAAGTGCGAGCGCTGACGACATCGTGACCGATTTGGCCGGCAGTCGGCTTGCCAGCCCGGCTCGGCGCTTACCGTCTTCCCGACCGCGGATACGGGTCATAACCGTGTGTTGAAATAGCACTAGATAGGCGATTGAGGTGATGCGGGCGAGCTGAGTTATATGCCCGGCAGAACTGCCATTGACGTCCCCTACCTGCGGAAATGACAGATAGTAAGCAAGCCGCTCACTCTTGTAGTATCACCGTGATGGAGTCGATGCTTTGTCCGGTGCTCATCGGCCGAAGTGCTGAGGTGGGCACCCTCACGGACGCGCTGGCAAGCGCCGGGAAAGGCCACGGCGCAGTGGTCTTCGTAACCGGCGATGCAGGCGTGGGAAAATCGCGGCTCGCCACGGAATCTGCGAGCCTGGCTCGCTCGCGCGGGTTCTGCGTGCTTCACGGCCGGGCAGTGGAATCATCGCTTCCAGTCCCGTTCCGCCCCATCAGCGAAGCGCTCATGGGGATTGCCCGGGCGGGTACCGTCCCGGACTCACCGAGTATCGCTGACTACCGCGCCGCGCTTGGCGCGCTGGTTCCGGAGTGGAGTCGGCCAGGCGACGCCGACTCCGAGCTATCCCCTGTCATCTTCGGCGAGGCCATGCTGCGCCTGCTGTCGGGCCCAGGCGGCCCAGGATGCGTGCTCATTCTCGAGGACCTGCAGTGGGCGGACCCGGAGACGCTGGCAATCGTTGAGTACCTGGCCGATAACGTTGCCTCGTCGCATGTACTCGTCGTGGTCACGCTGCGCGATACCGGGCCGTCTGCATCTTTGGACCTGCTTCGCTCGCTCTCCGCGCGGCGGGTCGCAGGCAGGATCGAGGTGCCTCGGCTGCGGCGCCGGGCCGTAGCGGAGATGGCCGCGGCGTGCCTGAACAGCCCGGACGTGCCGCCCGCGGTCTGTCGTCTGCTGGCCGACTGCGATGGCCTCCCGTTCGCGGTCGAGGAGATTCTCGCCGCCGCTGTTTCCTCTGGGGAACTCGTGCACCGGCAGTCGGGCTGGGAAGTCAACGAGGGCGTGGTGACCGGACTCCCGGCCTCCATCGTTGGCTCCGTTCGCAACCGGCTGGCAGCACTCGGGCCCCGCGCTGGCAACGTCATCGTGTCTGCTGCCGTTCTCGGCCGGCAGTTTGACTGGAGGCTGCTTCCCGACGTGGCTGAGGTCGCTGAGGCTCAGGTTCTGGAGGCGCTGCACCAGGCACATAACGTGCAGCTCATCGAACCCGTCACCGCCGATGGCGACACGTTCCGCTTCCGGCACAGCCTTACTCGCGACGCCATCGTGTCCGATCTGCTTTCGCCCGAACGAGCGAGCCGTTCGGAGCGCGCCGCGACCGCCATCGAGCGGAATCATCCCGGCCTGCCGGGAAGCTGGTGCGAGCTGGTGGCCGAGCTGCGGGCAGAGGCCGGGCAGCCGCTCGAGGCCGCCCGCCTGCTGCTCACTGCGGGCCACCGCGCGATCAGCCAGGGAGCGCTGACCAGCGCCATCGACGGCCTGCACGACGCACAGAAGCTGCTGGCCAATGCGGCCGACGCCGATACGATGCTGGACATCGAGATCGACGAGGCGCTGGCCGAGGCCTTCGCGCTCTCGGGCGACTTCGAGCAGCTGACCCTGCTGGCTGACGACCTGATTGCCCGGCTCGCCGCGGCCGGGGCTGATCTGCGCCGTCAGGCTCTGATCCGCATCATGGCCGCGAGCACCAGGCCAGAGGACAATCAGGCAGGAGCCGCCGCTCACCTGGCCGAAGCCCGCGCCATCGCGGGCCGGCTGCACGACACCGAGCTGACCAGCCGGGTAGATGCGGTAGCCGCGCGCTATGCGCTCGTCACCGGAGACTTGGACCAGGCCCAGGAGCTGGCCTGCCGGTCTCTGGCCGCGGCCGAGAGGGCTGGCCTGACTGGATGGGCGGTTGAGGTTGCCCTGCAGTCGCTCGATGTCATCGGACACCGGGAACGCACCCGTGACTTCGCCCTCGCCCGGGTTGCGTTCGAGCGAGCCCAGCAAATCGCCTGTGAACAGGGGCTGGGCGTGTGGCGGATCAGGGTGCTGCACGAGCTGGCAACTATCGAACTGCTGGCAGATGGGTCCACTGGCCGGCTGTGCGAGGTTCGCAAGCTGGCGCAGCAGGCCGGCATGGTCTCGATAACCACGGTCATCGACCTTCAGCTGGCGAACGTCTGGAGCCTCGGAGCAGACCTTGACCTCGCGCTTGCCTCGGCTCGGCAGTGCGAGCGCGGCGCGACTCAGGTCAGCGCCCACCGGATCGAGGCCATGGCGCTTTGCCTCCAAGCGCTCGTGTTCGCGGTCAGATCTGACATTCAGGCAGTCGAGCAGGCCACTGAGCGAGCTGAGGAAATCCTGCCGAATGCGCCGGAAGTCATGCTGCACAGCCGGGCCCAGGTCGCTGTGGTCGCGTCCCTGTTTCGTGACGACGTGTCGCGTGCGCTGCGAGAGAGCAGCGAAGCGATGTCGATATACGGCACGCGGGCGCTCAGCGGGCCGGAGCAGGGCCGGGGCTTCTACTCTGCGACGCAGGCGCCCCTGGCGGCCAGGGGAAGGTCATGGGGCCTGGCCGCGCTCGTGCAGGCGGCTTGTAGCGGCGACGCCCAAGGGGCGATCGAGCGGGCGCAGGCGGCTGGTGCAACGGCCGGGTGGAACCGGGGGTGCCTCGCTTACGCCGAGGCGGTGCTGGCTGGCCAAGCTGGTGACCGGGAACGTGCAACCGCACTCGCCGCCGAAGGCACTGCGTGCTTTGCGCCGTTCGCGCCCTGGTGGGATTACCTTGCGCAGCGGCTGGTAGCCACAGCGGCGCTACGGGACGGCTGGGGAGACCCGGTCCGCTGGATGCGTGATGCTGCTGCCGGATTCGACGCGACTGGCCACGACCGGCTCGCCGCGGCTTGCCGGGGCATCCTTCGCAAGGCGGGCGAACGGGTACCGCGATCGGGCCGAGGCGCTGCCCAGGTGCCCCCGCAGATGCGCCGACTCGGCGTAACCAGTCGGGAGATGGATGTCTTCCTGCTTGTCGCACAGGGATTCTCGAACTCCGAGATCGGCGCGCGACTGTTCATCTCGCCGAAGACCGTGGAGACCCACGTTGCGAGCCTGGTGGCCAAGACGGGTCAGTCCAGCCGACGCGAGCTTGTGGCCC